>Ga0194127_10000145_pt1 | contig 107502 bp, 105 predicted proteins | sample TA2KigC100mmetaG_FD_148624 | JGI IMG/M metagenome (GOLD analysis project Ga0194127, IMG submission 148624) | Freshwater microbial communities from Lake Tanganyika, Tanzania - TA2015036 Kigoma Deep Cast 100m | ecosystem: Environmental > Aquatic > Freshwater > Lake | place: Tanzania: Lake...
ATATAAAACACAACATGAACTTCCGCAGATTCATGCTCAGGGGTTTGAAAAAGGTAGAGATTGAGTGGGGCTTGGTCTGCATGGCTCACAATTTACGAAAACTGGCGATCCCATGACCGCCAGTTTTTTTATCTCTCGCTCTCTCCTGACTCTTTTTCCATGTTTTCCATCCTCTTTTTAGACAACCCCTTGTTGTTATTTTCTGAATTAGCTTATTGTGGTTTTGTATGGGTTGTAAAGTCTGAACGGAACTTCATGTGTATCCGTCGATTCTGATCAATTCGTGCTTCCTCCAAAACTGTGTCCACGATTCGTTTTTTCAACACAAACACTTGATGCCTTTCCTCCGGGTTTTGAGGGTCGGCATGAATCAACTCAACTATCTCTGACTGCAGTTCAGCCACATATTTCTTTATCTGTTCTTCCAAGCCAAGTGTTGTAAAATCATCTTTTGTTCGCTCAATGGTTGTCAGCCTGCGTTGCACTCCTCGTTCCTTCTCATACAGTACCTTCATCTGGGGAGTGAGCTCTTCATCAGGCATGCGTTCTTTGCAAGCTTTGGTGATGAATTCCTGACGTTCATCGTTTAGCCTTTTGAGTTCCTTATGCAGACGTATCTCCTCTCGCTGCATTTGTTCGTAGTCTTTCTGTAACCGGGATACTTTAGCCTCCGCTTCAGCCAGAAGGTAAGCAGGGTTGGTAATAAATTCGCTTACCTTCTCCCAGATTTGGGCTTCGGCTTGTTTGGCGCTGATTGACTTGGGACAATCCGAGGTGCGTAACTCCTTATGCGACTGCGGACAGAAATAGGTCCCGATGGGAGTCTTGCGCTCGATCCACTCCCCCTGCCTGCTGCGACGGTGGGTTGCTGTTTTTGCCTGCCAGGTCAGGTTACATGAGCATTTTAGATGTCCGGAAAGCAGATAGTCATGGCGGATTTGTTGGGGTGAATTGGTTTTGTTCTTTTCTCGTTGCGTCCTGAACAACTCATAGGTGGGGGTATCGAGAATTGGCTCCACTGGGAGTTGGAAGGTTTCGCCATCACGCGACTGTTCCTTGTAGCCATAGGCATATTCTTTGGCGGATTCCAGGATACCCTGGATGCTGGAACGAGCCCAGTGGATATGTCTTGGTGTACTGCTCCCCTTCTGGGGAGCATTGCTGGTAATGAGTCTTTCACGAATTTGCAGCAATGGAACGCCCACGTTGTACCATTCGAAGATTTTCCGAACCCATTTTGCTTCCTCTTCGACAACATAAATCCTGTCGCCTATACGACAATAACCATAACGATCCTGCCCGGTATTTGCTTTTCCCGCTTTCAACCGCGCCTTGACACCCATTCCCAACCGTTCTTTCATACCATCCAGTTCCATCTGGGCAGCCCAAGCACGGACCGGAGCGATCTTGGAATCGAAATTTTCTTTTGCCAACAGGATTTCAATCTTATAGTCCTGGACGGTTTCCAAAACCGTCAACATGGAGCGCAATCCTCGGTACAGCCTGTCTTCACGCCAGGCGAGAATAACATCGAACTCATCTCTGGCGGCGTCATTGAGCATGGCTAACAAACCGGGGCGATCTGAGCGACTGCCCGATGGCTCGACCAGTTTGTTGCCCGCGCGATATTTTTCCACATCGCGATAAACACGAACCACTTGCAATCCCTTTTCCTGAGCCAGATTCAAGCAATCTGTTTCCTGCTCAATTGGGCTGGAATTCGCCCCTTGTGTTTCTGATGATGTGCGGATATAGATTACTGCTCTGCGAGTCATTTGAATACCTTCAAAAAGAAAATATGGAACTATCGGTTCAACTATACCGAAAATAATCGATGGGTGGTGTTGAAGTGTCGCTAAGAAATTCCGAGCATTGCCGCCATGTATCCCTGCGTGCGTGGATATTACGGTGACTCAACCAATTATTCCTTCAACGAATAAGATCGCAGTCCGACCTCGTTTTGTTACCTTGCTAATCTGAACGAACTGGCACAAATTTATTGTACAATGAACAACAAACAGATAATCATGAACACTCTTCATGCACATTACCACTCCCCTCAAGCTTCGAACCAGACGGGCGGCATTTTATTTTGGATGGAAACATCCGACCAACCCACGCCCAAAAGCGGACGCTCCTCAAAAAAAGAAAAGTCACGCCTGCACCCATTTTGCGCAGATACGGACACGCTCAAACACGTGCTCAACATCGAGGGCACATCCAAAACCGTCACACTGCGCCTGCCTGCTGTCAAAGGGATTCCGTTCCCATCACCACAGTTGATTCACAATTGGGACTTGGACTCCAAAAATCCGAAACTCACCCCATTTCTTATAAATGGGATTTGGATGCGCCCGCCCGAAGCGATTTTCACGCTGTTGGCGGTTTCCTCCAACACGAACGCTTCTTTCTCCCTCGCAGCGGATACCCGTTTCTGGACAATGGTCAGCGCTTTGAGTTTGGAGACTCTCGCGGCACACAAACTCCTCTCGATCATCGTGAGCGAAGGCAAGGATTATTACGCCCGTTGGCTGCCCGTGTTGGATTCGCCCAAAGACGCGGCGCGCTTGAAGCAACTCGAAGACGCCATGCCCGCTGTCTGCCGCGCGGGCTCGCCCGAATCTTCTCCAAAAAGTTTGTTGACCAGTTTCCTCAACACCTTCTGCGACGCGCTCGCGCGTGAGTGGGGCAAATCTACTGCGCCAAAACTGTATGATGATTCATCTGCAATAAACTGGATTAAAGCATTGTTCATCGAAAATGCCGCGATCAATTTATCATCGGCACAGGCGCAGAACCTTGCAACAAGTCACAAGGCATGGATGCGCAACCTGCACGTCGCGGGCGATGCCGCATTCCGAATTGCGTTTCGTCTCGAAGCGCCCGCTTTGCAACAACAACCCTGGCAATTGCATTATCTGATTCAGGCAAAGGACGATCCCAGCCTGTTGATTTCCGCCGATGAAGTCTGGAAGAAGACCAGGGGCGCGTTGACGCATCTCGGTCATCGCTTTGAGCAGCCGCAGGAAAAATTGCTGACGGGCTTGGGCTATGCCGCGCGATTGTTCCCACCCGTGACCGAAAGCTTGAGAAGCAAACGTCCCACCGAATTAACGATAGACACCAACGGCGCGTACACGTTTTTGCGCGAGACTGCTCCGTTGCTCGAAGGCGCGGGCTTTGGCATTCTCGTCCCGCCGTGGTGGAACAAGAAGGGCACGCGGCTGGGCGTCAAGGTCAAAATGAAATCGCAGGGCAAGGATGCCGTCAAAGGACACATGTCCTTCGAGAGTCTGGTCAGGTATCAGTGGAAGTTGTCGCTGGGCGAGACCGAGTTGACCGAAGCCGAATTCAAGGCGTTGGCAAAGTTGAAATCGCCACTGATTCAAATCCGCGGACAGTGGGTTACGCTCAACGCGGAACAAATCGAAGCGGCGATCAAGTTTTGGGAAAAGAGTCAACTCGAAGGTGAGATGTCCCTGCTCGACGCGATGAAACTCGGCTTGGGCGGAGAAACGTCAGCGGGCGGGCTGCCCATCGACGGAATCGAATCCGACAAATGGTTATCCGAGTGGTTGAAGAAGTTCGAGCAAGCCGACAAACTCGAACAATTGCCGCAGCCCAAAAATTTGGATGGTCAACTGCGCCCGTATCAACTGTATGGATTTTCATGGCTGGCTTTTCTCCGCAAGTGGGGCATGGGCGCATGTCTCGCCGACGACATGGGACTTGGAAAAACGATTCAAACCATCTCGTTGTTGCTGAACGAGAAAGGGACGAAGAAAAAATTACCCGCGCCTGCCTTGCTGATCGCGCCCACGTCGGTGGTGACCAACTGGGAGCGGGAGATTGGCAAATTCGCCCCAGGTTTGAAAACTTATGTCCATCGGGGAGGGAGCAGGCTAAGGGGCAAAGAGATGCGGGAGGCGGTCAAAGGTCAGGACGTGGTGCTGACCAGTTATCCCGTCGCGCGGCTCGACGCGGAATCTTTTCAATCCATGAACTGGCTGGCGGTGATTTTGGACGAGGCGCAGAACATCAAAAATCCCGAAGCAAAACAGACGCAAGCCATCCGCAAGATTGGCGCCGAGTTTCGCATTGCGCTAACAGGCACGCCTGTGGAAAACCGTCTGTCCGAGTTGTGGTCAATCATGCACTTCCTGAACCCTGGTTATCTCGGCGCGCGCAAATCATTCCGCGAGAATTTTGCGCTGCCCATCGAACGCTATCACGATGAAGAAGCCATCAAGCAATTGAAGCAATTGACCACGCCATTCATTTTGCGGCGCGTCAAAACCGATCCGCGCGTGATTTCAGATTTGCCCGATAAAGTGGAAACGAAAGTTTACTGCACGCTGACCGAGGAACAAGCTACGCTGTATGAGGCGGTGGTGCAGGATGTAATGAAGCAGATCGAGGAGGAAGAAGGAATCAAGAGGCGCGGGCTGGTGTTGAGCATGATGATGCAGTTGAAGCAGATTTGCAATCATCCTGTGCAGTATCTTCATCAAAAGAGCAAGGCTGGCGCGGATGTTTCGCTCGACAATCGCAGCGGAAAGTTGGAACGTCTCGGCGAGTTGTTGGAGGAAGTGCTGGCTGACAATGACCGCGCTCTGATCTTCACGCAGTTTGCGGAGATGGGCGAAATGCTGGCGGATTATCTACCGAAAGCATTTGGCGCGGCAACTCAATTCCTGCATGGCGGCACGTCCGCGAAGATGCGCGATCAGATGGTGAAGCGTTTCCAGGAGGATGAACACGCGCCGCCGATTTTTATTTTGTCGCTCAAAGCGGGCGGCACGGGCTTGAACCTGACTCGCGCCAACCACGTCTTCCACTTCGACCGTTGGTGGAATCCCGCAGTGGAAAATCAAGCCACCGACCGCGCCTTTCGCATCGGGCAGAAGCGCAACGTGCAGGTGCATAAATTCGTCACAACGGGAACGCTCGAAGAGATGATCGACGACATGATCGAATCCAAAAAAGGACTGGCGCAAGCGGTGGTCGGTTCGGGGGAAAATTGGCTCACAGAAATGAGCACGGATGAATTGCGCCGTGTGGTCACGTTGAGGAGGCAGTGATGTCCTACTTCTACTTCAAACCAACCAAAGCCATCAAGTCTAAAGATGGTATTAAAGCCCAAAGTAAACGCGGGGCATTTGCGAAAAGCTGGTGGGCACAGAGATGGATCGCCGCATTGGAACGGCTTGTAGATTCAGGACGCCTCTCACGCGGACGAAGTTATGCGCGTCAGGGTCAGGTGCTTTCGATTGATGAAACCAAAGACGGGGTCGCGGCGCGTGTGCAGGGTTCGATGCGGACGCCGTACAAGATCAGTATTAAGATGAATCACTTGACCGACGCGGAATGGGACAAGGTCATTGACGTGCTGGCGGAGCAAGCCATCTTTACCGCGCAATTGCTGGCAGGTGAAATGCCGCAGGACATCGAGCAGGCATTCGAGAAGGCAAAGGTGAGTTTGTTCCCGTCCAATCGCAAAGACTTGCAAACGGATTGTTCATGTCCCGATTATTCCAATCCGTGCAAACACATTGCCGCGGCGCATTACATTTTGGGCGAACGATTCGATGAAGACCCATTCCTGATTTTCCGCCTGCGCGGGCGGACGCAGGAACAAGTCATGCTGGAACTCCGCAAACGTCGCGTGGGAAGCGATGAAACCGAAGATGAAGTGGAAGAAACGGAAGTAGTCATTCCGCTCGAAGAACAGATCGAAAACTTCTGGGATTTGCGCGTGCCGCTGGAGGGATTCGCCGTGTCGATTCGTCCGCCCGTTATTGAAATGCCGTTACTCAAACGACTGGGTGAGGCGAACTTTGTCCCTGAGCCTGGACTGCAAAGCATGTTATCTGCCGCGTATCAGGCAGTCAGCCGAAAAGCGATTCAAACAGCATTTAAAGATATAAGCGAGGAGTCGTAATAGGACAGTATGTTGGCGGAAAGGTTGGAGAATCAAGTCGAGATACATAAGGAGGCGTGGGTTGAAATCGTCTAACCTGCAATTATCATTGCGCCAATTTGCCATTTATGGCATAATAACTGCATGAAATTTGATGATTTCCTTTCCTTAGTGGGAGACCAACCTATTTTTGAAACAGGCTTACTACTTGTTGGGAATGTGGATCCCAACGATGTCCGTCGCCAACTCTCACGTTGGACGCGTGCGGGCAAGATTCGTCAACTGCGTCGCGGACTTTATGCCTTTGCACCTCCTCACAGTAAAGCCGTACCACATCCATTTTTAGTTGCCAACTCACTGGTCACTGGCTCGTATGTCAGCGGGACATCAGCCCTGGCACATTATGGCTTGATCCCTGAATATGTGCCCCGCACTTTCAGTGTGACATTATCGCGTCCTTCGCAATGGGACGGCGGGTTCATCGTTCAGCATCTTGCTCTTCACTTATTCTTTGGCTATCAGTCGATTGAAGTTGCCAAAGGACAGTTTGCTTTCATTGCCCAACCTGAAAAAGCGATTCTGGATCTCGCACACTTAACGCCGAACTCAGATTCGAAAGAATATCTTACACAGCTCCGACTGCAAAATCTGGAAAGGCTGGATTTGAAACGGTTACGGGAATTTGCAGAGCGTGCAGATAAACCCAAGTGGAAACGAGTTGCCAGTCAAGTTGCATCATTGGCATTACAGGAAGAAAGTGAATATAAGGAGTTACGGTGAAGGAATATCTGGCAACACTGATTCGTCCTGTATCTAATCCAATTGAGGCGCGCAACCTGACACGGGAATATTTACAGGCACTGATCTTACAAAGCTTGCAGCGAGCAGGAGCTATGACCGCTCTTGCTTTTCATGGTGGCACAGCACTGCGATTTCTTTTCTCGCTCCCACGATTTTCCGAAGATCTGGATTTTGCGCTTGAAGGAAACCCTTCTACTTACGATTTCCGTGCATATCTGCAATCCATTCGGAAAGATTTGGAGGCGCAGGGATATACCATCACGCTCAAAGTGAATGATGGAAAAACAGTTCACAGCGCCTTCGTACGTTTTCCCAACCTTTTGTTTGAATTGAGCTTGTCTCCTCATCGGGATGAGATACTGGCGGTGAAACTCGAGGTTGATACCAACCCGCCTGCTGGAGCCCAATTGGCAACATCGCTGGTTCGCCGCCATGTATTGCTTAATGTACAGCATCATGATCAGGCATCTCTGCTGGCTGGCAAGCTCCATGCTATTTTGCAAAGACCTTATTTCAAAGGACGTGACCTGTACGACATGATGTGGTATTTGAGCGACAGGGAGTGGCCTGCTCCCAATTTGGATTTGCTCAACAACGCCTTGAAGCAAACCAATTGGACCGGAGGACCATTATTATCGAATAACTGGCGTGAAGTAGTACACAAGAAAATTGAATCCACACCCTGGGAACAGGCAGTAGACGATGTTCGACCGTTCATCGCTTCAGTAGATGAACTTGAACTGTTGACAAAGGAGAATTTGCTTGATCTTCTCAGATAACTTTTCACAGGGTCAAAGCGATACACTCGGCGCGGCACATATCATGTATACGGGTATAAATTTCGCCCCGCCTGGAATATGCCGCAGGGCTAAGGTTCTCCAAACCTGCATCTTGATCGAGGATCTTTTGTAAATCCAAACGAATCACAACATTTAGTTCTCGATTTTTGTTGATTGTCACCTCCTCAACCAAGGTATCTACGACCTTCTTCTTGAGCAAGAACACTCCATGTCGCTCCTCTTCAGTTTGAGGAGCGGCTTCTTTTAACTCTACAACACCTACCTGTAAATCCGCCAGGTACTCCTCAAATTTTGCTTCCCAGTAAAAAGCAAGTGTGTTGCTCGTCGCTGTGCTCGATGATCTGGCATCCATTCTAGCGGATGCCCCGGACGGGCAGGAGATTTCAAATTTGCGGGCGCGCGTCCATGCGGTTCAGGATGGACTGTTGAAGGAATCTCTGATCATAGCGCCTTTGTCCACGCTTGATCTTTTAACGCTGCATAAAGCCCCAGCGGAGATTCAAAGATTCGTCGAAGCGAAGCCAGCTCAAAGTCTGAGGAAGACGCGCACCTGTCCCGTGTGTGACGCGTTGAGCCGCGCCGCGTTCGATTTCTTCGTCGCGCTGGAGGGAAGCCTCATCAAGGAAGCGCAAGTGCGAAATGAGTTTGCATCCGTGCGCGGGCTGTGCAACCTGCATACGTGGCAGTTCCAGAATGCTGCCGCACCGCAGGACATCAGCGTGGGTTATGTGCCGCTGGTGGTACGCACCGCGTTTACCAAAAGTGTGCAATAATAGGGAGAGTTTGGAAAGCCCGCCACTACGCCTGAGCCAAACCATTGGGCTTCCATCAGAATACCCAAAAATGGTCACATCAATAATATCAACCGTTGTGTTTTTAGTATTTGTTCTTTTGATACATGGCGGAGGTTACTCTCCTCCGCCATGTTCATCTGAAAAACCTAACAGGGACTACATTGAAGCCAGCGTCCTTGTGGGCTGCCTGCTCATTGTCCCATTTGTCAAGTTCAACCTGTTCTGGTATTCTGGTTGGCAAAGCACTTACCTTGTATTTGGTGTTCTCTCTCCACTCATCATGGAATTAGTTCTGCGAAAGCGTAAGTTGTCTGTAATTGGTTTTAGAATGCCGACAAATAAGAAGGTACTGTTTCTGATTGCTGGCATACTTGGCCTTTACATGATCTCCAGGCTTGTTGTTCCTCTCTTTGTAGGCGCAGCATATACTTTCAATTGGCGGGGTTTCGTTTCAAACGCCATCATTTTTGCTTTTCTGGAAGAAGTGGTCTTCCGAGGATTGATTCAAACGCGGTTAGAGTCCGCGCTGGGTGCGGTATGGTCATGGGTTCTAACAGGGCTATTCTTCGGGTTCTATCACTACTATGTGCATTATTTAGTACCAGGACAAGCACTGACTATCGCGAACTTATTCGAGTTGCTATTTCTAACCGCCTTTGGGATGATGCTTGGAGTTATTTTCGCAAAGACGAGAAGCTTGATTCCATCCTACCTTATTCATGCAGTAAACAACCTTTCAATATTCACTATGTAGTTTAGTATGTAAGATTCTTCGGCTATAATTGAAAATGGCAGCTACCACAGCGTGAAGGCGGACGGGGCTATCCTCCTGAAAAACCTGCGAGGTTTGCATGGTTCTGTGCCGTAATGGGAGTGTCGTCCTGCAATCACCGCCCCACCGCCACCGCAAACCGTTAAATGGCTAAATCAACAGAAAGCAGGAAAAAATGAAACCTAATCAAATCTTGCGGATTCGCCCCCTTCTCTATGTCTTGGCATTTTTGATATTGACAGCGACGAGGTGTAGATCTGTTACTGACGTTTCACAACAACCAACCACGGGAGTCACTTTTCAACCAGCTGTATTAGTCACTTTTGTGCCCGATGCTTCAGAAGGTGTCACAGAAGAAGCCATGGTCATAGCTAGGGACGTTTTACTAAAGCGTCTGGAACTGGCTGGCATCAAGGTTGTTAAAGCGACACTTGTCGATAGCTTCACTATTCAAGTCGAGTTGATGCAGGCTTCAGATATTCCAACAACAGTGCAACTCGGAACGACGGAAGGACGGTTAATATTTTTTGGTTCTTCATCCTCGTTTTTAGAGGGTGAATTGGCACCATCCAACCTCAATATTATTTTATCGAACGAGGATATATCAGGGGCACAATTGTTGCAGCAAGGTGAACAAATTCAGATAGGACTAGACCTTACTGCGACTGGGGGAAGCAAGCTGGCGGAGTTCACAAAGACGCATATAGGTGAGTACATGGTCGTAGCATACGATGGGAAAGTGATAATGTCTCCCCAAATTCCAACAGAAATTCGAGATACGCATGTAATTATCTCTGGCAGTTTTACTTTGGAATCAGGAAAAGTTCTGGTTATCCAATTGGGCAGCGGACGGCTCCCCATCAAACTCAATGCGGTTTATAAGCCATAATAGCCGCCCAGCATCGTCTCCAGCCCCCTTCGGGAATGCTTAACGACGGACAACGGCTGCGCCGCGTTTTGCCAGAAATATGTAATTATTGAGAAAGAGTCTCGCCAATTCCGCCGCCGGTGTCGCTGAGACCATCCGGTAACTACTTTTCTCTAACAATTCGGAGGAAATGGTGATTACTGAAGCAAGTTCCAAACCTAGATTCGGATTTACGAACTGGATTCGTTCATCTCAGGGCGACTGGGCGCTGTTATCAGTACTACTTCCAATCATCACCGTTCTTGGGTTGGGCGTAATTTCCGCATTGTTTTTTTTCGTCATCCTATGCCGAGTTCTCAATTGAGAGAATTGGAATCATTGAAGGTCCCTATGGTTATCCTGCCATAGCAGGGACTATAACAAATTCGGGTAAGAAAACCGCTGATGTAACCATTCTTGGCAAGTGTCTTGCAGATGAAATTCCAATTTTCTACGGGAAAAATTTTTACGATATGAGCTCATGGTTTTTCACAGGTAAACCCCATGACCTACCAGAATATGAGAATACTTTGGCTCCTGGCAAAAGTGGAACTTTTCTTTTCCAACTCAATGACGCTGAGGCAAAGAATACGAAACGCATCGGTTTATTGACGATAGTTCTGGCAAGCGCTATCTCCTTGGTCCCCTCTATCTGCTCCTCGACGATGTAGCCGGGGCGGTCAAGTCGTTTGCATGGTTTGAGCAAATGTTTCCTGATGACATGGGCGAACCGGCGCACATGCTATGCTGGACATTAGCTTTATATCGTGCAGGAGATATGACCGGAGCATCTCACAAATTACTGCAAACAATGCTCTCTAATCTTTATCTGCTTCCGCAGTTAATTGGTCACAAGCAACCGCGCCTCAATATTTGGCATGGTTCTAATATTGAAGATAAAGCCTCTCTTCAATATATCCCACCAGAGATATGGAAATTATGGGATGCAGGGGCATTACAGTGGGTACAAGTGCAGTATGAGAGTGTGGAGTTTGGTTGGATTCGTAAGCGGTATATTGAGATCCATGGTCAGCTTCAAACCGAGCCCGAGGGCACACGGCGCAGTCAATTGGTCGCCGAAGCATTTGCACTTCGCAAGGCGCCGGGGCAGGTATAGCGTAGCGTGCCTAATACGGTATGGTTGGGTAATAGACAGATCTACCCGATGGCAGTTCCTTCGATAATCGAGGTGCAAATGAAAACAAATAAACTCATCATAGTCTTGCTTGTTGCCATCGTTGTGGCTTCTTGTTCCTCAACTCCAGCTTCCGTGCCAACAAAAAACCTCTCCCCAACACTGGAGAATACCAGCACGCCCAGTCCGACGGCTACACCTATCCCACAACCGGTGTGGGTATATGTTTCCGACTTGCAGCCCAACCTTGCAATGGTGGGATATTGGTCGTTTGCCATTGGAAAATACCCGGGCGGTGAAGGCAGTATGGTTAAAGGTCGCATGATCCAAAACGATCATCAGTCATATCCACACGGCCTATTTGTACATGCCCCATCCAATTTCGCTATGATTTGAATGGTGGTTATCAATCCTTCAAGTCCGAAATTTTCATCGACCAATCCATGCCCTGCGGTGACGGAGCTTGGTTTCAGGTTTACCTGGATGACGACCTGATCTACAGTCAACATGTGGATGCTCCAACGCAGGCAGGGTCTAATGATGCAAGATCTGTCGCACTAGATGTGAGTGGAGGAAATCAATTACTCCTGCACACCGACTCGGGCGAAAAAGAGAATATGAACTGCGACGCTACTATCTGGGGAGAACCGATGATTCTTACGGCTCCAATGCCAAAGGCAGCCGTGCCCACGACCGCCCCAATGGAGCATCCAATGCCACGAGCAGGAGGGCGGTCAACACCATGCCCAGCGTGAAGAAAAAGATCCAGTGCCAGCCCGGTTGTTTGGTGATGACGCTTCCCAGAATGGGACTGATAAGGTTGGCAAGCAGTTATACGAAACTGAACATGCCGATCATGCGTCCGCGTTTTTCGGCTGGAAATAAGTCTGAGATCAGGGCGATGGAGACGGGTATCATCATGCCTGTGCCAAGTCCCTGCAGTACGCGGGCAACAATGAGATGCTCCATGGTGGGAGCCAGCCCGCCGTAGAACGTGCCCACTGCGAAAATAGACATGCCAAGCAAATAGAATTTCTTCCGCCCATATAGGTCTGCCATCTTTGAGAAGATCGGTATCGTCAGCAGTGAAGCCAGCATATAACTCGAAAAGATCCAACTGTAGAGATAGTCGCCGCCGATTTTTGTGACGATGACAGGCATGGCAGTTGCCAAAACCAACTGCATGATGCCGATGCCAAACATGCCAAGGATGATGCCAATGAATGTCATCATGGAGAATTTCATCTACTTTTCTGCTGTTTCCAAAATGCGGACGATGCCGTTCGAACCGTCCACTTCAACAAGCTGACCATCTTTCAATATGCTGGTAGCATCATCCAAACCTGATACGCATGGAATGCCATATTCACGTGCCACGACTGCGCCATGCTGAAGCGCGCCACCAATTTCGAGAATTATGCCTTTGGCGTTGATGAACAGCGGAGTCCAGCCAGGGTCGGTGGGGCATTCGGGAATGGCAAGTGTGTGTTTAGCCTGCAAGATTAACAATTCTCAGGGGTAGTACAATTGCGCAATTGAAATTTGACCAGAGCCAACCGATTTTCCCAGATGCATTCTCTTAATCCAAAAGGTATGTACCCCCGAAATATTTTACTGCGGTCATTACGCCTGACGTTATGGATCGTGCCAGGTGTGATGATGGCAATTGGTATTGCCTTCACCCTGTTCGAGAATGCGCGCCATGTGGCTGACCGTGGCTGGCCCTGGCCGACTGTGTTTGGCTTGTCTGTGCTCGGGCTGGCTGGGCCAGTCTTATCCTGGTTAAGTCTATCCTGGGCAATCAGAACGGCAGAGGCGTATTTCAATTCAGAGACTCAATTAGCGGACCGTAACGCTGAACTGGCCGCCCTGAACGCGCTGGGGTTGGCCGCAAATAGTTCTTTGGATATGGAAAAGACCTTGGATACTGCCCTCCAGCAGACAATAAAAACACTAGGCGCCTCAGCTGGCATGCTTTTTTTGCAGGAAAGTAAGGACGGTGGACTCCGCCTTGAAGCGCATCGCGGCATCTCTGTGGATATGGTGCGCAAAGAGGCGCGTCTGTCTCCCGGCCATTGTTTGTGCGGACAGGCTGTTAAAACCCGGCAGGTTTTGCTGGCACATGATGTCAGTGAAGACAGGCGTTGCACATCAAATTTATGTATCTGCGAAGGATTCCGGTCTGTAGCCTGTGCGCCGCTTGAGGTAAAGGGCCAATTGGTCGGCTTGCTGCAACTCGCCAGCCCGGAAGTCGGGCACTTCACAGAAAGCCAGAAGGATTTCCTGTTTGCCATTGCCAGGCAACTCGGCGTTTCTGTTGAGAATGCCCGTCTCTATGATGAAGTACGAGTCTTTAATGTTGAGTTGGAAAAGAAAATCAACCAGCGCACGCGTGAATTGGAGTCGGCGCGCTGGGCGCTGGCTGAGAAAGCCCGGCAGCTGCGGCGTTTATTGAGCGAATCGTACCGGGTGCAGGAGGATATTCAAGCGCGCATCGCTCATGACATGCACGACGGCGTGACGCAGATCATCATTGGCGCTCTCTATGAAACCCAGGCCGCCCGCCAGTCCCTGCTGGATGATCCAGATCGTGCCGCTGAGAATCTGGAACGAGCTCAAGTATTGCTCTCAGATGTAGAGACCGAGATCCGCCGTGTAATCTACGATATGCACCCGCCTGTGTTGGATCAGATGGGACTGGTGGTTGCGCTCAAGCGGTTCGCCGCGACCTATCAAATCACCTTTAGTATCGAGTGTCAGATTGAGATTGCAGGCGAGCCACAGAGGCTGGCACGGGAAACCGAGATCACAATCTACAGAATTATTCAGGCCGCATTGCACAATGTAGCTACCCATGCGCAAGCCAAACGTGCAAAAGTTTATTTTGATTTTGGAACGGCTGCGCTTCAGGTGACGATCAAAGACGATGGCATTGGCTTTGACCCCGAAGCCGTGATGCGCCTGCCGGGTGAACACCTGGGATTGATTGGAATGAAGGAAAGAGCCGAAGGCCTAAAGGCGACTTTGGCGGTCAACTCAGCGCCTGGCAAAGGTTCACGCATAACACTGAGCGTACCTGCGCCGGTTTATTTGGAATAGACAATGACTCAAGAGTGGCAGTCCATACGCATAATGATAGTTGACGATCATCCTGTCGTCCGTCAGGGATTAAGGAGTTTGTTAGCCGGTCACCCTGATCTTGAAATCATCGGTGAAGCTGAAGATGGCACCGAAGTATTGCCTTTTCTGTCCAGCCATTCAGTTGATGTTATTTTATTGGATATTCAAATGAACAGCCAGGGTGGGATTGAGGTTGCCCGCCGTGTCCGTGTTGCTCATCCAAACGTCAAGGTCGTGATCCTCACCACCTATGATGACGAGAGCCTGTTACGCGCGGCCATGGAAGCAGGAGTGCATGGTTTTTTGCTCAAGAATATTTCGCATGAAACCCTGCCCGATTCCATCCGCGCTGTGATGAAAGGCGAGAAGTTACTAAGTCCCGGGCTGGTCAGCAATGTAGTTGAGCAATACCAGAAACTGGCGCATGCTCAAGCTAAAAAAGATGCCGGGTTGTCTCCCGATGAATTACAAGTGCTGGCTGCCATCGCCGAAGGCGCCGGTAATAAAGAACTGGGCGAAAAATTCTTCTGGAGCGAAGCGACTGTTAAGCGACGCGTTCAGGAGATCGTTGAGAAAATGGGGGTGTCCAACCGCACACAGGCAATAGCTGAGGCTCTTCGCAAAGGATGGATCTAAAAGCGAGTTGACCCGTTCGGCTCACAAGTTGACCCGAATGTAAATTGTAAGTACATGACCCTTTGGATAAACTAGGATGAAATAGTCCTCGCGTCTATTTCATCTTTCGCTGCCAAAAGGATGCTCATGGCTTTCCGAGACGAAATCCAAACCCTTAGCGGGCAAAACGTCAACTTGTGTTTCCAGTGCAGCAAATGCTCCTCTGGTTGTCCACTGGCAGATAAGATGGATCTTAAACCGGCCCAGGTGATACACAGCATCCGCCTGGGCCGTGCCGATTCAGTGCTCAATAGCCAGTCTATCTGGTTGTGCGTGGATTGCGAAACCTGCACATCGCGCTGTCCGCAAGGTGTGGAACCGGCCTCGGCCATGTCCGCCGCGCGTGTTCTGGCTCTGCAAAAAGGTATCAAGCCCAGCGTGAAAGTGATTGGGATTTATTATCGCGGCTTCGTGGACAACATGCGTCTGAATGGAAAAATCCATGATGCCTCTGTGGCTGGCATTACGCAACTGCTCACAGGTCAACTGATCGCAGACTTGCCTCTGGCGATGAAACTGCTCGTGCGCGGACGCGTCAAGCCTCCGCCTCTTCCCCTCGGCGGAGGCAGGTTCCGCAAAATTTATCGCAACGCCCTCGCCAGAGAAAAGGAGTCACGCGCATGAGACTCGGCTACTATCCTGGCTGCTCACTCGAGGGCATCAGCGCAGAATACGACGAATCCATCCGTGCGTTATTTGCTCATCTCGAAATCACCATGGAAGACCTGCCCGATTGGATCTGTTGCGGCACGCTGGCCGCGCCGTCGCTTTCCCGTCTGTTGGGATTGGCAACACCTCTTTGGAACGTTGCTCAGGCCGAAAAAGCGGGATACGAAAAAGTGATTGCTCCATGCAGCGCCTGTCTCTATCATTTTAAACATGCCACCAATGTTGTAATGGAAAACCCGCCTCTGCGCGCGGAAGTGGAGGCGGTTCTCGAACTCCCGTTGAATTCACCGCCGCCGACAATTCATCCGCTCGAGCTGTTGAGCGATGATGGCTTCGAGGCACTCATACGCGGATCAGTGAAGCGCGACCTATCTGACCTCAAAGCGGTCTGCTATTACGGGTGCCATATTTCGCGTCCCGCCAAGCTGATGCAGTTCGATGACCCCGAAAATCCACAAAGCATGGATCGCTTGCTCAATTGGGTTGGCATTCAAACTTTGGACTGGCCGCGCAAAGTGGATTGCTGCGGCGCGCACTTCAGCATGATCAAACCCGATTATGTTGTTGACATGTGCCAGCACTTATTCGAGTCTGCGCTTGAGGCAGGAGCCGAAGCGATCATCGTTGGTTGCCCGATGTGCCATGCCAATCTTGATACTCGCCAGGAAGCAATTGCCGCGAAATTAGGACACGCACTCAATATGCCTGTCCTTTATTTTTCTCAAGTTCTTGGTTATGCCTTCGGCTTGCCTGACAAAGAACTCGGATTCAAACGTCACATCGTTGACCCGTTGCCGCTTCTCAAGTGTCTAAAGTCTCCACTTCCCACTTTAGTCACTTCAGGCACTTCACACTTTCCCCACTCCACACTTTAGTCACTTTTTCAACCCTATGAACAATTCCTTCCCTTCTCCTCTTGGAAAAAGCAACAAACCCGTTGGCGCAGTCATGGTCGTTGGCGGCGGGATCGCTGGAATGCAAGCCAGCCTCGATCTGGCCGATTCGGGTTTCAAGGTTTATCTGGTGGAAAAGCAACCAGCCATCGGCGGACACATGGCTGCGTTGGATAAAACTTTCCCAACGAATGATTGTGCCATGTGCACGATCAGTCCGCGCTTGGTGGCAACGGCAGGGCATCGTAACATTTCGGTGCTGACCGATACGGAGTTGTTGAAACTTGATGGCGAGGCGGGACATTTCAGCGCGACTGTGCGACATAAGCCGCGTTACATTGACGTGAGCAAATGCACCGCTTGCGGCGATTGCGCCTCCGTCTGCCCGATCACCGTCACAGATAACTTCAACGGCGATTTGACGCAAAGCGTGCGCAAGGCTACTTATAAACTTTATCCACAGGCCGTGCCGAATGCGTTTGCCATCGAGAAAAAGGGAATCGCACCATGCCGTGACGCCTGTCCTGCGGGTCAGCGCGCGCAGGGTTATATCGCCATGATCCGCGAAGGTCGTTATGCTGAAGCCTTGCGCGTCATTAAGGAAGACAATCCTTTTCCGGGAATTTGCGGGCGGATCTGCAATCATAGGTGTGAGACGGCTTGCAATCGAAACCTTGTTGATGAGCCAATCTCTATCGCTGCCCTCAAACGATTTGTCACTGATAAAGTTTATGCTGAAGCATATGTCGCGCCGCAGCCAGCCTCACGTAAATTCGATGAACGGGTGGCAGTGATTGGGTCAGGTCCATGCGGATTGACGGCTGCCAAAGATTTGGTTGTGGCCGGTTATGGCGTCACCATCTTCGAAGCGTTGCCTGTCGCAGGCGGGATGTTGCGAGTCGGCATCCCTGAATATCGCCTGCCCACATGGATCATCAATCGCGAAATTCAGGAAATCCTTGACCTGGGCGTCGAGTTGAGGTTGAACACTCCTGTCAATAATCTGGATGATGTTTTCGCACAAGGTTTTAGCTCGGTGTTGATCGCGGTGGGTGCGCACGAGGGGAAGAAGTTGCCAATCCCAGGCGCGGATCATCCCGATGTGTTGGTCAATACGATTTTCCTGCGTGATGTGCGGATGGGCAATGGTCCCAATTTGCAAGACCGACATGTGCTTGTACTCGGCGGGGGAAATGTCGCCATGGACTGCGCGCGCACAGCCCTGCGTCTCGGTGCGAAACAAGTGGATATGGCCTTCCTTGAATCACGCGAGAAGATGCCCGCGCGTGAAGATGAGATTGCCGAAGCGGCCGAAGAAGGCATCGCGTTTTATCCCAGCCGATCTTTCACACGAATTCTTTCGGATAATGGACAGATCAGCGGCGTGGAAGCGGTGAATGTCTCCTTTATGCAGTTTGAAGCGGACGGTTCGTTGACGCTCGAAACTGTGCCCAGCAGCGAACATACACTCGACTGTGACATGGTTATCTTTGCCATTGGTCAGCGCGCGGGATTGGCTTTCATCCCTGAAGATGGCAGCGTGGGAATCACCCGTCAGAGAACGGTCGCCGTCAACCCCAACACGTTCGCCACAAGTCGTGCGGGAGTGTTTGCTGCGGGTGACGCGACTACAGGTACAGCCGTCGTCATTGATGTGGTCGCCGCAGGACATAAGTCCGCAGATAACATCCATAAGTATTTGCGGGGCGAGAATCTGGAATTACGCAGCCACGCTGATTTGCCAGTGATAAAGATGAACCCAACCGAGGTCGCAGAGCAGATCCGCAGCGGGGAAATCAGAGTCCAGCCTCGGGTCAGGATGGAAGCGTTAAATCCCGATTCGCGCACGCACTCCTTTGAGGAGGTCAATCGCGGGTACACGGAAGAAGAAGCGCGCGCCGAAGCATCGCGTTGTTTGCAATGCGGTGTCTGTTCAGAATGTCTTGCCTGTTATTACAAATGCGGCGCGGGCGCGATTGACCATAATCAGACCGCGCGCACCGAACAGATTGAAGTCGGCGCTGTGATCCTTGCTGCGGGCTTTGAACTTTACGATGCGCATCTCTCTGGCGAATATGGTTTTGGGCGTTATCCCAACGTGGTCACCAGCCAGCAATACGAACGTATTCTTTCACCGAGCGGGCCGTACAGCGGACACCTCAAACGTCCATCCGATGAGCAGGAGCCAAAACGCATCGCGTGGATTCAATGTGTGGGTTCACGCAGCGCCGACCGCAACTGGTGCTCGGCGGTGTGCTGCATGTACGCCACCAAGCAAACCATCATCACGCAGGAGCACGCGCCTGGCACGGATTGCACGGTTTTCTACATTGACTTTCGCGCATACGGCAAAGGCTTCGATGCGTATTTTGAACGTGCAAAAACTTCGGGTGTGCGCTATGTTCGCGCTATGCCTTCAATTATTAGACAGGATGCGGCGACGGAGAATCTCGAAATCCAATATGCACTTCCCGATGGCAGCCTCCTCACGGAGACCTTTGACATGGTCGTGCTTTCTGTCGGTTTGCAGGCCCCGAAAGGAATGGGTCATCTTGCCGAAGAATTGAAAGTAGATTTGACTGCAGATGGATTCTGCAAAACGACCAATCTCTCGCCGCTCAACACCAGCCGCGAAGGAGTTTACGTCTGCGGGCCGTTTGCCGAACCGAAAGATATTCCCGAAACAGTGATGTCGGCCAGCGCGGCTGCGGTGCGTGCGATGACGCTTCTCGCCGAGGGACGTCACACGCTCGTCGCGCCGAAAGTTTATCCGCCAGAAATTGACGTGGCGGGGCAGGAGCCGCGCGTGGGTGTCTTCGTTTGTCACTGTGGTACGAATATCGCAGGTGTGATTGACGTGGCCTCTGTCACGGAGTATGCGCGCAGTCTGCCTAATGTTGTTGTAGCCGATCACAACCTGTTCACCTGTTCAACAGATTCACAAGCCAAGATCAAAGCAGCGATTAAGGAATACAACCTCAACCGCGTGGTGGTCGCATCTTGCACGCCGCGCACGCATGAGCCATTGTTCCAAAATGCAATTCGTGAAGCAGGATTGAATTTCTATTTGTTTGAACTGGCGAACATCCGCGACCAGTGTTCATGGGTGCATCGCGACCAACCCGAGGCCGCAACGCGAAAAGCCAAGGACCTTGTCCGCATGGCGGTGACGAAGGTGCGGATGGACGAACCGTTGCAACGCAAGTCACTCGAATTCAATCACGACGCGCTGGTTATCGGCGGCGGCGTGGCAGGGATGACTGCCGCGAACGAACTCGCGGATCAAGGTTTCAAAGTTTCCATTGTCGAGCGCGAAGGCGAACTGGGCGGCAACATGCGGCATTTGCATTTCCTGCTCAGTCACGTCGAGCCGCAGACTTTACTCAAGAAAATGGTTGAGAGGACGATCAATCATCCAAACATTCACACATTCCTCAATGCTGAGATTGCCTCGTTTGCAGGAAGTTTGGGTAAGTTCACAACGACAGTTCGAAGTGCGGAGTTCGAAGTGCCTAAAGTGCAAAGTGGGGATGATCCCAACTCCGCACTTCGAACTTTAGACACTTCCCACTTCCCACTTCCAACTTTAGACACTTCCCACTTTAGACACTTCACCCTTCACCACGGCGTGGTCATCGTCGCGACGGGCGCACAGGCTTATCAACCAACCGAATATCTTTATGGACAGGACAAGCGCGTCCTCACGCAACTTGAATTGGAAGAGTTGCTTTCAAATCGCCAACCCTTCGACTTCGCTCAGGGCGAGTCGGAAATCAAAAACCTAAGATCCATCGTGATGATCCAATGCGTAGGGTCGCGCACCGCCGAACGCCCGTATTGCAGTCGTCTGTGTTGCGGACAAGCGGTCAAGAATGCAATGGAGATCAAGAAGATCAGTCCGCAGACCGAGGTTTATATCCTGTATCGCGACATGCGGACTTATGGCTTGATGGAGCCTTACTATCGTCAAGCACGTGCGGACGGTGTAACTTTCCTGCGCTTCGATGCGGAACGCTCGCCAGAAGTCCACGCGGGAGATGCGCTGCAAGTTATTGTCCACGATGAGATGCTTGATGCGGATGTGGCGCTGGAAGCGGATCGAATCGTCTTGTCGGTGGCAGTTGTCCCGAGGGATGATGCGGGTGAAGTCGCCCAATTGCTGAAAGTGCCGCGCACAGCGGACGGTTTCTTCCAGGAGGCGCATCTCAAATTGCGTCCCGTTGATTTTGCTTCGGATGGAATCTTCCTGTGCGGGATGGCGCATTACCCCAAGAAGGCGCTGACCGAAACTGTGACACAAGCCCTCGCGGCAGCGGGACGCGCCCCAACGGTGCTTTCAAATCACACTATCGAGATCGAGCCGATCATTTCCCACGTCAATGAAGATAAATGCGACGGCTGCGCGTATTGCGTGGATCCGTGTCCGTTCAAAGCCATCACGTTGGTCGAATATCAAAACGAAGCAGGTCAGACCAAGAAACGTGTTGTGGTTGACGAGACGGTTTGTAAAGGTTGTGGTACTTGCCAGGCAACCTGCCCGAAAAACGCGATCTTCGTTTGGCATTTCAAACTGGATACCCTGCGCGCTATGACTATGGCTGCGCTTGGGAAGTGACAAGTGCCTAGAGTGAGAAAAAACCTAGAGTGAGAAAGTGCCTAAAGTGAGAAAGTGCCTAAAGTGAAAAAGTGTGAAGTGGCTAAAGTAAAAAGTGGCGAGGTGTTAAGTTTTGGCGCTGCGATGAATAGACGTGAAAAGTGCGAGGAGTTGGCTGCATTCGTCCATGTCGGCTTTGAAGGATTCGGCGGAAAGCCAGCCCACTTCGGTGATGACCTCCAGCCAATATTGAGTTTCGCTGGACTCTTTTTCGCAGATGGAGATGATGTGTTTGAAATCCGCTTTGCTCACCGCGCGATTTGCCTCCCGATAATTCGCGCCAACAGAAGTGCCAGACCTGACCATTTGCCGCGCAATCGAATCCGCCTCTCGGCTATGTGGCAGGCGCGAAGCCAATTGGATCATCCTCACAGCAAATGCCTTCGTCCGTTTTTCCAACTGCTGACCGAATTCCTTATTTGTTGCCATGACTTCCTCCTTGAATTGAGTGATTTGATTTTCCAGCCACTTCGATTTTACTCGTGTCAGACACTTTAGTCACTTTGCACTTTAGCCACTTCCAAAGGAAATAGGCAAAATGAATCCCACACCTTCAACTTCCCCCACTTTAGCCACTTTAGCCACTTCACACTTCGAACCCGTGATCATCGTCTACACCTGTTACTGGTGTTCTTACACCGCTGCGGATTTGGCAGGAACATCACGCTTGCAATATCCACCGAATATTCGAATCATTCGTGTCCAGTGCAGCGGGATGGTGCATCCCAACCTTGTAATTGACGCGCTGACAAACGGTGCGGACGGCGTGTTGATGTGCGGGTGCCATGAGGGGGACTGCCACTACCTCGAAGGCAACCTGCGTGCCAAGTCCCGCGCGGATGCGATCAAGATGATGCTGGAGGATTTTGCCCTCGAGCCTGAACGCTATCGGCTTGAATGGGTGGCGGCTTCCGAAGGTCCGCGTTTTGCAGAGGTGATGACGGAAATGGTGGAGCAGGTCAAAAGAGTCGGGCCGAGTCCGTACAAGTAGTTCTCGCCAAATGGAGTCCAAAGTCTCCAGACTTTGGATTCCAGATCAAAATCAAGAAGGAGGTGCCATCATTCAAAAATGGTTTTTCAGTACATCGTTTGTTCACAATATTAGTAAGGAGGAACAATGCCAGTCAAAGTAGCACAAGAATGGTTTGCCATTTGCGGCGGTTGCGAAGTGACCGTGCTCGACATTGGCGAACCTTTGCTCGACCTCCTGCCCGAACTTGAGTTTGTCCATTTTCCAGTCATTATGGATCACAAACTCTTCGGGCAGACGGGTGAAAACAACACAGCGGATATTCCGCAAGCCGATGTCGGCATCATCACGGGCGGGATCCGCAACGAGGAGAACAGACATCTTGCCGAGTTGATGCGTTCCCGCGTGAACTTCCTGATTGCGATGGGATCCTGCGCCTGCTATGGCGGAATCCCAGCCTTGGCAAACCAGTTTCCGTTGGAAGATCTCTACGATCGCGTCTATCGAGGGAATTCAACCACCGACTCTGGCGAGACGCCAAAAGGAGCGGTGCCTGCCTTGCTCGACCGTGTCTACGCGGTGGACGAGGTGGTGAAAGTGGATCTGAAGCTACCCGGTTGCCCCACCACGCCCGACATGTTCGCGGCGGCAGTCATGCATCTGTTGAAAGGGACGCCCTTCGCCCTCGAAGAGAAGAGCGTCTGCGACCAGTGCCCGACCATCCGTGAGAAAAAAGCGGTCGCCACTTTGAAGCGTCCGCTGGAGCCGATCGAGGGCGCAGGCGAACCGCTCGAAACTGTGCGCTGTCTGATGGAACAGGGTTTCCTGTGCCAGGGACCAGCCACCCGCGCGGGATGCGGCGGAATGGACGGCGGCACGCCGCGTTGCGTCAAAGCCTACATGCCCTGCCGCGGTTGTTACGGTCCATTGCGTGACGATGCCAACCCCATGGTGGACATGATGGGGGCGCTCTCAACCATTGGTCTTGACCCCGCTCAAATTTCCGACCGAGCGGCACAATTCAATCGCTTCGCAGGCGCAAAAGGCCGCCTGCGCGCGGCGCCAAAGAGGTGAGCCATGGGCAAAACACTTGTCATCCAACCTGTCAGTCGAATCGAAGGCCACGCCAAGATCACCATCCAATTGGATGATGCCGGCGACGTGGCTGATGCCCGCGTCAATGTTATTGAATTGCGCGGCTTCGAGAAATTCTGCGTCGGCAAGCCTGTTGAGGAAATGCCGCGCATCACCACACGCATCTGCGGCGTCTGTCCCTGGTCGCATCACCTGGCTTCAGCCAAAGCAAATGACGCTGTGTTCGGTGTCGAACCAGCCCCGGCGGGGGTAAAGCTGCGCCGACTCTGCAACAGCATCGCCTACATGGAGGAGCACATCCTTCACTTCTACATCCTCGGCGGTCCGGACTTCGTCATGGGGCCAAGCTCTGATTATGCGGCACGCAACGTGATCGGGATCGTCGGCGCTGTGCCTGATGTTGCCAAGCAGGTCGTCAAAGTACGGCACATGTGCGCGAAAATGCTTGAGACCATCGCTGGGAAATCCATCCATCCAGACGCAGCTGTCCCCGGCGGATTCAGCAAACCGCTTCAAAAGGAGGAGCGCGATGCGCTTCTTCCAATGGCGCAGGAATGCCTGGAACTTGCCAAATTCAGCATTAAGTTCGCTAAGGATAATATCTTCCCCAAATATCTCGATGCCGTGAAAACCATCGGTACAATGACTTCTGGTTTTTTGGGGACGGTTGCTGCCGATGGAGCGCTCGATCTGTATGACGGCAAACTGCGTATGATGTATTCCGACGGTTCGTATGAGGATTTCGCCACCAATGATTACGCCGATTACATCGGCGAACACGTCGAAGACTGGACCTATCTGAAGTTTCCGTATGCCAAGAAGCGCGGACCCTTCCTGCTCGAAGACAACGCGCCGAGTCTCTATCGCGTCAACACGCTGGCGCGCATCAACGTGGCAGATTACATCCCAACCCCGTTGGCGCAAAAAGAACTGGAAGAATTCCGCGCCAACTTCGGTCGCCCCGCGCAACTGACACTTCTCTATCACTGGGCGCGCTTGATCGAATTGCTCTACAACGCGGAAACGGCTGTCCAGTTGCTGAACGATCCTGAGATCACCAGCCGCGCGACGCGCGTCAAAGTGACGCCGCGCGCCGCGCGTGGTGTGGGTGTGGTCGAAGCCCCGCGCGGGACTCTCATCCACGATTACACTACCGACGACAATGGCATATTGACTCACGTCAACCTGATCGTGGCTACCTGCCAGAACAACTCAGCCATCAACCTCTCGGTCAGGCAGGCTGCGAAGACCTTGATCAAAAGCGGCAATTATGACCAGGGCACGCTCAACACGGTCGAGATGGCGATCCGCGCCTACGATCCGTGTTTATCGTGTGCCACACACAAACTCGATGGATCAATTCCAGTCAAACTGGATATCGTTGGACCTGACGGTAAACTGCTTGACACGCTAACGAATCAATAAGTGGCCAAAGTGTGGAGTGACTAAAGTGCGAAAAAGGGATGCGATCATTTTAGTCACTTTAGTCACTTCCCACTTCCCATCATGGATACACTTCCCTCCTTCTGCCGTGCGCGTGTGCTCATCCTCGGCGTGGGCAACGTCCTCTTTGGCAACGACGGTTTCGGGCCGCAAGTGATTGACTATCTCACTCGTCACTATGTCATCCCGGAGGATATTTATGCCATAGATGTCGGCACTGGCGCGCGCAAAGTATTATTCACCGTTACGCTCAGTCAAACTCGTCCGCAGGAACTTGTCATCGCGGACGCGGTGGATTGGGGACAGGAAATCGGAAGCGTTCTTGAAATTCCTGTCGAGTTATTGCCAGTTACCAAAGTGGATGATTTTTCGCTGCATCAAGTCCCGACCTCCAATATGCTGCGCGAGTTGCAGGACGACTGCGGCGTAAAGGTCAGCGTGGTCGTCTGCGACGTAGGCGAAATCCCACAGGTGATCGAACCAGGCCTCTCGTCCGCGATTGAAGCGGCTGTTGTCACTGCCGGGGAAAAGATGGCATCTCGTTACGAACTACGGCTGCTCCTGCCATAGACTGTGATTCATCGTGACTGGCAGGTGGTCAAAAGCCATGAGTTGGCCTAAAAAATTATCCGAATCTGAGGAAAGTTGTCCGTAAATACGATTACTTTCCTCACTTTGTTTTTAGACTGAAGGTAGTTTAATTAAAGTTGGAAGCCATGCACGAACTTGCCGTAACCCAAAGCATTCTGGATATATCCCTCCGCCATGCGAAAGACGCGGGCGCAAAACAGATCACGGGTATTAGTCTTGTGATTGGAGAATTTGCGTCCATTGTGGATGACTCCGTTCAATTTTACTGGGAGATGATTGCCGACGGCACAATCGCGCAAGGCGCGCAATTGCATTTTGAGCGTATCCGCGGCGAGATGATCTGTGCCAATTGCAAACATTCCTTTCATCCCGATGATATTGACTTTGTGTGTCCAAACTGCGAGAGTCCATTTGTACAAATCACTAAAGGCGATGAGTTTCGAGTGGATAGTATTGACGTTGAATAAGTGGAGTCCACATGACCACACGTGTTCCTGTTGTTGAAAAAATCCTTTCTGCCAATGATCGCATCGCTGAAGAGAACCACGCTCGCATTGAATCTGCGGGAGTGTTTTCCATTAATATTATGGCTGCACCCGGCGCGGGCAAGACCTCGTTGATCGAACAAACCCTGCCGCGCTTGAAAGGTAAACTGCGTGTGGCTGTTGTGGATGGCGACATCGCCACTTCGATTGACGCAGACCGCGCCGCTAAAGCAGGCGCACAGGCCGCTATTCAGATCAACACGGGTGGCGACTGTCATCTCGATGCGATCATGTTGCGCAGCGCGCTCGAACAACTCGACCTGACTCAATTCGATCTGCTCATCGTCGAAAATGTTGGCAACCTCGTTTGCCCCGCCAGTTTCAAGTTGGGTACGCATAAATCTGTGCTTGTTGCTTCCATCCCCGAAGGCGACGATAAACCCTATAAATATCCCGGCATGTATCGAGGCGTGGATGCGCTTGTCATCAACAAAATTGACCTGCTGCCTTACATTCCCTTCAAAATGGATTACTTCGAGCGCGGTGTGCAAGTTCTCAACCCTGGCGTGCTCACCTTTCCGCTCTCCTGCCGCACAGGCGAGGGATTGGATGTTTGGATTGAATGGCTCACGCAACACGCAACTCATAAAAAATGACATCTGGCGCGCGTATTCACATCACCGGCATCGTTCAAGGCGTCGGCTTTCGACCCTTTGTTTACAACCTTGCCACGCGCCTCGACCTCAAAGGCTGGGTGAAAAATACCTCCGCCGGTGTTGAAATAGAAGTGGATGGGGATAAAGTCGCTTTGGATTCTTTCGTCCGACGTTTACGGGACGAAGCCCCGGTGCTTTCCCGCATTGATGAATTCTCCGCTTCCTTCCGCCCTGCAAACGGATTCTGTTCATTTGATATTCGCCACTCTGAATCCATCCCCTCCGCCTTCCAGCCTATCTCGCCAGATGTCGCCATCTGTGAAGATTGTTTGCGCGAACTCTTTGATCCATCCGATAGACGTTATCGCTATCCGTTCATCAACTGCACCAACTGCGGACCACGCTTCACGATCATCCAGGATATTCCTTATGACCGCCCAAAAACGACCATGTCTTCCTTTGCTTTATGCCCCGATTGCGAACGCGAATACACTGACCCTTCAAATAGAAGATTTCACGCCCAGCCTGTTGCGTGTTCCGTCTGTGGCCCACAAGTTTGGCTCGAATTACGCAACCCTGCCCTGAGCGAAGTCGAAGGGACGCAACCCTGCCCTGAGCGAAATCGAAGGGACGCAACAGGTGAGGATGCCATTCTCGAAACACAACATCTTCTCGCTGAAGGGAAAATCCTCGCCATCAAAGGTTTGGGCGGATTTCATTTAGCCTGTGACGCAACCAATTCAGCTGCTGTATCCGAATTGCGCAATCGTAAACTCCGCGTGGACAAACCCTTTGCATTAATGATGCCCGATCTCGAAACAATAGAAAAACATTGTTTCATCAGTGATGCCGAACGCGAGTTGTTGCAATCAACTGCCCGCCCGATCGTTTTGTTGCGCCGCAAACCCGAATCAAACATCGCCAAAGAAGTTGCGCCGAATCAGGATTGGATCGGCGTTATGCTCCCCTACACTCCTCTGCACTACCTACTGTTTGCTGACATCGTCCGCGTAGGGGATAGCTATTCACTGTTCACTGCCCTTGTCATGACCAGTGGAAACCTAAGCGAAGAACCCATTGCAATTGATAACGAAGATGCTCGCGAGCGGCTTTCAAAATTAGCCGACGCATTCTTGATGCACAACCGTGATATTCATGTGAGATGCGACGACTCAGTGGCGCGAGCATTTACGGATTACGAATTAAGCGACACGCAACATGCAATACGAAACACGTATCCCATCCGTCGTTCTCGTGGTTATTCTCCATTCCCCGTCAAACTTCCCTGGGATGTTCCGCCTCTTCTTGCGGCTGGCTCTGAATTAAAAAACACATTTTGTATCACGAATAAGAACTACGCTTTTCTCAGTCATCACATTGGTGATATGGAAAATTATGAAACTTTGAAATCTTTCGAGCAAGGCGTGGAATATTTCGAGAAATTATTCCGTGTGAAGCCTGAGGCGCTTGCGTGTGACATGCACCCGAATTATTTAGCGACACGATATGCGCTGGAGCGGGCTGAACGCGAAAACATTCCAACCTTCAGTGTTCAACATCATCATGCGCATATCGCTGCTTGCATGGCTGAGCATGGGCTGGATGGTTCACATCCTGTGATTGGTATTGCATTTGACGGCACAGGTTATGGCGACGACGGTACGATTTGGGGTGGGGAAATTTTAATTGCAGATTACAAGTCGTATCAACGCGCCGCACATTTGGAATACTTCCCTTTGCCTGGCGGGGACGCAGCCATCAAGAGACCTGCCCGCACTGCGCTGGCTTTGCTTTGGTCACTGGGACTGGATTGGGATGAACGGCTTGCCCCTGTGGCGGAGTTCTGCGCTGAAGATCAAGTCACATTACGCGCGCAGTTGGAAAAGAAGATCAACGCGCTGATGACTTCGTCAATGGGGAGGTTGTTCGATGCGGCGGCGGCGTTGGCGGGCGTTCGGCAAATGGTCAACTACGAGGGGCAGGCGGCGATTGAGTTCGAGGCGTTGGCGGATCCGACTGAGGCTGGGAAATATTCCCTGTCGCTGAATCAGACTCAAGGTGGAGTCAGAAGCGGAATCCGGTCGCTTGTAAAAGATGTGCTGACAGGTGTCCCCACCCCAATAATTTCGGCGCGTTTCCATAATGGCTTAGCTGAGGCAGCGCGCGTAGCCGCACTTGAGATTAAGCGAAAAACAGGAATTAGCAAAATGATTTTATCGGGCGGGGTCTGGCAGAACATTACCTTGCTTAGACGTACTTTGTCACTTTTACGGAATGAAGGTTTTGTTGTGTACATCCATCGTGAAGTGCCGACCAATGATGGCGGCCTGTCGCTTGGGCAGGCGGTCATCGCAGCAATGAGAATGAGAGGTTGATATGTGTTTAGCTGTGCCAGGAAAGATTGTTGAGATTTACGAAGCGGATGGACTGAAAATGGCGAAGGTGGATTTCGGCGGAGTTTTCCGCGAGACCTGTCTGGAGTATGTGCCTGAGGCGAAGGCGGGAGAGTATTGCGTAATTCACGTTGGATTTGCGATCAGTTTGATGAACGAATCCGAGGCGATGGAAACGCTCGACCTGCTCAGGCAGATTGATAATTTTGACGAAGAGATTGGACCGGGATGATGTCATTGCGAGCGCACTTCGCGAAGCAATCTCCAATTAAGCGGAGATTGCCCCATCGGGGTCGGGAAGTGCGCCCTCCTCGCAATGACATGAGGTGTTTATGAAATACGTTACTGAATATCGCGATGCAAATTTGGTGAAAGGCGTGATCGAAGAGATTCGACGCACCGTAACGCGCCCGTGGACGTTAATGGAAATCTGCGGCGGTCAGACGCATGCCATTGTCCGTCATGGCATTGACCAACTGCTCCCGCCCGAAATTGAATTGGTGCATGGACCGGGCTGTCCTGTGTGTGTGACGCCGCTGGAGTTGATAGACAAAGCATTGACGATTGCGGCACAGCCCGATGTGATCTTCTGTTCGTATGGCGACATGTTGCGTGTGCCAGGTTCTGGGCGTGATCTATTTTCGGTCAAGGCTCAGGGTGGGGATGTCCGCGTGGTTTATTCGCCATTGGATGCGGTAAAGCTTGCACAGCAAAACCCCGATAAGCAAGTGGTCTTTTTTGCAATTGGATTCGAAACGACCGCGCCTCCCAATGTGATGAGCGTATTGCAGGCGCAGAGACTTGGGCTCGCGAATTATTCCATCCTGGTTTCGCATGTCTGTGTGCCGCCTGCGATTCATGCGATACTCGGTTCGCTGTCGAATCGTGTGCAGGGCTTCTTGCTGGCGGGGCATGTCTGCGCGGTGATGGGATATCACGAATACCCGGAGATTGCCGAAAAATACAAAGTGCCGATGGCGGTGACTGGCTTCGAGCCGCTCGATATTGTGCAAGGCATTCTCGATACTGTGCGCATGCTCGAAGCAGGCAAAGCGGAGGTTTTTAATTCATATTCACGTGCGGTTACATTTGAAGGGAACATCCCGGCTCAAAAATCCATTGCACAGGTTTTTGAATTGCTGGATCGCAAATGGCGCGGCATTGGGACAATTCCACAAAGCGGCTGGGGGCTGCGCCCTGAGTTTGATTCGTTCAATGCTGAAAAACGCTTTGACGTTCATGCCATTCAAACAGAAGAATCGCCGTTGTGCATTGCAGGTCTAATTTTGCAGGGGCTCAAGAAACCGCACGATTGCTCGGCGTTTGGAAGTGTTTGCTCGCCTGAAAATCCACTGGGTGCGACAATGGTTTCCTCCGAGGGTGCGTGTGCGGCGTATTATAAATATGGAAGATGAATCGGAGAATCGGAGTCCGCAAGTTATACTTGCGGATTGTTCAGAATATAATTCATATAGACAGTCCCGAAGTAGAACTTCTGGACTCCGCGACGGAGCATAAAAATGGACGATGTTTACAAGTCACATTTAAGTACACCTCCACATTGGTTTGTTTCTAATGCCATTTATATTGTTACAGGCGCTACTCTTTATAAAAGGCCGCTTTTAGACTCTGATCCCAAGCGAGCTAATTTTTGCGAAACACTCATTGAACGGGCGGGTATTCTAGGCTGGTCACTGGAAGCCTGGGTCGTGATGTCAAACCATTATCATTTTGTTGGCAGAAGTCCAGAAGATGCGCTTTCTTTGAAAGCATTGATTCAAGGGGTTCATTCGATTAATGCGAAATTTATAAACCGAATTGATGAAACGCCGGGGCGGAGAGTTTGGTATAACTATTGGGATACTTGTATTAAAAATGAAACTTCGTATTACGCTCGGATGCTTTATGTCATGATAAACCCTCTAAAGCACGGGCTGGTTCAGAATCCAGAAGATTATCCGTTTTCAAGTTGCAAATATTTTCTTGAGAATTCGGAGCCAGAATTTCAGAAAATGGTCTTTTCCTGTACCGAAGACGCGCAAGTGGAAGATGATTATTAGCAGAAATTGGAGTCCGCAAGTTCTACTTGCGGATTGCGCAAAAATGTCCCGAAGTAGAACTTCGGGACTCCGGAAGGTAAATTATGTCTGAAACTCCAGTTAACATCGAAGGCGCAGTCTGCGCGCCGCCATTAACTCACAACGAACAAATCGTCATGGGACATGGCGCAGGCGGACGCATGAGTCACCAGTTGATTCAAAAAGCGTTCCTGTCTGCATTTGATAATCCCGCTTTGCGGGCAGGCGATGACGCGGCACGGCTTGAATCGGATCTGCACCACACGTCGAATCTCGCCATCAGCACTGACGCGCATGTTGTCACGCCGTTGTTTTTTCCTGGCGGAGATATTGGTCGTCTGGCGGTGTGCGGCACAGTAAATGATGTGGCGATGTTGGGCGCAAAGCCGTTGTATTTAACTGCGGGATTTATTCTGGAAGAAGGTTTGCCGATGGAAACACTTCGGCGCGTGGTTGCTTCAATGAAAGCTGCGGCTGAGGAAGCCGGCGTACAAATTGTGGCGGGAGATACCAAGGTTGTACAAAAAGGTAAAGCAGATGGCCTATACATCACAACGGCAGGTGTCGGTGTGGTGCGAGCTGACGTCAGCATTGGCGGAGCGCAGGCTAAATTTGGTGATGTCATCATCCTCTCTGGTTCGATTGGCGATCATGGTATTGCCGTCCTCGGCGCGCGTGGTGAATTGGGATTTCAGTCCACCATTCAAAGCGACGTGGCTCCGCTCAATCATTTGATTGATGCGATGCTCGATGCGAGCAATAATATTCATGTTCTACGCGATCCCACACGCGGCGGATTGGCGACCACGTTGAACGAAATTGCGACTCAATCTAATGTTGGTATTTTACTGGATGAAAAAACGATTCCCGTCCACCCCGAAGTTGGTGCGGCTTGCGAGATGCTTGGATTCGACCCGTTATACATCGCCAACGAAGGCAAGCTGGTGACGATGGTCGCGCGTGAAGATGCGGAATCTGTTTTGCAAATTATGCGCGCCACACGTTATGGCGAGGATGCAGTCATCATTGGCGAAGTCACCGCCGAGCCGCATGGACGTGTTCTGCTGAAGACTGCCCTCGGGAGTACGCGTGTGGTGGATATGCTGGCGGGTGAAATGCTGCCACGGATTTGTTGAGCCTTGTGTGCATGAATAAAAAATACGGCTGTTCATCTTTTGAGTGTTGGAATCTTTTTCCATTGCACATGGAATTTCTGCTAGTAGGCTGGCTCATCCAACTGGCGATGGGCGTTGCCTTCTGGATCATTCCACGCTTCAGCAGCGGTTCTTCACACGGACCTTTGGGGCTGGTCTGGCTTTCGTTTGCCTTGCTCAACACTGGAATTTTAATCACCGTACTTCAATCCTGGTTTCCCGTTGCCGTTTTGATAGGGCGAATTGCCGAGGTCGTTGCAGGGATTCTGTTTGTCGCTGGTTCCTGGCGGCGTATCAAACCGCATGGAGTGATGCAGCAACATCGGATGCAACACAAAATATGAGCGGAAGTACTGGGCGTGGAATTTGTGTGCAGTCAGATACAATACAATGAATACGCCAGTAAATTGGTGGCGTTCCCCAATGCTCATCTTAAGGTGACTCAGTTAGGTCTGTTGGGTCGCCCTGTTCCGATCTCATGTCACCACATCGAACTGGCGGATTACATCCACCCTCGGGGGAGGATATTTCTCTGGATACCAAAAACACCGGCGTAGGCAGGTCACTAAGCATTTATTGTGGATGATATTGATGCGGAGTTCAATCGACTCAAGGGGTTGGGGTTAAGTTCAAAGCTAATTAACTCATCGCAATCGAAGCCGATGTAATCTTGAAATCGTTGCAACCACCGCCATAATAAACCCGTGACCTTAGAAAAAATGTATTTACACCTGCAATCTAACCTGCCAAGCGGGGTATGTATCATGTATATGGATATAAATTTCGTTTACGAACGTAGGCGGCAGTAACAAACCACCTTTGGACAATTTCAAATAAAAACCACAAGCGGCAAGGAATTCCCTGCCGCTTGTGGTTCACGCACTTCACTATCTTTTCGTTCAGGGGATATTCTTCTATAACAGTTGATCCAACAGATCTATCAGCTCCGGATCCCCTCCGGCAGGGGGAATCCAGTCTACTTGCACGACTTCGACATGTTGCTCCTCAAGACTCTCGGCGAATTTCTTCAAGCCCAGATTGATCACAACGATTGGTTTTTGCAGGAGTTCAATGATTTTGGATTCCATGAGCCTTCTCATCTCAACAATTCACAACAAAAGGACGCGGTTTTGGCATTGCTCTGAAAAACGATAACGCCCGCTTCTTTGAGCAACTTGATCTGCAGATTCAAATCCTGCGGGTCGCCATCCGTGCCGCAAATGGAAGCAACGACAGTTAAATTTCCGCCGCGTTTTTGGGCGGTCTGTTTTGCGCCAATGATCGCGTCCAACAACTCGCCGACAGGATCCATCGAGGCGTTGTAGCCGAGGATGAAGTCGAGGAGCAGGACGGCAGTTTGCGGGTCGCGTGCTTCGGTCAGGATGCGCTGTTTGCGTAACGTCCCATCAATCATCGGGTGCGGCCTGCCAAGCGTATATTCGTCGGAGCCCATATCCACAATCGTATGCTCCACACTGTGATCAGAATCATGAAGCTTGTCTTTTGCCTCGAGTGGCGCATTGGAATGGATGACGATCCCAGCGTCCCGGAAAATCTGCTGGGACTGATAACAGAATGTGCCTCCCGCAAATACACCGCGCACATATTTTTGTTCAGAATGCCACAAGGCTTTTTCGCGTGATGTCCATGCCAGTTCTTCGGGTGTAAATTCGGCTTTTTCAATAACAGATTCTCCACCAGCCAGGTTGATGGAAAACTGGACCGCCCTGTCAATCGTGAATGCGCGTTGGAAATTTACATTCGCTTCGTGCGATCCAGCGCGCGTGCCCAGGAAACATCCGATGACGGGTTTCGTGCAAGTCTGCTTCGAAAGACGCGCCAACGTTTTTGCGCCGGGCGGCTTCGAGATGATGGCAATGACCTTCGTAGCAGAATCCGCTTCCAGCGCGTCAAGAGCCGCAAGAGTTGTGAGTCCGCCGATTGAGTCGGATAGGTCATGCCCGCCCGTGCCGATGGCATGCGAGATGCCAAATCCCGCGTTGTGAACCTGACTGGTAAATTCCTGGAGACCTGTTCCCGCCGCGCCAATTGCCCCGATTTGACCTTTGCGGACAACGTTCGCGAACCCGATGCCCACGCCTCCGATCAGACTCGTGCCGCAGTCTGGTCCCATGACGAGAAGTTTTTTCTCCGCCGCAAACTGTTTCAACTCGAGTTCGTCTTCAATAGAAACATTGTCGCTGAACAGAAATACATTCAATCCCGCTTCGAGGCTTTGCGCGCTTCACGCGCCGCATACTCCCCAGGGACGGATATCACCACGAGATTGGCATGGGGCTTCTGCGCCAAGCCATCTTCAAAAGAGTGCGGATTGGACGTATTCGCAACCTGCACACCGCCAAGCAGATATTCATCGAGTTTGCCCAACACATCGTTAACGGTCTGTGACGTATCCGCAATGACCACGACAATCAAATCGTTGGGCTGGGCGGAGTCAATCTGTGCGTCGTGAATGCCGATGTCAGCGAGAAGTCCCTTGTTGGTTTCGCTGCCCATCAAGACTGCATTTTGCTGGACGCCGCTCACATCCGAGATGCGTTTGCTGATCCCCATCAGAAACACGGAGTCATAATATTGGTTCTTGCGAATGACAAAGCCAGATGGCATGAGAAATCCTTTGTGGGGAGTGTGTCGCACCATGTTAAACGGGGGATTTTCCAGCGAAAACGATCTCCGCTTAACTGCGTTCTGCTCAAAGTGTGGTGCGACACACCCTCGGCTAGGCGCTGTATCTTTTTCCGAAGGCAATCAACGCCTTCTTGAAACATTCCGCAGGGGCACGCAGGAGACCCGCGCCGATCTTGGGATAGCCAGAGTCTTTGTGCGCGATGGCGGTGTCAATGATCGGTGTGATGTTGTTTTGCACCACCAGACGGATGTCAATGCCAATGGGCGCGCCCGCGAAGCCGAGGATGGGCATTCGATAGTTGGGATGAACGCCCACCGTGATCTTCCCCATCTCGCGGGAATAATTCAACGCTTCTTCGGGCGTGCCGCCAACGAGACTGAGAATCCCTGGCGCGCCGCCGATGACGAAGCCGCCCCAGCCGACAGTTTCGGTAATGGCGGAGTCGCCCATGTCCAAGCCCGCGTCTTCGACAGAGTAGCCAGGCATGTACAGTCCGTTCACGACAGGCGCGGGAGCCGTGAACCACTCGTCGCCGAGTCCGCTGACGCGGATGCCGAACTCCACTCCGTTGCGGCACATGGCTGTGACGACTGTGCTGTATTCGATGTCGCACGCAGGATCGGCAATTGCTTTCCCTGCCGCCATCGCCAGCCCCAAGAAGATCAACTCGTGGTTGGTGATGTATTTGAGCGTGCCGATTACTGAGCCTTTGTTTTCATATTCCGTTTGAGCGATGGCAACAGCCATCGCATTGGCAAACAAACTCGATGAGGCGGTGTGACGGTTATGCAATTCATCGCCCATTTGAAGCGCCTTGGCGATGATCGGTTTCAAATCCAAGCCGCCGATGGTGTGCAACGCCTTTCTCAAAGTTGGCGCCCACACATCACGCCACATGCGAAGACCTTGTATTGCCTGCTCACTGTAATCGCCAAATTGCTGGTTGCCTTCCACCTGGCGGCAGAAGGCGCGGTTGCCAAAGGCTTTGTTCTCCACAACCCACAGCGGCAGGGATGGCGAAATCGTCCCCGCCATTGGACCGACGTTCTGATGATGGTGGTTCGGTTCAAGATGGATCTCACCTTTATCGAGTATGTTTCTGGCTTCGTCGGGAGTCTTCGCCCAGCCTTCGTAGATGACCATGCCGATGATCGCGCCCTGCATTGCACCGCACATGCGGTTCCACTCAATTGGCGGACCGGCGTGGGTGATCATTTTGTCCTTCATGCCAAGGATGACTTCGCGCGCGGGCGCGATATCCACGAGGACGGGTTCGCCGAGGGTGAGGCGACGCGCGGCTTCCTCGTTGGCTTTTTCGATCTTTTGTTTGATGTCCATGTTGATTCCTTTCGGTGCTTCCGCCATTGCGAGGAGCGTTCGCCGCGACGAAGCAATCTCCTTTTTAATGGTGTTGGGGATTGCTTTGCCGTCTGGTCTCGATACGCCGCTTCGCGGCTACTCGACCAGCGGCTCACAATGACGGGGTGGCAATGAGTAATCCCGCCAACATTCCTGTGAGCAAATCCCACCCAGTGGAGTGACCGATTCGGGTCAATTGCGAAACGGACGGGGAAATGTTTTCGAACGATTCGCTGATGAGAATGCCATTGAGGATGTAATGCAATGGCTCGATGGCGTGTCCGCTGGCGTGGTCTTTCAACAAGGCAAAACTGATTGGATGAGTGCGCGAACGATACGATTCGATTGGAATCCTGTAATTGGTGAAATCCAAAGCGGGGTACGCATTTTGGAGATGATGAATGGCAAAGGACAAGCCGCCGAGGAAATCATCACCAGACGGAGTAAGACCTGCGCCCAGCCCAATGATTTTGTCTGCAAGTTCAGGGAGACGGGAGGGTTGATGTTCGAGACAGACGCGTGCTGCATCCAACACCAGAGGATGGGAGAATTGGAGAATTGGGTCAGTGAATCCCGATGAGGGTTCGGGTGATTCATTTTTAGAGAGAGAGATAATCTGCGGGATGAAATGTCCAAAGCCTTTGGCTTGGGGTGTATCCAGGTGCGAAAATAAGGAATCAACGCTCGGGGGGAGCAGTGTAATTTCGAGAATTTGATCCGCGCGCGGGGCAGCCCATAGGGGATAATCGCAAATCTCGAGGAGGGAATCAGGATCAATTATCAGATGATGATTCTGCACATGAAACCGTGACCCAGCCAAAAGTTCAGGAAGAGGCGCTGTCCTGAGCCTGTCGAAGGGCGTAGAGACTTGAGCGCAGCGTCGGTGCATGGGGACGTCGCCTGCCGTGATCCAGAAAAGTTCATCCGTCTCGGTCAAGAGATAGATCGCTTTCGAGAAGACCGCAAGAACTTTCCCGCGCTGACCATTTGCAATGCAGTCGCGGGCGGTCGTTCCGAGTTGAGTGAAGGCGGATACTGGTTTCATGGCGGGTTGGGCATCGGCGGAAATTTCCGCCGATGCCCGTTGAAAGTGAAATTTTTACTTCGGGCTGCCGATCACGCCTTCGACAAACCAGTCCACCGAACCCATGAGGTCGTCGGTGAGGGTTTCGCCTTCCGCGACCTTGATGTTTCCATCCTGATCCTTGATGGGTCCCGCGAAGACCACGATCTTGCCTGCCTCAATATCCGCTTCCGTTTGCATGACAAGGTCCTGCACTTCCTGCGGAACTTTGGGTCCGAACGGCGCGATTGCCATACAGCCATCGGCGATGCCGCAGCGCAGGAAGATCGGTTCCCAGGTGCCGTCGAGGACAGTGGAGGTGAGCCAGGTCAGCTTGCCGCCGAGGGTGTAGCCCGTGCCGCTGATCCAGTATTCGGGGGCGAACTGCTGCGCCGCCAATGACTGGAAGCCGATGGAATACACGCCACGCGACTCAGCGGTGGAGATGATGGTGGAGGGTGAATCCACGTGCATCGTGATCACGTCCACGTCCTGGTTGATGAGCGAGTTGGTGGTGTCGGCTTCTTTGGCGCGGTCACCCCAACTAAAGGTGTACGCCACGATGGTTTCAACATCGGGATTGACCGATTTCGCACCTCGCGTAAAGGCGTTGATAAAGGTCAACGTCCAGCCGAGCGGGAAGGCGGCAACGAAACCGAGTCTGTTGCTCGTGGTCATCTTGCCCGCTGCAACGCCCATCAGGTACCAGCCATCCGGCGGGGCGCCGAAGAAGTTGGCAAAGTTCGGGCCCATCTCCCAGCCGCCCGCGTGTTCGAAGATCACGTCGGGGTACTTATTCGACAGTTCCAGCGCGGGATACTGGTGGTTGAAGGCGGTGGCGATGATCATCTTCGCGCCCTGGCTGATCATGTTCTCCATGGTGGAGGTGGCGCCCGCTTCGTCTGGCACGTTTTCGGCTTCGATGATCTGGACGCATTCGATGTTGTCCTTGATCGCCATCACGGCTTCGTGCATGGCTTGATTGTATCCCGCGTCGGTGATGGGACCGCCGTACAGCGCGCCGATGAGCAGACACTGACCCGCTTCGGTCGGGACTTCGGTGGGGACCTCCGTCGCGGGCGGCTCAGTCGCGACGACGGGCGGTTCCGTCGGGACGGCAGTCGTTTGTCCGCACGCGCTGAGCAACAGCGCGGCGAGGACGAGGACGTAAAACAGTTTCTTGTTCATCTTCTACTCCTTTTGAATTTTCCCTCACCCCTGCCCCTCTCCCAACGGGAGAGAGGGTGGAGGTGGGGGCTAAACAACTTATTCCGTTCCGTGATAGACGCACCCAAGGCTGGCGGGAGCGGACTGTCTGCGGTTGCCGCCCCAGGCGATGAGCACGAGAATGGTCAAAACGTACGGGATGGTGTCCAGCAGGAACGGCGAGACCTGAACACCGCTGGATTGGAGCAGGAGTTGAAACGCGACCGCGCCGCTGAAAACCAGCGCGCCGACGATGGCACGCATAGGATGCCATCGTGAAAAGATCACCAGCGCCACAGCGATGAAGCCGCGCCCGGCAGTCATGTACTCGGTCCAATTCATGGTGTAGGCGATGGAGAGATGCGCGGCGCCGAGTCCGGCAAGCAATCCGCTGAGGAAAAGCGCCTGGTAGCGGATCAGGCGCGGGTCCCGCCCCGAAGCGAAAGCGGTATCCGCATTTTCTCCGACGGCGCGCAAGCCAAGTCCCCAGCGTGTGCGGAAAAGAATCCACCAGACCAGGATCGCCGTCGGAATCGAGAGGTGGATGAGAATGTCAAAACTAAAAAGGGAGGTGTACAATTGCGGCAGGCCGGAAGTACCGGGCAGTGGAATTCTGGGCAGACCGTTGATGCGCGCGCCGACGTAGGGCTTGCCGATCAACGCGCTCAAGCCGAAGCCGAAGAACATCAACGCCAGACCGCTGGCAAGTTGATTTGCCTTGCGATGGATGACGAGATAACCGAGGATCATGTTCGTCAAACCGCCGATCAGCGCCGCCGCCAGCAAGCCCAGAAAGGGGTTGCCCGTGATGACGGTGACGGCGAATCCCGACGACGCGCTGACCAGCAGGACGCCTTCGAGACCGAGATTGACGATACCCGATCGCTGGCCGATCACTTCACCGAGTGTGGTGTAGAGAAGCGACGTACCTGAAAAAATGGCGCTGGATAGAACTCCGAGAATAGATAGCAGGCTCATGCTTTTTTCCCTTCAAAGAATCTGGGGCTGGCAAGCACCACGAACAACGCCAACGCCAGCAGGATGTTGATGACCGCGTAGGGCAAGCCTTGAGTCAGTTGCAGGAGGTTGCCGCCTGTGGTGATGACCGCGACCACGAAGGACATCAGGAAAATGCCGATAGGATCGCCGCCAGCCAGCCAGCAGATGAGAAATCCCATGAAACCAAGTCCCATCGAGAAGTTCAGCAGGAGCACGCCGTAGAAACCTGAGACCTGTGCCATGCCTGCCAGTCCGGCGATGGCGCCGCCGATGCACATGACCGTTACGAGATAACCTTTAAGTGGAATCCCATTGCGGCGTGCGGCTTGGGCGTTTCCGCCGATGGCGCGCATTTCCAAACCCCAGCGCGTGTATTTCATGATGAACCAGAATAAGGCGAGCAAAACCAAAGCGAACACAAATCCGAGATGAACGCGCGTGTCGAAGAATGTTGGAAGTCGCGCCGCGGAAACAAAGTTGTCTGTCTTGACCGTATCCATCGGCGAATGCCAGAATCCGAAGATGAGGAAACCGACGATCTTGGGCGCGATGGAATTCATCAGCAAGGTTGCGATGGTTTCGTTAACCAGCCCGATGGATTTGAGATAGCCGGGGACGAACGCCCACAACGCGCCGCCGATCATGCCGAGCAGGGTCATCAACGGAAGCAGAATCCATGCGGGCTTGTTTTGAAAGGCGAGCGCACCCCAGGTGGCGAACGCCGCGCCGATGTACACTTGCCCCTCGCCGCCGACGTTGATCAGTCCAACGCGCGCGGGCAGCGCAACCGCCAGCGCAGTGAGCAACATTGGGATCATCGCGAGCAGGACCTCGGAAAATCCGTACGTACTGCCGAGTGTGGCGCTGAAAATATCCCGATACGATTGAATCGGGTCTTTGCCTGTCACCAGCAAGATGATCCCAAAGAGCAACAGCGCGAGCAGAATCATCAGCAGGTAGCGGATGAGGTTGTTTACCAGTGGATTGGATAATGAAACGCGCGGAAATGTTTTAGCCGTTTGCGACATGTTCCACCTTCGAGCCAGTCATCAGATGACCTACCTGGTAAATATCCGTTTCGGGCGGTTTGAATTCACCCACGATCCTGCCGCCGTACAACACGAGCAATCTATCACTGAGGGTGAATAACTCCTCCAAATCTTCGGAGACGAGCAACACGCCTGCGCCGCCCTCTCGCGCCTGGATCAACGCCTGGCGCGCGGCAAGCGCGCTTTGCACGTCCAGCCCGCGAGTCAGATACGAAGCGACAATCAGACGCGGATCGTGAGTCATTTCGCGCAAAATCACCATGCGCTGTAAATTCCCGCCAGAAAGCGATTTGGCAATCGTATAAAAATTGACGGGAAATTCGAGTCTCTTCGCGGTTTGTTGGATATCCGCTTTGACCACTCCCCAATCCATCGCGAAACCGCCATTGCGCGCATAACGCCAGGTCTGGGTCAATGCCATGTTTTCCAGCACGGTCATGAACGGGACGGACGCCATCGCCAGCGGATTCTCAGGGATGAAACTGACTCCGTTCTTTCGCATCGCGCCTACGGGACGGTTGGTGAGGTTTTTTCCAAAAAGATATTTCTCTCCCCTGACGCAGAGTTCCATTCCCAGCACAACATCGCATAGTTCTTTCTGTCCGTTGCCTGAGACTCCCGCAACGCCGACGATTTCGCCTGGACGAATTTGCAGGTTAATTCCTTTGAGACTCATTCCCGCACCCTCCACATAAGTCTCGACGCCGCGTAATTCCAGCACGGGTGTTGACATTTCGTCGCGTTTGGGTTCGGCGATCTTCAACCCCGAAAGTTCCTTCTCGAACATCAACGCCACCAGTTTTTCTTCGGTGGCTTCGGCGCGGAGAAGCGACCCCGCCACGCGTCCGCCGCGCAGGACGGTGATGCGGTCCGCGCATTCCAGCACTTCCTTCAACTTGTGGGTGATGAGGACGATGGCGTAACCGTCCTTGCGAAGATTATCCAAAACCCCGAACAAGGCTTCGACCTCATGCGGAGCCAGCACGCGCGTCGGCTCGTCCAATATCAAGAGGCGCGCATTCGAAAGCAATAACTTTAGGATCTCCACCTTCTGTTGTTCGCCGATGGACAGTTGCGAGACCAGCGCGCGCGGGTTGACCTCCAAACCATATTGCTTCGAGACTTCGTTGATGCGCTCGTCAATTTCCTGCGGTTTCAGCACCGCCTTTAAATCCGGCAGGAACAGTGCGATGTTCTCTGCCACACTAAAGGCGGGAATCAAATTGAGGTCCTGGAAGACCATTCCGATGCGGTACTCGTGAGCGTCACGCGGCGAGCGGATCGTTATCGATTTCCCGTTCAACTGAATCTCACCCGCGTCCGCACGGTAAAAACCGAACAGGATTTTCATCAATGTGCTTTTCCCCGCACCGTTTTCCCCAAGCAGGGCATGGATTTCGGAACCGAAAATATCGAGGTCAATGTGATCGTTTGCCAGTGTCATCGGAAAACGCTTCGTGACACCGCGCAGCGCGATCATGGGAGTTTGGTTTTGTGGATTGGGCATGAACATCCTTCCGATAAACGGGAAGATAGAAACAGCGCAGGTTATTTCTGTATGCCCATGATATGGGACAGCCTGAATTTTTATAAGCGTAGAAAGCGGGGATTTTTCGTTCCGTATCTAATACGCAAACCGACCTCAGTATTTTGTACTGAGGTCGGTGAGGGGCAGCGAATGCTCTTGAAGTGTTACTGCGCGTCTTTAGATTTTGTCACATATGTTGCTTTCTTCTGCAACAAAGTGGGCTGAACAACAAAATCAATTGGGTCTGGGGTTTTCTCTTTTGGCTTGTGACCATTCCCGTTTGCTCTTATCAACTTCTTTTCTGTTGAGGTTAACTGCGGCGGGAACAATTGCGCGGCGTCAACATCTCGAATACTCTGTAGCTTTCCAATATAGTACGAGACATAAAAGCCGTTGTATAAAGAAGGTTCAACTTTTACCAGTTTGTCTTCCGCGATTTTCTTGTACATTGGGTCAAGTTCAAGTCCAATGTAATGCCTGCCCAACGCTTTCGCGGCAATGGCTGTAGTGCCAGTTCCCAAGAATGGATCCAAAACAACATCGCCAGGATCTGTACTCATCAAAACAATACGTTCCAATAGGCGAATTGGAAGTTGACAGGGATGTTCGTCGCGCCTTACATTGTGCCTGATACGGTGAATGTCTGTCCAAACATCACTGACTAATGCGCCGAAGGGGTGCATTTGATCCTTCTTACCGCCGTAGTCCTTCAAATAACTATCGCATACACGGCATTTTCTATGAGGCGCTCGAATCTCGTAGAATTTGAAATCCTTTGGTTGTTTGGTATAAAACAAAACGCCATAATGGGCTGGTAAAAGGGTCTTGCCTAATGGGTTACTCATTGCGTCCCATGCGATCCAGTGGCGAAAATAGGCGGTCTCATTCAGAATAGCCGCATAGTAAGTTAACCACTTCGGGATGTTATGAACAAAAATCGAGCCGGTGGGTTTCGTGACTCTAACTAATTCGTCGAGCCACAATTTACACCATGCAAGATACTCTTCATCAGCACGTTGGTCTTTATAGGAAGTGTATTTCTTTTCGAGGTTAAATGGAGGATCGGCAAAGCACATGTCCACACTATCCGATTCAATGTTGGACAGGCTTTCGAGACAATCGCCCAATGTAACTTTATCGAGATACTTTTTTATCATGGCAATACCTGTAATTCACAATCTACTTCTTGAAAAATTTCTTTGGGATATGATTCAAAACAATTGGCTCAAGTTGGTCAAGCGTTTGCATGTTAAGACAGTAGTGACAGCCTTCATGTATCTTACGCAAATCAGAACGACGAGCAAGCCAGCCTGCTCCATCTACGACATTGACGAACACCCTTTGGTTGTTTGGGTAGCGAACATTCTCGCCAACTATTTTTTGATACATGGCTTGTTGCTCATTGGCTCTGGTTGTCTGATTGCTTGAAGTGGTTTCCATGTACGAAACCATTACCATGACATAAGGCTCTTCAAGGGAAGGGATTGCATGGTCAATCTCCTTCCCGACCAGTTTTACTTGTCCATGTGCGTGTGTAACGCCAAACTTTTTCTGTACCTTATCAAGAATACCACTAACCTGACGTTCAACAAATGCACCCTTTTGGTCAGTATATTCACCTGCCAGTTTCTTTCGGACGATATTTCCAATCACATTTTGGTCACGAATGATTTCAGACCAATTTGCTGGAAGTGAAAGTTGGTCAAGGTAAAAGTCTGCAACTTGTTCTGTCAAAAGTCTGCTGTCTCTGCCTTCTAAAAATAAACGAGCGATTTGTTCGGCAAAAGCATCGTCCTTCTTGATTTTTTCATAAATTCTTGGCGCACTCCATTCGGGTCCGAAATCTTGTGCCGCGAATCTTTGCGCTGTGATGATTCTCAAAAACTTTTCCTGGGAGAGATTCGTTAGGGCAAGCAAAACTCCCAAGAAGTTTTCATCTTTTTGCAAAAACTGCTTCAGGTTTTGGGCGGGGTCTGCGCTGGACTCGAAATGCAAAAGTTCTGAAACAATGCCGCTCACTCGCTCGCGCATCAATTGTTCAAGTTCAGGAATCCTCAGCAAGGGCATACAAGTTCGGATGAAATCTTCAAATGATGGTTTTGCGACAGCCATTGCCATAAAAAGTGTCTTCTTTTTTGATTATATCAATTTTATTCAATTTTGGCACATATGTTCGATATGATTTTCAACGCAGAATCATCCACCTGTAGCCTCTTGGACAAATACCTTTGCTATCGGGAAAACGGCTTTACTCAATCAACCCATGCTCGCGCGCATACCTCACCAGTTCCACGCGGCTTTGCAGACCAAGTTTCCCGCATAAATTAGCGCGGTGGCTTTCCGCCGTGCGGATGCTGATATTCAACTCTTCACCGATCTGCTTATTGGTATAACCCTGTACGATCAGTTTGAGCACTTCGATCTCGCGCGGTGTCAGTGTTTCGGCAGATTTTGGTGCCGCGATAACGGCGGGTACTTCATCCTTTAAGAGCAGGCGAAGCATGGAGGGATCAACGTACAGGTCGCCGCGCAGGATGGTGCGGATGGCGGAAATCAACTCGGTCTCGGCGGCATGCTTCAAGATATAGCCGCCTGCCCCAGCTCTGAGCGCCTCTTTCAACAACGCCTGATCTTCATGAATGGTCAGGATTAAGATATGCAGGGAGGGAAACTGCGGTTTGATTCTCCTTGTGATCGAAATCCCATCCAGGTCGGGCATGCTGATATCGAGCACCAGCACGTCAGGCTGAGTCTTCGCGACCAGATCAAGCGTTTCGTATCCGCCCGTTGCTTCGCCGACCAGTTCCATCGTGGTTTCGGTATGGATCAGCACGCGCAATCCCGCACGGACAATGGCGTGGTCGTCTGCGATCAAAACCCTAATCATTGCAAGGCACCTCCACTTTGACCGTTGTCCCTTTTCCGGGCGAACTCTCGATGGTGAACGTCCCGCCCAGCATCTCGACCCGTTCCCTCATGCCGAACAATCCGATCTGATCTTCCGCCATCGCTGAAGCGGGAATGAAACCGACGCCATCGTCCTCAACAATTACACTCAAACATTTCGTCGTCCGGCTCAGCAATACGTCCACGCGCGTGGCTTTGGCGTGGAGCATCACATTCGTAAGCGATTCTTGAACGATGCGAAATAATGCGGTCTCTATTTCGATGGGCAGCCGTTTATCGTTAATACCCACCGTTTCGAACTCGATCTTTACATTATTCTGGCGGCTGAATTCCTGGATGAATTGTCCGAGCGCTGTCACGAGTCCAAGATGATCGAGACTCGCAGGTCGAAGGTTGACCGCAAGGCGATGCAGGTTTTCCTGGATCATATTGGCGGTTCGTTTCAACTCGGCGGCGCGCACATGGATCGCGGCGGGATCGTTTGCATCGCGTTCAAGCAGTCCGAGCTGAACTGTCAACGCGGCGAGCAGTTGTCCTGATTCGTCGTGCAATTCGCGGGAAAGATGGAGGCGCTCCTCCTCCTGCGCCTTTATCAAACGCTGAGAGAGAGCGTGCAACTGGCGATTGGTCATCCGCACCTCGTCTAACAGCCACGCGTTTTGAATCGCGACAGCCGCCAGATTGACAAAAGACTGGATCAGAATTCGCTTGTCTTCCGAAAAGAAATCCCTGCGCTTGCTGAGCATCTTCAGCGCGCCGATGGGCTGATTGCTGAACGTCAGCGGAAACGCCGCATACGTCTGATAGGTCGCGTCCATCCCATCGGAAACGCTGTCCATCATTTCAATAAAAACGCCCTGCAATTGGGATTGCGGCTCGCGTTCCCACTTCTTTTTTTGGATGACCACCGCCTCGACGGGCATCCCGTGGACGGCGGACGTACGCGGCTCGCCACCCTCGCGGCAGGGCGCGTCGATCCAAGCAACGTCCAAGCCCAAACGCGTCACCGCCAAACGACAGATGATGTGATAAATACTGGCGACCTCGAAGTTATCCAGAAATATCCCCGATGAATCGTTCAATGTGGACAATTCCTCGGCTCGCTGCTGCAATGCCTCGGCTGCATTCCGCCGCTCGATGGTCGCTGCGGCAAGGATCAGCGCGGTCAATGAGACGACCGCTGTAAAAGTCTGCAAAAGGACGAGGCTATCGTTCATCGACTCGAGCGAGAACGGCCCCAATCCCTGCACCGTCCCCCAAATGGCAATCCCCGAAACGACGAAGATAGCGAGCGTCGCCCCATGCTGTTCCAATCGCAACGCCGCCCAGATGATGAACGGGAAGACCAGATAGATCAAAGCCTGATGGAAGATTCCGTCGGGCGGCTCGCTGCCGAAAACGTACCAGGTCACAGATGCCAGCAAGATAAGAAGTATGAAACCCTCCCAATACTGGATGCTTCGTGACCTAAGCGAGGGCAAGTGCGTCCAGACCAGCAAGGCTGGCGTGACAACGAGCGCGCCAAGCAGGTTGCCAATCCACCACGTGGACCAAATCGCCCAAAACACCGACGGTTCCGCCTGCCTCGCAAACATCAATGTATACGTTCCAATCGTAGCGCTGATGGCGGCGCTGAACAAGGAAACGACTCCCAACCCTACTACATCACGAATCCGATCCATGGAATTATGGAAGTTAACGACGCGTTTTAGCAAATATGCCCCTGTGAGCGCCTCGAGCGTATTACCTATCGCAAGCCCCACTGCAACGACAGGATCCGCACCCGTGAACAGCGACCCAAATAAAACGCCAATGCTGATCCCAGGCCAAACGTTGAATCCAAAAACCAGAAGCGCAGCAAGCGCGATTCCTGTCGGCGGCCAGACTGGCGACGTGTTGAATTGCACGTACGCCATCTTCAGTCCCACCCGCGCGATGAGGTGGTAAATTATTGCCAGGGCAAGGATTTTTAGCAAATAGATTGCCACGGATTTGGGGGCCGGCAAAATGGATTTCATCGAAGACATTATACGACGAGCAACCAGATACGAAACTTAAAAGGTATCCTTTCTTGAAATGACAAAAATCCCCAAATTTGTGAACTTATCCCCTCGTTTTCCAAAACAGTCTACCCAATTAAAATATCGGTTAGTGTTTTCGTAGATTTTCGAAGGGTGATGGTTTACAAGAAAAGTCATTACATTCATACCTTCCCTCATCTGCTGAACAATCTACAATTCGCACTCGCATGAAGTATCGGTTTCTTTCGTTACGTAACTTGCTCGCCCCCATTCTACATTCTGCTATGATCGCCCTGGGTGGCGCAATTCCAGGTTCCGATTCAAAGACTATAGCGAAAGCATTTCCTGACTAATCCTTGGTGTATTCAGCGATTCCCAGTTGGATGCACTTTTTTATGTGTTGAAAGGAGCAAAAATCTTGAAACAAAAAATCCTGGTTACCTACGCCAGCCGCTTCGGTTCCACCGAAGGTGTGGCACAAGCCATTGGAAAAACACTGTCTGAAGCCGGCGCAGATGTGGATGTCCTACCCATGAGCGGGGTTAAGGATCTATCCATATACAAGTCCGTCGTGGCAGGCAGTGCCATCAATGGCGGTGCATGGCTTCCGGAAGCCATGCAGTTTGTACGCGCACATCAAGCCGAGTTGAAACACAAACCGTTTGCCTCATTCTTAGTTTGCATGACGCTGACCATGAAAAACGGCGAGCAATATCGCAGTCATGTCTCCTCATGGCTGGAGCCTGTCCGCGCGTTGGTGAGACCCGTGAGTGAAGGCTTGTTCGCAGGTAGGTTGGACATCCGCAAAATTCCCTCATTCAGCGACCGCCTGAAATTTCGATTGAGCGTTTTGTTCGGTGTCTGGAAGGAAGGCGACCATCGCGATTGGGACGCCATCCAAAAATGGGCAAGAGAGTTGAAACTGTTGTTTACAAAATGATAAGAGAATCACAAATGCCTTGAATTCAAACGAGAAGGAAAGGATGCATATGAAATCTACCCGAGTTTTGTTCGAAACCATCGTCGTCGGCGTCATTACCCTGACGGGTATGTTATTCATTCCATCTGCAAAACTCCTTTTTGCCATGCTCCCGGTGGCATACCTGCTCATCGAACGTCGCCTCCGCAAACGGACGTGGGGCGATTTGGGCTTCAATGGTCGAATCTTCTGGGCGGATTTGCGCGTCAACTGGATTTTGTTCGTGTTCATGGGATTCGTGATCCAACCTGCAACAGCACTATGGGCAAAAACATATTTTCCTGAATTCCTGGCGCACGTCCAGGCGCGGCTGCCTTTCGAGAATGGGCTGGGCTGGGGAATCCTCCTGCCGCTGCTCGCGATTTCACTTATCGGCGAGGAGATGACATATCGCACGCTGATCCAGGGTCGGCTGTCCCAGTTCATTGGAACGCCGGCGGGAATTGGTGTGGCTTCGCTTCTGTTTGGGTTGGCGCACTTCGTGCCGGGACCGGGTATCGTCGTGTTGACCGATGTCGGTCTGATCGTTGTCTCCTCCCTGTTTTATGGCGTGTTGTTTGCCCGCTGTAACAACCTGTGGGTCGTCTGGCTGGCTCACCTGTTGGGCGATATTTTTGGGTTGATCATTTTGGCTACGGTCTAACGATGATGCATATCACCATCTTCGGCGCGGGTTCCCAGGGCGATATTCAACCCTGCTTGCGTCTTGGGAAAGGTTTGCAGAACTCTGGCTTTCAGATTCTTTTGGCGGCTCCGCAAAATTTTGCCGGGTTGATCGGCGAGCAAGGCGTGCCGTTTTATTCATTACGCGGCGATGTGCAAAAAATCATGTCGAGCGAGACGGGGCAAAGTTTCATGGAAAACGGCAACACAAACTTGTTTCAATCCATTCGCGCCATGCGAAAGATGGTTGGGCAGGTCGCCATTCAAATGGCGGAGGATGTGTTGGATGCCTGCCGCGATGCCAGTGCGCTTATCACGCTGGCGGTCTTTGCCCCGTTTGGAAAGACGATTGCCGAGATCTGCGGTATCCCGCTCATCCTTGTCGAGCCGACGCCCGTGCTCCCGACGCGCAACTTTCCCGCCCCAGGATGGATCGTGCAAAAGAATCTCGGTGGGATACACAATCGCCTATCAGGCTTTGTCATGCTGAATGTCATCTGGCAATGGTATCGTCCTTTTGTGAACGAATTTCGTGAGCGCTTTGGTTTGCGGCGCATGAACGCCTCAGACTTTCATCACATTCTGAACTCCACTATTTTGCTGAGCGCCTACAGCCCGAAAGTGATTCCCCATCCGCGCGATTGGTCGGATAACGTCCATATCACAGGACACTGGTTTCAAGATTCGCAATCCGTCTGGCAGCCTTCTGTTGAGTTGGAAAATTTTCTCGCACAAGGGGAATCGCCTGTGTATGTTGGGTTTGGCAGTATGGCAGGGTGCGATCCTGAACGTCTCACCGCGCTTGTGCTTGAAGCGTTATCGAAGAGCGGTCAACGCGGCGTGCTTGCGACAGGATGGGGAGGCTTGAACACCACGAACGCGCCAAAGCATGTATTTGTGTTGGACTCTGCGCCGCATGGCTGGCTCTTCCCACGAATGTCGGCAGTTGTGCATCACGGCGGCGCAGGGACGACCGCCGAGGGCTTGCGGGCAGGCATGCCAACTGTAATCGTTCCGTTTATTGTGGACCAACGCTTTTGGGGAGAGCGGTTGTATGAAATAGGCGTTGGGGTGAAGCCGATGCCAGCCAAAGGGTTGACGGCGGATAAATTGGCAGAATCAATTCACAGGGCGGTAAGCGAAGCGCAGATCAGGCAAAGAGCCGAGTCGCTTGGGAAGATGATCCGCTCGGAGGATGGCATCGGCAATGCGGTGAAAATCGTCACGCATTATTTGGGAGCATGACATGAGTGACAAGAGTTATCAACTCGTCCCCTTCCCCAAAATCCGCCGCTTGATGGTGGATGGCGGATACATGGCGCGCCAGAAGCATTTGATCCACGGCTTGGTGGAAATGGATGTCACTCACGCCCGTCGGATGATCCACGAACACAAGGCGCGGACAGAACAGGTGTTATCGTTCACCGCTTTCATCATAGCGTGCCTTGGACAGGTTGTGGATAGGAACAAGCACATGCAAGCCGTACGTACCTGGCGGGAAAAACTGGCGCTCTTCGATGACGTGGATGTGAACACGATGTTTGAGGTCGAAGTCGATGGTCGCAAGATCATCCGCCCGCACATCATTCGGGCGGTGAATAGAAAGTCCCTGCGCGAAATCCATGACGAGATCAGAGCCTTTCAAAGCGATCACGAGCATGGACGGGAAGCGAAGTTTATTGACAGTTTCGTTCTTCTGCCTGCCTTCATCCGCCGATTCTTTTTGGGGATTCTATTCAAGAGTCCGCAGATGTTGAAAGAAATGAACGGCACAGTCTCTTTGACCGCTGTGGGCATGTTCGGTAACGGCGGCGGTTGGGGCATCCCCGTTTCCAATCACACGCTTCAAATCACGTTGGGCGGACTGGCAGAGAAGCCTGTGCTGAATAACGGTCAACTGGAAAACCACGAGTTTCTATGTGTGACGATCAGCATCGACCACGATATTGTGGACGGCGCTCCTGCAACCCGCTTCATCCAAAGGTTGAAGGAACTGGTCGAAAGCGGTTATGGCATTGGAGAGTTCATCGAAAGAGCAGAGGCAAAATGAATATCGAGATCATCAAACAACTGCAGGAAAAACCCGAGCCCTTCACCCCCGGCGAACCGCTCTTTTGGGATGACCCGCATATTTCGGCGCAGATGTTGAAATGGCATCTCAATCCGGAGAATGACGTTGCCAGCCGCCGACCGGAAACGATTCAAAAATCGGTGAGTTGGCTGATCGCTTCCCTCGGACTTCAGGCGGGTGACTCCATCCTGGACCTGGGCTGCGGTCCAGGGCTTTATACAGCCCGTCTGGCGGAACGGGGCTTGCGCGTCACGGGTGTGGATTATTCCCACCGCTCGATTGAGCATGCAACGGAATTTGCCCGCCAGCACAATCTGGATATTCGCTACCGCTATCAGGATTACCTGACACTCGAGGATGAAAATCAATACGATGCGGCGCTCCTGATCTACGGCGACTTTTGTCCACTTTCACCCGAACAGCGCAGTAGACTGCTTGGAAACGTTCACTGTGCCCTCAAACCCGGCGGACATTTTGTCCTTGATGTAACCACACCCACCCATCGCAAAAAACACGGCAATCGCAATGGATGGTATGCAGTTGAGACCGGATTCTGGAAGCGGCGTCCGCACCTGGTTCTGGAGGAAGGGTTTGACTATCCCGAACAATCCATCTTTCTGGATCAAGCCATCGTGATCGAGGAAGGCGGCAAGGTCTCGGTATATCGCAATTGGTTTCAGGATTTCATACGCGAAACCATCGCAAGCGAGTTGGAGGCTGGCGGCTTTACGGTGAAAAGCGTCTGGAACGATCTCACTGGAACTCCCTTCTCAGAAGATACCGAGTGGATCGGCATTGTCGCGCGAAAAAAATGAGCGATCGAGATGAGCAATATTGTGCCGTGCGCCGGGGATGATCCCTGAAAGAGAGGTGCACTCTGGCAATAATGAGCGTGTTTGTCTTTCGTTTTCTAAAATAAATCTTGCAGAAAGGTAACACAAATGTCCGATCTGAAACAAAATGAAAGCCAATGGAAAAGTATTTATATCGTTGGCGGAATTGCCGCCATCCTGTCGTTGGTCGCAGTCGTGCTGGATATCTTCATCGGCTCTGCAACGGGAGGGAACCTGTCAGAACTCCCGCAAACGGCAGTGGAGCGTTTCGCTCAATTTCAACAAAATGCCTGGCTGGGCTTGTATAACCTTGATCTGCTGAATACGGTCAATCAGTTGATTTCGATCCCGGTCTATTTCGCGTTATATGCCGCCCTTCGCAAAACAAACAAGCCGTATGCCTTGCTTGCGCTCATCATCTTCCTGCATGGTACCGCCATCTTCGTATCCAACAACACCGCCCTCCCGATGTTGGAGTTAAGCAGGAAGTATGCCCTTGCGGATGAAATGCAAAAGTCTTTGCTTGCTGCCGCTGGTGAAGCCATGCTGGTCCGCGGCGAACATGGCAGTTTGGGTGTGTTTTTTAGCTTCCTCCTGCCGACCCTTTCCGCGTTGGTCTTTTCCTTTGTGATGTTACAGGGAAATGTGTTTAGCAAGGCAAATGCCTATGTCGGCATCCTTGGCAATGCCTTGATGCTGGTCTATATCCTGTTGGTCACCTTTGCGCCAACCGTCAAGAACATGGCAATGGCGTTTGCCATGCCCGGCGGGCTGCTGCTCCTGGCATGGATGGTTATGCTCACCCTTCGTTTATTTCGTTTGGGAACTTCACGGGATGACAGCTAGCCGTTCCTACACAAAGAGAGAAAATGAAAATCCTATATATTCTTGCTGCGATCTTCGCAGCCCTGATCCTCATCGGCTGGATCGGATCGAACGTACAACCCAAATCCTTTTCAATGCCCGCGCTTCAAAAAATCGATACAAAAACTGTTCCGCTTCCAAGTGGCTTGCCAGTACCCGTTGAACGCTTTTATCGCACTGTGTATGGTGACAAGATCCCAGTGATCGATACCGCCGTGTTCGTCGGGCGCGGACGGATTCGTCCGTTTGGGGTCTGGCTCCCTGCTCGTTTTGTCTTTGTCCATAATGCTGGAAAGGATTACCGCCACTATATTGAGGCGACATTTTTTGGAATGCCTTTCCTAAAAGTAAACGAAGGCTATCTGGATGGCGAAAGTTTTTTTGAGAGTCCGATGGGTACATTCTATGATGACCCCAACACCAACCAGGGCGCGAATCTGGCCGTTTGGGCGGAGGCGGGGTGGTTCCCTTCGATCTGGCTGACCGATTCCCGGGTCCGCTGGGAGGCGGTGGATGAGAACACCACTTTGTTGTTCGTGCCGTTCGAAGATCAAGTCGAGAATTTTGTCGTGCGTTTCAATCCACAAACTGGTTTGATCGATACGATGGAAGGCATGCGCTATCGCGAAGCCGGCGATGGCAAATCCAAGGTCCTATGGATCACGCGCAATGAACCCGGGAACACGCTGCCGGATATGAAGATCAGCGCGGTCGGTTCCGCCACCTGGCTGGATCGGGGCAGTCCCTGGGCATATTTTTCACTGGAAGACACAGCCTATAACGTGGATGTCAGCGAATACATCCGCGCTCGCGGGCAATGAGCATCCAAAAATAGAAAAGAGGCAAGATGACAACTGCAAATGTTTCCAACAACGGCTCTGAACAAACGATTTCCCACTCGGTCGGGTTCTATACGGCGATCTTCACTGTGATCATGACGGTGGTCACGTTCGGCTTTGCGATCACCGCCATTCCCATTTCTGGAGCAAACTGCGGCGATCTTTGCATCGAGTATCCATACTTGAATACTTTATCGCAATTTCCAAAGGATTATCTCTGGATGCCGCTTGCGATCATCCTGACGCTATCCTATTTGGTGCCGATGGTTTCCATCCATGTGTACGCATCCAATCAAAGGAAGATCTTCAGCCAGATCGGACTGTCCTTTGCGCTCCTGGCAACAATGGTCCTGGTAGGTGATTATTTTGTACAGTTCTCGGTCGTCCCGATCAGTCTGATGAGCGGGGAAACAGAAGGGATCACCTTGTTGACGCAATACAACGCGCACGGTATTTTCATCGTTCTGGAGGAATTGGGCTATCTGCTGATGAGCCTCTCCTTCCTATTCATGGCGCCTGTGTTCATCAACAAGACCCGCCTGGAAGCTGCTGTCCGTTGGGTATTTATCATCAGTTTCCTTCTGACCGTCCTTGCCCTAACCTTGATCTCGATCAATTATGGGCTGGATCGACAGGATCGTTTTGAGGTTGCGGTAATCTCCATCGATTGGCTGGTGTTGATCGTCAATGGAGTGCTGTTGAGTATGGTGTTCAAGCGGCAACTGATAAAAACCAAATAATCGGCAACTCGTTTTATACATCACAACCGCAATCGGATCTGCCCAGCGGGGTACATATCGGGTATACGGGTATAAATTCAGACCTCAAAATTTGGTACCCGCCAAATAGAGAATAAAAATCGAAAAACGAATGAACACCCCCACGTATAGGGGTGTTTTCGCTTAAAACATTCCCATAAACAATCAATCCACTTGTTGCTGTCTATCGACAGCTTATCCAATCCTAGACCCTGCCTGCTTTATACTGATCTTAGAAATCCACCACTAAAAGCAGGTTCCTATGCAGAATTATTCAACCGTTCTAGATCAAACCACATGGGGAATCCATCTCAACTCCGGGGCACTTCGCCTCCCCACCGAACCCTCCTTCCTGGCTTACTCAACTTCAGCAGCAAGACTGGCAACGGAGAGGAGTTGTCCTATGGGATGCAATTCTTCACATTGTTGCTCATCTCTATGCAGAATCTGCGCTTGAACTTCTTGAGTACCTGCAAGATAATGATACATGGAAGACGGAAGGTCTGGTCATCAGCTCGCCAGCTTTCCAACTCTCCACCAATAACACAAGCACTCCATCTACAAAGGTTGGAAGAGATTGGGTGCTGAAAAACCAAATAGAACTTGTCCCAAATCAAGTACAGACCCTTTTTGAATTCCTCTCAGCACAAGAGAGCTTGTTGAAACGCATTTCATCGTATGACAAAGAAGATGCGAAACAAGCCCTCAGTAAGGTTTATCGGCTTATCGCTGACTACGGCAGAAAAGTACGGGAACGAAAAGGAGCCAGAGAACTGATTGAAAACAGGGAGCCGAAGGTTATACCCACCTCGATCCCACGCGGTAGTTATTTCACGGTTTATCAGGCTGCACAGGTTTGCCATGTCACCTCAAAACAGATCAGAACCTGGGTCAGAAAAGGCAAACTTAAGGCATTCGATCTGCTAGGATTGGGACTCATTATTGAAGCCGATAAGCTAAATGAATTCCTATACAAGAAGGCTCATGTTTAGCATTAAAATCAATGACTGTTAATTGTTCATAAGGGCTTCAAGTGTAGTAAAAGGTTGCCTCGGCTCCATCACTTCATTAAGTGAACTCTTATGATCCTTCCGTCTCATCATCCGACTCTACTGATTAATTCAGAGTATATATAACCTGCAATAATCAGCTATTACTCAGCACTACTAAGCAGTTCCTTCCAAAGGGAGCTAAGCCCCAACCGAGTAACCCATTCCTGAATATAGACTAAATCGATCTGCTTCTTTTTCGCCTGCAAGATGGCAGCAATATCACGAGAATGCTTCGGCTGTTGACTGATGCTGAAGTAGAGTAACTTGTATAGGATCAAATCTTCCGGCGAATGAACATATACTCGCCCAATCGGTGGCCCATAGTCCACGCGTTGCCTTCGCTGGAAGGCACTAAGACGGAGTTCATCCCCTTGGCGTACCGGATATAAGTCCGCCTTGAATCCGCTATGCATGTGAATAGCATTGATGGGAATATCTGCCCTATCTTCTAGGATTGTACCCAGAATAATCTCGGCAGGAACCAACATGTCTCTTTTTTCAAGTTCTTTGGAGAATTTTTGGATCGACCCAATAGGCAGGTTGATCACAATATCAATATCCTGGGTTGCTCTTGGCTCACCCCAGGCCCACTCGGCAATCGCACCACCAATGAGATAATCGACATGTGCAGCCTTCAATGCATCCAGCATCAATTTGAGAAAGTCAACAATGTCCAATGTTTGTTTTGTCATAGCCTGTAGGCTCGCTCCAATGCCATGAGATTTGCTTCTGTTAGCGAAAGATTGGGATTGTCATGGCGAATGCGAAAGGCAACCACCTTGCGTGCCGTGTCACTGATTGAGCAGCCTTGCCGAAAACGATCTGCCAAGGTTAGCCGGTGATAGATCTCAATCTGGCGAGCATCTACTTCTTTTACACTGCTACGCAGGATCTTTTGGAGTTCTGAAGATATGGCAGGCTGCCCTTCAAGATAATAGCCGGTTTGAGGTTTGTTGCGGTTGTAAGATAATGTAAAACCTGCTGCCTTGAATGCTTTTTTTATCACTTGCATGTCGCGATAGAAGGTATCCTCCCAAGCAGAAACGCCAAAACAATCTTTTCCGAGCCGCAGTTCTACCCGTTTCATGAGCTGGGTTCTTGTGAGGTAGCGCTCATGCCAAAGTATCTGTAAGAGAGCAGATCGGCGCCCAGTGGTAAGGTCACGCTGAATGGCATCCTGTAAGATAATTCCCTGAGCTTTTGTGTAAGAGAGGTTCTGGCTCATAAGAATATTATAACTGATTTATAAATCAGTATCAATAGTGAATGTAAGAGATCGATATTGGACAAATGCAGACAGATTTCTTTATTAAAGTTGGACACATAACCGCCACGCGTGGCACATATCTGGTATGCGGGTATAAATTTCGTAGACGAACGTAGGCGGCACGTAGGCGCCGAAAATATACGAAATTTCTCGTATTCTTAATTTCAACACTGGTTTGCAGGTCAGGTAAAGATGAACAGCAGTGGAGGTTTACTCCGCTGCTTTTGTTTTTATGTACTTGCCCAACTTTACTTCCGGTCTGCAAACCAGAAAAAAAACAACGAATCTGCCCTATGTGTGGCTATGAACCGGTGAGTCTCTCGGCGCGGGCGTATCATCGCATTCTCAAACTCGCATGCACGATCGCGGACCTGGCGGGCAGCGCCTCAATCCAGCAGGCCCACATTGCTGAGGCGTTGCAGTAACGTCCGAAGTTGATGATGGGGTGATTTTTTACGGCTACAAATTTAACATTCGAGCATAGGCGGCAGAAAAGTACGGTTTTTTGGGCGTTTTTCCTCTGGGAACTGAGTGACACGCCGATCAGCTTATCAATCAAAAGTAGTTGAGACTTTTCTCTGCTATTTTTGATTCATTTTCTCCACTAACCTTCAAACTCTGATATTTGCACCGAATTACCAATCGCGACTCAAGAAAAACCCAGTCGCATCCTGAAAGATGGAGCACAACACTCTGCCAGAGGGGAACAAATTACTGATACAGAAGGGCGTGCTGGCATTTGCACATCCATTCACCGCCACTCAACTTGTTGATGTGGTTTGAAGTAAAAGCATCCTGTTTGCCCAGACAGCAAATCAACCGAGATTGTTTGGTTCCTTCGGATAAGTGAAGGCGGGGGCGCGCTCAACCAATATGCGAAGGCGAATGTGGTCGAAATTGCTGGACCCTAATCTGTGCCCGCTCTAGCAGTTGCAGATCGCGTTAACAACCCGACGACCCAGTTGAGTCCTAGATAAATCCCGTAGATGAGGAACACAATCAAGTAATCAAGAATGGGGATGCGAATGACCTCATTGATCTGGTTGAAACGTCCCATGATCCCGTAACTGGTCACAACGGCGGCCACGAACACCGTGGCGAGTCCGCGTTTGACCCAGGTGTTCAAGTCCACCCCGTACATTTGGGTCAGCACGACCATCGCGCCAAAACCAAAGGCGAACATCGACCACATTTCCTGTCCCTGAAAGACGGCTACGGCCACGGCATGGATCAACACAAAAGCCTCAAGGAAGAACGTCCACCACTTGTTAAGGTGGGCGCGATTAAACAACAGGATAGATTGAGCGATGATGAGAAAGTTGTAGTAGAAACCCATCAAGTGGCCGACCGTGTCAACGGTGGGGTGATACCAGTAATCGTAGATGATCGCCTATGAAAAGATGTAGCCATGATAGCGCTTGATGATCTCCATAAAACCCTGGTGAAACTTGAACTTTTTTCCGAAGATCAATCCTCTGCGCGGCGTTTCGAGAATGATGATAAAGATCAGCATGAGAGCCACCGAACCGAGCGCGGTGATTTCTGGCATATCCTGCGCGAGGCCATCGTAAAAAAGTTGCGTCTGAACGATGTGCAGTAGCGAAAAGACCACGTTCACCGCGATCATCGCCCAGTTGAATCAGCGCAGGTCGTTGGAGTATTTTGGCTTCTCGCGGCGCGCGTACCAAATGATGCCCCATGCCAGCAGGTTGTGCAAAATGTAGCCGAGTCAGGCAGTCAGGCGCGCCATGTCGCTTCTTTCGACCAGGCGTCAGGGATAGACACACGGGACAGTGTGGCCGACAATCTCAAAACGCGTCAAGCTGGCGGCGGTGATGCCGATGATGGCAGTCAGCGCGGCAGATGCGAACACGCCGATCCAGATATATTTCAACGATGAATTTTTTATTGCAACCTCGATAGATACATATGCGGGACTAAAATCCCCGCCGCTGGCCTGACCAGGGGGCGGGCGCGCCGTTTCGGAATTCTTCCACACTCGGAGCGCGCAGTTGGACGAGTCGCCATGTGCCGCACAGATAACTTAAGATGAGCAGGGCGATGAACGTGTAGAGACTGCCTGCAAAGAAACCGAGCGTCAGCATGGCGATCGTCCAAAGGATGGCGGCGGGCAGGGACTTTTCGCGGTAGATGATCCACATCGAGAAGAGTGTGAAGCCCGTGTACAAGTCCACGAGCGAGACAATGCCCCACGGCAAGACGGCGAGTTGACCGCCTTCGCCCGCGAAGTCACCGATGGTGAAGCCGTAGATCAGAACGGCGGTCATGGCGAAGAAGTCGAACAGGAAGATAATTTTGCGAGTTTCATTACAACACCAGAAAGATTCCCGTCACGATCTCGGCGGCGCGGCCGAGTTTTGGGGATATGCTTCAGTTCACGATGACAGTCGTTCCCAGGATTCGATTTCACCAGGAATAACTTCCATCAGCGGGTGCGGCTGAACATCTGTGGCTGAGGTATTGCGCTTATGTCGCGGCGGATCGCGGCGGAGCAGTTTGTTTTGCAGGCGCGCCCACTCGTAGCGCATCTGTCCCTCTGTCACGCGGATTTTTGGGGAGGGACGCGTTACTTCGAGTTTGCGGATGTCGAAGCGATAGCTCCGCCGTTCCGCCTCCCAATACACATCCAACAGATAGGCGTTGATGGCCGCCTGCGGATCGGGCTGGGCCTTGAAGCGTTCCAGTTGAGGATGATTTTTGTAGCCGTGCGTTTGTCCCGACAGCACGGCTTGGGCTAACAATCCCTCGTGCCACAAGGCAACCAGCCCTTTGGCATCCAGGTAGGATGGATGAAGACTCCACAACCGCATTTTCTTTAGCCCAAACGTGGAATCAAAACGGGCGTGTTCTTTTTATACGCTTCGTAATCCGCCTGCCCACCCCATTTTTTATCGGCTTTCTTCTCAAGCAAAGGAACGCCGCTGGTCGGTGAGGATCAGGACGCCTTCCTGCAACGGTTCGCGTTTTATCCAGGATCGTTTACGCTGGCTGGACATGGCTGGTCGGCGCAGGGCATATAGAATGCGCTCATCGGGCGCGAGATGTTCGCCAACGTAGTACTGGAAGCGATAGGGGAGCTCAAAGAATGTGTATTCGGCAGGTGTGTAGTGTTCGACCTCGGCAAAGCTGGGAGCCGGGCGGCTTAGATTCAATGGTTTCCAGGCGGGATCAACCTGGCGGTGATTATCTCGGGCTTGCTTCTGACGATAGCGTAGTGTGGCAGAATGCAAGGTTGGCTCCAACTCCGCCAGCATGAGCCATTGCCAGTGCCCCGGATACGTCCGATGTAAAATTGTGACGATTTCGGCGCGTTGCTTCTCGTTGAGTTCATCCAGGCAGTGAATTGCAAATTCGTCGGCAACAGGAGAAACCAGCAGGATGGGAGCTTCGGCGTTTCTCTGAAGCGCTCCCAGCAATCGGCTTTCCATCTCTGTATGAACGGGATGTGAGACACTGCCCAATACAAGAACAGCGAAAGGTTCATCGAACGATGTCAATGCAGTCGGAAGGATGCCCACATCAAACGGGAGGGAATCGCCGGGATACACAACCTTTTCTAACCGCAGGGTATCTGAATCTACGGCATAATACTGCCCTGTCGCACGCCCCGGTTGGACAATTTTGATTTCAAGAAGATGTTCCGTCATGGCAAAATAAATAGCCTCTACCGAAAAAAGGGAAATCGGTAGAGGCTATCAGTCGGCGAAGACGGTTTTGGCGAGCCTCATCGCCAGCGGTTTGATGAATTTATTTTATCACAATCATAGGATGCTCGCCGATACGTAACCTTACAAGTACATTGAAGCGATATGGCGATTCTGAGCGCTAGCAATCACGCAACCTCACGACAATAATTCTGCGACGGCGTATTTCACATGGATATGGGTTGTATCGAGGAACGGTATGCCATGATATTGAGAGTCCTTCAAAATGAGCGGAAGTTCTGTTCCACCCAGGACTAAGCCCTCAATTCCCTGCTCGCTTATCATTCGATCTACAATCCCCAACAGGCGCTCACGCGTTTCAGGAAGGAGAATGCCAGGAACCAGTTCAGTCAAGTACTTGTCATGGATGTAATCCTGATCCTCAGTTCCAGGCACCGAAAGTTCGATCCCTGCTTTGGAAAATACATCTGAATAGAATTGTCCCTGCATGGTGAAACGGATCCCAAACAAGCCGACCTTTTTCAGACCAAGCCGTACTGCTTCCTGGCGGGCGGCTTCGACGATGCTGATAAGCGGAATCGGCGACTGACGCTGAATTTCATCGAAAACGATATGCGGAGTGTTGGCGGCTAGCAAACCGAAATCCCTGCCTGCCTGTGCCAGTTTCTTCCAAATGCAAAAAACAGGATGACGCCAAGCAGGAAAGCCATCGCATAGTTCACGGGATGCCATTTTGTCCTTCATTTTTTTCCTGCGTTGCCCGCCGCGCAGTTACGAAGCGGCAAGGCAGGGTATCCACAGTGCAGGTCGGCTCGGAAACGCTGAAAAGCGGTTTTCTGCCCGATTCGATATGGGCAAAATCGCCTATTACCGAGGGGGACAAATCGTCCCAGCCCAATCGGGACGCCTGCCTCATGACAGGAGGACAGTGATTACAGCAAAATAATCATGCCAGTAAAAGGAGAATGCAAAATGAATCACAAAAAATTATTCCCGATGTTCTTCCTGCTCGCAGGTGGAATCGTGTTGATTCTTTCTGCCTGCACTAGCCAATCCGGGTTGACGGGAAATCCCGTCCGGGGCGGTCAATTGTATGATAAATGGTGGGTTGTCATTGGCGTGGATGCGCCAACGGGGGATCAGTCGTTGTGGAAGACGCAATCCACCAACACGCGCAACGGCGCCGATACCTGGCGTTGCAAGGAATGTCATGGCTGGGATTACAAGGGCAAGGATGGCGCTTATGGTTCCGGCTCGCACTTCACCGGGTTCGTCGGAGTCATAAACGCATCGGGAAAGAAGCCCACAGAACTCCTTGCCATCCTTAAAGGTTCCACCAGCCCCGATCACAATTTTTCCAAGGTGATGGACGAGCAGGCGTTGACCGATCTGGCGTTGTTTCTTAATCAAGGGCTGACTGACGATGCCGTGATCGTCAATAACGACAAGTCCCCCGTCAACGGAAACACCGGCGCAGGCGCAGTGGTCTTCTCGCTCTGCGCCACTTGCCATGGCCCGCAGGGCACAGCCATCAATTTCGGCAACGAAAGCGGACCGGAATATCTGGGCACGATCGCCGAGGAGAATCCCTGGGAATTCCTGCACAAAGCCCGCTTTGGGCAACCAGGGGTGATGATCATGCCGACCGGCTTCACCATGAACCGCGCAGATCAGGAGTATGCGGATCTCCTGGCTTACGTGCAGACATTGCCTGTTGAATCACCCGTAACCGAAGGCGGCCGTCTTTATGACAAGTGGTGGGCAGCCATTGGGGTGGATGCGCCCTCCGGCAACCAGCCTCTGTGGGCAACCCAGTCCACCAACACGCGCAGCGGCGCCGATACCTGGCGCTGCAAGGAATGTCATGGCTGGGATTACAAAGGCATGGACGGCGTGTATGGCTCAGGCTCGCATCGCACAGGTTTTCCCGGCGTCATGGCTGCCGCCACAATGAATACAGCAGAAGTAACCGCCTGGCTTACCGGCGGAAAAAACGCCGATCACGATTTCTCTCCCTATCTGAATGAGGCGCAGATCAACATGCTGGCGGCATTCATTCAGCGGGGCGTCGCGGATAGATCATCCTACATCGCCGCGGACGGAACCGTCAACGGCGACGCGGCGCGCGGTGAGACGAACTATACAGCGGTCTGCATTCGGTGTCACGGCGTGGACGGGAAAACGATCAACTTTGGCGACGCAGACAAGCCGGAGTACGTTGGCACGGTCGCGGCTGACAATCCATGGGAAGCCTTTCACAAGGTTTCCTTTGGACAGCCGGGCCAGAACATGCCCGCAGGACTGAACTTTGGCTGGTCGCTACAGGATATCGCCGACCTGGCCGCCTACCTCCAAACATTGCCGACAAAATAAGCCGCTTCCCAAAAATGAGATTCTGCAATCCGCCTGTCCCTTCGATGGCAGGCGGGTTGACTACATGAGGAGGCACCGCATCACGAAAAAAAAGAAGACGAATTACGAGCAAATAATTACACCAATAAAAGGAGGCAGGCATGAAAAAAATATTCAAATGGATTGGGGTGGTGCTGGGCGGGTTGATCGGGCTGATCGTGCTGCTCGCAATTGGATTGTACTTCGTAGGGAATGCGCGCATGAACAAAACGTACAACATTCAACCTGAGGCAGTGACCATTCCCACCGACGAGGGGTCCATCGAGCGGGGACAGCGTTGGGCGAGATCCCTGGGCTGCACCGGCTGTCACGGTGAAGACCTTTCGGGGACAGTCATGTTCGACGATCCGGCTTTGGGATACATCCCCGTCCCGAACCTGACCGCGGGTGAGGGAGGCGCGGGACGTGACTTCACCGACGCCGATTGGATCCTTGCCGTCCGTCACGGGATAGATCCGCACGAGGGCCGGCCGCTGTTGGGTATGCCGTCCGGCGATTATTCCTACATGACCGACGAAGACCTCGGCGAACTGATCGCTTTTCTGAAGAGCGCGCCGCCCGTGGAGAACGACCTGGGCGAGATACGGCTGACTTTCCTGGCGAAGGTGATGCTGGCTGCCGGGGCATTCGGTGAGGAGGTTTTGTCAGCCGAGATCATTGATCACAGCGGCGCAGCGCGTCCGTCGCCAGTGGAGCCGGGCGCAAGCGTGGAATACGGCGATTACCTCGTGCGGATCGTCGGCTGCCGCACCTGCCATGGCGCGGAACTGGCGGGCGGGAAACACCCCGAGCCCGGCGCGCCTCCCGGACCGAACATCACGCCCGGCGGCTCGTTCGGCGAATGGTCGCTGGAGGATTTCCGCACCGCCGCAGCCACCCGCCAGAGCAAATACATGCCTTGGGAAGCCTTTGCGGGCATGTCGAACCATGAACTCGAGGCGATCTACCTGTATCTGCAATCCCTCCCTGCCTTGGAGAATGCGATCAAATGACGCGAAGAACAGACGTTAGAGAACGTCCTCTACGCACCAATCATGCGTAAGAGACGCTCTCCCCTGGCACTGCCCGCCAGGGCAAGTGTAGCGTCGGAATGAGCAAAGGTACACATACAAGAAAGGAATCAACAATGGCTACGCTTCAAACCTCAATCATCATCAATCGTCCCATTGACGAGGTCTTTGCCTATGTCACAGATCTCAGCAACAACGTCAAGTGGATGACCGGCGTGATCGCCGCAGAAATGACCTCTCCCGGGTCGGTGAATGTGGGCGCCACGTACCGCTTCGACATCAAAACCATGGGCATGACCCTGGAGACGAAGGGCGAAGTGACCGCCTACGAACCGCCGACCCGATACGCCTGGAAGGCGACTTCGGGTCCGTTCCCGATGTCGGGCAGCACCACATTCGAGTCGGTCGAGGGCGGCACGCGCGTCACGGACATGATCGAAGCCGAACCGGGCGGCTTCTTCAAACTGGCGGAACCTCTGTTGATAAAACAGCAGCAAAGCCAGATGGAAGCGGATATGAAGAAGTTGAAGGAAATTATGGAAGCATAACATGAACGCTCAAACCACTTTCAACTTCCAATGGCTCAGCCCGCTGGGGATCGCGGTAATTCTTTTTCTCCTGTCCGCGGCCATCAATGTGCTCACTCCCATCGCAGGTTTGTTCATAATGCATCGCTACGGTCCCATTTCACCCCAGACTTCCCAATACTTTGTCTTCAGCGCCAGAGCGGAGGAGACTTGGTTGGGCAAGTCCCCAGCACAACTGGTGGAAGAATTCCCTGGTCTGCGCCGGCTGTACCTGGTGCTGATCGACTTCACGGAGGCGTTTACGCTTGGCTTCGCCATCCTGACGATCGGGCTTGTTTGGTTTGGCCTGCGTACAGGACAGGCATGGGCGTTGTGGACGATCTTCGCCGGGAACGTCGCCATGCTGGCAATCTATTGGGGTGTGGCGCTGATCCCCTTCATGCGGCAGTATGGCTTCGGCTATGGTGAGATCTTCCATCCCTTTGCCGCGGTCCCGACTGTGCTCGTGCCGATTGCGACCGTGCTGGCCTGGATCGGATTGCGCGCGGGTGGGTGAAAAACGGAAGGGAGACGGAAAAGATGAAAACCGAGCATAGCGTCGTCATCCATCGCCCAGTGGAAGAGGTCTTTGCGTATCTGTCCAATTTTGAGAATATGCCGAACCACGAGCAATTCGTCGTGGATGCCAAGAAGGTCACGGACGGCGCAATCGGCGTCGGCACGCAGTTCAAAGTGATTGGCAAACTGCTGATCTGGAGGCCCGCAGCCATCCTCCAGATGACAGGCTGGGAGTCGGGTCGAAGGTTCGCATTCAAAAGCCTTTCTTCGCCTTTCCCGGTCGAGACTCAATACATCTTTGAGCCTGCGGCAGGCGGCACGCGGCTGACCATCATAGACGATACCCATCTCGGCGGACTGCTCAGATTGTTCGAGCCGCTCCTCAAGCGTTACATGCAGCGTCGGTTCTCAGCCGATATGAAAAACGTGAAGCACTTTCTGGAATCAGGTCGCGCTGGCGTGAGGCAGGCCTCGTGAGCATCATGAAGGCGTTCTACAACATCACCTACAGCCGCTTCCGCGCGCCGTGGGACATTGGGCCACGGCAGGAACTGGTCGAGTTAGTGGAGAGCGGGCGACTCAAGCCCTGCCGCGCGATTGACCTGGGCAGCGGAACGGCAAGCAATTGCATCTTTCTCGCGCAACATGGTTTTGATGTAACCGGTGTTGATTATTCGGAGGCCGCCGTTGAGCTAGGGCGCAGACGGGCAAAAGAAGCGGGCGCAACGGTGAACTTCGTTCATGACGACCTCACCAACCTGCGCCGCATCACTGGCACGTTTGATTTGCTCGTGGACTACGGTACACTCGACGATCTCGCTCCAAAAGATCGAGACCTTTACCTGCAAAACATCCTGCCGCTCACCCATCGCGCCAGCCGGTTTTTGCTTTATTGCTTTGAGTGGGAACCTCGCTGGTGGGAGCGGATCGTCTTCAAGATCAGTTTCTTTGGCAACATGTTGCTCGAACCCAGCGAGGCTGATCGGCGCTTCGGATCATATTTCGACATCGAGTGCTATACCCGGCATACGGATTACTCCCGGTGGCCGTCGGGGGAGGCAGTGTATCTGATGACAAGGAAAGGAGAATGAAAATGAAGAACCGGTTTGTCTCGCTCAATGGCGCAATCGCACTGTCGGCGATTGCCTGGCTCACCGAGTTGTGGCGCGCCTGGCTGGATATGATGTTCGAGTATCCGGGTCCAATTGTCCAAGCCAGGGTGGATAACTTAGCCACGCTTGTGGTAACGTTGATCTACACGGCGATCTTTTCCGCCTGGGCATACTCGATGCACGCAGCCATGCGCGGAAGCCGGAGCGGGTTGATCGCAACCTTCGCGTTGAATGCGTTCGTCTGGCTGGCGATTCCCTTCGGCTGGAAGGTCGCATACTGCACGGGCGATTGCGTCGCGCGCGCCGGTCTCTTTTTCAACGTTGGGAACTGGCTCAACCTGATCTTCGGACTGCTGGCTGGCATGGCGCTGGGATTGCAACTTGCACAAAAGAAATCGGCGGGACAGGCGGAGTACAATATATGATGAAATGGAAAAAACCTCCAACCGACCCACAGTCTTTGTCCTGATCGTCGCCGCAATTGCCGTATCGCTGGCGGCAGCGTTCTTGACCTTGCACGTGTTGACCCCCAGCGATGGAGCCCGCCTGCAGCCCGGCGATCCCGTTTGGAGAGCGGACGGAGTCATCGTGACACCGCTCGTTGAACAACCCGATGGCTTGCAGAGCGGTGACCGCGTCATCGCGGTGGCAGGACGAAGTATGGAAGACTGGGCGCAGGCGCTTTTTCAAATGGGAGTCTCGCGCCCAAATTGGCAGTTTGGGCAGACGATCATTTATACGGTCTTGCGGGATGGTCAGCCGCAAGACATACAAGTCGCTTTGGGGCGTTATCCCTTCGGCGCGATATTGAGAAAAGACTACGGCACAATCCTGTTTGCCCTCCTTTCAGAATTGATCTGCGCGTTTGTCTTCCTCCGCCGCCCAAAGGACCAAGCCGCAAGAGTCCTGTTTCTTTGGGCTTCAGCGATCCTGAGCGCCACCACCTGGTCTTTTGGATTGCAAGTTAACGATCTGGTGAACGGCATTGGCTTCTGGCTTTATAAATTCACAACATTTGGCGCTTATCTACTGTTCTACATTACCGGCGCGCATTTCGCGTTGATCTTTCCCAAGCCGCTGCCCTTTATCGAAAAACGCAGGTGGATCGTCCCGGTCATGTACCTTCTGCCTTATGGTCTGTATATTGTCTATCTGTGGGTGATCCGGCCGGGATCCCTCAGCACATTGGACTGGCTGGGGCGCTGGATTCCTGGAGAGACCTTTCTCTCCAGCGGCGGGTTGCTGATGATGATTTGCTTCGTAATCTGGAACTACCGCGCCAATACGGATGCCATCGCCCGGCAGAAAATCCGCTGGGTGGTTCTTGCTGTCATGATTTCCGGCGTCGGGGGTTTGCTGTTTTGGCTTATGCCAGCCCTGTTCCTGGGACGCCCGATCATCAGCGCCAATGCCTTGGGATTGCTGGTCCTGCCCTTCCCGATATCCATCGCCATTGCCATCCTGCGTTACCAATTATTCGATATCAACATCGTCATCAACCGCGCCCTCGTCTATGGGACACTGACAACCATCATCGCGGCGTTGTACGTGTTGATCGTCGGTGTGTTGGGCAACTATCTGCACAGGCTTCATCTCGGATCGCATGAGTCGATAGACCTGCTGGTGTCTTTGATGGCAACTGCGCTGGTGGCAGTCTCGTTCCAGCCTCTGCGTGAATGGCTCCAGCGTTGGGTTAATCATTGGATGTACGGCGAGCGCGACGACCCCTATTCTGTGTTGGCGCGCCTCGGGCAAAAACTCGAAGCCGCGGGCTCCGTCGAGACCATCCTCCCTTCCATCGTCGAGATGATCGCGCAGGCTCTCAAACTTCCGTATGTCGCGATTGAATTCAAAGATGAAGATGGATCGCGCGTCGTCGCGGCTTACGGGACTCCCCAGCCTTATCCCGCGATAAAGATTCCCCTCATCCACCAAAACGCTTCCTTCGCGGACCTCGTGCTGGCTCCGCGTTCCCAGACAGAATCCTTCACCCCAGCCGAAGAACGCCTGCTGACCGACCTGGCGCGCGAAGTGGAAGTTGCCGCGCACAACGTTCGTCTCACCGCCGACCTGCAGCGTTCGCGGCAGGAACTGGTCACGAGTCGTGAAGAGGAACGCCGCCGCATCCGCCGCGACCTGCACGATGAAATCGGACCGCTACTGGCAAGCCAATCCCTCACACTGGACGCCATCGAAAAACTTATCGCGCAAGACCCCGCCGCCGCGACCTCTCTCGTACGCGACCTCAAAGGACAAACGCAAGGCGCGGTCCAGGAGATTCGCCGCATTATTTACGATCTGCGTCCGCCCGCGCTCGATGATTTGGGTTTGGTAGAAGCGCTCAAAGAGAGATTCGTTCAATTGGGTCAGAGCAGACCTGCCCTGAGCAAAGTCGAAGGGCTCAAGGTCGAGTTGGAGGCGCAAGAGAATATTCCCTCATTGAGCGCGGCGGTCGAGACGGCAGTCTATCGTATCGCAGTCGAAGCCGTCACCAATGTCGTGCGCCACGCGAATGCAAATGATTGTCATGTTTGTCTTCGGGTGGATGGTAATCTGCAATTGGAGATCAGCGATGACGGCGCGGGATTGCCGCCAAAATACCGCGCGGGCGTGGGACTGCGCGCCATGCAGGAACGCGCCGAAGAATTAGGCGGGACGTTCCGAATCGAGCGCGCATCGAAGGGTACGCGGCTTGTTGTCACTTTGCCAATCTCCGCGGAGGACGAATGACCATCCGTGTCTTGATCGCCGACGACCATCCCGTGTTTCGCTTCGGCATGAAGGCTTTGCTTTCGACGGAAGCGGACATCAAAATCATCGGCGAAGCCTCCGACGGGCGCAAGGTGTTAAAACTCGCCGTCGAATTAAAACCTGATGTCATTTTGATGGACATCAACATGCCCGAAGTGAACGGCATCGAAGCCACGCGGCAAATCGTGCGCGCGCATCCTGAAATTGCCATCCTGATTGTCACCATGCTCGATGATGATTCGTTGTTCTCAGCTATGCGCGCAGGAGCACGCGGCTATTTGCTCAAGGGCGCGGAAGGTGAGGAGACATTACGCGCCATCCGCTCCGCCGCCGCAGGTGAGGCCATCTTCAGCCCGCGCGTAGCGGAACGATTGATTCATTTCTTCGCCAATCCATCGTTGAGGCCATCAACCCATCCATTCCCCGAATTGACACCGCGCGAGCGTGAGATCCTCGACCTGATCGCGCAGGGACTGACCAACCATGCCATTGCCGAACGATTGGTGTTGAGTCCGAAAACCGTCCGCAATCAGGTTTCGACTATTTTTAGTAAATTGCAGGTTGCAAGCCGAGGGGAGGCAATTGTGAAAGCCAGAGGCTCACAACCGCATCACTCATAATGTGACAGAGATTTGCCCGGTGTGGCACACATCCAATATGCGGCTATAAATTCCGCCCCGCAGTACAACAACTCATCACAGCATAAATAATTCGTTACTGAGGTTAGGGCGAGGGGACATGGAATTCTCTTCCTTGATAAATATAACTACTAACCCGTCAGCTCTATAAGCAGTAAAAATAATTTTCCAAGAGAAACCCGTCCTTGACATTCCTATTCGCATGTCTTAGCATAGCCATATGCGAATAGGAATGATGGTTGATAGTTACAAACCGTACATCAGCGGAATCACGAATTATGTCGAAATCAATAAACGCTATCTCGAATTAGCGGGACATGATGTATTTGTTTTCACCTTTGGTGACATGGATTATACGGATGGAGAACCTCGCGTCATCCGTAACCGCGGCCTGCAGCTGTTGGATACCGGTTTTTATCTCTCCATGCGGTATTCACGCTATGCAAAAAAATTACTGCAAACCATGGATGTTGTCCATGTGCATCACCCATTCCTAAGCGGGCGCCTCGCCTTAAGATATTGCCGTCCGCTGCAAATCCCCGTTGTATACACCAACCATACGCGCTACGATCTATATGCGCAAGCCTACCTGCCGATGATGCCCGACGAAGTCAGTCAGGGACTCCTGCAGGCCTACATGCCCACTTTTTGCAGAGCAGTCGATCTGGTAATCACGCCTTCCGCAGGAATGGAAAAAATCCTGCGCGAGCTCAACGTGGATGTTCCAATAAAGGTTGTGCCAAATGGCGTGGACTTAAAAAACTTTCACTTCGCCTCCCCGCTTCCTCGCACGGATTTTGGTTATAAAGAAGATGATATCCTGCTCGTTTACGCCGGCCGCATCGCGCTTGAAAAGAATCTTCCATTCCTGCTCGAATCCTTCACAGGTATCGCGCAAGCCATTCCAAATGTGCATCTCCTCATAATTGGCGGCGGTGTTCAACAATACGAGGATGAGATCCGCTCCCTCGTTAGCGAATTAAAACTTGTCCAACGCGTCCGCCTCACAGGTAGGATTCCATACGACCAACTGCCTGCCTACCTCGCCATGTGCAACATCTTCGTAACCGCATCCGTCACCGAAGTCCATCCGCTCTCCGTTATCGAAGGCATGGGTGCAGGACTTCCCATCATGGGCATTGAATCAGTTGGTGTGGGAGACATCGTAGAAGACGGAGTGACTGGCCTTCTTGCGACTCATGACCTGCCTGCCTTCACCGCCAAACTAACTCGCCTCTGTCTGGACCCGAACCTGCGTGCCCAAATGAGCGATACAGCCCGCCAGGCATCTTCGGCCTTTGCCATTGAAAACATCACCAGGATCATGCTTGCCCAATATGAAAAATTGATCACAGAATCCAGACCTCGCAAAAGCACCTGGCGCACCCGCCTGCGTGGATTTGTGGAACAATTCAACTCATGACCAAACACAACCAAAAGATCGGCGCATGGGGCGAAGACATAGCCGCAAAATGGCTCGCCGAACATGATCACAAAATCCTTGCCCGTAATATCCGCACACCATATGGGGAAATTGACATCATTGCAAAAAAAGGCGACCTCATCATATTTGTTGAAGTCAAAACACTGACCTCAAGCCAAAATTTCTTTCCTGAACACAACATCACAACCCGCAAGCGCAAGCACATGCTCAATGCCGCCCAAGACTACACCACCGAACATGAAATTGATCATTGGCAGGTTGATGTGATCGCAATTGAAGGCAGGCCGGGAAAAATCCCCATCATCACCCATTTTGAAAATGCGCTGTAAAAATCGTTGTATAATTTATATACTTAACTAACAACAAGGAGATTATTATGGAAAACGTTATCGGACCCGATGTTAGTTTTTATCAAGACGATCCTCAAACTCCGCAAGGGATAGATTTTCCAAAAATGCGCTTCACTGCCGGCTTTGCGATCATTCGCGCAGGTCAAAACCTCTGGCCGGATAGGGATTTCAAGTTAAATTGGCGGGAAGCAAAACTGGCCGGCTTGCCGCGCGGCTCCTATTGGTTTTACGACAGCCGGGCAGATCCAAAGAAACAAGCCGAATTATGGATATCACTCTTTAACGGAGACTTTGGCGAACTACCCTTATTCGCAGATTTTGAAGATAACTACGGTGGATTATTCAAAGGCTGGATTCATTGGGTCACATTTATTAATCGTCTTAAAGAACTTACGCATAGAAAAGAAGTGGCCATCTATACGGCCCATGACTACTGGGTTGAAAATACTTTATCAGCCGGCATCCCAGCCGCATCTTTAAATTATTTCAAGCAGTATCCCTTGTGGATCGCGAATTATGGCGTAACCAAACCGCTTGTCCCAAAACCATGGACGGAATGGGTGTTTTGGCAATTCACAGACAAAGGAGACGGGAGCATTTACGGTGTGGAAAGTAAAAATATTGACCTGAATTATTTCAATGGCGACCTGGACGCCTTCCGTCAAAGATTTGGACTTAAGGAATCCCCCCCGCCCGAACCCGTGCCCGTCAGCAAAAAATTTAGGGTCATCGTCCCCGCGCTGAAAGTCCGCTCTGGGGCAGGCTTGACTTATGACCAGGTTGGCAGAATTCTGCTCAATGAGGTTGTTGAGGAGATCGGTGCAAATGCAGATCGGACCTGGTTGAACATCCGTAAAGCAGACGGAAGCTTGACTGGCTGGAGTTTCAGCGCTTACTTGCAAAGAGTCACCGCCCCTGCGCCTGAACCAAATCCTAACCCCACACTCGAACCTTCTCCTGAGCCTGAGCCAATTCCAGTAACAGATTGGGTTCGAGTCACCGCCACGTCACTCAGAGTACGCAAGGGACCGGCGACAACGTTCGAACAGATCGGGAATATTCTCCGCAACGACGTCGTTCAGGAGATCGGCGCAAATTCAGATCGAACCTGGCTAAATATCCACAAAACAGACGGATGCTTAACCGGCTGGTGTTCGAGTGAATTTTTGCAAAAGACGACCGCCCCAGCGACCACACCAACCCCAACACCTGGGCCGCCGCAAAATGAGGAAGCTAAAAACTGGTATCGAGTCATTACATCATCGCTCAAAGTGCGCGAAGAACCTGGGTTGGATTTCGAAGCACTTGGCCTCGTTACCTTAGGCGAACTGGTGGAAAAAATCAGCGCCACCAGCGACGGATCATGGTTAAAAATTCGCAACGCTGATGGCACTTTGACAGGCTGGAGCACAAGCGAATATCTCCAAAACGTAAACACGCCTGTGTCAATTGAACCTCCTGCTACCACACCCATTCCAGACCATAGCGATAAAAACTGGTATCGCATCAACGCGGTGAGTCTTAGCGTGCGTGAATCACCCAACGCCTCTGCTAAAGTTGTGGGGAGCGTTTTGAAAAATGAAACCATCCCCGCCCTGGACGACACAAGCAATCCAGGTTGGGTAGAAATCCAACGGCTCGATGGACTAACAGGCTGGTGCTCCAAAAATTATCTCGTTTCACTAGGCAATGGACATCCCGCATCCATCAGGCAAAGTTTATTTCCCGGCATCACCTACCTGCGGAAAGACCTGACCTCACCGCGCCCCATCGTTGTGCACGTCATGGCAATTGATTTACAAGCCCCCAAGTTGGAATTCCTTGTCACACCTTCGCCAAACATTGGCAATATTTTGTGTACAAGCGTCACATCCAAATTCCTTGAAGAATTCAAACTGCACGTCGCTATCAACGGCGGTTATTACAGCTATCTGGATGCTTCCTATGATCCAGCTGTTTATTGTCCGAATGGCGGCGATCCAGTCCGAATTAGCGACTATGCTGCCTCGCGTGGAAAAATATATTCACCCAAAAAGACTGCACAGCCGATAATATATATCGGCCCTCGAAACCAGGTGACCATAAACAAGGAACAAGGCAGGGTTTTTAATGCAATCTCAGGAGACCGCATTGTCGTGAACGGCGGCCTGGTCGTAAAAAATCTCGCCGCAAATGCGCCCAATCCCCGCACTGCAATTGGGATAAATAAAAACGCCCGTTGGTTGACCTTGATGGTCGTTGATGGCCGCCAGCCAGGATACAGCGAAGGAGTCACTTTCCCGGAGCTGGCAGAACTGCTCATCTCATACGGCGTACATACCGGCGTAAACATGGATGGCGGTGGATCATCCACCATGACCATCAAGGGTTTTAATGGAAAGGCCCGCGTATTAAATTCCCCGATTGATATGAACAAAACAGGGAAAGAACGCCCAGTCGCTAATCATCTGGGTTTATTCATCAAGCCATAACCAGCCTCGCCCCAAGGCTTCCAATAAAAACAATCCAGCAAAAACTGGACTGTTTTTATTGGAAAAAATACCTTAGTCAGAGACCAGCAGCCACTTGGCAAGCCGTCCATGCAATTGACCGATGCCGCGCACAATGTGCATGAAGGTTGTCCACAATAATATGCCCACGAGAATGCAGAGCGGATAACTCCATTGTGGCACGGCATAATGTGTTACATTACCAAAAACCAGCAGTGGTTCTTTTGAAACTTCCTGAATAAGGGGGATGGCAATAAATGAAAGCGAGAAACTTAACACAGTTGTGATCGCCACAAAATACATTGTTCCCAATACGAACTGAATGAACATGTAGACCAGCATGAGCCAGGTATGCTTATCTGTTACAAGAGCCTTAAGTCGGTCAAACCATTTCATGCCTTGGTGTGAGAATAATGGGCGGCGCGGCATGCGTATGCCAAGCAAAGCTTCCACGAGACGCCCCTCAAGCAGCGCCAGTCCGCGCACCGAGAGCAGGAACAGCAAAGCCAGCGGCAAGCCAAAGATGAAGATGACAAAAGTTACAGATAAAGAGACGCCCGTCACCGCCCATGTAAAATAGAACATGCCGGTGACAAATGCGATCAACATATAAAGCAATGCTCCCCACGCGCGCGCATCTGCATACACACCAAAGAAATAACCCAAAACCGAATGGGGCTTGGTGGCTTGCTTCAACGAGGGGGATGTACGCCGTTCCACTTCCTGGTAAGCGGATGCGGTTTCTTCGGGGGTTCCGTATTCATCCACGATGATCTTTAACGCATCGGGCTCTTTCAGCTCGGCATTTTTTTCGCGCGCCACTTCCAACGCAGTGGATAAGTGTTCGCGCGCATCAGCAAGCGCATCCTGAAGAAGAGCAGAGTCGCTTCCTTGCATTTCGGTTTTCAAGGCATCAAGGTATTCTTCAATGGTATTAAACATATCGTCATCATCCTTTCAAAATTGCATCTACAAATTTTTTCGTCTGCTTCCAGATCTCCAGCCATTTTGTCAAAACAGACTGACCTTCATCAGTGATTTTGTAATATCTGCGCGGCGGCCCGGCGACCGAAGGTTCAACCATACTGCTTAGCAATCCGTTCTCCTCCAGTGACCGAAGCACGGGGTACAAAGTCCCTTGTTTCATCATAGGGAAGCCTGGCCCGCTTTCTTCGAGCAGTTTGGCGATCTGGTAGCCATACATTGGCTCTTTACCGCGGCTCAATACACTTAACAAGACAAGTGAAGATGTGCCTGAATTAAGTTCTTTCTGAAATTTTTTGGTTTGTGCAGTAATTTCAGTCATCCTTGTTCCTTTCGGTGGTAATGTGTAATTCGCATTACTAATAAGTCAATAATAATATAAACTTCGCACTATGTCAAGGCTTTTAATAAAAACAATCCCGCCGTGAGGCGGGACTAATCACTGATCACTATTTACTGCTTACTTCTCTACGGCTCTTGTATCACCGCCGCGCGATAGGTATTGTTCATCAACATCGCAATCGTCATGGGACCGACACCGCCGGGAACTGGGGTGATAAAGCCAGCGACTTGCTTGGCTTCATCAAAATTGACATCTCCCACCAGGCGGTAGCCGCTTTTCTTGGTGGTATCCGGCTTGGAGTTGATGCCTACGTCAATAATGGCCGCCCCGGGTTTGATCCAATCGCCGCGCACAAACTCGGACTTGCCGATGGCCGCGATCAGAATATCCGCTTCACGGACGACAGCCGCGATATCCTTCGTGCGGGAATGACAGACTGTCACGGTTGCATTTTTTCCAATTAACAACAATGCGGCAGGCATGCCCACGATGTTCGAGCGTCCCAGCACAACCGCGTTTGCGCCTTCAATTTTCACGCCCACTTTTTCAAGCAAATAAATACACCCATAAGGGGTGCAAGGCACAAACAGAGGCTCGCGTCCCTTTTGAGCCAAACGACCGATATTTAACGGGGAGAAACCATCCACGTCTTTTTCGATGCTGATCAATTGAAGCACGCGTTCTTCATTCAGATGATCAGGCAAGGGTAATTGAACGAGAATACCGTTCACTGATTTATCTGCGTTCAGATCCTTGATGAGCTTCTCGAGTTCATCCTGAGAAATATCTTCGGACAGGTGGTGGCTGACCGAACCCATCCCCAGTTCTTCACATGCCTTGCCTTTGGCTCGAACGTAGGTTGCCGAGTCCACACGTTCGCCGACGAGCACAGCCGCAAGCGTAGGCTTGGATTTACCCGCCGCAATGCGTTTGGCTACTTTCGCGGCGACTTCGTCACGCACTTGCTGGGCGATCAACTTACCGTCAATTAATTGCGCTGTCATGTCTTACTCCTTATCTCGATTGATTTATGCACAAAAATTATACAATTAGTTCCCCGTTTCAAATAGTGACATTCATCTTGCGATTTACGATATGTGATTTAGGTTGTCGGGCGAGGTGTTCGGGCAACGGCTCGTCCTTACGGTTGCAAGACAACAAAATTATCGAACACAATATCCACGCCGGGTGTGACAAATGTGCCTGCTAAAATACCGACATCCCCGTTTGTCAAAGTAAAGTCTTGTGTCTGCGTAATCTGATAACCATTTGCGTAAAACGTGAGGGTATTCCCTGTACAATCAGCGCGCAGGTGATTAACAGCAAGTCCTTGCTTAATATTTGAAGAAGGCTGCATTTCGCTTTGGCCCAGCAAAACAGCTTGCCCGCCTGAATATAGCCCCATACCGTAATAGCCGTCGCTTGAAATGATGAAGAAATAATAATCACTGCCATTGAATCGGCAGATCAAACCGATGCGGTTCTCATCCGGTCCCGCCAGCTTGCCGGTATCCACTTCCATGCGCACATCTGAAAAATTCTGTTGTGGAGTAGACCAAAAATTAGTTTGCGATGATTTGACAAGAATGCGGTATCCGCCCGCGTCATAATCCATGACGCCTTCATCCGCCAGCATACGATCCCAGCCTGAAACGGGATCCGAAAAATCATCCTGAAAGAGCACGGTTCCTGTTTCAGCAACGGATATCTGTTGAGTCGGGATGAGGGTCGAGGTGGAACAAGCAAGGGCAAGAAAAAGCGATAACAAACCATATAATTTAATATGTTTCATGGGTGTGATTTTATCACGATGAGTTATGGAAAATACTGTTCCAACAATTGTTCTGCTATCTGGCGATATATGCCAGATTGGTCCGCATCGCGCACGTAAGTCAATATATTATATGCAGCGCCACGGTTACCTTGCGCCAGATGCGTCATTGCAAGATGGATGTGCGCAGGGTAATGATCCGGGAAACGCACAATCACACCTTCCAGGGTTTGCTCGGCGCTGGCATATCTGCCAGAAGAGAGATAAGACCAACCTAACACATCCAATGCGAAAGGATCGTCCGGCGCAAGCCTGACTGCCTGTTGTGCGGCGGGCAACCCCACAGCCTCCACTTGCACACCGTTCTCAGCGCAAAAAACTGCCAACAATCGCCAGTATGTTGATTCATTTGGCGCGAGCTCCGTTGCGCGTTGATAAGCCGTCAGCGCGGCGGCGAGATCGCCAAGTTTGAAACGGGCATCACCAATAGATGCCTGCCAGACGGGGTTCGTTGGATCGTTTCTTGCGGCGATCAAATACTCCATCAGCATCTGATCGTATTTTTCCTGACGATTCCAATGCAATGCGCGCAAAGCCCGAACGATGGCAGAGGTATGATCCAGGGACAATGCGCGATCAAGTTCCTCGCTTCCATCCTGACCGCTTTGCTGTTTCGCTTCGCCGAGCCATGCCCACGCCTCGGCATTTTCAGCGTTAAATTGAGTCGCTTTCTCGAAGGCCGCAATGGACAAGTCCCATTCCCGCACCAGACCGAGAGCGCGTCCAATCGTCAGCATCTGCAGTGAAGGGTCGGGTTCAATGGCTGATAGATTCAAGGCGGCGCGCAATGTCTGCACGGCAGAGTCAACTTCGGGATTAAGAGAGGAGGCGACCATCAATTCAGAAAGCGCTTGTTCTGGCTCAAGGATTGTCAGCAACAGACCGAGTCGGTAGTGGGCATTGGCATTGCTTGGATCAAGTCGAAGTTGATTCCTGAGCGCATCACGTTCAGCCAGCCAGTCTTTTTGTTCGCGATAAATATAGGCAAGCCCTGCATATAAATAAGCCGAATCATGGAATTGCAAGCCTTGTTGATATACACGCAGGGCAGAGGTAAGGTCGTTTATGCTGATGTAAGAATGCCCCATCGCAATCCAGCCTTGCTCGGTGAGTTTGGGCGCATGGTTTAGAAAGTTGATCGCGTCAGAATAATTTCCGCCGGCATAGGCAGAGATACCGGCCTTTTCCAAAAGGTCACCTCGCCAAGGCAAAAGAAGTGCGGCGTATTGATATTGTTGTGCGGCGCTTGAATAATTTTGCGCGGCAAATTCGATTTCTGCACGATCAATAGCGGAATAACCCGTAAGTAAAATGGGAAGCAAGGCTGCCGCAAGCAGTGCCATAACGACAAGGAGGTAAATCCATTTTTTGTTGTACATCGCAAAAGCAATTATACGTGCATGTGCCATATTTTTTGAACTGGCAGTATAATTATGGTTGCATGAACGCATTTACCACTTTAATTTTTACCCAACTAACCGTCCCACCGGGGGATTTGATTTACTATATTGTGCTGGTGTTTGCGGTCGCAAGCGCTCTTCAATCGGCATTAAACCTTTGGCGGGCAACCGAGTTTCCACAAGCCAAACGTGCTTTTATGGGACTGGGCATTTTGCTATCTGCGCAAATTATCATGTTCCTGTTTAGCGGACTTGGCTGGCAGCACATCATAGACCCGAAAACAGTCCTGCCTCCCATGGACCGGGCCTTCATTATGTTTGGAATTATTTGGATCACATGGTTATATGCCTTCCCAGAACCGAACCGGGTAGGGGATACAGCAACAAGCTTGTTGAGTCTATTCATCTTGGTTGCATTGGGATTGAGTCTGCTGTCCTGGCAGCCGCAAATCGCATTGCTCAGCTACAACCAGACGGTTGACGATTGGATTTGGCAGATTGGCTCATTGTTCCTGACGCTGGCCGGCATGGCAACCCTGTTCATTCGCAAACCCAATGGGATGTGGTATGGGATCATTTTGCTCTTTCTTGGGTTTCTGGGTCACGCGGGTCATTTGCTTTTCCGAATGGAAGGCAATTACTCGGGCATTGTGCGGCTTGCATACATGGCGGCTTACCCAATATTGCTCACCTTGCCGCAACGTTTTGCCATCCCTGCTGGTACAGTTTCCTCTCCACGGCCTGCAACAGAAAAACAAGATAACGGCCTTCGAGAGCACAAACGCTACAATACCGACATAAAAACCTTCCAAGCCTTGCTGGCGCTCGCGGCGGAATCAAACCCCACAAAAGTGAGTCAAGCCATCACTCGCGCCATTTCCCAAACGATGCTCTCCGACCTGTGTTTTATGATCTACATGACGGATAATAATAACCAGATTGTCATCAGCGGCGGATATGACTTGATCCGTGAGGATAATTTGGAAGGGGGCACGCTAAATAAAGAATCAATTCCCATGCTGGCAAATTCACTAAAGCACGGTCGCCCATTACGAATGCCTGCGAGCAGTACCTCAGCTGATATTAAAGGGTTGGCGGATATTCTTGGCTTAACCAATCCCGGCCATCTATTGAGCGTACCCATCCTCACCGGGGAAAAAGAAACCCTGGGCGGAGTGCTTCTGCTTTCCCCATACTCAGATCGAACATGGACTGCAGAAGATCAGGACTTTCTTTCGAATATAGCCGCTCTCCTTGTTCCCATCATTAAAAGAAGCCAGAAAGAAAATAAACTCGGAACGCAAAACGACCAGGCTCGCGCGAAAATAAAAGAGCTTGAAAGCAGCGTGCAGGAACTCACCAAATTATTGGAGCAGTCACGCGTAGAGATGAAAGGAAGCGACTCAAAGGAAATGGCTTCCATGCTCGCTTCACAGGAAGAATCACAACGCATCATCAAGCAATTACAACTGGAGATTGGTGAATTACAGTCAGGAAAAGATTTTCCTTCTTCTCCATCATCAACCTTAGAGATGGAAAAGGAGTTGGCACAGTTAAGAGACCAACTTGCCGAAGCCAATCTGAAAACGCAAGAGAAGGAAATAAACACCGTTGCCATTAAGAACCTGGAACAGTCTGGGACGATTGCTTCCCTCTCACTGGATTTGCGTCAGCCATTATCTTCGATCGTTGGGTATACTGAATTACTCCTCGGTGAATCAGTGGGAAATCTCGGCGCACTGCAAAGAAAGTTCGTGGAGCGCATCAAGGCCTCCACGGAACGCCTGCAAAGTATGACAGATGATATGATCCAGATCACCACTCTGACAAGCGAGTTGGATGATCTAAAACCAGAATCTGTCGACTTGAACTTGATCATTGATAATGCCATGTCTCAAACCAGTAAACAGCTGCGCGAGAAAAATATTTCCATGCATCTTGACCTACCGAAAACCCTTTCAACCATTCAGGGTGACCGGGAAGCGCTTCAGCAGATATTGATCCATTTGCTGCAAAATGCAGGGGCAGTAACTCCGCCTGAAGGCACGATCAAGCTCAAGGTCAAGACGCGAACCGAAAATGGATTGGGGTTTATCGTGATAAACGTGGCGGATAGCGGTGGAGGTATTGCTCCCAAAGATATAAAGCGTGTCTTCACCCGTTTATACGACTCAGAAAATGACATCATCCAGGGAGTGGGCGATAATAGCACGGGTTTATCCATTGCCAAAACTCTAACAGAAGCACAGCATGGCCGCATCTGGGTGGAAAGCGAGCAAGGGGTTGGCTCCACATTCAGCGTGCTTCTGCCTTTTGCCAGCCAGAAGGTATCCGAAAAGAAAAGCAAAAAGGGTAAAAAGTAGTGCAGGTACCGCGTGATTTTTGGAAAGCGTTGATCGCAGCTTTGCTCTCGATTGGTTTGATGATCGGGGCATTGTCCATTTCTCTAATAGTATTCCTGCCGGAAATGGCTCCTGCTTCGACCCATTACCTGCTCCCATCCATCGCGCCAATTACAGTTATTTCCACTTTACCGCTGACATTTACACCCGAGCCGGGCTTGGGACTCGCGACACTTACCGCCAATCCCACATTTACAATTACCGTCATACCAGGTTCGTGCTCGCCTCCTTCAGGTTGGGGACAAATTTTCATTCAAGACAATGATACACTTGACCGTCTTGCCGAACGTTACCGCATCAGCAAGGATCAATTGAAAATATCCAATTGCTTATCGAGCGACAGCCTCATAACCGGCGCCGTCTTTTATGTGCCCCCAGCGCCGACCAGTACGCAGCTGGCATGCAGTAAAGGGGCGGCTGGATGGGTGAAAACGTATGTCGTAAAACCAGGTGACACCCTCTATGCAATTGCATCAAATCATTACACAACCACAGGTTTTTTACGAGCCGTGAATTGCAGAACTGGTGATCTTATTTATACAGGTGAAGTACTCTGGGTTCCATATGTTGCCACCCGCACGCCGTATTCTATTCCATCGCCCGACAGTACGATCACACCTTATCCCACCGACCCATTGACTCAAACTTCCCTGCCCTTCACAGGCACACCGGAACCGAGTGAAACATCTACACCTTGATTACAGGTTCACTCCGCGTGGATACCCCAATGAACTCGACAAAATAAATGATGGCATATTCTCGCAATCTACTTATTGTCATCCTTGCCATCTTAATATCAGCGTGCGGGGCATCACCATCAGCGCCTGAGCAGGCGCCTCTGCCAATTATCCTGATCACCTCCGCACCCAACGCAACTGCCACTCCCACCCCATTTCAACCTTCCCTTTTCACGGCGACCCTGCCTTTGTTATATTCGTTTGACGTGAATGCACCTCAATTTAATCTACCCTCCGAGACGCCATCACCCACCGCATTGCCTCCGATCGAACCGACAGCGACCATCAGTCTCGATCAACTTTTCCCGACGCAGGCCGCTCCGCCTGCACAGGCGCCGGGCATCAACCCCACCGCCCTCCCGCCGTTGACGGACAAAGAGACAATCAACTTCATGTTGATTGGTTCAGACAAACGCTCTGGTTCATCCTACCGAACCGATACGCTCGTGATTGCTATCCTTTGGCCCAAAGAGGGACAGGTTTCATTGATCTCCATCCCGCGCGACTTGTGGATCTACATTCCCACGGTTGGGATGCAGCGAATTAATACCGCTTATCAAAGCGGAGAAGTGTATGGCTACCCCGGTGGCGGACCAGGTCTCTTGAAAGAAACCATTGCATATAATCTTGGCATCCGCATTGACCATACTGCCATGGTCGAATTTGATGGCTTTCGCCGCATCGTGGATACTCTCGGCGGGGTTGATCTGCCAGTCTCATGCGCTTACACCGACTGGCGATTAATAGATCCCTCCTACGACCCTTACAATGAAGACAATTGGTGGCTTTACACCGTCGGGCCTGGTCAGGTACATATGGATGGTGACCTTGCGCTTTGGTACGCCCGCTCGCGCTCCAAATCCAACGACTTTGACAGAGGCCGCCGCCAGCAGGAAGTACTACGCACCATTTTCCAAAAGGCCTTGCAGACGGATACCTTCAGCAAAATCCCACAACTTTACAATGACTTCGCCAGCACCGTTATAACAGACCTCGGTCTTGCTGATATGCTTCGCATGGCTCCGTATGCTGTCAACTTCACAAACGCAAATATTCGCGGCTATTATATCCGCCCACCCTTTGTCAGTTCATGGACAACCCCCGGCGGAGCCTCTGTCCTATTGCCAAACCAAGCGGAACTTGAACAAATGCTGATCGAAGCCACTACCCTATCGTCCTATGCAGTTACCCGCCAAACGATTACTGTCGAAGTTCAAAACGGCGCAAGCTTCGACACTCTGGAATCCCTGGCTTCATCGCGCCTCAATTACGCAGGTTATGAAACCAAAATTGCGAGTGCCGACCGCCGCGACTATACATCTTCCGTGATAGTGGATTTCACACCCGGGCAGGATGCTACTCAAAGGCAGACGCTCATCTCCACCCTCGGCTTGTACGCTTCGCGGGCAAATGTGCTTTCTCTCCCAGACGCAAACAACCCCGTGCAATACCGCGTCATTCTTGGTTCAGATTATGAACCATGTTTCCAGCCAGAAGACCTCTCGCATTAGGTTGACAACCCTCATCAGATTAGTTAAACTATACGAAGAGCCTATGCGCCATCGCGTAAGGATAACTAAATGGAAAAAACATCTGATTCCGCCCACATTACCTCGAAGACCATGCTTCCTGCCGCAATCAACGCCTGGGAAATGTTCCTCCACGACCAGGGACGTTCCCCCAACACCGTCAAGGCCTTCCTCTCCGATGTCCGCTTGCTCAATCAATTCGCCGCACCCGATCAGACCATCGGCGCAATCACGACAGATGATATAAACCGCTTCTTCACCTGGATGGAAAAAGAACGCGGCGTAGCCTGCAGTCCCAAAACCCTCTCTCGCCGAATCACATCCATAAAATCATTTTTTCGCTGGCTGCATCAACATGGCACACTGACCATTGACCCCGCAGAAAAAGTCCTGCAACGCTCCGCCATCAGCCCAGTTCCCCAAGTCCTGACGGAAGTCGAGTATGAAGCTGTTTTTCTCGCCGCAGACCGTCATCGCCGTGAGAAGAAACCAGATGCCCGACCATACACACTGGTTCATCTCCTGCTCACGACAGGCATAAAAAAAAGCGAATGCCTTGGCATTCACATCAACCATATTGATCTCGATGCAAAGGGTGGCCCGCATCTTTTTGTGCGCTATGCCAGCCCTGCCAATCGTTACAAGGAACGAAAGATAGAATTGGATGAGGGTTGGGTAATTGCCTATAATGAATACCTCGCCCAATATCAACCTGTCGATCAGGTTTTCCCCTGGTCACCTCGCAGACTGGAATACCTGCTTGAAGATATCAGCGAAGAAGCTGGTCTTACCAAACACCTATCCTTCGACATGTGCCGCTGGACTTGCGCTCTGCGTGATCATCAAGCAGGGATCGAGTCAGATAAAATCCGCCAAAAACTCGGCGTTTCCAAGATCCAATGGCGGGAACTGTTTATCAAACTTAAACAACTAAATGGTGAAATAAAATAAAAAGAACCCCGTCAAGGTTATTGGCGGGGTTCTTCTTATCATAATTTCTCACGCGGTCGTGTTATTGAAAAATGAATAATTCTCTGCGTTGACTCTGTCAAACGATAGAGATGCGACGGGCGGTAACCTGGCACCCAGAGGATCTCTTTACCCGCGCACAACAACGGCCAGCCTGCCCGGGCGCGCTGTGGAATTTTCTGATTTATAAAAATATCAGAAAGTTTCTGCGAATGACCCTGCATCCCCAGGGGAATAAAATGATCCCCCTGACGGCGCGTCCGCACCTCGAACGACTCGGGTAAATTCTCCGCATCCAACCAGACTTGCAACTGGTCCTGGTTCCGTTCAGCCTGGTCCATCGCTTCAGCCGGAAGAGTTCTGAGATCACAATTCATCTTCCAACCGCCGGCAAGAGCCACCTGCCCCGCAGGAGAAATATGGAGGGAGGTACCCTCGGTCATTTGAGGCCAAAGGGAATATGGCAGTTCTGCCCCCAGCATATAGATATAAATAAATTCAGACTCGCGCAATATGCGTAACCCAGCTTTCAAGTCCGCGTGCGCGGAGGAAACGCTTGAGTTGATAATATTTGTGGCACGTTCAAGAGCCGTGAAGCTGATATCCACGCCGGGGCTAAGAGTCTGCATGGCCTGTTTGACCAGGTTTCGTTGCAGTCCGAGCGAATATTTGGAAAGCAGGTCAAAGTCAAAGGTGATGATGTCATCCTCCATCGTAACGACTGACTCTTTCCATGCAATCGCCAAAGTCTCCATCGCAAATGCGTAATCACCTTTCAATGATTCCGACATGTGCAGAATGGCTTCTCGTAATTTCGGGTTGTAACCTTCCAGGGTGGGGATCAGTAAATGGCGGATGCGGTTGCGCTGAAAATTCAGGGAATCATTGCTCGAATCATAAAGCGGTTGCAAACCATTGGCCACACAGAAGGCAGCAGTCTCTTCCCGCCAAAGTCTCAGCAGTGGACGCACCAGGGGAATTTCAGCATCGAACATTTTAAGAATGGATCGGTAGGACATGCCCTTCAGCCCAGACATCCCGCTTCCCCTTAAAAAGTGCATCAACACAGTTTCCACCTGATCGTCTGCGGTGTGGCCAACTGCGACAGCCTGGGCACTTCGCCGGCGGGCAAGGCCAAATAAAAAACGGTAGCGCAGGGTACGTGCAGCTTCCTCAAGCGACATTTTATTTTCGTCAGAGTAACCGCTAACGTCAGCCCCATCTATAACGCAGTCGAGATTGAGTCTTGCGGCAGTCTCCTCCACCATGCGGGCATCCAACCTCGATTCAGGCCGAAGTTGGTGATCGAAATGCGCCACAACCACAGGATAGTCTGCTGTTCTTAATGCTTCCAAGAGACATAAACTATCAGCCCCCCCGGAAACTCCGACGATGACAGGGCGGTCTTTCACAAGACTACATTCATCTTTTAAAATCGTTTCAATATTCTTTGGCATGTTAATATTTTTTGAGGGATTCCGATTGAATCAGATTAAAACCCTGGCGTGATGCGGCTCGCCGCCTGAAGGTTCCACCAGCGTACTGATGGATTCAGAAGTTATAGCTGATATAACTCGACCAACACACCGCCGGTGGACTCGGGATGAATGAAAGCATATTTTTTTCCATCGGCGGCAGTGCGAGGCTCTTCAGTGATGAGACGGATATTTTTTGTTTTCAATTGAGACATCATTCCTTCGATATCATCCACCTCAAGGCAGAGATGATGCATGCCCGCGCCGCGTTTGGCGAGATATTTGGCAATGCCAGAGTCGTCTGTCGTCGGCATGACCAATTCGACTTCAGCGCCAGCGATCGGCAAAAATGCGACCGTTGATTTTTCAGCTTGCACATCGCGCAATTCATGAAGCTCGATCCCCAGCGCATCCCGCCAGAACATCAGCGATTTTTCCATGTCAGCCACGACAACGGCAACGTGATTAATGGCAGTGATTTTCGGCATGAATTCTCCGTTCGAAGGTTTATATTTATGGTTTTGATTTTACTCCAGTATCCTGATTGCAATAGGCAATACCAATTTCGCCCACTCGGCGTACATCTTAGCGGATGGATGCAATCCATCACCAGCCACCAAACCAGGGTCCTTCAATGCTTCGCGGGAGGCAAGAGTCACATCAACATAATGGACACCCATTTTTTTAGATTCATCCAGATTGATCAGGTTGAAGGCATCAATATCATTTGCGATCTTATCACGATCCCTGCCTGAGGCAAACGGCGTGACCCCCCAGTCTGGAATGGAGAGCAGAATGACATGCTCAGGTTTTCCACCGGCATATTCAATGGTTTTCTCCAGCAAAAATCGGAATTCATCGCGATATGTATCGAGGTCATACCCGCGATATTGATTGTTGACGCCGATCAATAAGGACACCAGATCATACTTCCCTTGTGGCGGATTGGCTTGAATCCCCTGCCAGAGTTCGCTTGTCGTCCAGCCAGTGCGGGCGATGATCGTCACATCGGTTTGAATATTTTTATTGGAAAGCATCGCTGCCAGTTGATTCGGCCAGCGTTCATTTTCAACGACACTTTTGCCGATCGTGTAGGAATCACCCAAAGCAAGAAAACGAACAGATTGACTTGATGGAGCAGGTGTCGTCACATGACCTCCGCAAGAGATGAGAAATAATAGAGCAAAAACTATTGAGAGTTTTATCTTTGACATATATTGATTTTAATGCAACAGAGTATCCATGAACGAAGCAACATTCACCCTACTCATTCACCAGATCATGAATCCACCTGCGCGAGCGGAACCGCCACGCGCTAACAAAGGCTTTTACAACTTCTTCGAGCGCCACCATAAGATAAACATAATAGACGGGCAGGTGCAATACAAAAGCACCGATATACGCCGCAGGTACGCCGATCAGCCAGATGGAACAGATTTCCATAATCAGGGCAAAACGCGTGTCACCGCCCGCGCGCAATGCGCCGATAAATATCGAAAAATTGAACATGCGGATCCACAAGATACATGCCATCATTAATATCAACATGCGGACATTGTACACACCACTGGGGGAAAGATCATACAAATCCACTACAACATCCCGCAATAACAAGACCGTAAAACCAACCACCCATGCGGCGAGCACAGAAATAATAATCACACGGCGCACAGTTTCGTAGGCTTCCTCCTTTTTACCGGCGCCAATGCGGTTTCCCACCATCACTGCGCAGGCATTACCAAGTCCCATAAAGACGACAAACCCGAGTTCCTCCATCGTCGCGTTGATATTGACCGCTGCGATGGAATCCGTGCCGATGTGAGCATATATGGCATTATAGGTGGTAATCCCAATTGACCAGAAAAATTCATTGGCAAGCGCAGGGAATGTTGTCCGCAAAACCCTCCTGAAGAATGAGATATCGAAGGAGAAAAATGTGAACGGGTTGGCGGCCAGGGGAGTCTTTTGGGTGTAGACAAGACTAAGAAGCAGGACCAGTTCCAATATCCAGCCTGAGGCGGTGCCTATCGCGGCGCCTTCCACGCCAAGTGCGGGAAAGAACCCAATGCCGAAAATCAACATATAGCCAAGAATCGTCTTGAAGATCAAGGCACTGATGGTTGCAATAACAGCGATCTTGATCAGTTGGATACTCCGCAGGGTGGCAATATACGATGTTGCAAGCGCAACTGGAATGTAGGAAAAACCAACAATCCGAAGATAGCGCGAGCCGATCTCAATCACATCAGGATCATTCGTGTAAAAACCGAGCACAACATGGGGCATCAGCGTGGCTGCAAGTGTGAAGATCAGCGCAATGATGGAGGTGGCCAGGATGCTCATACCCAGCACTTTGCGAATGGGATCCAACTCCTGCTTGCCCCAGAATTGCGCGGCGAAGATTGCCATACCGCTGGTCGTTCCAAACACCAAAAGAATAAAAACGAAAAAAACCTGATTGGATAAACCTAGCGCAGCAATCGAAGATTCGCCCAATTGCCCAACCATGATGACATCAATCATGTTGAGTGAGGCGTTGATAAGCTGTTGCAATGAAATGGGAAGCGCGATGGTTAACATTTCGCGCAGGAAGGCGCGGTCACGCAGGAAGGAGAGGATCATGGGTAAGGATGAAAGGTGAAGGATGAAGAAAGAAATAAAACGGCGGTTCCTTTCGGGTGACCGCCAACTGGTTACTGATTACTATTCAGTGATTACAGCTCTTCAGGCGCTTCTCTGACAATATAAAGCGGCCTGCCTTTGGCTTCATCATATAAGCGCCCGATATATTCGCCGAGAATACCCAATGAAATTAACTGTACGCCACCGAGAAACAGCACTGCGATCAAGGTAGTGGCCTGACCAAAGAATGCCCCCGAGCCCATGATACGCATGTAAATGACAACAGGGATCGCAAGAATAGAAACGCCCGCAGAGAAGAAACCAAAATAAGTGGCCACTTGTAAAGGGAAATATGAAAAGCCCGTGATGGCATTCAATGCCAGCTTGAGCATCTTGCGGAAAGGATACTTCGTCACACCTGCCACACGCGCGGCACGCGTGTACGTAACCCCGATCTGCCTGAACCCCACCCAGGCAGACATGCCGCGTGGGAAGCGGTGACGTTCCTTCATCTGCTTGAGTACATCCACGACTTTGCGATCCATTAGGCGGAAGTCGCCTGTATCCACAGGGATTTTTACATCTGTGATGCTGTAAACAATTCTGTAGAACAAGGCCGCAGTGAATTTCTTGAACCATGATTCGCCTTCACGCTCGGCGCGCACAGCATAAACAACTTCATAGCCTTCCTTCCACTTCTTCACAAGTTCAAGAATGGTTTCGGGTGGATCCTGCAAGTCGCCATCTATGATGATGATCGCGTCACCACGCGCGTAGTCCCAGCCGGCGGTGATGGCGACCTGATGACCGAAGTTGCGCGCAAAAATAACGGGGCGGATAGTTTTATCTCCATGAGCCAGTTCGCGGATTCGTTCCGTTGAACCGTCCGTGGAACCATCATCCACGAGGATGAGTTCCCAAGACTCGTCAGAGGAGTCCATTACTTCTTTGACGCGGCGAACCAACTTGGAGAGATTATCAATTTCATTATAGATGGGAGCAATGATCGAATAGGTTATTTTCATGAATCCTGTTTCCGTTTTTCCTTTGTGGAAATTTTTAGTTGCTGCCGTGGTTTTATTTTTTCCGGAGGGGTCACGAACTGCTTTTCGTCGTCAGCATCAAAAGGAGATAGCCCCAAGACACGACGGCGCAGGTATTCCATAATCACAACAACAGAAGCCAGGACGGGGACAACCAGCAAGGCGCCCATAATTCCTTCAAGAATCGTGGCGATCATGATCGCTATGAATATCAACGCTTCATTCATGTGTAAACTGCGTCCCATGATAATAGGCCGCACAAAGAAATTCTTTAGATTGATCAACACCAGATACGTCAGGCCGACAATGCCAGCCACCCAAAAATTTGAAACGGGAATCCAACTGGAACCTTCAAGCAAAGCCACACCCATAGCGAGCGCTGCCGCCAGGAAAGGTCCAACATCGGGAATCAAGGTGAACAAACCTGCCAGAACACCCAGAACCAACGCCCCAGGAATACCCAGGATAAGCCATGCAATGGTGAACACAATCCCAACCACTACCATCAGAACGATTTGCCCGCGCAAGTATGCCATCCACACATTTCGAAGGCGTTTATACAACTCACGCATATCATTCTGGTACGTTTCCGGCGCCAGGTCAATCATCCATGCACGTATCCGCGGCCATTCGCTCATGAACAGATGCACACTTACAAGAATCACCAAAGACCACAGTACATTGATGGAAGTCGTTTCGAGCAATGCCAGGGCCTCTTCAGGTAATGGAGTGAGAACTGATTCCTGCAATTGCGCAAGGCTTTCACCCAATTGCTCAAAATGAAACACCATGCTGCCAAACTGCACAGGCTGTGTAAGCAAAACGCTTGTCTGGCGTGAAAGGTCAAGGAGATCGCTGGCTACAATTTTTATTTCATCGAAAAAGATCGGCGTCAATGTGGCGGGCACACCCACCAACACGACCAACGAAGAAAAATAGACAATGTTAACCGCGGCCGGTCGCGATAATGTCGTGTTATGCGTCAGCATCGTCACAGCCGGACTGATGATGTATGCAATAAATCCTGCGATGACCAGCATCTTCACGGCCTCCCGCGCATAGATCAACAGCGCGACAAACAAGACAAAGACAATGATCCCAATGACGTAACGAAAAGGCTCGCTCCAGATAATGTTATTTCTATTTTTCATAATAGCTTTTTCACCGCTGACAAAGTTGGTTCGATAATGGGAGCCTCAACCACAGCCTGCATTGCCGCACGGACATCTTTAAGTCCACTCCCCGTATTCAACACCAGAATTGGATCATCGCTTCGCACCCCGCCTGAGCCTGCCGCTTTGACCAGTCCAGCATACGCTGTGGCTCCGGCAGGTTCGGGGAAGACACCCATTTTACCGAGTTCCGCAATAGACTTGATGATCTCTTCATCTGACACCGTGATATATGTTCCATTTGTTTCTTTCGCAGCACGCACTGCGCGGACTCCGTCTCGCGGCAAATCCACTGAAATGCTGTCTGCAATTGTCTTCGCAGAGACTGGCGTGATGATTTCAGTATTCGCATGAAAAGAATTTGCAATGGCCGCAGAACCTTCAGCCTGCACACCGATAATGCGCGGCATGTTGGGAATCCAGCCTAATGCAAGTAGATCCTTGAACCCTTTGTGAATGCCTGAGATGATATTGCCATCACCCACTGAAACAAAAATTGACAATGGCGGATGATTATCCAAAGGACTATCATTTTTATGCCAGTCGTGATGCGCTCTCATCCACCATTCCCAAATTTCAAATGCGGCAGTTTTCTTGCCTTCAAGCGTGAATGGATTGTAACCAGTATTACGGCAATACCAGCCAAACTCATTCGAAGCTTTGATACTCAAATCGAACGCATCATCGTAAGTGCCATCCACCAAAATGACCTTTGCGCCGAAGATAAGCAGTTGCGCCACCTTCGCCTGCGGAGCAGACTTGGGCGCGAAGATGATCGCCTTCTGCCCAATCGCGGCGGACATGCCTGCAAGCGCCGCGCCCGCATTACCCGTGGAAGCTGTGACGACCACATCCGCTTTGATTTCACGCGCGCGAGTCACAACGACTGCACTGGCGCGATCTTTGAATGAAGCAGTGGGGTTACGCGACTCATCCTTGAGCCAGAGATGCTTGAGACCCAGTTTATCTGCCAATCGTGGCAGAGCGAATACCGGCGTCCAGCCCGCGGCATGCAAGGGAGTGGAATCCCCTTCTGGTTCGTCCACCGGCAGAAGAGGCAAATATCTCCAAAGCGAAGATTCGGTCCGCGAGGTGATATCTTCGGGCTGGAACTTCTTTTTAATATATTCATAATTAAGAACAATATCCAGATTCCCCCCATCTTTTGGACAGGTGTAGGTAACCTGTCCTTGCAGGTATTCTGCGCCGCAAAGTGAACATTTGTAGCCAGGGAAGTTTTTCATAATGCCGTAATTTTACCCGATATACAAGCAGACCTGATATGTCTCATCCGCGCCACTTTTAATCAAAACCCGCGCACGGAAAATGGCGTGAATCAATCAGGCTTTCGCAAAGACACACTTCGACACGGTGAGCGAAAGACGAACCGTCAATGCAACGCCTTCGGCAGGTCTTAATTGAAAAGGACTCCCAGGCTTGAAACCTGGCGAGTCCTTTTAGATATTCCTGGCTTCTCGAATAATAAAAACTATGGATTCTTCAAGCACTCATCATGATTATCAATATTACGCAAAACGCAAATGCTTTCCCCTTCTTTGTTTTTCTCGTAATGCGCGGTAAAACGATATTTCAAGTCCACACGTACTTCCCAAATGCCGTCACGCCCCTCCAGTTTCTTGATGTGCAAGGATGGATGGCGCTGATTTTGCCCGAAGAGAGTCAACGCTTTCAGGGCTTTCTTTTGAATATCGGCAGGGAGCGAACGAAAAGCTTTCAGAAATCGCTCGGAGCGGCGAAAAATCATGACTTGCCCTCATCCAAATCAGCGACCAAGTCATCCATGTTGGAAAAGTCTTTATAACGTCCTGCGATCAGGTCATCGTCGGCTTCGCGTTCCCCTTCCTGCCAGCGGCGCGTCCAGAAGTAAGCCTGGGAGCGTTCCACGGCAATTTGCGGAACAAGGCGAACGGTTCCATCCGCTTCAACCACTACTTCAAGCAAATCGCCTTCTTTCAAATTTGCCTTTCGGCGAACAGTTGTAGGTAAAGTGATTTGTCCATTGCTCCGCACTTGTAAAACTGTTTCAGGCATGGGAACCTCCGTTTCTCAAATTTCTGAAATCTGACAAGGCGATTGTAACATAGAAAATTTAGCGAAATCAACTCTTATTTATGCAGGCCGTTTGCAAGCATTTCACCCACGTGGACAAAGACGCAAGCCCGTCAGGCTTTTGCGGAGATACACTTCGACACCTTCGGTCAGTGCAACACCTTCGGCAGGTCTTAATTAAAAAGGACTCTCAGGCTTGAAATCTTGAGAGTCCTTTTGACATCAATGCACTAACGATACTAACTCATAAAATTTGTGATGGGGTTTTGCATCCTCTATCGGTACGCCGAAAATCGGTATCGAAACTGACCAGCACCAAATCATGCCTGCCTGCAATAGCATATTGATAAGCATCATCGAAATCCAAGCCAAATTCTTGAGAGGCGGAGATTACAGCATCCATATCATCGGGCAACAAAGACAGCAAACTAATCCCCCCCCATTGACCAACACATCCTCCAAAAAAGCACGAAACGCTTCATGCTGTTTTCTGCGAAACAGTAAAAGACCTATGGAATGAAGCGAATAGTCGGTTAAAAAGAACTCATGTTGCGCGGATTTCAGCAGAAGGTTTTTGGCATCCTCTGCTTTTTCTTGAGACAAAATAATCTCAAGAAATATATTGGTATCAAGAAGCGCTCTCATTATATCCACCCCGCAAATCGGCAATCTGATGCTGAAGCTGAACCGAAGTATATTGCCCGCGCATACCCTTCAACGCGCCTTCCCATTGGAACTTCATTGGGAGAACCTGTCGTTTTACTCGATGTTCCAATAAAAACGCAACAAAATCCCGCACCTCAGATTGCAGGGTGGGAGGGAGCATTCGCAACATTTCCTGTAAGGATAACTCAGCCATGGCTATCTCCTGTTCTCTATTCTTCTATTTTACCCGATATAAACACAGACCAGACCTGACATGTCTCACCTGCGCCGCCGTTGACCATATCCCACGTGTGGATAAAGACGCGAGTCGGTAAAACTTTCGCGAAGACACACTTCGACACCTTCGGTCCGTGCAACGCCTTCGGCAGGTCTCTTAACCAAAACGGACTCTCAGGCTTGAAACTTTGAGAGTCCGTTTTGATTTATTTACTTGTTCTTTCCCAAATTTCCCTTGCAATCATTTCTTGATCCACAGGCGTCTTATCAACCCTCACGCCGACCGCGTTATAGATGGCGTTCGTGATCGCGGGTGTGGTTGGGATACTGCATATCTCGCCCACGCCCTTCGCACCGTAGGGACCTTCTGCGGTGGGATGTTCCACAATAATGGACGTGATCTCAGGCGTAAGCATAATACCGGGAACGCGATAGCGCGCGAGATGGTCAGTGACCACGTAGCCGTTATCCATGATGAATTCTTCGGTGAGTGCGTTGCCGAGTCCCATCATCACGCCGCCTTCGACTTGTCCCTGCAAGCCAAGCGGATTAACAGCCATGCCCACATCGTTGGCGGCGATAACTTTCAAAACGCGGACTTCACCGGTTTGTGTATTGACTTCCACTTCAGCAGCTTGCACGCCAAATGAAAATGCGAAGTGCATGTCACCGCCAGTTCCGAGAGGTTGGGTTTTGGGTGCTTCATATTCGTAGAGCGCGCGCGGTTGTTGCCCAGCCTGTTTCATCTCTTTAGCAACTTCGGCATACGACATCGAATGTCCATTCGCATGGACAATGCCATCTTTGAATTTAATTTGTTCAGGCTTCACGTCATATTTTTCAGCGAGCGTGGCAGTAATTGCGTCGCGTAATGTCTTCGCCGCATAACGTGATGCGTTTCCTGTGACATAGGTTTGACGCGAGGCAGTTGTTGGACCGCCATTGGGAGTCAAGTCAGTGTCCATGACCAGCACGCGAACTTTATCCGGTGGGACAGCCATTTCTTCGGCAACGATCATACGCATGACAGAGACAAGCCCCTGCCCCATTTCGGCAGAGGAACTTCGCACTTCAAACATGCCATCGTCGTAGAGTTCAACTTCCGCGCCAGATATATCGGGAGCACCGCCGCCAAGTCCTGTGTTCTTGTAAGCCGCGGCAAAGCCCCAAGAGCGTATCAGGTGCGGCATGTCAGGTGTCACGTGCGGTTTGAATATGTCTTCCCGTGACAAACCTGACGCCTGACACATGGCAATTGACACCTTATCAATACATTCCATCAATCCAACTGACTCACGTAATTCCTGTCCCGTATTGGTGATGCTTCCAACGTGGAGCGCATTCATGCGGCGAAGTTCAACGGGTTCGATGTTTAATTTCTCAGCAAGCATATCCATTATGGACTCAACCGCAAAGGCAGACTGCGTGACACCAAAGCCACGGAACGCGCCCGCGGGTGGGTTGTTAGTGTACATGGCGTAACAATCGGCGCGCACATTTTCGATATCATACGGACCTGCCGAGTGCGTGGTGGCGCGGGTCATCACCTTTTCGCCAAGTGACGCATACGCGCCCGTATCGCCATAGAGTTCCGACTCGCACGCAACGATTCGTCCATTTTTCTTCGCGCCGATCTTGACGCGGATTTGAGTTGCATGTCGTTTCGGATGCACGAGCAAACTTTCGCGGCGGTCAAACAATAATTTCACGGGGCGTTGGGTTGCATTCGCAAGCATGGCGGAATGGATTTGTCCCATCACATCTTCTTTACCGCCGAAGCCACCGCCCATCAACTGTCCAATAATGCGCACGCGCGACTCATCCCAACCCATGACACGCGCCACCTGAGTTCGATCTTGATATGGAATTTGCGAGCCGACATAAATTTCCATGCGACCATCAAGTGTGGGTACGGCAATACTGCATTCAGGCTCCATAAAAGCATGGTCGGTAATCGGTGTGTGAAAAGTATGTTCGAGAATGACGTCCGCTTCGGCAAAGCCCGCGTCCATATTACCCTTGCGGACTTTAATGTGCTTGAGCAAATTCCCGTTTGGATGAAGTTGCGGCTGGCCTTCCTGACGTGCCTGCACTGGATTTGTAATCACAGGCTGGAGATCGAACTCCGCTTCTATCAACGTTGACGCCTGCTCGGCGATCTGTTGGGTTTCCGCCGCGATGATCGCGATCGTATCCCCCATGTATCTGACGCGTTCGCCGATACCGACAATTGTAGGCCAATCGTAAATGACCAGTCCATGATTGTGTTCGCCGAGAATATCGTCAGCGGTTAAAACCGCCACGACACCAGGAAGAGCTTTGGCTTTTGAAATATCGAGCTTCGTTAATATGCCATGCGGAATCATCGCACGGCGCGCTTTGGCATATAACATGCCGTCGAAGACAAGGTCATCGGTGTAAATTGCGTCGCCAGTGACTTTTTCAATTCCATCGGGACGCGTATGTGTATGGCCTACCGTATCATGTTGATGAATCGAATCAGGAATGTGTGGCGGTTTGACAGGTTCACCCGTTCGCAGAGATTCTGCCGCGGCGAGGATGGCATTCTCAATTGTGGGATAACCCGCGCAACGGCAAAGTGTATCCTTCAACGCAAAGCGGATCTCCTCCGAATTCGGATTCGGGTTGCGCTTGAGCAACGCGTAGGCGGTCATGATCTGCCCAGGGATGCAGAATCCGCATTGCACAGCGCCATGCTCGACGAAGGCTTCCTGCAAAGGATGAAGTTTTTCCCTCACCCCTTGCCCCTCTCCCTGAGGGAGAGGGGTTGGGGTGAGGGTAGCAAGTCCCTCGATGGTGACGATGATCTTTCCATCTGCGCGCTCGGCGGGATAAACACAGGACATAATCGGCTCGCCATCCACAAGGACAGTACACGCGCCACACTCCGCTTCTCCACAACCGATCTTTGTGCCTGTAAGATGAAGTCTTTGACGGAGGAGAGCAGAAAGTGTTTCGCCGGCGACAGGATCGAGGGCATATTTGATGTCGTTAACGATAAGAGAGATTTGATTGTTCATAAGTTGCCTCAAAAAAAATTTGAACCACGGAGACACAGAGACACGGAGATTTTAATTCTCGCGCCTTTTTCGTTATAAGACTCGGCGATAAATGCCATCTTTTAGAACTGGCACATTGAAGTTAAGCAGAAGACCCACTCGTATCCCCGTGAGTCGCATATAGGTCAATAATTGCGCTTCATGGACAGGGATGACCCGTTCCACGGCTTTTAGCTCAACAATCACTCGCTTGTCGTAAACAAGATCAATCACATAACCAGCATCCAAGTCAATGCCTTTGTAATTCAAAGGCAAGTTTACAAGCCGCTCAAATGACATCTTTCGCAGGGCGCTTTCATGCTCCACGCACACTTGATAAGCAGACTCAAGCAACCCAGGCCCAAGTATGCGATGAACTTCAATTGCCACGCCGATGATTTTGTCTGTCAATTCTTTTTCCAGTAATGGAATAGCATGTTTGTTATGCAGGACAGGAAAGTTATGTTGCATTATTCAATCCTTTCGCCATGAAAAACCTTATAAAGAATCTCAGTGTCTCCGTGTCTCGGTGGTTAGCCTGCTCTTGACCATGCGGTTTCCAGTACATCCTTGAACAGCCCACTCACAATATGTTGACGATAATCTGCACTCGCTCTGCGAGCGCTGGAGCGGAATTGGGCTTGGGCGAGCAAAGCACCAAGCGCGGATTCAAATGTAGTTTTAATGAGGGATTGTCCACGTAAGGTACCTTCGGCTTCTGTTGCGCGGAAGGGAATCGCACCGCCGGGACCCACTGCAATACGAATGTCCTTGATGTCACCATTCTCGCGTTCGAGCCAGACGGCGCAATTCAAGATGGGCAAGGCCACACCTTGCGGGCGGGGGATGCGTTTGAAGCAGGAGGCTTGGTGGTGCCTGGTAAGTGGTAAATAGAAACCAACTAATAACTCCTCACCGTGTTTGAGCGAGGATTTTCCTGGGCCGAGAAATAATTCATTGAATGGGATTCGGCGCGTTTCTACCAAGTTCTCAGTTGCATCCCCGCCGCCGAGGACGGCGGCTGGAGCTTTTGCACTTGCTATCTCGGCTTCGGCATTTAGGGCGAGCAATGCAATCGTTCCGTCTGCGGCGGGGAGGGCGTGAGCGACGTTGCCTCCAAGAGTCGCCACGTTGCGGACTTGGGGGCCGGCGATCAACTCGCAGGCTTCGGTCAAGGCTTGGGCGTGGCGACCAACTAAAGGGTCCGATGCGATGCGGTTGACTGGGACAGCGGCACCGACGAAGAGTTCATCCCCTCTTAATTCGAGTACGATCATCTCTGCTATGGAAGTTACATCCACTAAGGTATGAACAGGGGCATGTCGGCCTTGTGCGAGGTCCAGCATTAAATCAGTACCACCCGCGATAGGAAGCGCGGGGCCGCGTGATTCAGTAAAAGCCTTTAATGCTTGTGACAGGGTGGCAGGGCGAATAAATTCTTGCCATAGGTTCATAGGTGGTGTCCTCTTTCTTGCTAGACGGCGGCACTTTTCGATGGGTTTGCCCAACGCCGTGGCGCATGCCGCGCCACGACCACCGAACCGATGGAATGAGATTGTACTACTTTAAGGTCAGGCAGGGTTTTTTTCTTCGGGATGTACACCTGCCATTAACAAGCCAAGCCTTTCGCGCGCTGCGTCCTGACGGGAAAGAATACCCATGATCCTGCCTTCGTAAATCACAGCAACACGGTCTGAAAGGGCAAAGATTTCATCAAGGTCTTCAGAGATGAGCATGACGGCCGCGCCTCTTTTTCGCTGATCGAGCAATTGTTCGCGTACATATTCAGTCGCGCCGATGTCAAGCCCGCGAGTTGGTTGCGCGGCAATGATGGCGCGCGGATTGCTGGAAATCTCGCGAGCCAGGACTATTTTTTGTATATTGCCACCTGAGAGATTTTTTGCAAGTGTCTCTTGCGATGGAGTTTTTACCTGGAATTGCGAGATCAATTTATCTGTATGAGTGGAGATGTCTTTCAATTTCAAAAAACCAGAACGGGAGAAGGGCTGTTTATGATGTTCGCGCAGGATCATGTTTTCAGCGACGGTGAACTCCCTGATCATGCCATCGCGCATTCTTTCTTCGGGGATATAGGATAACATTCGATCCGTCAGGTCGCCGGGAGCAAAGCCGGTGACATCCTTGCCTTCCAAAAAGATCCGCCCGCTGGTTGTTTTTCGCAGACCTACAACAGTTTCCGCCAACTCGCGTTGACCATTACCGGATACACCAGCAATCCCAAGAATCTCCCCTGAGTGGATTTCAAGATTCACTTCACGCAGGCCGGGTGTTCCACGGTCACTGCCGCAGGATACTTTATCAAGTTTCAAACGCACTTCGCCGAGGTCCACCTTGCCGCGGCCCGGAGCAAAATCAACATCACGACCAACCATCCAATTGGCGAGGTCCTGTTTTGTAGTCTCGGAGGTTAGACGCGTGCCGATCTTTTTTCCATTGCGCAGAACAGTCACGCGATTGCTGATATCAACAACTTCGTGTAATTTATGAGAAATAAAAATGAGGGCATAGCCATCCTTTACCATCTGGTGCATGACGATGAAAAACTCGTCCACTTCCTGTGGGGTAAGAACGGCGGTGGGCTCGTCAAGAATGAGCAATGCGGCGCCGCGATAAAGCGCTTTGATAATTTCAACCCTCTGTTGTTGGCCAACGGATAACTGCCAGATAAATGCATCAGGATCAATTTTCAAACCATAGATACCGGCCAGTTCCACAATGCGTTTAGATACGCGGTCGAGATCGGTCAACGGACCGCGGGAGGACGGCAGCCCCAAAGCTACGTTTTCCGCGACAGTTAAGCTTTGCACAAGCATGAAATGCTGATGGATCATGCCAATACCAAGGTTGATCGCATCGGTCGGCGAGGCAATGGTGACAGGTTTGCCATTCAAAAAAATTTGACCTTCATCCGCGTGATACATGCCATAGAGGATCTTCATCAATGTGCTTTTACCTGCGCCGTTTTCACCCAGCAAGGCATGAACTTCACCGGACTTCACATCAAAGTCCACGTGGTCGCTGGCAAGCACTCCAGGGAATCTCTTTGTAATGCCTCGCATTTCAATACTTTCAATGCGGGTCTTGCCTGAAGGAAGTTTATTTGATTCGGTCATCGCGCCATCCAGAAAATCTTTTCAGACTTCGGAAATCCCCAAGGCTTCCGAAGTCTTTTCAATATTTATTTACTATGAATTACGGGAGGGTGATCGTGATCGTCCCGTCAATGATCCCTTGGATGGTTGATTCAGCCAAAGCCTTAGCATCATCGGGAAGGGCATAGTCCGGGTTGAATTCAATGACCTCACCGCCATTGGCGAGGTCGGCTTTGAAGGACTGTCCACCGAGCGTGCCGTTTTGAATGAGACCGATGATCTCATTGAGAGCAACTTCCCAGTGATAAACCTGTGAAGCAACCACGATGGCAGGAGCGAGAGAGGTCTGGTTGGATTGCGTACCGAACCAAAGAGCATTCGCTTCCTCGGCTTTGCCGATCGCGCCCACAACCATTTGGGCGGTACCGGTCAACGCATCCGCGCCCGCAGCGATGTGAGTCGTCGCAGCTTCAGAGGCCAGCGCAACGTCAGAGAATGAACCGATGTAATTCACGTTCACCTTAACATCGGGATTGGTTGCCGCTACACCGGCTTTGAACCCTTCCACATAAAGTTTCGCATCGCCAACTTCGATCGGGCCAACTACCCCAATCACCTTGCTGGTTGAGAGAGTAGCTGCCAACACACCATTGACATAGCCGCCCTCTTGCGAAGCCGCTTCGTAAGCAAAAATATTGGGTACGCCGAAGGTTTCCGCCGTGGTGCCCCAGGCGAAGCTGGTTTCGGGGAAGTCAGGAGCAATTTCCTGAAGGGATGAACCGTACTGCGAACCGTGAGCAATCACCAGATCAAAACCCTCTGTTGCATAGTCACGGATGGCTGCAGCGGCATCATCCACATTGAACATGCCGTCAGAGTAAACGAACTCAAAGGCATCGGGCCCGCCCATTTCTTCCTGAATGCGGACGAGCGCATCGTACATGCTCTGACTGAAAGCCAGGTCATTGATGGCGCTCGGCATGATAACAGCGACGCGGAACGGTTCCGCCACGGGCGCTTCGGTTGCTGTGGGGGCCTCAGTTGCTATGACAGGGGCCTCGGTAACAACAGCAGGCGCCTCGGTAGCGGGCGCAATACCACCACATGCTGTGAGGATCATGGACAACGCGAGAACCAAAGTCAATAACCATGCAAATTTCTTCATCTTCTTCTCCTTATATCAATTGTGAATATCAAATGTTTCAAATAACTTGGGACAAACACGGGTTTCAGATTTACTTGATTTGAACTCACCTCCTTTATGAAAGAGTCAATCTTCCCGCTCGAAGGGTCGCGTCAACGCGGATGGCGCGCGAACCCTTGAAACAGTAGCTACCAAGACCAAAATCGTAAGCACGTAAGGCATCATCACCGCAATATCGGATGGGATCGGAACGCCCAATACTTGAATCCATAACTGCAACGAGTTGACCATGCTGAACAACAGCGCGCCGCCCAAAACACCCCACGGACGCCACCCGCCGAAATAGACCAACGCGACTGCAATAAATCCAAGTCCGCTGGTCATGTTTTGTTGGAAGACGTTCAATAACGCGATGGAAAGGGAAGCCCCTGCAACCCCGGATAATGTCCCGCCGAGGATGATGGTGAAATAACGGACACGCGTCACACTCACGCCAAGCGAATCCGCCGCATCCGGGTTCTCGCCTACCGAGCGGATCTTCAATCCAAGCGTTGTCTTGTTCAATACAAACCACGCGATTGGCACAAGCAGATATGCAGCATAGACCAGTATATTTTGGCTAAAGAAAATTTCGCCGATGCCTGGAACTTTGCTGAGCAATGGGATTTTGACCAGAGGAAAACCTTTTACCGTTTCAACAGTGCCCATCAATTTCTGGAAAAGCAGGTCGCTCATTCCAAGGCCAAAGAGATAAAAACCTATGCCGCTGATCCCCTGTTGAGCGTGTAAATTAACAGTGACAAACGCCATGATCAATCCCATCAGCGCGCCAACGACCATGGCGGCAAGCAAGCCAAGCCACAAACTCCCCGTTGTCAATGCAACGTAAAAAGCAGCAAACGCGCCCAATAGCATCTGGCCTTCAACGCCAAGGTTTAGCACCCCACTACGCTGTCCAAATGTCTCACCGATAGAGGCAAATAAATAGGGTGTGGCCAATCGTATTCCAGACGAGAGAATTCCAATTAAAACGGTGACAGTAAACAGGTCAGAAATCATGCGCCTGCCTCCACTTGCGGCGGTCTTTCATGATCTTGCCGAGGCGGGGAGTCATCCTCCTGCTTTGCACTCGCCAATCTTCGTCGTTGTCTCCGCCGCCGCCAAAATTCACTGCTAACAACAAATACAACCACCAAGCCATTCAAAGCAATGACCAGCGCCGACGGAACCTGCACAACCCTTTGCATTTTGTTAGCGCCCACCAACAGCGCACCGAATAAGACCGAAGCTGGAATAGTCAGGATTGGATGTAACTGACCGAACAAGGCAGCCACTATCCCATTGAACCCTGCGCTTCCCGTAAAGCCCGAAGACGAGCCATCCGTGATCATCCGATAATTGACACCGAATACTTGAGTTGCACCTGCCAGGCCTGAAAAAGCTCCGCTCAACAACAAGGCAATAACAACATAACGCTGAACTTTTATCCCAGCATAGCGGGAAGCGTTCGGGTTTTGCCCCACAGCACGGATACGGTAACCCAGGGTTGTGCGCCATAACAGAAAATAAACAAGCACAGCCAGGATGACAGCGATGAAAGCGCCGAGGTGCAATCGGGTTGGCGCCAGACGAGGCAGGCGGAAAATTTCCATAAGGCGGGCCGTTTGAGGGATTTTCGAGGCAATCTCAGCCTGTGAAGGATCGATCATCGGACCGCGCAAGAGGAAGTTCATCAACTGTACTGCGATGGCGTTCATCATCACGGTACTTAATATTTCATTCACATTGTAATAGGCTTTTAACACCCCCGGTATGCCGCCCCATATTCCGCCCCCTAAAAATCCAGCGAGCATCGAGAGTGTGATCACCAACCAGCCCGGCAAGCCTGTAAAAGTCAGCCCAACCCATGTAGCCAGAATCGCGCCGATGATCATCTGCCCCTCCCCACCGATATTGATCACGTCTCCACGAAAGGAGATGCAAATACCAATTCCCACCAACAATAAAGGCGTTGCCTTGACGAGAGTTTCTGCAAAGGCATTCGAACTGCCGAAAGCACCATCCCAAAGAGCCTTATACGCCTCAATGGGATTAACCTTCAAGAAAAACAACATGCCCGCGCCGATAAGCAAAGCGGCTATTGCAGCAAAGACGGGCAGGAACCCATCAATCAGGCGGGATATCCATTCGCTTTGAAATAATTTTTTCATGGGCAGCCACCTGTCTCCTGATGTTTCAGTATACTGAAAACCCCAAAAAGTTGTCAGACATTTTGTAACTGAAATTGTATGATTTTTATCCAGAATCCCCGGCCTAATAGTTAACGAATTCTCGCCCGCCTAAAGTAAACTTTTCATGGAAGCCCATATTATGCAATATTGCATTGCAGGCTTAGTCGGTCACGGCTTAACACCATTTAACATCCGAAGCTTATAGTGCAAACATTGATTTCTTACAGAGTAACCTTTATCTGCTATTCCGATTCAAAGGGTACACCCAGCGCAGCAGGAGGTGACACGCGCATTGCCCGCAGGGCCTTTGAAAATAACTTGCGCGTGTTATCGGGCATGGACGCGAGAATTCGTTCCACCCATTCGGTATTGCCAATATTGACAAATAAAAGTGTGAGGATCATGAGCGGGAATGGCGCAACCTGTAAAACCTGGGATGGAACTTGTGTGAATACTGGCTGTAACACCAAGCCAAGCCATTGTAAAAACGCAAAGAGATATGCGCCAAACGCCGCACGGGCTGGATTCCAACCGCCGAAAATGGTGATGGATAATGCGATCCAGCCAATGCCATCGAGACCGGAGATCGTGCCCATCCAGCCGGCGCGGATGGCGAGGGAATACGCTGGGCCAGCCAGGCCAATCAACGCACCGCCAATGACGGTGTACACGTAACGCATGAGATTAACGTTTGCGCCGCGAATGAACGCCGCAGCCGGTTTTTCACCAATACCTTGCAGCATTAAGCCAGGACGGGTGCGAAAGATCCATATCGACGCGAGAAAAATTGCGGCAAAACTAATATAGGTAATCGCATCCTGACGAAAGAATAATGCGCCGAGAATTGGGATATCGCTTAAGAAAGGGATGGGAAGCGCCTGCAAGCGAGGACCTGGCACTCCCATGTAGGGATTGCCGAGAAAGTAGGAAAGGTCACGGCAGGTGAGCGCAAGAACGAATCCAACTGCAACCTGTGATTGCTTTAAGGTGATGCTTGCAAAAGCAACAACCAGCGCCACGAGCGCCCCGATCAACATGCCCGAGAGAAAGCCAAGCACGATGTTATCGGTGTTGTAGGCTACTGCAAAACCGCCCATTGCCGAAAGTAGAATTGTGCCGTTCATGGAAAGGTTGATGACACCTGCACGCTCCGACAAGGTCTCACCCATCACTGCAAAGATTACCGGCACAGCCGCTGCAAGAACACCAGCCAACCCAATGAGAATAGTTTCTTGAGTCATGTTTATGCCTTTTTCACAAATTTCTGGCGTACGCCTTCTGCAAGCAACACGAACAATACCAGCGCGCCCTGTAAAACGCCTGAGAGAGACGAGTCAAGCTTCATAAGAATGGGCAGTTGAATGCTGCCAATATTTAATGCCGCGAAGAACAAGGCAACTGGCACAGCCCAAACCGCCCTGTAATTAATCAGCATGGCAACCATGAGACCGAGATACCCATATCCGCTTGAAATGGATGGGATAAGACGGTGATAAACGGCGGCCACCTGCATAGCTCCCGCTGCACCCGCCAACGCGCCGCATATGAGGAAGGAATACATCGAATACTGCCAGGTGGGAATGCCCAGCAAATAGGCCGCACGAAAGTTCTTCCCCACGGCTTTCAAGCGTAAGCCAAAATATGTGCCCTGCAAAATAAAATATACAGCTACGATCCCAATCAACGCAATACCCAATGCCCAAAGGCTGATCCTCAAATCAAATAAAAGAGGCAGGGAAAATTCATCAGGGAAAGGCACAGTTCCACTCATGGATGCCACACCAGGTCGCTTCCACGGCCCAAAAATGAGATAGATGGTGAGGGCTGTGGAAACAAAATTTAAACCAAGTCCGCCAAAGATCTCATTCACTCCGCCAAATACTTTCAACACGCCAGTGAAGGAAGCCCATAGCGCGCCGCCCAACATACCGCCAAGAATGGCTAAGGTAATGACCAAGGCGGGGTGCAAGCCGCTTTCGAGAAAATATCGAAACACCCAAGTGGTTGCAATTGCACCCAGAACAACTTGTCCCTCCACACCGATATTCCATAAGCCGGAAGAGAACGTAACCAGCAAACCTGCCGTCACCAGCAAAAGAGGCACAAACGCTACCAGCACTTCTGCAAATTTACGCATTGAACCAAAAGATCCTGTGAACATATTTTTATAGGCATCCATAGGTGAAGCGTCTACAGAAATCAGGATCAATGAAACAAATCCAAACGCAAAGAGAAGCGCGATGAGTTGAAAAAGAAAACCGCCCAAACGACCTTTAAGCATGTTCGCCTCCCATCTCCGTCCAGCCTTTACCGCCGATCAATTGACCGAGTTCTTCCACGCTGGTTGCGTTTGCATCCAATGGCTGCGAAACGTTGCCGCTAAAAAATACAAGCAGACGGTCACTGTATTGTAGAATTTCATCCAGATCGGATGAAATAAAAATGATCGAAGCGCCTTGTTTACAGCGCTCTTTTAATTTCCCCCAAATATAGATCACGGATTCAATATCCAAACCGCGGGTGGGATGTTCGAGCAAAACCAATGAAAGCGGCGATTGCAACAAAGCCAATTCTGCACGCTGTTGGTTGCCGCCCGAAAGCGACTCGACCGTGCTGAATGGCATACCGCGAATATTAAAAGATCGAATACGGTCTTCGGCAAGTTTTTGCCCGGCGGCACGGTCAATGAAAACACCTTTCGGTTCTTCCGCCAAAACAAAATGTTCCGTCAAACTCAGGCCGGGGACCAAGCCTTCTTCGAGACGTGAGGCGGGCAGGAAGTTCACGCCTGCATGCTTGAACTTGTGATAGGACTTTGCGGTCAAATCGTGACCGTTGAGCTGGACTCTGCCTCCGACGGGCCTTACCAACCCCGCACATGCGCGGATGAAGATGCCCTGCCCGGAACCTTCCATACCTGCCAGCCCGATCACTTCACCAGCACGGACATCCAGATTCACGTTTTTTATCTTCAAGCGGACATCTTCAAGTGAAATGTTATTGAGAGATAGAACAACATCGCCCGCCTGGGCCGCCTGTCTTTCACCGAGGGTGATCATTTTGCCAAACATCATTTCCACAAGCTTGGATGTAATGTAAGGAGGCCTGGTTGCCCCCACCAATTCACCATCTCTCAAAACTACCACCTGACTACAGAGATGCTCCACATCTTCCAGTTTATGCGAAACGAAGATGATGGTCATACTCTGTTCAGCAAGTTTTTTCAGAGTGGCGAATAATTTTGCTTTCTGCGAAGCGCTGATACCTGTGGTTGGCTCGTCAAGGATGAGGATACGCGCTCCGAGCCAAAGCAGGCGGATTATTTCTAGTTGCTGGCGCTCACCAACAGTGAGCGAATCCACGTAATTGTCCGGGTCAAGTGAAAAGTCAAATTGTTCAGCGAGCAGTTTGAAGTCTCGTGCGACGGTTGTTCGATTTGGAAAAAGTCCACCTGAGCGACCAAGTAAAAAATTATCAAGAACACGCATGGGGGAAAAATCTAACGGGTCCTGATGCAACATGCCCACACCAAAACGGATCGCATCGGCGGGTGAATGAATAATGACAGGTTTTCCATCTAAAATAATTTGACTGCCAGGGTCGGCTTGAATAAATCCCGAAAGGATTTTCATGAGAGTGCTTTTCCCAGCGCCATTTTCCCCCAATATTCCCTGAATGGTGCCTGAAGGAATATTTAGATTAATACCCTTATTGGCATGGGTCCTGCCAAAATGCTTATGAATGTTCTTTAATTCGATGTTCATGGGCGTTGCGAGACTCCATGATTCAAAAAGCAGGGGCGCGATAATCGCGCCCCTGCAACAAAGAGCTTGTTTATTCGGAAGCGCTCAAGCCGTCCATTCCCTCGAGCAATTGCGACAGATACCAAACTTGCTGGTCAGTTGCAACTTCGCCATCAGCGAGGAAAGCAGATCCATCCTGGAAATTAAGTGGGCCGGTAAAGAGGTTGAGTCCACCAGCCAGGTCAGCAATAAACGCATCCACTGCGGCGGCATCATCATCGGCTAAGGCGGGGCCGTTCACAAAACCAATTGTAGATGTATCCGGATTGTTAATGTCTGCCCAATCGGGTCCAGCCCAAATGAATTGTGAAGACCATGACCCATCCTGTGCGGATGAAATGGCTTTGAGGTATTCGGGTCCCCAGTTGAAATATGGGACGCCGACACAAACTTCGGGAGCGGCATCACAAGCGGCAACGTAATCATACGCAACACCAAAGGAAGCGGTACCTTCAGCAGTTAATTTCTGGGCCTCGCCGAGGTTGACGGGGTTGTCAATGCCGGAGATGACCACATCATAACCAGTGGTATAGAAATCCTTTGAAACTTCCACGGGGTCGGTGGTGAAACCAGGGATGTGGAACCAGAACCCAATCCATGTCACTTTGAATTCCAAAGCGGCAGGGTCATTGCCAGCCGTTTCCCAACAGTGCTTCGCGCCCAGGAAAGCAGAAGCAGCGAGGCGTCGAGTTTCATCGTTGATCAATGGTCCGAGATAGCCAATCTTGCCGGTTGTAGTGGTGAGGGCAGCGGCACAACCAGCCATCATCTTGCCGTATTCCATACGACCCATAATATTTGTCAGGTTTGGGATTTCCTCGTAGATTTTACCGTCAGGCCAAACCTGGTCGCCGGAAGCCATAATGACATATATATCGGGATTGGCTTTGGCAAAGGCGGTGGAGGCATCTTTCATATCATCAGAATTGAAGATGACCAATTTTGCGCCCTGTGCAACCAACTCTTCAGCGAGTTGATCTGGCGTGGTTCCGGCACGATCGGCGGGGTTGACCTTGTCAAGATAAATCATCTTGGCGCCGAGTTTTTCTTCGAGATACAAACCAGCTTCGTAGTGAGCCTGGCTCCAGCCATTGTCATTATATGGGCCTACAAGCAGCAATCCAAAAACAAACGGTTCAGCAACCGGCGCTTCAGTCGCGGCGGGGGCCTCGGTTGCAACCGGTGCTTCTGTCGCGGCGGGTTTCTCAGTGGCAGGTGTGCCACCACAAGCAGACAGGACGAGCATGAGTGCCATCGCAAACATTGCGAGGCGGGAAAGGTTTTTACGCATTTTCTTCTCCTTATAAAATATGTGTTTTGCGACGAAACTTGCAAGATCAATTTGTTCTTTGGACCTCCTTTCAAGCTGTCTAAACAGTTGCATTTGCAACAACTATTTTTGTGCAGAAAGATACATTATAACTCACCTTACGCAGTTTTAGCGTAAACTTGACAGATGAAAAACGGCAAACTCCTTGATTTGTACAGCGACTACCTGATTAGTGCCTTTGGACAAACAAGCGCAACGGGATTATCTTCACTTCTCAACGGCGAAGTTAGCCATGACCAGACGCAACGGTGGCTGGCAGGCGAGAAGCAAACC
>Ga0194127_10000154_pt1 | contig 105308 bp, 90 predicted proteins | sample TA2KigC100mmetaG_FD_148624 | JGI IMG/M metagenome (GOLD analysis project Ga0194127, IMG submission 148624) | Freshwater microbial communities from Lake Tanganyika, Tanzania - TA2015036 Kigoma Deep Cast 100m | ecosystem: Environmental > Aquatic > Freshwater > Lake | place: Tanzania: Lake...
GATGATTGAACGCTATGTCCAGCAATACAACAAACACCCAAAACCCTTCAGTTGGACCGCAACCGCCGATTCAATCCTTGCTAAAATCGAGCGACTTTGCAAACGAATTTCCGACACGCGACACTAGCAGGTTGTTGAAAAAGTGTTTTTCTGTCATTCTGAAGGAGCCCTGCCTGCCGCAGTGTACTACTACACGCAGGCAGGGAAGCGACTGAAGAATCTCGCTTTATGAGTCAGATTCTTCATCCCGACTTACCCTTCGACTTCGCTCAGGGTGACGTCGGGATTCAGAATGACATTGGACCTCGTTTTTCAACAGCCTGCGAGGCTTGTCTATTCGCCAGTTACTGATTTCATCCGTTGGAGGAACTGCTCGGGAGGGAGGTATCCAATGACGCGGGCAGATTCGTTTTCGATCCCATCCCGGTCGAGGAAGAGGATCGTCGGAACGCCTGCAATGTTGAATTGCTTTCGCAGGGCTTCGGCTTCCGGCGAGTCGAAATGGGTGAGATCGACCTTCAGCCGGACGAACGACGCACCGGCATCGATCACGCCCGCGTCGGTGAAGGTCTTCCGATCCAGCTCGAGACATGGAATGCACCAGTCGGCATAAAAGTCGATCATCACCGGTGTGCCGGAATTCTTCGCCTGAGCAAGAAGCTCATCCGAATACGGAGACCATGAGAGTCCCGGTTCGCGCAGGGCGTTGGCGAACACCAGACCGAGCGCGATCGTGGCGACGCCGAAGACGCGTTTGATCCGCGTCAGGAGTTTTTTCTCCTTGCCCGATTGCTCGAAGAATCCGAGATAGAGCCCGCCGGCAATCAACGCAAAGGCCGGCACGTACGCCGCAAGCTTCGGCGCGACGGCAAGCGAGAGATAGAAGAGGGCCGCCGCGACAAGCACAACACCGAAGATCCGTTCAACCCAGATCATCCAATCTCCCGAACGGGGAATCTTCTTCAGCAAACCGGAAAATGTTCCGAGAATCAAATAGGGGAGACCGAGACCGGAGGAGAGCACGAAGAAGACCCAGAAGCCGAACACCGGATCCCCCTTCGCACCGACGAGAGCGAGAAGCGCGATCACCGGAGGTCCGATACACGGCGCGGCAAACACTCCCACGACCAACCCCGAGACATACGTGCTCACCAGACTCGTTCCGGTCGTTCCGCCTAGCTTGCTCGTCAGCCAGTACGGTGCCTGAAGCTGGTAGAGGCCGAACATGCTGAGAGCGAGGGCAAACAACAATGCCGCAATTCCTCCAAGCACCCAGGGACTCTGGAGCCAACTCCCGAATAATCCGCCGCTCAGAGCGGCAGTCACTCCGAGCACGCTGTACATCGAGGCAATTCCGAAGACGTAGACCAGTGCCTTGAAAAACACTTTGATTGTCTTTGTCTCGGTCTGCGCCCCGAAGATCGAGACGGTCACGGACATCATCGGATAGACACACGGCGTGAGGTTCAGCGCGAGTCCGATCAGGAAGATCGCAAAGAACGCGGCGAGCGATCCTTCGGACTCAAAGAGCGCCAGGAGTTCGTTTGGTGAAGAGGATGCCGAGGCGGTCGCGCGCGTATCATACTTCGCGAAGAGAGCTTCATTCAAGAGCGTAATCGGTTCACCGGCATCAACAACGAGAAGGGGAACTTCGACAGGGATCGTTGATGGTGCAAGACACACCTGATCATCGCATGCCTGGACGAGCAATTCTCCTGAAAGCGTGTAGTTTCCGGGAGCAAGTTTGTCAGAAATGCGCAGGGTGTAAAAAATCGTGACCGTTTCCTCGTAGACCGAGAGAGGTTTTTCGGAAAACGCAAAGGTGAGATCTTCGCCCTCGGGATACGAGATGTCCGCGACTATGATCCCTTCGACCGGCTTCAGGTCGAGTGTCGTCCCAATGAGATAGTCTTCAGTCGGAAAATGTGCGTTGATGTGCCACGTTTCGGCCAGCGTGAGCTGCACGGCTCCGCGAACAGTCGTGCCCGGATGCGCCTTGTCCTGGCCCGGTTTCAGCTCGACGGAAACCTTGTCCGCGCTGGAGGCAAATCCTACTCCGGAAGAAAACTGTGCCTGAGATTGTGAAAGGGATGCCGTGATAAGTGCGAGGAACAGAAGGGAAAAAAACAGAAGAATGCGCATGAGGGATCTTCCGTGATTGATATACTCTCAATGCCGTCTCGTCAGGCGGGAGTCAGAACCTGACGATGAAATGACCACTGCGAAGGGCAAACGTCTCCGAAATGAGTCGTGTGAAGGATCAAAGGAGCGGTTTGATCAGCTTGATAAGATCTTCCTTCGAAAGATATCCAACATGCTCGTTGACGATATTCCCTTTCTTGTCCACCAGGAAACTGGTCGGGATGGCGTTGAAGTTGCCGTATGCCTCGACAACTTTCAAATTCCCCATCACGATCGGATAATCGATCTTGAATCGTTCGACAAACGGGATCACCTTTTTCCATCCATCCTGATCGAGAGAGATACCGACGATCTCAAATCCCTTTGACTTGTATTCTTTGTAGACCTCGAGAAATCCGGGAATCTCGGCTCGACACGGTCCGCACCAGGTTGCCCAGAAGTTGACGAGCACGACTTTACCCTGGAGCTTTGAGAGGGTGACAGCACTCCCCTTGCCTGTCTCGAGAGTGAAATCAGGCGCCTTCTTGGAATTGCCGGAGGCAAGCAAGCTGCCGACGGTGAGTGTGAGCACGAGCATTACTGTCAGAAATCTTCGCATGGAAATCCTTTCGACTGAAAATGTCCTGGAAAATATAACAACAAAGTTCCACAATTCTATCCTGAATCGGGGAAAATTCGCGTCCATCATCATTTCCGAGCGCTCAGACACGAAGGATGAAGCCGCGGATCGCGTTTCGATGAGACTCTCCTAGGGATGGGATGCATGTATCTCCGTCGGAGATTCATCGTTGCAGGGATTGTCGCGAGTGATTCGGTTCAATATTCGAAGGATGCGGGGTCGAGGGGACTAGGGGTAATCCGCCATTCTTCGCGATGAGCGTCGAATTCCCCGATTTTGCTCAGCGGCAGTTTGATATATTTCCCGGTCGCCGTGGCGGCGACGGTTCCGTCTGGCAACAGGATTTCCCCTGTTCCTTCAAACGAGCGGCTATCTCCGGAGACGATTCTTCCCACGACGCGCAGTTGCTGATTGAGAGGGATCGGTTTCCGGAACTTGGTTGCGATTTCCAGCGTCACGCCCCAGAAGTCGGCGTCGTACCGCATCATGATTGCTCGTCCGATTGTCTCGTCAAGCACACCTGCGGCCGCGCCGCCGTGCAGACGTCCGGGATAACTCTGGTGGTGGTCGCGAGGCGTGAACGTGGAGACGATCTCTTCGTTTTCGAGTTCATAGAAGAACGTCTTGAGCCCAAACTCGTTTTTCAATCCGCACACGAAACACATGCGGGAGTTGGGCTGTTTCCGATGGACACGGGCAATCACGCTACGATCCTTTGGAAGATGAGTGTGTCTCGTGGGTTTTGAAGATAACGTTGTGTTGGAGCGAGAAGTTCACGAGTCCCGTCACGGAGAGCGCGAGGAGGTTACAGATCACGACGTGGAATCCGGTGAGATATTCTACGGCGAGGAGGAGAATGAGCTTGAGTCCGAAGACGAGCAAGCTGTTCAGGTTGTAGGCAAGGAAGCGAAGAACGAAATCTCGGCGTGTCCGCTGGACCCGTTCCTTCCAGATCCAGAAATACGAGAGGGTGTAGTTGTTCAGTACCGCCGCCTCGAACGAAATCGACGGAGCGATGATGTACTGGCCCACGTAGGTTTCGAAGACGGCGCTCGCCAGGAACCAGAGAACGATGGTGTCGACCACTGTCCCGGTAAAGCTCGACCAGAAGAATTTTCCGAAGCGGCTGAGGATCGAAGGCGCGGAGGACATGAGTGCCGCCTACCGGGATTCCGATTTCCTCAGTCGGGCCCCGACGACAAGGGTAACAACGACAAAGGTGGCGATCAACGTGATGCCGAAGAAGAGCGCGATCACGTCGTAGACGGTCGTATCGCCGATGAACGTCGACACGCGAGGATTGCCGATGAAAAAGATGAGAGTGTTGACGAGAATGACGAAGATCCGAATTTCCGTTGTGCCGATCCTGCTGTACGTCATCTGGAAGATTCCGGTGACGTGCAGACGCACGTAGACCGAGACGGACATCAGGAGATATCCGGAGAGGGCTACCATGGCGAAATCAAATCGGACATAGGGAGAAAGTCCGATCCCGGCGCCGATGAGGAATCCGCCGAGGACATCGAGCGAATGGTCGATGAAGAACCCGTACTTCGGGCGTTCTTCGCGCCGATGACGGGCGAGCGTTCCGTCCAGACTGTCCCCAAACCAATTGAGAACCCAGCCGAAGCTCGCAAGCCAGAGAAACCACGGTGAGAGGATCGTCAGCCCGTATGAAACCGCACTGAGGATTGCAGCGAAGAAACCAATGCCGGTGAGGAGGTCGGGGGTCACCCAGCGGGGGGTCCGGGGAGCGAGCCACCTCAAGGCCGCTTGTTCGGGGATTTCGAGAAGCATGTTGCTGACTCGCGTATGCTTGGGGTGGTGTTCCATGCCGGACGATCTTTCGGAGTATGTTGAACCGTCACGCAGAGGAAAGTGATCGGGGTGGAGAAACCCCGGAGCCCTGTCGATTCGGATACGCAAAAGTACATTTCGTTCACGCCAATGTCCACAGCGATGCGCGTTGCCGAAGGAGTTCGATAGCGATGCAATGAGGATTCGTTCGAAGGGTGATGTCGATTTGCGATTCTCAAGGAAGAGATTTCGAGGAGGTGATGCGATTTGGCGCGCGACGGAAGAGCGTTGGCCGAATCGGGAAGAGCGGTTTGGATCACAATAGAGGGTCGTTTTCTTGCTTTTCCCTTCAATTCTGGCTACTTTTTTTGGAATCCATGAAAAAACATGATCTTTATGTCGGTATAGATGGCGGCGGTTCAAAAACTGCCGTTGTGCTGGCGGATCATCAGGGCATCACGCTTGCGCGCGTCAGCGGCGGACCATCCAACTTTCAAATCATCGGCACGGAAAAGGCTTCGAGTGTCGTCTTTTCGCTCATCGAGCATTGCTGTGCGACAACCCGTTACTCGATGAACAGTATTGTCTCGATCGTCGCGGGGTTGAGCGGGGCGGGGAGAGAGTCAGATCGGAGCCGGATGCGCGACGCGCTCATTGCCCGAGCCCGCCGGTCTGGAATCACCTTCGGCCATCTCGTGATTGAGAGTGATGCCCGCGTCGCGCTGGAAGGAGCGTTTCGTGGAAAGCCGGGGACCATTTTGATCGCCGGTACCGGTTCCATTGCCCTCGGCAAAGCACTGAACGGCTCGATTCATCGCGTGGGGGGGTGGGGGAGAGTGATCGGCGACGAAGGGAGCGGATACGCGATCGGGCAGGAGAGTTTGAACGTCGTCAGTCGGCACCATGACGGAAGGATTTCCGCGCCCGTTCTGGCGAAGCTTATTGCAGAACGATTCGGCCTCGATGCACAGGAGCGGATCATCACCGCGGTGTACCGCGAACAGTTTGATTTGGCCTCGCTCGTTCCCGTTGTCTTGGAGGCGGCCGAGAAGGGGGATGTCGAATCGCGGAGAATCGTCACCCACGCGGCGGTACAATTGAGCGAAATGGTCCGTGCTCTCGTCCTCAAGCTCGAGGGTGCCAGCCGCGGAATGAGGCGACAGAAACTCCCGCTGGCCATGCTGGGAGGATTGCTGACGAACGAAACCGTGCTCACGAAAATCCTCGCTCAGAAAATCGTCTTCTCGCTCCCGCAGATCACGATTTCAAACGCAGAACTTCCTCCAGAGGAGGGAGCGCTGCTCCTTGCAATGCACACGGCAAAAACATCGAACTGGGTATGACGGCAAATTCCCTTTCCCTCCGATCGATCTCCAACAAACTGTCGGCATCTATCGCCGGCCTTCTTCTCGGATTTGGTCTTTTCAGCTGTACACCGGTTCAGCAAGTCTCGCGGCAATTGCCCGAGGAGCCGATTCCGGCCAATCCCATCAGTATTGAACAGATCGACCCGACGAGCAGCTGGGTCGTCGACATCCTCGCCGGGATGTCGCTCGAGGAAAAGGCGGCTCAGGTTGTGTTCGCGCGGGCAGAAGGTTCATACCTCAGCTGGGACGATGAACGCTGGCAGGTGATGGAGCGGCTGGCGAAGGAAGGAAAGATTGGGGGATTTGTTTTTTTTGCAGGGGATGTCTACGAGTATGCGGTGCACGCGAACAAATTGCAGGCACTCGCAAAGACTCCGCTCCTCATCGGCGCCGATTTCGAGTTCGGTGCCGCCATGCGTGTACGACGCGCCACACTCTTCCCGCGCGCAATGCTTGTCGGTGCCACACGCAATCCGGACTATGCCTATCGAATGGGGCGGGCCGTCGGCCGTGAAGCGCGTGCATTGGGAGTCCATCAGGTCTATGCGCCCGTCGTCGATATCAATAACAATCCGCTCAATCCTGTTATCAACACCCGGGCATTCGGGGAGAATCCTCAGCTTGTTTCAGAAATGGGAATCGGGTTTGTCCGCGGGCTTCAAGAAGAAGGGGTTATCGCGACAGCGAAGCACTTCCCGGGACATGGGGACACAGGCATTGATTCTCACCTTGATCTACCGGTTCTGAATTTTAGCCGCGAGCGTCTTGATTCGATCGAGCTGGTCGTCTTCAAGAAGGCGATTCAGAACGGCGTGCTCTCGATCATGGTTGCCCATCTCGCCATTCCATCGCTCGAACCCTCGCGCGGCGTGCCGGCCACACTTTCCCACAACATCACGACGAAGATCCTGAGAGAAGAATTGGGATTCGAGGGGCTCGCCGTGACCGACGCAATGGAGATGAGAGGGCTTTCTCGGGGCTTTTCGAATGCTGAGGCGGCAGTCCGTGCGATCCAAGCGGGAGCGGACGCGGTTCTCCTGCCGCTGGATGTCGAGGGGGCAATCGCGGCGATTGTGGAGGCCGTTCGCCGAGGGACGATTTCGGAATCGCGTCTCGACAGTTCGGTGTGCCGAATCCTCGGTTTGAAAGAGAGTCTGGGGCTTGACAAAGACCGATTCGTCTCGCTCGATAACGTCTTCAAAGTGGTGGGCACGGGCGATCACAGAAGATTGGCGCAGATCATCGCCCGCGACGGCGTGACCCTTCTGCAGAACAACCGAAGCCTCCTCCCGCTGCCGCGCAATCAGCGAAGAAGGATCTTGAGCATCTCGCTCTCTGACGCCGAGGATCCCTCCGCCGGGAATCTCTTTCGCTCGCTGGCCGCACGCCGGACCTACGGCATTCAGCATGTGAGGATTGACCCGCGCACGACCGCAGCCGAATTCGACGCAATCCTCCAGCGGGCGGGTGCGTCCGACATCATCCTGCTTCATCTATATGTGAAAACACGCTCGGGTGAAAACACCGGGACGCTCCAGAACCAGCATGCGCAGTTCATCGCGACCCTGCTGAAGCTGAAAAAGAAAACGGCGGTGATTTCGTTCGGAAATCCCTACATCGTCAGCGACATGCAGAGCGCGGATGCCGTTCTACTCGGGTACAGCGAAGCAGAGGTAGTAATCGAGGCGGCGGTTGAGATTCTCTTCGGCGAAGCGGATGCGCGGGGAAAACTCCCGATTTCGATTCCTCCCGCGTTTGCCTACGGAACCGGAGTTGAACTGAAAAAATCAACGCTGCGCGAATCGGATCAATTCATCGTCGGATCGTCGCAGGACAGATTTTCCGATGTTGACGATGTGGTGGAGCAGGCGATCCGCGATTCTGCCTTCCCGGGAGCCGTCCTCGCGGTTGTGAAAGACGGCGTGCTGATCCATCACAAGGCGTATGGGAGGTATGAGTACGATCCGTTCGCGGACGCGATCACGACGGAAACGATGTTCGACCTCGCGTCTCTGACAAAAGTCGTTGCAACGACGAGCGCGGTCATGCGGTTGGTCGATGAGCAATTGATCACGCTCGAGGATCCTGTCGCCAAACACCTCCCCGCGTTTGGACAAAATGGCAAAGAGAACACCACGATCTACAACCTCATGGTCCACAACAGCGGCTTGCCCGCGTGGAAAAGGTTCTACGAGTTCTGCAAAACGCCGCAGGAAGTAGTTGACTCGGTCTTTGCGAGCCCTCTCGTGTATCCGACAGGCGATTCCACCGCGTACAGCGACCTGGGATTCATTACACTGGGCAAGCTGGTCGAAAAAGTTGCCGGCGTTCCGATCGATCGTTACGCGGATTCTCTCTTTTTCAAACCCCTCAACATGACGAACACGATGTTCAATCCGCCGGCAAGGTTCCTCGGCCGGATCGCGCCGACGGAGGTCGATTCGTTCTGGCAAAAAACCTACATGCCGGTGCGCGGCCGTGTCCACGATGAGAACGCAGCGGTTCTCGGAGGGATCTCAGGTCACGCGGGATTGTTTTCGACGGCGGGGGATCTCGCGATCATGATGCAGATGCTGATGAACGACGGCGTCTATGGGGCCGATCGCTATCTTGCGGCAGAGACGATCCGTCGATTCACAAAGCGGCAGTCGTCCGCGAGTACGCGCGCCATCGGATGGGATACGCGCAGTCCGCTGCGGTCATGGTCGGGGAGTCTATTGTCCAATCGCACGTTTCTTCACACCGGTTTTACCGGAACGTCGATCGCGGCGGATCCTGAGCGCAATCTGGTCATCATCTTTCTCACGAACCGTGTCTATCCGACAAGAACCAGTACGAAGATTTCTGAAGTCCGTCCCCGCGTGCACGATGCCGTCGTGCGCGCACTTTCAAACTAGTGCCGCTCCCAAAAATAAATATTGTGTTGTGATCCGGGATCGGTTAGTGGGAGCGAGCACTAGTGCTCGTTCCAACTTGATGCTCGATGATAGGACACAAGATTACTTTGTTGGAACGGCACTAGCGTCCACGAGAACACGAGAGGCGCATTGTTCTACAATCAAAGGTGATCTATGCCACTGCGGAAGTTCAAAAACGAACCGTTTACCGAGTACACGAAATTGTCGAATCGCAAGGCGATGGAGAAGGCGCTTCGGAAGGTCCGGAGCGAGTTCAGTCTTGAGTACCCCCTTGTGATCGGCGGAGAAAAAATCTACGTCTCGTCGAAACTGAACTCGATCAATCCCTCAAATCCCCGTCAGATTGTGGGGGTGTTCCAGAAAGCGACGGCGACCGAAGCGGCGAAAGCCGTTGAAGTTGCCGCCCAGAAATTCGAGGAATGGCGATGGGTTTCTCCGAAAAAACGTGCGGAGTATCTGTTCAAGGCCGCCAAGCTGATGAGAAAACGGAAACATGAGTTCAGCGCCACGCTGGTCTTTGAGGTCGGAAAAACATGGCCCGAGGCGGATGCCGATACGGCGGAAGCGATCGACTTCATGGAATTCTATGGCCGCGAGATGCTTCGTCTGGCAGCCCCTCAACCTCTCACGAAGATCGCGGGGGAGAAGAACGAACTTGAGTACATCCCGCTCGGCGTCGGCGTCATCATCCCTCCCTGGAATTTCGCGCTCGCAATCCTGGCCGGCATGGCATCGGCCGCTGTCGTGACGGGGAATACCGTCGTGCTGAAGCCATCCAGCGATTCACCCCTCATCGGATACAAATTCTTCGATCTGATGTGCGAAGTTGGACTCCCCGACGGTGTCATCAATTTCGTCACGGGTCCCGGAGGCGCAGTGGGCGACACGATGGTTGCCCATCCCAAAACGCGATTCGTTTCATTCACCGGTTCCAAAGAAGTGGGGATTCACATCTACGAGCTGGCGGCAAAAGTCCAGCCCGGTCAGAAATGGCTGAAACGCGTTGTCGCGGAAATGGGGGGGAAGGATTCAATCGTCATCGATGATGAAACAAATCTCGACGCGGCCGCGCAGGCAACCGTCGCTTCGGCGTTTGGATTCCAGGGACAGAAGTGCTCGGCGGCGTCGCGCGCGATTGTTGTCGAGAAGGTGTACGACAAATTCGTGCAACTGCTGAAGGAGAAAACCGAAAGGCTGAAGGTCGGCTCCGCGGACGATCCGGCGAACTACATGGGTCCGGTCGTCAACAAGGGATCCGAAGAGAAGATTCTGGAGTACGTTTCTGCCGGAATTCGTGAAGGGGGACGGTTGATCAGCGGCGGCGTGAAAGCATCGGGTGACGGATACTTCATTCGTCCGACGATCATTGCCGACGTCGACCCGATGGGGACAATTGCGCAGGAGGAAATCTTCGGACCGGTGATCGCGATTGTCAAGGCGAAGAACTTCGATCACGCGCTCGAGATCGCGAACAACACCGAATTCGGTTTGACCGGTGGTGTCTGGACGAAGAACAGAAAGAAGATCGAAAAGGCAAAGAAGGTCTTCCACGTCGGGAATTTCTATGTCAATCGGAAGATCACCGGAGCCCTTGTCGGCGTTCACCCATTCGGCGGTTTCAATATGTCGGGAACCGATTCGAAAGCGGGGGGAAGAGACTACCTGCTTCTCTTCACGCAGGCGAAAGTAAAATCGGAAAAAGTGAAGTAGGAGATATCTTGGCAACGCGGGGGAAAGAGCAATGGCAGAACTCGGTGCGTGTTCCCAGTGCAGCGGCGACGTAACCGCGGACAGCGATTTTTGTCCCCATTGCGGTCTGTTGCTCGAAGCGGCAGGCGTCCAGCAATGTGAGATGCACCCCGACAAGGAAGCGCGCGGTGTCTGCATCATCTGTCATTCGCTGGTCTGCCGAAGATGTTCGAAACGGGTGATGGGGAGAATGTTCTGTAGCGACCACAAGGAGGTCGAGGTGGTCCAGGATTGGGCGAACGCGTTCGAGTCGACTGAAACCCATGAGGCCGATCTCGCGCGGTCAATCCTTGAATCGTGCGGTGTGAGCGTCCAGCTTCAGAATGCCCAGTCGATCGGATTCATCTGGGGAGCGGGAAGCGAGAGCGCAATTTCAAGAAGTCAAATCAACAAGCCGGTAAAGGTGTTCGTGCCGATTCCCGATTACCTTCGCGCCCTTCAGCAACTGGCGGAATGGAAATCGGGCGACGACGGATCGGACCGATCATCCGGAACGGCGAGCGAGTGATCCAACTCTGAACTATCCGCTGGAGAGCAATCAATGAAGATTCATGAGTATCAGGGAAAAGAAATTCTGAAGAAATACGGCGTGGCTGTTCCTGTCGGTCACGTTGCCTTTTCGGTTGACGAGGCGGTACGGGGCGCAGAATCGATCGGCGGGAACGTCTGGGTCGTGAAGGCGCAGATTCATGCCGGCGGTCGAGGCAAAGGGGGCGGCGTGAAGCTCGCTCGTTCGATCGACGAAGTGCGCGACCGGGCCTCGGAAATCCTCGGGATGAAACTTGTAACGCACCAGACCGGTCCCGAGGGGCGAATTGTGAAGCGGCTACTTGTGGAGGAGGGGATGAACATCGCGCGGGAATTGTATGTGGGGATCACGCTCGATCGTGCCGTTTCACAGAATGTCGTCATGGCCTCGACGGAGGGAGGAGTTGAAATCGAGAAGGTGGCGGAAGAGACGCCGGAGAGGATTCTGAAAGAGTATATCGATCCGGCGAGTGGCTTCCAGCAGTTCCAGGCGCGCCGGCTTTGTTTTGGCCTTGGCCTGACAGGGGACGCCTTGAAAAACGGCGTGAAATTCCTCATGGCCCTTGCGAAAGCCTACGAGTCGACCGACGCGTCCCTTGCGGAAATCAATCCCCTGGTCATCACAGCCGACGGCAAAGTGATCGCGCTCGACGCGAAGATGAATTTTGACGACAATGCGCTCTATCGTCATGCGGATATCGTGGTCATGCGCGATCTGGACGAAGAAGAGCCGCTGGAAATCGAAGCGTCCAAATCGAATCTGAACTACATCAAGCTGGACGGAAACGTCGGCTGCATGGTCAATGGCGCCGGACTTGCCATGTCCACGATGGATATCATTAAACTCGCCGGCGGGATGCCTGCAAACTTCCTCGACGTCGGAGGCGGTGCCAGTGCCGAGACGGTCGAAGCAGGCTTCCGGATCATCCTCAAAGATCCCAACGTCAAGGCGGTACTGATCAACATTTTTGGCGGTATCGTCCGGTGTGACCGCGTCGCGATCGGCGTCGTTCAGGCGGCAAGAAACGTCGACGTAAAGATCCCGATTGTCGTTCGTCTCGCCGGCACTAACGCAGACCTTGCGGCAGAAATTCTCAAGAACTCCGGTCTTCAATTTCTTGTTGCCGCCAACTTCAAGGAGGCGGCCGAAAAGGTCACCGCGGCGATCGCGGCGTAGCGCCGGCCTCGGAAGTTCTTGCCCCGCCCGTGCTCCGCGCGGAAGGAATCATCATTGACGTGCCATCATGGAATGACACATATGAGCCGGTGATCGGACTGGAAGTCCATGCCCAGCTTCTGACGCGTTCCAAAGCGTTCTGCGGGTGCTCGACGCAGTTCGGCACCGGGCCCAACACCAATGTCTGTCCTGTTTGTCTCGGACTTCCCGGGGCACTCCCCGTCCTGAATCGAAAGGTTGTGGACTTCACGATTCGGATGGGACTCGCCACCCGTTGTACCATCGCCCCGCGTGCCATCTTCGCACGCAAGAACTACTTCTATCCCGATCTTCCCAAAGGATATCAGATCTCCCAATACGAATCGCCGATCTGCAGCAACGGCTATGTCGAACTCGAAAGCGAACAGGGGAGAAGAAGGATCGGCATTACGCGCATCCACATGGAAGAAGATGCCGGAAAGTCGATCCACGACGCTGATGCCGACACGCTTGTCGATGTCAACCGGTGCGGCGTACCATTGATGGAAATCGTCAGCGAGCCCGATCTCCGATCGCCGCGGGAAGCGTCCCTCTACATGAAGAAGATGAGACAACTCGTGACCTATCTCGGGATTTGTGACGGCAACATGGAGGAGGGAAGTCTGCGGTGCGATGCGAATGTGTCGGTTCGACGCAAGGGGGAGACGACGTTCGGCACGAAGACCGAGGTCAAGAACATGAACTCGTTTCGCTTCGTGGAGAGGGCGCTGGAATACGAAATCCACCGACAGATCGATCTCCTCGAACGAGGCGAGCCGGTGGTACAACAAACCCTCCTTTGGGACTCAACGGCAGGCGAAGTTCGGCCGATGAGATCGAAAGAGGAAGCTCACGATTACCGCTACTTTCCCGAACCCGATCTTGTTCCCGTGATGGTAGACGATCCATGGGTGGAAGAGATCCGTGCGTCGTTGCCGGAACTCCCCGATGAACGCCTCAATCGTTTTGTACGTGAGTATCAGCTCCCCCAATACGATGCGGGCGTGCTGGCGGACGAAAAAGATCTCGCCGACTACTATGAACAGACCGCACGGAGTCTGAAGTCAACGAATGCCGAATCATACAAGCTGGCTTCCAACTGGACGATGGGCGATGTTCTGCGGGTCATCAACGAACAGCAGATCGCAGCGCGGGATCTTCCCGTCTCTCCCGCCGCACTTGCAGGAATGATCGATCTTGTCGTTGACGGAACGATCAGCAGCAAGATCGCAAAAGAAGTCTTTGACGAGATGCTAAGAACGGGGGAAGGGGCCGTGCAGGTCGTGGAAAGAAAAGGACTCGTTCAGATGAGCGATCGGACGGCTCTCGAGAAGATCGTCGACGAAGTCCTGGAGCGCAATAGAGGACAGGTCGAGCAGTACGTGTCGGGGAAGAAGCAGGTGTTTGGATTCTTCGTCGGTGAAATGATGAAGGCGACGAAGGGGAAGGCCAATCCAAGAATCGTGAACGAGCTGCTTCAAGAAAAGCTCGGGGCGCGAACAAAATGAACGAGTGTTTCATTCTCTGACGTGAGGAGTCTCCTATGCGACGAAACATTGTGGCCGGGAACTGGAAGATGTACAAAAATCTCGAACAGACGCGCGAACTGGTCAACCGACTGAAGACCAACCTCGATGTCGATTTGAAGGGAACGAGTGTGATCGTCTGTCCTCCGTTCACCTCCCTCTCGCTCGCGAGCACACTTCTCCAAGGAAGTGAGATTCAGCTTGGTGCGCAGAACATGCACCAGGAGGAGGAAGGGGCGTTTACGGGAGAGATTTCCGCGGGAATGCTGATCGCGGCGGGTTGCCGGTACGTAATTCTTGGACATTCGGAGCGCCGACAGTACTTCAAAGAAACGAACGAACTGATCAACACCAAAGCGAAGAAAGCGATCGCGGCGGGATTGAAGCCGATCATCTGCGTTGGCGAGTTGCTGGAGGAACGCGAAAAAGGAATCACCGAGCAAGTCGTCGCGGCGCAAATTCGCGGCGTGCTCAACGGATTCACTCAATCCGATCTTGAGAGCACGATCATCGCCTATGAACCGGTATGGGCGATCGGAACCGGTAAGACAGCCACTCCCGATCAGGCACAGGCCGTCCATCAGTTCATCCGAAAGATTGTTGGACAGAGTCATACGTGGGCTCTTGCGGAGAGACTCGTGATCCAGTACGGCGGTTCGGTGAAACCTGACAATGCGGCAGAACTCTTCGCCCAGCCTGACATCGACGGGGGCTTGGTTGGGGGCGCCTGTTTGAAGGCAGATTCGTTCACTCAGATCGTAAAATGTGCTATTTCGTAACGTTTTCGTGTGTCTGAGTATTTGCCATCCATCACACGGGGCTTGTCAACGGTGCTGTCCAAGCTATTAAAAGTCAAGTAGTTACGACGCTTTCGCATTCCTGAGAACGTATGTTTTCCTTTGCTTTCCGTGCCTTTTGTTGTTATATTAGCGCAATTCATGAGCCTTGTTCCGATACGTGAACGGGGCTTCCCTATTTTTGCGCTTCCGACCCGAATTGGCACACGCGACCACGCTCCCCCTTCTGCTCGCACGACTTCTGACCTCCATTCTCATCGTTGTCTCCTTGGGTTTTTCTCAACCCTTTGTGATCCATGAGAACAATCAGACATCGAGAGGGCTTCTCGATTTTTTCAACGATCCCAACCGACCTACCCGTCAGCGGATTGATCTATCCGGACAATGGTCTGCTTCGATAGCCGAGGGGGAGTGGCACGACATCAAGGTCCCGAGCTCGATAGAGTTCGAGGGACAGATCACCTTTCTGCGCAAGTTTTCCATCCCCCGTGAGATCGATCCGCGATCCGCATTCAGTCTCGTTGCGCTCGGAATCGCAGGAGAGGCCGAGATCTACGTTAACGACGCTTTCGTTGGAAAGCACGTTGGGGGCATGACGTCATTCCGTTTCGACATTCCGGCCAGCCTCCTCACTCCTCACGAAGAAAACGAAATCAAGATCCTCACGTCGAATCGTCTGAACTCTTCGGGTTCGTTTCCACCGAGAAAGCAGGTGTGGGGTTGGAGAAACTACGCCGGACTCATCCGCGATCTCTATCTCGTTGCATCGCCGCCGATCCATCTTGATCGGACGCGGACGCTGCCGCGGCTTTCCGACGATCTGAAGCAGGGGACCGTCCGCATTGCCTCGACAATCAGCTTTACGGCAGGCACTGCCGGTTCCGTGGAGACGGAATTGAAACCGGCGGTGAAATCACTTCAGGTGATCCTTGAGCTTCTCGATGATTCGAGCGGCGCGATTGTCGCGTCCCAACAGGTGAATACCGAGATCACCGCGGGGAGGGATGCCGAGATTGAAGGATCGCTTCTCCTGAACAATCCGAAACAATGGAGCACCGAGATACCGTCGCTGTATCGTCTCCGGACGAGCGTGTTCGCAGTCGAGGGAAAGCAGCGCGAACTTCTTGACGTCCAGGACCAACTGATCGGCTTTGCCCATGTCACGGTCGATCGATCAGCTCTTCTGGTGAACAGGCAAAAAGTCACGATCAGGGGAATCAATTGGATTGAAGAATCCGCCTTTCACGGTGCATCGCTCCGGTACGACGAGATGGAAAAAGACGTTCTCGGTATCAAAGCGCTCGGGGCAAATGCAATTCGATTCACGTTTCGGCCTCCCCATCCGTACATGATCGAACTCTGCAGCCGATACGGCCTCTTCGCTCTCGTCGAGCTACCGGTATGGAACGCGTCGGAGTCCGTTCTCGCCAGCGAAGCATTTCAAAACTCGGCGGAGCTTGCCGCGGTCGAGATGGTCCAGAGAGATCGCGCAATGCCCTCCGTGCTCGCGTGGGGAATCGGACACGAATTCGATACGTCCACGCCTGTTGCGCGCGGATTTGTTGAGCGAATACGATCGCTCATTCGTGAACACGATGATCGTCCGGTGTATCTCGGCTCATTCCTTCCGGAGACCGATCTCTGCACGGGTTCGGTCGATCTCGCGGCTCTGAGCATCATGATCAACGATACGAGAAGATTCAAGGATGTTTTGAATGCGTGGAAAAAACGACACGCGAACAAACCGGTACTAGTGTTGAAGTACGGTCGGATCGTGGAATCGGGGAACCGAAGCGGATACAGCGACCCCCTCTCGGAACAGGCCCAGGCCCGATATCTCCAGCAAATGCACGCAGTCGTGAAAGATGCGGGCATCGCCGGCGGAATCGTGATGGCGTATGCCGACTGGCATGGCGATCGGCCTCTCATGACGGTGCGGCAGGATGATCGAGAGCTTCACCCGGTGGGCATCGTTGATCTCCATCGGCAGAAGCGGATTGCGTATGATGCCTTGAAGGCGCTTTACTCGGGACAAAAGATGGGGGCTCTGCAAATCGGGACCCACAAAAGTTCGTTCCCCGTTGCGCACATTCTCTCCGGCTTCGTCGTCATCATTGTGCTTGCGTATTTCTATCACTACAACCGGCGATTCAGCGATACGTTTAAGCGTGCGCTCACCCGATCCTACAACTTCTTCGCGGATCTCAGAGATCTTCGATCGGTCTCGGCCGTCCACACTGTTATCGTAGCTCTGGCGACATCGCTCACGATGGCCGTTGTGGTCTCCGGGCTGCTCTATCACTTCCGGACAAGCGCATTTGCGGACTATCTGCTGACACAAATCTGTCTGGCAGACGGTCTCAAGACGCAACTTGTGCGCGCAGCCTGGGCTCCGCTCGAAGGAATTCTTGCTTTCTCGGGGATCTTCTTCTTCACTTCCATCCTCTTCGCTGTCCTCGTCAAGGTGTTCTCGATGCTCGTGCGGACAAAGATCTCGTATTTCCATGCGTACACGGTTGCCGCCTGGGGCGCACTCCCGCTGGTTTTCCTCAGCCCCGTGGGGATGAGCATGCTGAAGGTTCTTTCCAGTCCGGCCTACATCCTGCCGGTCTTTGGGTTGATTGCCGTGATGACGCTCTGGGCCGGCATCCGGATTCTCAAGGGGATTTCTGTCATCTACGATCTCACGCCGTTGAAGCTCTATTCCGCGGCGCTTGTCGTTGTCCTGGCTGTCCTGGTTGGTGCCTTTCTCTATCTCGATGCGAACTACGCGGTGGGAGCGAACTACAAATTTGTGTTCAATGTGCTGAGGGGACAGGGATAATGTATCTCTCGAAGATCGAGATCTTTGGATTCAAATCGTTCGCGCAGAAGACGGAATTGAAGTTTGATTCCGGCCTGACCGCGATCGTTGGTCCGAACGGCTGCGGCAAGACGAACGTCGTGGATGCAATACGCTGGACGCTGGGCGAGCAGCGTCCGACAACGCTTCGCAGCGACAAGATGGAGGATGTGATCTTCAACGGGACGAAGTCGCGGAAGCCTTTGAGCATGGCCGAGGTGTCGCTCACCATCGAAAACTCAAAGGGAATCCTGCCGACGGAGTTCTCGGAAGTCACAATCACTCGGCGCGTGTATCGCTCGGGCGAGGGAGAATATCTTCTCAATCGGACGCCGTGCCGGTTGAAAGACATTCGAGATCTGTTTATGGATACCGGCATGGGATCTGATGCCTATTCGGTGATCGAATTGAAGATGGTGGAGACCATCCTCAGCGATCGGGCCGAGGAGCGGCGGCGGCTGTTTGAAGAAGCGGCCGGGGTTACGAAGTACAAACATCGACGGAAGGAGACCTACCGGCGACTCGAAAGCGTCCAACACGATCTCGTGCGCGTTAATGATATCATCCGCGAGGTTCAAAAAGCGGTCAACTCGCTCGAGCGTCAAGCCCAGAAGGCGGAACGGTACAACGAATACGCGCATCAGTTGCAGGTGCGTGAGAAGGATCTCCTGGAACGGGAATATGCCTCCCTCATGGCGAAGATTCGTCCGCTGCAGGAACAGTTGAGCTATGCGGTCGATGAAAAGAACAGAATCGATGTCGGACTCAAGCGGGAGGAAACACTCCTCGAAGTGCTTCGCACCGAGTTGAGCGAACTCGAGACCCGGAGTCACGAAATCCAAAACATGCTCACCCGTCAGCAGGACGGCATCCACCAGCTTGATCAGCGCATCGCGACGGCGACCGAACGGAAACGATCCCTCCTCTCGAACGTCGAGCGGTACGAAAAAGAGAAGATACATATCACGGAGCAACGCGAACGCATCGATGAGTCCCAGGGAGAGCTCGGAAAGCGACTCGAATCTCTGGCGGCCGCCCTGGCCGAATCCGAAGAACAGTATCGCGTCCGCAAAGCGAGACTTGATGAGTTTGAACTTCAGCTGAACGCGAAAAAGGGCGAACTCAAGAACTCGCAGGACCGGGCGATCGCCCTCCTGCACGAAATTTCCGAGCTCAAAGGTCGCGAAGGTCAAACCAAGGCCAAGAGCGACAATCTCGCCGGTCGTATCGACTACATGATTGAGGAGAATTCGATTCTTCGCACCGACGTGGAAAAGAGTGCCGAGCTGGTGGTGAGGCTGACCAGCGAAGACAAGGAACTCCGGAGGCGATTTGCCGAGGCAGACGTCAAGGCCCATCAAGCGGAAGACCGCAAGACAACCCTGCAGCAGGAGCTCGACACGCTGCGTGTGAGAGAGCTGGAACTGAGGGGGTTGCAGGAACGAAAAGAGGCGCGACGCGATTTCCTCCGGGGACTCGTGGAAAGTTATGACGGACTTTCGGAAGGAGCGCGATACCTGATTTCGAGCGCCGAGTGGGAATCGGTGATCCACACCACCGTCGGAGAGGCGTTTTCCATCGATCCGAGGCACCGGGTCGCGATCGAATCGTCTCTCGGCGAGTCGGCGGGGTACATTGTGGTCAACACGGCCGAGGACGCGTACGCGGCCATCGAGTTTCTGAAGAAACATGACAAAGGCAAGGCGACATTTGTTTGTCTCGATCCCCTTCCTCAGGTTTCAAATCATCGCCCGCCGTTACCGTTCGACGGAATCGTCGGGTGGGCGAATGATCTGGTCGCGACCGATAATCAGTATGCAGGTCTGTTCCGCTTCCTGCTCGCCGGGACGGTGATCGTGAATGATGTCCCGAGCGCCATCGAGATTGTGAAGGAAGACAAAGGCATTCGCTGTGTGACACTCGAAGGCGAGATCGTGACCGGCAAAGGGGTCCTCCGCGGAGGCAGTGTCCGTCAGGATGAGGGGGGGCACATCAGTCGGCGCAGTCAGCTCGAAGAACTGGCCGAAGAGCTGAAGCAGATTCGGCACCTGCGCGAGGAGGTTCAGCAAAGGATCGACAAGAAGGCATCGGAACTCTCCGGCATCGATACGAAGCGGTTCCAGGAGAACGCCCGCGCGATCGAGCAGGAGACTATTGCGGTGGAAGTGAAGATCGCGCAGCTCGAGTTCGAGAAGAAGCGTGCGGAAGAATCGATCGCCCGAAACCACGCCGAAATCGAACGGCTCCGCGCCGAAATCGATATTCTCCAGACCGAACTCGGGCAATTCGTCCCCGCGTTGCATGCACTGGAGGCGGAAAAGCTCGATGCGGATCGGCAAACGGGTGCTATCTCGGCAGAACTCGGAACCATGGAAGCGCTCTCGGATGAGCACTCACGTCTGACCAATGAGGCAAACCTCGCCGTCCTGTCCTTGAAATCGGAGGAACGCAGCGTTCGTCAGACGGTCGATCACAATGCGACGCTGCTGCGATCGCTCCTCGAAACATTCGAGCAACGGATACTGGATATCGCCGCCGCGCGGGAGGAGGTGGGATTCCTCGAGTCGGACATCCACGAGACAGAGTCTGTGCGTCAGACCGCGCGCGAAGAGATCAAGCTCACTCGTGACCAGAAGAAGGGGATCGACCACGATCACGACACCAAGCGCGGCGAGGTACATCAGATCGAGCTCCGTCTGAAAGACGAGAGGCTTCGGCATGAAGGGTCGCTCAAGGCGACGCATGACCTCGAATTCAAGATTCAAGAGCTTTCGATGAAAGCGGAAAACCTCTATACCCGGGCCAAAGAAGAATTCGAAATGGAGCTCGAGGTGAAGGATTTCGAGGACAACGCGACGTTCGATTTCACCGCGGCCCGTGAAGAGGTGAGATCGTTGAAAGAGAAGCTTCGCGCGCTAGGGGCAATCAACTTCGCGGCATTTGACGAGTACAAGAGCGAAAAAGAGCGGCTTGATTTCGTGATTGCCCAACGCACCGATCTTCAGGAATCGGAAAAAACCCTGATCGAGACGATAGAGGAAATCAATACGACGGCCCAGAAAAAATTCCTTGAGACATTCGAGCTCATCAGAGAAAACTTCGTGACGATTTTCAAGGGCCTGTTTGATGAAGGAGATGAATGCAATCTGAAACTCGAGGAGGAAGTTGATCCCCTGGAAGCGCGCATCGAGATTACCGCGAAGCCGCGGGGAAAACGCCCCACATCGATCGATCTTCTCTCCGGCGGTGAAAAGACCCTCACGGCGATCGCGCTGCTGTTTGCGATCTACCTCGTCAAGCCAAGCCCGTTCTGCATCCTCGACGAGGTCGACGCACCGCTGGATGACAACAACATCGATCGATTCACGCGTATTCTGGATAGATTCTCCGACAACACACAGTTTATCGTCGTAACCCACAACAAACGGACGATGGAATCGGCGAACGCCCTCTATGGAGTGACGATGGAAGAGGAAGGCGTGTCGAAGCTCGTCTCCGTCAAGTTTGATCAATCAGCGGTTCTGAAGGGATGATTCGAGTATTCTGCGACTTCGACGGTACGGTTGCGACGGAGGATGTCGGTGAACGGTTGTTTCTGAAGTTCACCGACGGGCGATCGGCCGACATCGTGACGCGGTACGTGAACGGCGAAATCTCCTCTCACGAATGTCTGCAACAAGAATGTGAGGCGGTCGGTCCAATCGCCCTTGACGAGTTGATCTCGTTTGTCGACAGTTTTGAACTTGATCCTTTCTTTGGGGGGTTTGTGCGATTCTGTTCGGCTAGGGAAATCGACCTGACGATCGTGAGCGACGGGCTCGACTTCTACATCGATCGATTGCTGCGGCGCGACGGGGTTTCGCATGTGAGGTACTTCGCGAACCATCTCGAGCTCACGGAATCCGATGATGGAACGATGCTCGTCCCCTCATTCCCATTCCAGGATGCCGAATGTCCCGATTGCGGGAACTGCAAACGAAATCATCTCGTGACACGTTCAGGCGACGACGACCTGATCGTCTATGTCGGTGACGGACATTCCGATCGATGTCCCGTGCAATACGCCGACATCGTGTTTGCGAAGAGAAGTCTGATTACGCATTGTCAAAGGCAGAACATCACGTATCATGCATTTGCCCACTTCGGTGATGTCCAATTCCGTATGGAGAACATCGCGGAGAGACGAAGAATCAAAAAGCGACGCGAAGCGGTGATGGCCCGTCGCGGACTATTCATGCAGGGATGAACCTCGAACCTGCACAACAGCGAGAGTGACGTGGCCAGGTTTCGCGAACGGCTCTTCCAATATCGAAGCTATACGCCCATCCCGTTTCTCATCGCAACGGTGATTTTTGCGGACCCGACCCTGGTTTCCGTGCTGGTCGGCGGCACGGTCGCGGCTCTGGGAGAATTGTTGCGATTCTGGGGGGTCGCGTACGCCGGTCCTCTCACACGCGTCACCGGCGGAGTTGGAGCGCCGGAACTGATCGTCTCCGGTCCGTTTGCATACGTGAGAAACCCGCTCTACGTGGGGAACATTATTCTCTATGTGGGGATCGGCATCGTCTCCAATGCGCTGATGCCATGGCTTGTAATTGCGGCGCTGTTCTATTTTTCTCTTCAGTATGTGCTGATCGTTATGCTCGAAGAAGAGTTCCTCGTCGCACATTTTGCCGGCGCATACTCCGCTTATGCCAAAGCAGTCCCGCGGTTCATTCCGCGCGTCACGGCGTATGTTCCTTTGGAGCCGAAGTCGCAGACACCCGACTGGCGCAGAGCACTCCGTTCTGAGCGCCGGACGCTCCAAGCGATCATCGCGACGGCGGTATTGATCTTCGTCCGGGGAGCGTGGAGCTGACGATGGGACGACGGATCATGATCATTGCCGGTGAAGCGTCGGGTGATCTCCACGGCGCCGGTGTGGTGAGAGAATTGAAGAGTCGCGACGCGTCCCTCGATATCTTCGGCGTCGGGGGGGACAAGATGCAGAAGGAGGGGGCAGATCTGATCTACCATGTCCGCGAGATCGCGGTGATGGGATTCTGGGAAGTGCTGAGACATCTGCCGATCATTCGATCGATGAAGCACACACTGACTCAGCTCTTGACGTTGCGAAGACCCGATCTCGTCGTGTTGATCGACTATCCCGGATTCAATCTGCGATTTGCTCCGATCGCCAAGCGGCTGGGAATCAAAGTCGTCTACTACATCAGTCCGCAGGTGTGGGCATGGCATCGGAGCCGCGTGCGAACAATGCGCGGCGTGGTCGACAAGATGTTGGTGGTCTTTCCGTTTGAGCAGGAGCTGTACCGACGGGAAGGCATCGACGCGACGTTCGTCGGGCACCCCCTGGCGGATGTGCTCGCTTCGACGATGAGTCGTCAGGATTTCTGCAAGAGGTATGATCTTGATGCCGGGAAGGAGATTCTTGCGATCTTTCCGGGAAGCCGGGAACAGGAGATCGCGAAGATGTTCGAAGAATTGCTCGGTGCCGCGCGGCTCATTGCGCGTGAACGCAACATGGAGATCGCCATCGGCATTGCTCCAACGATCCCGGAATCGTATTTCACCGACTACTTCGCGCTCGAAGACGTTCGCCTGATCAAGGGGGCCACGTATGACCTCATGAATCATGCGTCGTTCGCTCTGGTGAAATCGGGGACCGGCACGCTGGAAACGGCCTGGTTCGGAACCCCGATGTTTGTGCTCTATAAGACCTCCTGGCTGACCTATCTCATGGGACGGTTCCTTGTGAGGACAAAGCACATCGGACTTGTCAACATCGTGGCAGGATCTCCCGTCGTACCGGAATTTGTCCAGCGCCGGGTGCGAAGAAACATCATTGCGCGAAAGGCGCTGGCTCTGCTCCGAGATCCAACCGCGCTGGCGAGCATGCGGTCCGCACTGTCGATGGTACGCAACAAGCTGGGGAATCCGGGTGCGGCCGCCAGAGTTGCGCATCATGTGCATGAGATGATCAAGACGTGAAACCGTTGCCAATACTCCTCCCATTTTCGTACCTCTACGGCGCGTTCGTCGCGTTCCGCAATCTGTTGTTTGATTTGGGGATTCTCCCCGTTACGCATCTGCCGGTGCCGGTGATCTCCGTCGGCAACATCTCGGCGGGCGGAACCGGAAAGACGCCGATCGTGGAGCTCATCGCCCGGCATCTCATGGCGCATAGCTTGCGGGTCGCCATCGTGAGTCGCGGGTACCGTCGGACCTCAACCGGGCTTGTCGTGGTCAGCGAGGGCAGGGGGGCGCAGGTCGATGCCGAGTCGGGAGGGGATGAGCCCGTGATGCTGTCGGAAAAACTCCCGCAGGCAATTGTCGTTGTCGATGAAAAACGTGTGCGTGGAGCGACGTTCGCCGTCGATCAGCTGAAGGCTGATGTGGTCGTGCTCGATGACGGATTTCAACACCGTTACCTCGGGCGCGATCTGGATATCGTTGTCATGCCCGTGCGCGAAATTCTCGCGAACGATCATATGCTCCCGGCGGGGTACCGAAGGGAATCGTACAACTCGCTTCAACGGGCCGATCTCGTCATTGTCACGAAATCGGATGGCGGCACCTCAACAAGACGAGCGCTCGATATGCTCACGGGAATGAACGTCCGTCAGTCGGCCTGTGCCGTCCTCAGACCCGTTGCCTGGAGAATCGCAGGAGTGGATTTGCGTATCCCTCTCGAGGAGTCATCGGGAAGGAATGTGGTTGCCTTCACGGGGATTGGCGATCCCGCCGGATTCCGCCAAACGCTCCAGAGCTTGAATGTCACGATCCAGCGAATGGTGACTTATCCTGATCACCACTGGTTCGGTCCGGAGGATCTGGACTCCCTGGCGTCGATCCTATGGCAGACCAAAGCGGACTACCTTGTGACCACCGAGAAAGATCTCAAGCGCCTGGAAAGCCGGCTGGACCGTTTCAAATCGTTTGTTGAAGAAAATCCTGTCCACGTCCTTGAAGTGCAGGCGTCGATGCAGGAAGGAGCGTCGGTTCTCGACGAGTTGCTCCACACATTGTTCCATGAGCCTATCTAGGATAGCGAATGCCGCTACCGTTGAGGAGTTCGCCCGCCATGACGATGGGGGTGGAACTCGCGCTCCAGAGTATCAATTCACAATCAGTGGAAGGCCGCCCGGTGCGGGCTCGACGCAGAGATCATTCTCGATGGCTCGGGTCGGACATCGCTGAATTGTCGATCGAAGAATTCGAACGACAACGACCGATCTCCCGACGATGTGAGGCCGGGACGATATGACAATCGGCATCACCGACAACTTCAGACCAAAACAGTATTTCGACAACTATCTGGAATGGCTTCATCGAATCGATCCCACTGTCGAGTTTACAAAGCTTTCCTATCACCTCAATAATGGAGAGATCATCAAGGAGATGGATGCACTGCTTCTGACCGGTGGGGGAGATGTGCATCCCTCGTTCTATGGAAAGCCGGAGTACGTGACCGAGACGGTCGAGGTGAATGAACGAAGAGATGAATTTGAGTTCGGGGTCATCGAGAAGGCGTTGGAGGCCGACATCCCTATTCTCGGTATCTGCCGCGGGATGCAGGTGATGAACGTCTGTCTGGGCGGATCACTCATCGTTGATCTCCCCGCCGCAGGGTACAAGGACCATTCGGAGAAGAACGGCAACGTGAATCTCCATTCCATCGAGATCGTGGAACACTCCATGATCGGCGCGATGCATCTTGAAGGCGGGGCAAAAATTGTGAATTCCGCACACCACCAAGCCGTCGATGAGTTGGGACGCGGCTTGATGGCATCCGCAGAATCGACCGATGGTGTCATCGAGGCGGCAGAGTGGATCCTGAAAGGCAACATGCCCTTTCTGCTTCTCGTGCAGTGGCATCCGGAACGTATGAAAGACTTTGACAATCCATGCTGTAAGAATATCGCGGAGCGTTTTCTGCGAGAAGTAACTATATCGATCACGAACAGACAATAGCACTTTCAACGAAAGGATAAATGAAGTCATGTCGAAAACTCCGAAATACGTCTATTTCTTTGGGAGCGGGAAGGCAGAAGGGAAAGCTGAGATGAAACAACTTCTTGGCGGCAAGGGAGCGAACCTTGCAGAGATGACCAACATCGGTCTCCCCGTTCCGGCGGGTTTCACAATTACGACCGAAGTCTGCACTTACTTTTACAAGCACGGGAAGTCATATCCGAAATCCCTCAAGGTCGAAATTGTCACGGCATTGAAGAAGATGGAGAAATCCCTCGGGATGAAATTCGGGGATCGAAAGAATCCCCTGCTCGTCTCCGTCCGCTCCGGCGCTCGCGCTTCGATGCCGGGAATGATGGATACCATTCTCAATCTCGGTCTCAACGATGAGACGGTCAAAGGATTGATCGAGAAGACCAAGAACGAGCGGTTTGCCTACGATTGCTACCGCCGTTTCGTACAGATGTACGGCGACGTTGTGCTCGGCTTGAAGCCTGTGCACAAAGATGACATCGATCCGTTCGAGGAAATCATCGAACACAAAAAGAAGGAGCGTGGGATTTCGCTCGACACCGAACTGACCACCGAGGACCTGAAGGATCTCGTCATGAAGTTCCGCAAAGCCGTGCGGGATCGAACCGGCAAGGATTTCCCGAGCAATCCGATGGAACAGCTCTGGGGAGCGGTGGGTGCCGTGTTCCATTCGTGGATGAACGAACGCGCGATTGCCTATCGCAAGATGTACGATATTCCGGCCGACTGGGGAACCGCGGTCAACGTTCAGGCGATGGTCTTCGGGAACATGGGGCTCGATTCCGGTACCGGCGTTGCCTTCACACGCGACCCGGCGACGGGAGAGAATGTCTTCTACGGGGAATATCTCATGAACGCGCAGGGAGAAGATGTGGTCTCCGGAGCCCGCACGCCGCTGCATATTTCACAGCTCGAAAAAGACGATCCGAAGATGTACAACCAGCTGGACCGCATCCGGAAAATCCTCGAGCAGCACTATCGCGATGTGATGGATATTGAGTTCACGATGCAGCAAGACACTCTCTACATGCTTCAGTGCCGCGTCGGAAAACGGACCGCCTTCGCGGCGATCAAAATCGCCGTCGATATGGTGGAAGAAGGATTGATCTCCGACAGAGACGCATTGATGAGGATTGAGCCGGACGCGCTGAACCAGCTTCTCCGGCCGGTGTTTGATGCGAAGGAGAAAGAAGCGGCCATTCAATCGGGGAAGCTCCTTGCCAGAGGTCTCAACGCGGGGCCGGGTGCAGCAACCGGACGCATCGTGTTCAATGCACCCGACGCCGAAGAATGGGTGAAACGAGGCGAGAAGGTTATTCTCACCCGAATCGAAACGTCGCCGGAAGACATCAAGGGAATGGATGCTTCGGAAGGAATCCTGACGGCACGCGGCGGAATGACGTCCCATGCGGCCCTCGTTGCCCGTCAAATGGGAAAGGTGTGCGTGGCAGGATGCAGCGATCTCGAGATCGACTACAAGAACCGCACGATGAAGGTGAAGAACTTCGTCGTCAAAGAGGGAGATTGGATCTCGCTTGATGGGACCTCTGGGGATGTCATCCTCGGAATGGTTCACACCAAACCGTCGGAGGTGCTCCAGGTCCTGGTTGACAAGACGCTGAATCCGAAGGAAGCACCGGTGTATCAGACTTTTGCGAAGATCATGCAATGGGCGGATACGTATCGCCGGCTCAAGATTCGCACAAACGCCGATCAGCCCGATCAGTCGGCAAATGCGATCGCGTTCGGTGCGCAGGGCATCGGCCTCTGTCGGACAGAGCACATGTTCTTCGGTGAAGGAAAGATCGGTCCGATGAGAGAGATGATTCTTTCCGAATCCGTGGAATCGCGCCGTTCGGCTCTCGAAAAGCTCCTGCCTCTCCAGAGGAAGGACTTTGAAGGAATATTCGAGGTGATGAAGGGGCGACCAGTGACGATCAGAACCATCGACCCGCCCCTGCACGAATTCCTTCCACACGACGAACAATCTCAGCGCGAGCTGGCCGGCCAGATGGGAATCCCGTACGAGAAGGTGAAGCAACGCGTCGATTCGCTGCACGAATTCAATCCGATGCTCGGGTTCCGTGGATGCCGGCTCGGGATTATCTATCCGGAAATCACTGAGATGCAGGCGCGCGCGATCTTCGAAGCCGCAGCAAACGTCAAACGCCGTGGAATCGACGTCGAGCCCGAGGTGATGATCCCGCTCGTCGGACACGTGAAGGAGCTTTCTGATCAGACGGCCATCGTGCGACGCGTTGCGGAGCAGGTGACCAAGGATTCGAAGGTGAAGTTCAAGTACCTCGTGGGAACGATGATTGAGATTCCGCGCGGCGCGTTGACGGCGGATGAAATCGCTTCCGAAGCGGAATTCTTCAGCTTTGGCACGAATGATCTGACCCAGACCACGTTGGGCGTCAGCCGCGACGATGCGGGACGCTTCCTGCTCCCGTATGTCGAACGCGAAATCTATGGCAAAGATCCGTTCGAGTCGATCGATCGGATCGGCGTGGGTATGCTCATGAAGATGGCCGTCGAAAAAGGTCGGAGCGTCCTGCCGAATCTCAAGCTCGGTATCTGCGGCGAGCACGGCGGGGATCCTTCCAGCATCGAATTCTGCCATGAAATCGGACTCGACTACGTCAGTTGTTCGCCGTTCCGCGTCCCCATTGCCTGCCTCGCAGCCGCGCGCGCGGCGCTGAAAGACGGTAAACCGGAGTCGGCCAAGAAGTCAACCCGCACGAAGGCCAAGACGGTCCGGAAGAAGAAGGGAAGAGGCTGAATGAGAACATCCATTTTTGAAGGGGAAGGACACAATGAAGCTGTCTGATTTCAAATATCCGCTTCCACGGAATCTCATTGCGAAGTATCCGGCGCAGCCGCGCGATCGCTCGCGGCTGCTGGTGCTGAACAGGCGCGACGAATCCTTCGAGGACAAGAAGTTCTCCGATATCGCGAGCTATTTTTCGAAAGGGGACTGCCTCGTGGTCAATGAAACCCGTGTGTTTCAGGCGCGGCTCTTCGGGAAGAAGGAAAAGACGAATGCCAAAATCGAGGTGTTCCTCCTGCGCGAACTGAACGCAGAAGAAAACATCTGGGACGTCATCGTTGATCCGGCCCGAAAGGTCCGCATCGGAAACAAGATCTTCTTTGATGACGGCAAGTTATGGTGTGAGGTGATCGACAACACGACGTCGCGGGGGAGGACTGTTCGGTTCAACCATCGGGGTGATTTCTTCAAGATCATCGAGCGGATCGGGATGACCCCGTTGCCGTACTACATCAAGCGAGAGCCGACGGCAAAGGACAAAGCGGCGTACCAGACTGTCTATGCGCGTGTGCTCGGAGCCGTTGCGGCACCGACGGCGGGTCTCCATTTCACCAAACCACTCCTCAGGAAAATCCAGGCGAAAGGAGTCAAAGTTGTGCCGGTTCTCCTGCACGTCGGATTGGGCTCGTTCAGGGCCGTGGAGGTCGAAGATCTCACCAAGCATAAGATGGATTCGGAGTACTACGAGATCTCCCCTGGAGCAGCGGACATCGTGAACAAGACGATCGACACGAGGCACAATGTGTTCGTGGTTGGAACAAGTACGTGCCGGGCGCTGGAGTCGAGTGTCACGTCGGATGGACATTTGAAACCGTCGCGCGGTTGGACCGACAAGTTCATTTTCCCACCGTACGATTTCAAAATCACCGATCGACTCATCACGAATTTTCATCTTCCGGAATCGACGTTGCTGATGCTCGTGAGTGCGTTCGCCGGTTATGACTTCACGATGCAGGCGTACAAGCGGGCCATTAAATCATCTTATCGATTCTACAGCTATGGTGATGCTATGCTGGTTCTGTGAGGATGGCGATCATGGCGAAATCGAGGCCAAAGGTCTACGCGATCATCCCAGCCGCGGGTTCAGGCACGCGGCTGGGATCTCCCGTAAAGAAGCAGTTCGTACATCTTGGGGACCGTCCCCTGCTCGTTCATACGGTTCAGCGGTTCGAAGAGTGTGCAGAGGTTGACGAGATCGTGATTGCCGTTCCGGAAGAAACTCTCGCGGAAACCAAATCGCTGATCTCCCGATACCGTCTGCACAAAGTAAGCAAGATCGTCACAGGGGCAGAGCGACGCCAGGGATCTGTGGAAAACGCCTTTCGCAGGATCCGGACAAAGGCGAGCGATATCGTTCTCGTGCACGATGGGGTTCGGCCTTTTATCGAACCGGCGAAAATCCGTGAAGTTGTCAACGTCTGTCGGGAATTTGACGCCGCTGCACTGGCCGTCCAACCGAAGGAGACGGTCCGCCGCTCCAACGGTGGAAGCCATTTCGAACAGACGATCGATCGGGCGGCGCTCTGGTTGATGCAAACGCCCCAGGGCTTTCGTGCCTCGATCCTGAAGCGGGCGTTCATGGCCGCCCATGCGAGTCGATACCATGCCACCGATGAGGTGGCGCTGGTCGAGCGGCTGGGCATCAAACCGCGTATCATCATCGGTTCATACGACAATATCAAGATTACAACGCCCGAAGATCTCGAATTGGGGTCATTGATACTGGAACGATGGAAATCACAGAGGACGTGACACACCTTGCATCTCGCGGGTGTTTTGGCTATTTTGGTATGAAATTGTCTGACAGGTATTGCGGCGAAGGGATTGCATGGAAAATCTTCTTGTTGTTCTTATTCTCAGCTATGTCGTCGGATCGATCCCGACAAGCATCATGCTCTCGAAGTGGTTTCACGGATTCGATATCCGTACCAAGGGGAGCGGAAATGCCGGCGGGACGAACGTCTTTCGAATCCTCGGGTGGAAAGCCGGCCTGTTCGTCGGCGTGATCGACCTCAGCAAAGGATTGATTGCCGCTACGCTGATCGCACGGCTCTTCTGGGACCCATCGCTCCCGTTCTACAACCGAACGCCGTTCGACGATTTCACCATCGTTCAAATGCTTTGCGGAGCGGCGGCGATCATCGGTCACATCTGGACCGTCTTTGCCGGGTTCCGCGGAGGAAAGGGAATCGCGACCGCCGCGGGTATGCTCGTCGGTCTCGCCCCTACAGAATTTCTGGTATCGATCCTGATCTTCGGACTCGTCATCGTTGCCTGGGGGTACGTCTCGCTGGGATCCGTCAGCGCCGCCGTGGCATTTCCGACAACTCTCTTCGTTCGACACACCGTGTTCGGCGTCCAAATCGACAGCTACAATACGCTCATCGTATTCAGTCTTGCAGTTGCTCTGCTTCTGATTTATTCCCATCGACAGAATATCAAGCGATTGCTTACAGGAACCGAGAATAGGATCTCGCGGTTCAACAAGAGACGATCTGTCAATCCATAAGGCTTAGCATCACTCCCGTGAACCCGTACACACCGTACGGGTTCATTGCGTTCTTCCCCACGCGCCCGAATCTGTATCGGATGCGCGCCTTTCGCTGGAGAACACAATCTATGAACATTGCCGTCCTTGGTGCGGGAAGCTGGGGAACAACCCTGGCGCTGTTGCTCATCGAGAAGGGATATGATGTCCGTCTCTGGGAGTACCACACGGACAATGTCAACGTCATGCGCGAGACACGGGAGAACGTTGCATTCCTCCCCGGTATTCTCTTGCCTGAGCGACTCCTCGTCACCAACGACATCGATGAGGCATGCCGATCCGCCGGCATGCTGGTGACGGCGGTCCCGTCTCAACACCTACGCTCTGTTCTCAGCCATCTCTCCACGAAGAAGCTGAGTGAGACAATCATCTGCAATGTCGCAAAGGGAATCGAGACTGAGTCACTCATGACGATGACGGAGGTCATCGAGGATTCTCTTCCGCAATGCCGCAAGGATAACCTTGCCGTTCTCTCGGGACCAAGCCATGCCGAGGAAGTCTCCAAGCGCATCCCCACCGCAATCGTTGCAGCAAGCGTCAAGAGCAGGACTGCCAAGATCGTTCAAGACGTCTTCTTGACTCCGTACTTTCGTGTGTACGTGAACGAAGATCTCAGAGGAGTGGAACTGGGCGGATCGATCAAGAACGTCATCGCTGTCGCGGCTGGAATCAGTGACGGTGCGGGTTTTGGCGATAACACCAAAGCCGCGATCATGACGCGGGGCATCTATGAGATCACCCGACTGGGGGTCAAGATGGGGGCACAGCCACGAACGTTTGCCGGATTATCAGGAATCGGAGATCTCATCGTGACGTGCATGAGCAAACACAGTCGCAACCGATACGTTGGCGAACAGGTGGGGGCGGGTAAGCCCCTGCAAGAGGTCCTCAAGAGCATGGTGATGATCGCTGAAGGAGTCCCGACGACAAAATCGGTACATGCCCTTTCACAGAAACTCGGTGTTGAAATGCCGATCGCGGGGGCCGTCTATCAGGTTCTCTTCGAGGGAAGAAATCCGCATGACGCAACCGAAGATCTCATGACGAGAGACGCGAAAGGGGAATAGCCGTCTGCGTGCCAAACCACGCCGTTGATGTTTGAGTCTCTTTCCACTTCTTGCGTCCCGTTTTCCGCGTCGCCACCTTCCTACCTTGCTTATCCCTGAGCTTTTGAGTATTTTTGTGACACATCTAGCAGAAATCCACAATATCTGTCCAATTCTCGTGATTTCGTATCTCTTATTCTTCTTGGGCGGGTATCTCCCCGGCTCATTTCCGACAGCCTATCTTCTCGTCCGAAAGTGGGCGAATCTTGACATTCGCTCCGAGGGGAGTGGAAATGTCGGTGGTTACAACACGTACAGGGTCACCGGTTCTTCCCGCATGGGGACCGTTGTGGGGCTTATCGACGGTGCGAAGGGCTTGATCGCGGTCGTGGGGGCCCTGTTGGTCGGGGGAGATTTCTGGCATGTCGCGTTGGCGCTGATTGGGGCGATCGTCGGTCACAATTATTCGGTGTGGCTAAAGTTCCGAGGCGGACGCGGTCTCGCGACGGCCGCTGGGGGTGTCCTGCCGATCGGAGTGATGTACGGCGTCCATTGGTGCATCGTCTGGATTGTCGCGAAATCTCTGGGTCGGGGAATTCTCACGGCAAACGTATTCGCCGTACTGCTTGCTCCTCTCCTCGTCTACCTCACGCCCGACAGCGTCCTCAGGTTCTTCATGACAAGCAACGTGCCGCTGGCTGATTACCGACTGCTGAGCGTTTTGCTTAGTGTCGTGCTTCTGATGGGCCATGTGAACGGCATAAAAGAGGTCGTTGCCGACCTCAAAGGAGTTCAGCCGGAAATCGAGAATCCGGAATGAGATGCTATGAATGGAGGAAGAAAAGTGAAGCTCAAAGGTTTTCTTGCTGTTCTCTCGGTGATGATAGTTGTCGGGTTTGTCCTTGGCTATGCGGTGAAATCCGCGACATCTGCTAACCCGCCCGTTCATGACGCTGCGGATGTGGGTGTTCTGGAATCTGGCGCGGGCATGCAACAGGTGAGTCAGCAGTCGCCCGATGATCTTCCGCGCTCCCGCGAGAACGCGATCACGCGAGCGGTTGCGCGCGTCAGTCCCGCCGTCGTGGGGATCAATGTGACGGAGGTGCGTCAATTCCGTGATCCGTTCCACAGTTTCTTTGGCGATGATCCCTTCTTCCGGCAGTTCTTTGGAGACCGGACATACAAGCAGGAGGTCAAGGGTATCGGTTCGGGATTCATCATCTCGCCCGACGGCTACATCGTGACGAATGACCATGTCGCCGGCAATGCCGCCGAGATTACCGTGACACTGACAAGTGGAGAGCGCCTGAAGGCACAGATCGTCGGATCCGATCCGGTGACGGACATTTGTTTGCTCAAGGTGGAGGGCCGAAATCTTCCGTCTCTCACCTTCGGCAACTCGGATGAAATCATCATCGGTGAGTGGTCGATTGCCCTCGGAAATCCGTTCGGACTCTTCGAAATCAATGACAAGCCGACGGTGACGGTTGGTGTGATCAGTTCGACGGGAATGAACCTGGGTCGTGTTGGCAATCGTTTCTATCGCGACATGATTGAGACGGATGCAGCAATCAATGGCGGGAACAGCGGTGGACCGCTGGTGAATGGACTTGGCGAAGTCATCGGCGTGAATACACTGATTTTCACCGGAGGCCAGAGCTCCACGTATGTCGGATACGGATTCGCCATCCCGATCAACAAGGTGAAATCGATCGTCAATGAGCTCAGGAAAAGCGGCAAGGTGGGTCGTCAGGGATATACAGGATTTGAAGCGCAGGTTGTTGATGTGAATATCGCGCGGTACTTCGGCTTGGCGCGCGCCGAGGGAATCATCATCAGTGAGATCCATCGGGGAGGACCTTCGGAACGGGCCGGGTTACGGGTCGGCGATATCATTCTCGAGATCAACGGGAAGAACGTAAAATCCGATACGGATTTCCTCGGAATTCTCTATGATTCAAAGCCCGGGGAGACGTGGGAGATGAAGATTTTCCGCGACAAGCGAACGATTTCGATCAGTCTCAGAATCGACAAGGATCCTCAATAAAGGAGAGCGCCGCGTGATCGGCCGTTACACCCGTCCGGAGATGGGGGGCATCTGGGAAGACGAAAACAGGTTTCGCATCTGGCTGGAGATCGAGGTGCTGGCGTGCGAGGCACAGGCGCAACGCGGGATCGTCCCCGAGGAAGCCGTCATGACCATCAGGTCGAAGGCGGCGTTCTCGGTCGAACGGATTCTGGAAATCGAACGTGAAGTCAAACACGATGTCATCGCGTTCCTGACGAATGTCGGGGAATCGGTCGGCCCCGACGCGCGCTTCATTCATCTGGGGATGACTTCGTCGGATGTGCTCGATACTGCGCTCGCCGTCCAGATGGATCAGTCTGCCGCGTTGCTTCTGAGCGGTCTCACGGGACTCCGGGACGTGCTGGCGCGGCGGGCAAAGGAATTCAAGTACACGGTGATGGTGGGGCGAACTCACGGTGTGCATGCCGAGCCGGTGACGTTTGGACTCAAACTTGCGCTCTGGTATGCCGAAGTGTCGAGGAATATCTACCGTCTGACCGCGGCTCGCAAACGCATTGCCGTTGGTCAGATTTCCGGGGCCGTGGGGACGTACGCATATGTAGACCCATTTGTGGAGGCATACGTGTGCAGAAAGCTTGGACTCGAACCGGCCCCGATTTCCACGCAGGTTATCCAACGGGACCGCCACGCCGAGTTTCTCAACGTGCTTGCCGTCTGCGGATGTACGCTGGAAAAGATAGCCACAGAAATCCGGCACCTCCAGAAGACGGAAGTGCTCGAGGCCGAAGAGTTCTTCTCGAAGGGGCAAAAAGGCTCCAGTGCGATGCCGCATAAACGTAATCCGATCACCTGCGAACGGATTGCCGGACTCTCCCGCGTTCTTCGGGGGAATGCCTTGGCCGGGATGGAAAATGTCGCACTCTGGCACGAGCGGGACATCACGCATTCATCAGTAGAGAGGATCGTGATCCCGGATAGCTGTATCCTTCTTGATTTTATGCTTCATGAGACAACGCGAGTGATCGATAAGCTCGTGGTGTATCCGGACAACATGACCCGAAACCTCGAACGCACGCGCGGCCTCATCTTTTCGCAGTCGCTCCTCCTTGCGCTCATGCAGAAGGGGATGAGCAGGGAAGACGCTTACGCGATCGTACAGCGCCTGGCAATGACGGTTTGGGAAACAAAAGTCGAATTCAGCGCTCTTGCGCGCGGCAACGAGGCAGTCAAACAATTCCTCTCAGACGCGGATCTCGAAGCCCTTTTTGATCCGAAGAAGAGTACCCAGCACGTCGACTACATCTTCGAACAAGTCGGCTTGAAATAATCGAAAGAAAATCATGGCAAAGACATTTCAGAATTTCATCAACGGAACGTGGGTCAATGCAAAAAGCGGGAAGACTTTCGAAAATCGCAATCCGGCGAATTGGGCCGAGGTGCTCGGCACATTTCCCTCATCATCGAAGGACGATGTCGACGAGGCCGTGAAAGCCGCGCGCGCGGCGTTTGAGCGGTGGCGGTTGGTCCCCGCCCCGCATCGCGGAGATATCTTGCGGAAGGTCGGCGATCTCATGACGGCTCGAAAAGATGAAATCGCCCGACGCATGACAAGAGAGATGGGAAAGGTGCTCCTCGAGACGCGAGGTGACGTTCAGGAAGGAATCGACACCGCGTACTATGCAGCCACTGAGGGAAGGCGTCTCTTCGGCCACACCGTCCCATCGGAACTCCCCAACAAGTTCAACATGGCGATGCGAATGCCGATCGGCGTCGCGGGAATCATCACCCCATGGAATTTTCCGATGGCGATACCGACCTGGAAGATTTTTCCCGCTCTCGTGTGCGGCAATACGGTTGTGTTCAAACCCGCGTCCGATACGCCGGAGACTGCCACCATTCTGGTTGAGATTCTCGCGGAAGCAGGGATTCCGGAGGGCGTCATCAATCTTGTACACGGCGGAGGAGGCGCGGTGGGGATGGCGATCGTTGAACATCCTGACATTGATCTTGTGAGCTTCACGGGGTCGACCTCCGTGGGGAAGAAGATAGCGGAACTGGCGGGCAAGTCGCTGAAACGCGTTTCCCTTGAACTCGGCGGGAAAAACGCCCAGATCGTGATGGAGGATGCGAACCTCGATCTCGCCCTCGACGGCGTGCTGTGGGGTGCGTTTGGAACAACCGGCCAGCGATGCACCGCCACCAGCCGCCTGATTCTTCATGAGAACATCTACGACAAGTTTCTCTCGATGTTAGTTGCAGGGGTGAAGAAGCTCCGCGTCGGCGATGGATTGAAGGAGGGGACACATGTCGGACCTCTCGTCAACGAAGGACAGCGGGAAGTTGTGGAAGAGTATGTGAAGATCGGCACCGACGAGGGAGCAACAGTGCTCCATGGAGGAAAGCGACTTTCCGGCGGCGAACATGAAAAAGGATGGTTCCACGAGCCCACCATTCTCGTCAACGTGACTCCCGATATGCGGGTCGCGCGCGAGGAGATCTTTGGTCCGGTTCTCTCGGTTCTTAAGGTCTCGTCGGTGGAACAGGCTATTGAAGTATCGAACAACACGAAGTACGGTCTTTCCTCTTCCATGTACACGCAAAACATCGGGTACGCGTACACTGCGATCCGGGACATCAAAGCCGGGATCACGTACATCAACAGTCCGACGATTGGGGCCGAAGCGCACATGCCGTTTGGCGGCGTGAAGGAGACAGGAAACGGTCACCGGGAAGGGGGATGGACAGTCTTCGAATTCTACTCTGAATGGAAAACCGTCTATATCGATTACAGCGGCAAGCTGCAGCGTGCCCAGATTGATACGGAGGGGACGTAACAACATGACCGGACGCCCCTTTCTTATCTGTTTCTACGAACATCAGGAGTTCTTCTGAGAGTCGGCATATTCTTTTTGACTAATCCGATGAGGGTCCGCTCCATGCCCGGCGAATCCTCGAGAAAAGAACATGTCCATCATTCACTCGACTCTATCGGAGAATATCCATGACCACACGGACAACAGAACAGGGGCGTGAGCAGAAGAATCATCTTCCCCGCCACCTCTCGACATCAGAACCTTCAAATCCTCCATTCATTCCCCGACAGCCGATATCGCCGTCTGACGTCCATGCGACGCTGAAGAAGCACATGCTCGTCGATGGGTTTGAGTTTGTCGTCGATTTCAAGCGCAGCCACGGTTCGTACTTGTTCGACTTCGTTTCGAATCGTCGGCTTCTCGATTTCTTCACATTCTTCGCGTCGGGTTCGGTCGGGTTCAATCATCCCAAGCTCACTGATCCGGCGTTCAAGGAGCATCTGGCGACACTTGCCGTGAACAAGCCCTCGAACTCCGATGTCTATTCGGTCGAGCTCGCGGAATTCGTCTCGACCTTCAGCCGAATAGCCCTCCCGTCGTACATGAAGTACATGTTCTTCATCGAAGGGGGAGCCGTGGCCGTTGAGAACGCCCTGAAGACCGCCTTCGACTGGAAGATTCGCAAGAACTTCGAGAGAGGATACAAGGAAGAACGCGGAAACCAGATTGTCCACTTCCGACGGGCGTTTCACGGCAGATCGGGATACGCCCTCTCGCTGACGAACACCGATCCGACCAAGACGAATTACTTCCCGAAGTTCTCGTGGCCGCGTATTCATAATCCTGCTATCCGCTTCCCGTTGAACGAAGAAAACCTGCGGCGTGTGGAGGAAGAGGAACGCCAGGCCCTCGCACAGATCAAGGATGCGATTAAGTCAAATCCTGACGATATCGCGGGTCTCATCATCGAGCCGATTCAGGCGGAGGGTGGTGATAATCATTTCCGCAAAGAGTTCTTCATCGAACTGAGACAGATCTGCAACGAAAACGAGATCCTTCTTATCTTCGATGAGGTGCAGACAGGGGTCGGACTCACCGGAAGAATGTGGGCGCATGAATACTTCGTCGAACCTGATCTCATGGCTTTCGGAAAAAAGACCCAGGTATGCGGAGTGCTCTCAGGCACAAGGATCGATGATATCCAGGACAATGTCTTTCATAAACCGAGCCGTATCAATTCGACCTTCGGGGGGAACTTGATAGACATGGTTCGGTTTATGCGTATTCTGGAGATCATCGAGGAGGATCACCTGATCGGAAATGCCGAACGGGTTGGCACACACCTGCTCGCACAATTATCAGCGCTTCAGAGTGAATTCCCCAAGCTCATCGACAATGTCCGTGGACGCGGACTGTTCTGCGCGATGGATCTGCCCACGCCGGAACTGCGGCTTGCTCTGCGAAAGAAGGCACTGAGTAAGGGATTGATCCTCATCGGATGCGGCGAGAGCGCCATTCGCTTCAGACCGCCGCTGAATCTTTCCGCCGACGAAGCCGATGAAGGTCTCGCTATTATCCGGCAATCACTGAAGGAACTCTCAACGTCAAACTGAGGAATAGAGGATGGAAACCGCCGGAAGAACCATCGGGGACGATCTCCGACTGAACATCGCGCTGGTCAAAGATCTGCTGATCCGATTCGTGAGAGATCAGATTCGCAACGTCGGATTTGAGCGGGCAATCATTGGTCTCTCCGGCGGGGTGGACTCCGCGGTTTCCACTTCCCTCGCGCTCCAGGCGCTGGGGCAAGACAATACGCTGGCCGTGATCCTTCCGCATCGGGACAGCAGCAGGGAGAGTGTGGAAGACGCCGAGCTGGTTGCCCGCGAACTGGGCGTCCATGCCGAGACGATCGATATCTCCGGAATGGTCGATTCGTATGCTCAGGCTCAGAACGTGACGGACAAGGTGCGGCGCGGAAACTTGATGGCCCGGGCGAGAATGATTGTTCTGTACGATCTCTCGCTGAGAGAAAAGGCACTCGTCATCGGTACGAGCAACAAAACGGAACTGCTTCTTGGCTATGGGACGATTCACGGTGATCTCGCGTGTGCGATCAACCCGATCGGCGATCTGTACAAAACCCAGGTTTGGCAGCTCGCGGATGCTCTCGGGATTCCCAAGAAGGTGATTGAGAAGAAACCGACCGCTGATCTCTGGCCGGACCAGACCGACGAGGGTGAGCTCGGCTTCACGTACGCAAGTGTCGATAGACTGTTGCACAAGATGGTCGATGAACGCCGGCGGGACGACGAACTCGCGGCAGCCGGATTCGAGCCGGAGTTCATTAGCCGTGTCCGGGAGATGATCCGTAAGAACCAGTTTAAGAGGCGTCCCCCGATTATTGCCAAAGTCTCCCATCGCACTGTGAACGTCGATTTTCGCTATAGCCGTGACTGGGGAGCATGAGAGAGTGCGGCGTGCGGATTGTTGAAGTGAATCTGGCGAATGGGGTGTGACAAATGCAGAATGGGGATTGTTGAAGTGAAAACGGACAAGAGGTCTCTGAACGGTACGCTCTATCTCGTCGCCACGCCGATCGGCAATCTTGAGGATATCACCTATCGCGCGGTGAGGATCCTTGCGGAGGTCGACCTGATCGCCGCCGAAGATACGCGCAAGACCAAGATCTTGCTCGACCGATACAATATCAGCAAGCCGATGGTGAGCTACTTCAGTCAGAATGAAGTGAGGCGCATTCCGGAGCTCATGTCACGACTTCAGCAAGGTGAATCGATAGCCCTGGTCTCGGATGCCGGTACTCCGGGGATTTCGGATCCCGCATACCGAATCGTGAACGAGGCAATTGCGCGTGATATCACGGTCGTTCCGATTCCGGGGGCTGCTGCGCTCATCCCCGCCCTTGTGATCAGCGGTCTTCCCACCCACGCTTTTGTCTTTGAGGGATTTCTCCCCCAGAAGAAAGGGAGAAAAACACGAATCCTCCAGCTGAAACACGAACGCCGAACCATTGTTCTCTATGAAAGTCCGCACCGTATCGTCAAGACCCTGCGCGAACTCCACGCCGCACTGGGCAACCGCTACATCGTCCTCGTCAGGGAATTGACGAAGATGTATGAAGAAGTCCTGAGGGGGCCGATCGAAGATATCCTTAACCAGATCGCCCACAAACCCGCGCGCGGAGAGTATGTTATTGTGATCTCCGGAGTGGAAGAAGAGACCGACCACGAGCTATAGGATGTCGCGCGGTCGAGTTGTGATTGCTCAGTGCTTGCGGTATATTGCACCACATCTCGAAGACCGAATTTCCTTCACACACGCTGACCACGGAATGAACTGCATCGTTCGATCACGTGCGATGTTCGTTGTCCTCCTTTCTCTGATCGGTTGTCTTGCCATACGCGAGGGACAACGCGCGCCTGAGTTTGAGCCATTTCCCTACCCGATCCACTCAGCCGCCGAACTTCAGTGGTTCTACAATGCAGATAGCTCATACGTGGTTCGATACGTCGTGCTGAATAAGTCAAAGACTGCGACGCGTCGCCACATCCGGTTCGCCATCCACGATACAAAAAGCGGAGCGATCCTCTTTTCGGATGAGCTGGACGACGCATCGCTCTCCTGGCGAAACGCCAATGAACTCGAAGTCGAACACCGTCCGGGAATTATTCCTGCAGAAGATGAGTTCAACGAATATCTTCACGGATACATTTATCACGTCCAATCAAGAACGAAAATCCCTCGGCGGGCCTCCATCCCGCATCCCGATTCGAAGTAGCGTGTCATAGCCGAAAGGAGCGATGTATGAGAAAACTGGTTCTTCCATTCCTGTTTGTCGTCGCCTTTGGGGCAGGCTTCACTCGCCTCGAGTTCAGGGCCGAACGCGAACGTGCGGCAAAGATCCATCCTGAATCGCCGATGGGTCTCTGGCAAGATGAGCTGGAGGCGAAGATCAGGCGCAAGGCAGAAGGGATGAAAAGGCCCGACGAGCCCGATCAGTTCCTGAGATTCCACCACGAGATCAGGACGCCGGAGGGTCAATCGGAGCCCGGCTATCCGGCAAACTACCGAATGATCGAACTGGAAAAAGCTATCCAGAGTCAGGCCGGACTTGGGAAACGTCAGGCCGCCGTGCTTCCGTGGGTGGAACGAGGACCCGGAAATGTCGGCGGACGTACACGCGGACTCATTCTCGATCCCATCGATCCGACGTACAACACGTGGTTTGCGGGCTCCGTCGGCGGCGGGATCTGGAAGACAACCAACGCCGGTTCGAACTGGATCAATCTGACGCCGAATCTACCCAATCTCTCAACCTCTGCGCTTGCGATGGCGGAGTCAAATCGAAACATCATCTATGCCGGCACCGGCGAAGGATTCGGGAATATCGATGCGATCCGCGGTGATGGAATCTGGAAATCTACCGACCGGGGAAACTCCTGGACACAGCTCGGTTCAACCGCCTCAAACACCGATTTTTCATACATCAACCGGATCATCGTTTCACCATCAGATCCGAATGTCGTTGTTGTGGGGACGAACACGGGAATTTTCCGCTCCACGGACGGCGGCTCCAACTGGACCAAAGTCTATGATGGGGGACGCATCCAGCATGTTCTGCATCCCTCCGGAAATTTTTCGATTCAGTACGCTGCGCACAACACGATCGGTGTCCTCAAATCCACGAACGCCGGAGAGAGTTGGAGCGTACTTCCCTCCTCATTTCAAGGAGCGCGGCGTATCGAACTGGCGATTGCACCAAGCGACGCCAATCGGATTCTTGCATCCGTCGAGACTGCGACGAATGCCGAGCTGTACATGTCGGATAACGGTGGCTCCACATGGAATCTGACGCGACAATCGAGCGGCACAACCGTCAATTGGCTCGGCTCTCAGGGGTGGTATGATAACACAGTCGCGGTCCATCCGTTCAACAAGGATATTGTCTACGTCGGTGGGATTGATGTTCACATGATTCAGGTTCAGGGGGGCGGTTCGTCGCAGACCGGAATCTTGGGTGTTGATCTTGTCAATACCTCGTCGTTCCTCGGTTTTGTGAACTGGGGAGGACCGTACGCCGGAGGCGGAATCGGTGTGGGCAAACAGTTTCTCGGCGCCACGAACATCGATACGACGGATTACACGTCGGTCGAAATCCGGTTCGGACCGGGTCGTTCACAAATGGCTCATCGATTCATACGAATCGGGGGAGGAACATACGTCTACCAGAACTACGTGCAGGTCCCCTTCGAGGTGTGGGATGTCACGAATAACCGACAGTTGATGGCGAGCTTTCGAGATTGGTTTGAAGATGGCGCATTTGATCTAATCCACTATGACGGGACAAATCCTCAACGCGAGTACATCTTTGTCCATGCCGTGCCGTACTCTTCAACCACGCCGAGTTCGTTGATCAGTATTTCGGACGGGCACAGACACAAGAATACGTATGCGGCTTGGCCGATCCTTGCGTCAGGCGCAACGTGGAATCCGACGGCACTTCCCGTTTCCTCTATTCTCATCAGATTTGGGAGCCAGACCCTTGTCACGCGGTCCATCAGCAAGATGACTAATTGGTATCCAGGGCTCTCGCGTCCCGGCGGGGGAACGTATCCATATGTCCATGCCGATCATCACAATCTCCTTCTTGTCCCCACAAACTCCGCGACCCAATCGTTTCGCATGATCAACGCGAACGATGGGGGGGTGGAATACTCCGACGATGGGGGTACGGTCTGGCGCAAAACACTGAACGGATTCAATACGACCCAATTCTACGGGGCCGACCGGAAGCCCGGATCTCAGGAATACATCGGCGGGATGCAGGATAACGGGACGTACCGCTCTCCGGCAAGCCCGAATTCGCTGTCACAATGGACCGACCAGATTGGAGGCGACGGCTTCGATGTCATCTGGCACGCAAAGAATCCGAATCTGCTCATCGCGGGCTCTCAATACAATAACTTCCGACGCTCAACGAATGCCGGGACAACGTGGCAGAATGCGACATCGGGCCTTCTCGATGTCGGATCGGGAAGAGGCGTCTTCATCAACCGGCTCGCAAAATCGACGCTCGATCCTGATCTCGTGTTTGCCGTCGGCAGTATGGGTATCTGGCGCTCCGACGATTTTGCCGAGAGCTGGACAAGCATCCCGGTCAGTACGGGGTGGGGATTCTCAAGCTCTCGCGGTCAGGCGGCGATATCGGCCGCAGACCCGCAGGTCGTGTGGGCCGGCGTTCGCATAAGCTCCACCGGTTCGCTTCACGTCTCGACAAACTCCGGGCACTCGTTTGCACCGGTCACAAACTACACGGGCGCAACGCTGGGCGTTCTGAGCGGACTTGCCACACATCCTGCCGACCGGCAGACCGCGTATGCGCTGTTCTCGATTGCAAGAGCGCCGAAGATTCTTCGTACGACAAACCTCGGTCAGAGCTGGACAGATATCTCTGGCTTCGGTTCAGGCGCTGTCAGTACAAACGGATTTCCCGATGTTGGGACGTACTGCCTCCTCGTGATGCCGCACAAACCGTCTGAAATTTGGGTCGGAACGGAAATCGGCCTGTTCATCTCAACCGATAATGGCGCAACCTGGTCGTACGCGAATAATGGGATTCCAGCAGTCTCGATCTGGTCGCTCGGCATCGTGGATGATGAGGTCATTGCGGCGACACATGGTCGCGGAATATGGAGCGTCCGGATTCCGGAGCTCCTGACAGCACCGAAGCCCGTTGTCACGCTCTCACCGCGTCTTCTGGCGATGGCGCAAGGGGGTCTGGGAGCGCTGAACATCTATGTCGGATTGAAATCGGCGTACGACTCGACGCGCGTCATCCTCAACGGAAGCGTCTTCACGACGTTGAAAGCCAACCCCGTGGCTGTCGATACGATTGTGGTATATCCTGTGACGGGTGCCGCAACGCACACGGTACAAATCGTCGCGTACAAGGGGGGAAGTGAATTCCGCTCCGGAGTGAAGACGGCATCCGTCGTTCAGATCAAGGCACCGGTAACCGCCTATGTCGATTCGATGAATGTTCCTACCACAAACTATACGGCAACGGGATTCGCGAGACAACTGGTCCCGGGTTTCTCGACGGAGGCCTATCATACGCCGCATCCCTATGCGAACAACCAGAATTACATCCTCCAGCTCAATGTTCCGATCATCGTGCATGCGACGAACAGCAATGTTGTCTTTGACGAGGTCGCTCTCGTTGAGCCGGGCGATCCCGGATCGCGATTTGGAGAGGAAGAGTTTTGGGACTACTGTGTCGTCGAAGGAACGAAAGACGGGATCACGTGGAAACCTCTGGCCGATGGCTATGATGCGGATGCACACCCGGCGTGGCGATCAGCTTATGATCAATTGCTTACCGGGGCGGCTTCTTTGTTTCGTCCCCGCGTGATCAATCTGAGGAACACATTTTCCGCAGGGGATCATGTGTTGATACGCTTCCGGATGTTCACGGATGCCGCCGTGACAGGGTGGGGATGGGTGATTGATAACCTGAGAATACAGGAGGGAAATCCGCCCCTTTCCGTTCATGATCGGAATGAAATCCCGCGAGAATTCACTGTCGCGCAGAACTACCCGAATCCCTTCAACGCATCGACCATCCTCATCGTCGGATTACCTGCGCGCGAGCGATTGACGATTAGAGTCTATGACCGCATCGGTCGATTGGTGGCGACGCTTGCCGATCGAGAATTCGAACCCGGCTATCATACCCTTGCCTGGAATGCTGGTTTCATCAGCTCCGGCGTATACTTCTATGAAGTTCGCGCCGGCCAGAACCGGGCAATCCGCAAAATGACGCTCCTCCGGTAGCATCGTCCATTCTTGCAGCTGACCGCCGCCGAACGGTGACGGTCAGCTCTCCCCCTCAGATGCGCCCCTTCCGGTTCAGGACTTGACACGTGGCCTAAGATTCATTATCTTGTTAGCACTCTTATCCATGGAGTGCTAATCCTTTCCAACTCATTGAAACAACAAAACTTACAGATGGAGGATATGTATGGCATCGCTGAAACCACTGGCTGACAGAGTAGTTATCAAACCATCTGTCGCTGAAGAGAAGACGAAAGGGGGCATCATCGTCCCTGATACCGCAAAAGAAAAGCCGGTCTGGGGTGAAGTGATTTCAGTCGGCCCCGGTCGCGTGAGCGACGACGGGAAGACCATCCCGATGCAGGTCAAAGCCGGTGACAAAGTGCTGTATGGCAAGTACTCGGGCACGGAGATCACCATCGAAGGCGAAGAGTACCTCATCATGCGTGAAAGCGACATCTTCGCGTTGATGTCATCCAAGTAAGAACTTGACATTCACATCACCCAATTGACGAAAAGGAGCAAAGAAAGATGGCTGCAAAGCTAATCCAGTTCAATGCGGATGCTCGATCTGCGCTGAAGCGTGGCGTTGATCAGCTGGCAGACGCGGTGAAAGTGACGCTGGGTCCCAAAGGACGAAATGTCGTCATTGACAAGAAGTTCGGTCCGCCGACCGTGACAAAGGACGGCGTCACCGTGGCAAAGGAAATCGAATTGACCGATCCGATCGAAAACATGGGCGCGCAGATGGTCCGCGAAGTCGCCTCCAAAACCTCCGACGTGGCGGGAGATGGCACCACAACTGCGACCATCCTTGCTCAGGCAATCGTTCGCGAGGGCTTGAAGAACGTCACCGCCGGTGCCAACCCGATGGATCTCAAACGCGGTGTGGACCTTGCCGTGAAAAACGTCGTTGCGGGACTCAAAACCCTCAGCAAAGAAATCGGCGACGACAGGGAAAAAATCGCCCAGGTCGGTTCCGTTTCTGCAAACAACGATCGCAGCATCGGTGAGTTGATTGCCAGCGCGATGGAGAAAGTCGGAAAAGACGGCGTCATTACCGTCGAAGAGGCAAAGGGAACTGAGACCACACTCGAAGTCGTCGAGGGAATGCAGTTCGATCGCGGATATCTCTCCCCCTACTTCGTGACCGATGCAGAGACGATGGAAGCAGCCCTCGAGGATCCGTATATCCTGATTCACGACAAGAAGATCAGTGCGATGAAAGATCTTCTCCCGATTCTCGAGAAGATTGCACAGTCCGGTCGTTCAATGCTGCTCATCGCCGAGGAGGTTGAGGGCGAGGCGCTTGCCACGCTCGTGGTCAACAAGTTGCGCGGCACGCTGCGCGTCTGCGCGGTGAAGGCCCCTGGCTTCGGCGATCGTCGGAAGGCAATGCTCGAGGATATCGCGGTGCTGACCGGCGGAACGGTGATCTCGGAGGAGAAAGGCTTCAAACTCGAGAACGCCCAGATTTCCTACCTCGGCACGGCAAAGCGCGTCACGATCGACAAGGATAACACCACGATCGTGGAAGGCGCAGGCAAGAAAGAGGATATTAAGAAGCGCATCAACGAGATCAAGCAGCAGATCGATAAGACCACGTCGGACTATGACAAAGAGAAGCTTCAGGAGCGACTCGCGAAGCTGTCGGGAGGCGTGGCCGTGCTCAAGATCGGCGCGTCGACCGAAGTCGAGATGAAGGAGAAGAAAGCTCGCGTCGAAGATGCCCTGCATGCAACACGCGCCGCGGTTGAAGAGGGAATCATCCCCGGAGGCGGTGTCGCCTATTTGCGCTGTCTCAACGATCTCGACGAAATCAAGGCCGATAACGAAGATCAGAAGGTCGGTATCGAAATCGTGCGTCGTGCGCTCGAGGAACCGGTCCGTCAGATCGTGGGAAACGCGGGAATGGAAGGTTCGGTCGTGGTCAATAAGATCAAGGAGGGCAAGGACGATTTCGGTTTCAACGCCCAGACCGAGCAATACGAGAACCTCATCAAGGCCGGCGTGATCGACCCGACGAAGGTCGCACGCGTTGCCCTTGAGAACGCCTCCAGTGTTGCCGGTCTGCTTCTCACCACTGAGGCAACCGTCGTTGAGAAGCCGGAGAAGGAAAAGGCACCGCCGATGCCTCCACACGGCATGGGCGGCGATATGTACTAGCAGGTGTCCGAAACCGATTCTGATGTGACGTCGGGGGTTCCCTCCCGACGTCACTCAGCGGATTCCCGCTGGAGCTCTTTAGCAGCAGCCTGCGTGGCCTTGAACTCAAAGCACCCCCGAATCTGCTAGCGCAATAGCCCCTTCGGCAAATAGTCGGAGGGGCTTTGCTTTTTCTTGACACTTCTTGGGAAATTCTGTAGCTTGACGCACCGACATGCAAGAGGGGAATCTCCGCCGGTATCCCCAGCCGGATGGATGCTTGCGTCGGATCACTTCCTAATCTTCCACTTCAATGAAAGGGGGGCCGCACGATGCCCGACCAATTCACCAAGATGGTGAAAGCAGGTAAAATCACCTATTTCTTCGACGTGAAGGAGGCGAAGAACAAATCGAAGTATCTTTCGATTACGGCAAGCCAGCCTTCCACGTCGGGCGACAAGAAGTTCACGAAGCGAAGTATCTTCGTGTTCAACGAAGCGGCTGAGGATTTTCACAGCGCCGTCGGTGAAGCCGTGGCGAAACTCAAATAGCATCGACGGATGTCCGCCAGCGACGAAGCCCTCGGGACAATCCCGGGGGCTTTGGCTGTACGCCCCTTCCGACAAGACCGCGTATCTCTGCTTCCTTGCTTGTCCTTTCTTTATTGGCTAAATTTGTCGCAATTATGCGCATCCCGGACGAGACCATCGAACAAATCCGCTCCTCTGCCGACATCGTTGACGTCGTCTCGGCTCACGTCCGACTTAAGAAACGGGGCAAGAACTTCGTCGGCCTGTGCCCCTTCCACACCGAAAAGACCCCCTCGTTCACCGTCAGCCCCGACAAACAGATGTACCACTGCTTCGGCTGTGCCAAAGGAGGTAACGTCTTCACGTTCATCATGGAGACGGAGAAGGTTTCCTTTGTGGAAGCGGTGCGGGCGCTTGGGGATCGCGTCGGCATTCCGATTGTCCTCGAGGAAAGCGGCGTTCCGGGCGAGGTCGACCGCCTCTATGAGGTCTGTCGGTTTGCGGGGAAGTGTTTCCATGAAAACTTGCTTCAAACGGAAGAAGGGCGATTCGCGCTCGAGTACTTTCGCGGCAGAGGATTCGACGACGAGACGATCCGCTCGTTTGGGTTGGGATATTCGATGAACAGCTGGGAGTCGCTCCTCACTCGTGCCCGGCAGGAGGGATTTTCGGAGGAAGAGCTTCTGAAGGCAGGCTTGGTTCGCCAGCGTGAGGATGGGAGTCACTATGACTATTTTCGCGGACGGGCGATGTTTCCAATCTTTTCGGTGGCGGGGCGAGTGATTGGATTTGGAGCACGAAAACTCCGGGAGGACGACGTAGCGGGGAAATATCTGAATTCACCCGAAACGCTCATTTACAACAAAAGCAGAATCCTTTACGGCCTCTTCAATGCGAAAGAGGCGATCCGTTCGGAACAGAAAGCCATCGTCGTTGAGGGGTACGCGGATCTTCTCTCCCTCCACCAGGCAGGATTCATTAACGTCGTTGCAAGCAGCGGCACGGCATTGACCCGGGAGCAGGTCCAACTTGTGAAACGATATGCGAGAACGATTACTCTTGTTTTCGATCCCGATTCTGCCGGTGCAAGCGCGACGCTTCGGGGCGTCGACGTCGCACTGGAAGAAGATCTCGACGTGGAAACCGTTCTGCTGCCCGACGGGAAGGACCCTGACCTGTTTGTCCAAACGGAGGGTGCGCAGGCATTTCAATATCTTCTGGATCATGCCGTCTCGTTTATCGACTACAAAGCCGATCAGCATCTCAAGAGCGGGAGTTTCACGACGCCCGAGGGAACGACGGAGGCGATTCGATCCATCGTCCAATCGATCGCAAGAATTAAGGATGAATTGAAACGAAATATCTATCTCAAGCACGTCGCCGAGAAGTATGATCTCTATGAATCGGTACTGCACCGGGAGATGGAGAAATGGATTTCACCGCGCAAGACCCCGGCTCGTGCGGTTCCTCCCGCATCATCATCCGAAGAACAGCGAATGGAGATGCAGCCCGCAAAACCCTCCGCTCCGATCGGAACAGCCGAACGGGATCTCCTGGCGGTCCTTCTGACGGGAGATCCGGCGACCCTCGAGTATGTCTTCGCCAATATCACGATGACGGATCTTGAGGACTCGAGGGTGAAAGAGCTGGTGCAGCGAGTGTTGGAAAGGGTTGAAAGCACGGGGCGATTCGATTTCCATCTCTTTCTCACGGAACTAGAGGACGAGTCTCTCCGCAACCTCGCCTCCGAAGTCATGCTCGCGAAGTACGAACTGAGCAAGGGTTGGCAGGAACTAGACGCCAGAATCCAAAAAGCGGAACCCTTGACTCTTGCGCGGGATGCCGTTTTCCGACTGAAGAAGAACATTATCGATCGGGAAATTGCCGCAAACCGAAAAGGCCTGCGGGAAGCGGAACAACAAGGAAAAGAAACTCGCTCGTTTACCCTCCGCCATGTCGAGCTTCTCGAGATCCTCAAAGAGCTTGAACGAATTTATCGTGGTGAGCCGATTCCCAAACCCGGCCAAACCGTTGAGAAGCATGACGAGCAGCAATGATTCTGTCGATCACGAATTGAGGAAGCGGTGCCAACTCCGAATCAGCTGATGATTTATATTGTCCCGGGGAAGTGCGATTTCTGCGGCTGCTGTGTCGGCGTCTGCCCCGAAGATGCCATCGAATTGATGGAGTCGAAGATTTCCATCATCGAAGAACGCTGCACCAACTGCAAAAAGTGTGTTTGGGCGTGTCCATGGGAGGTCATCGAATTTCATCGCGATGGAGTCGCCCATCTCCCCAAAGAACTAAGCTCTCTACCGAATGTGCGCGCATGAAACCCAAATATGATGTGATCGTTGTCGGAGCCGGACCCGCGGGATCAACGGCGGCTCGCTCTGTTGCCTCGGGGGGAGCATCTGTTCTGGTGCTGGAAAAAGACCGCGATGTCGGGTACCCCGTTCGATGTGGAGAAGCTGTCAGTCACGAAGGAGTCGTCCAATTCATCGATCCCGATCCGCGTTGGATTGCCTCGACCGTCACACGATTCAAACTGGTTGCCCCGAACGGGAAGGAGGTCGTTCCGCGACTCGATGGAACGGGCTACGTTCTCGAGCGACGGATGTTCGACTACGAGCTCGCCAAGTTGGCTGCTCGCGCCGGGGCCGACATCATTACAAAAGCCTACGTCTACGATCTGCTGAGGAATGGAAATGAGGTCGTCGGCGTCAGGACGCTCATCGATGATAGGAAGATTGACATCTCCGGAGCGATCATCGTGGCTGCCGATGGCGTCGAGAGTCGCGTGGGAAAATGGATCGGCATCGACACGACGTGTCACATCCGGGACATGGAAAGTTGTGCGCAGATGACGATCTCGGGCATCGAAATTGACGAAGATATTCTGGAGTTCTATTTCGGAGACGATGTGGCACCGGGGGGATATCTCTGGGTCTTCCCCAAGGGGAGAGAAAGTGCGAATGTCGGCATCGGAATCAATGTGCAGAGTGCGAAGAACCGATCGGCGATTCGATTCCTCACCGACTTTGTCGAGAAGAAGTATCCGAAGGCCGCGGTTCTGACACGGATTGCCGGAGGTGTGCCGTGTGCCAGAACGTGCGACACGATCGTCAAAGAGAATGTGATGCTTGTGGGTGATGCCGCACGCCAGGTGAATCCGCTCTCGGGGGGAGGTATTATCAGCGGCATGATCGGCGGGATGATCGCCGGCGAAGTTGCCGTCGAGGCGCTACAGAAGAAGGATCTTTCGCATCTGAATGAATATGAGCGTCGCTGGCATCGACGACTTGGCTGGCGTCATGAAGTGTTCTATCGCATCAAGGAAGCAATCGGGGAGTTTTCGGACGAAACGTTGAACAAGATTGCCGACAGCGCGTTGAAACTCCCGCAAAACAAACAGACTCTGGGAGGGATTTTTCGCACGGCGCTCTGGAATCAGCCCTCACTTCTCATCGATGTCGCCAAAGTGTTCATTTCTTGATCTTCACACCCCGTGAGACTATATTGGCTGGAACAACCGACGGTCGCCGTTTGTGAATTCCATCGCCCCGAAGAAGATTCTGATCGTCCGCACGGATCGCATCGGCGATGTCGTTCTTTCCCTCCCGATGATTGATCTCCTCCGGCGCACGTTCCCCGACGCCAGGATCTCTTTTCTCGCACAGGACTATACGGCTAAACTCCTGGTTGGATATCCGGGGCTCGATCAACTCCTGTTGTATCGAGAAGGGGTTTCCCAGAAGCGGTTCTGGAGGATTCTGGGAGAGCTTCGCCTTGCGTCATTCGATACTGTCGTCGTTGCCCATCCGACGTTTCGGATTGCTCTGCTGGTGTTTCTCGCGGGAATTCCCATTCGTATCGGAACGGGCTATCGATGGTACTCGTTTCTATTCAACCGGAGAGTCTTCGAACACCGGAAGACGGCCGAGCGGCATGAAGCGGAGTATAATCTTTCCCTTCTTCGGGTACTCGGTTGCGATGTCGCGCTGTCCCCGCGGCCAATCCTTCCTCTGCAAAACGCGGTCGCGGCCCGGGTGGACGAGATTCGAGCGCGCCACGGTCTCTCCGGCAACGAAGCGATCATCGTTCTCCATCCCGGGAGCGGCGGATCAGCTCGTGACTGGCCTCCGGAACGGTTTGGCGAACTCGCGGCAAGACTCTCGGAGGCCGGTTTTCAGGTCGTGATGACCGGCAGTCGCGGTGAGGAGCATTTAGTCCAGAATGTCGTGGCTGCTTCCGGGAACCGCGCGATATCGCTCGCGGGGGAGTTTTCACTGGATGAACTGGCGTGGTTTCTCCGAGGTGCACGATTGGTCGTCTCGAATTCGACCGGGCCTCTCCACATCACCGCAGCCCTCGGGGTACCGGTGGTCGCGTTTTATCCTCCGATCCTGGCTTGCAGTTCGAGGCGGTGGGGGCCGCTTGCGAGCGATAAGGTGATCTTTGAACCTCGAGCGGAAGATTGTCCAAGGTGCAAAGGGGGTAGCTGTCGCGGAGACGATTGCATGCGATTGATTGCCGTCGATGACGTCTTCCGGGCGAGTATCCAGCTGTTGAGCCGCGTGACCAACAAGACCGGACAGGTGCCATGAGTCGCGAATTCTCTTTCGTGAGCTTCATTCTGATGTTCTGCACGCTGATCGGAGTCGCTCAGGTCCCGGGTCCCATGCTCATCCTTCGAGATACGACAGGAACCCGTCCCGATCTGCGGACGATACCCCAAAACGCCTTTGGTCTCGGTGAACGTCTCGTGTATGACGTTGGCTACAGCTTCATCAAGGCGGGAGAGGCGGTGATGACGATTCCGTCCGTTGAGAGAATTCACGGGAGAGATGCCTACCGCGTCGTCTTCACCGTAAATTCCACTCCCACCTTTTCCTTCTTCTTTAAGGTGGAAGACAAGTATGAGACGATGATGGATGTGGAGGGATTGTTCCCATGGCGATTTTCGCAGAAGATCCGGGAGGGAAATTACAAGAGAGATTTTGAAGCAGAATTCGACCAGGTGAACAACATCGCTCGTGCCAACGACAAGGAGTACGCTGTCCCTCCGTATGTTCACGATGTGGTCTCAGCATTCTACTTCACGCGGACACTCGATTTTTCCAGTATGAGAATCGGATCGAAGATCTCCCTCAACAATTTTTTCAAAGACACGACCCATCCATTGCCCGTCAAGTTTCTCGGCCATCAACAAATCTCTGTGCCCGCGGGAGTATTCAACTGTGTGCTGATTGAGCCGTTGATCAAGGAGGGAGGATTGTTCAAGAGCGAAGGACGCGTCATCATCTGGTTGACCAATGATGAACGACGCATCCCGGTACGCGTGAGCACAAAAGTGATCATCGGTTCGATCGAGGCGGAGTTGCGGGAATTTTCCGGGATACGGGGCGAAGTCAAAGCAAAGGTCAGATAGGTGAACCCATGTCGAAATATACTCAGATCGACCTCTCAAAGATCAAGACGATCTCGATCGCGAAACGAAAAAGCAAAGTGAACCCGAAGGACTTCGCTACGGTGGTGTCGGCAGAGACCGCGACGCTGGGCGAGTTCCTTGACTCGATTCCGCGAATCCTTGCGGGACAGGAGCTCAGAGACCTCGCGGATGATGTCGTTCGCTCGCGCCGGACAGGGAAGCCGGTGATCCTTCTGATGGGAGCCCACGTGGTCAAGGTGGGGCTTTCTCCGATCGTCAACGATCTGATCGCTTTGGGAGTCATTACGCACGTCGCCATGAACAGCGCCGCCGCCATTCACGATGTCGAAAGCGCAATGTGGGGCCATACCTCTGAGGATGTGGCCGCGAACATTCTGGACGGACGGTTTGGGATGTCGAAAGAAACAGGATCGTTTATCAACGATGCGCTGGCCAAGGGATTTCGTGAATCGTCGGAAGGATACGGCGAAACGCTGGCTCGAAAGCTGATCCGGCTGAATGCCCGTCATCGAGAGCTCAGTATTCTCGCGACGTGCTATGATCATTCAATTCCGATTACCGTCCATGCGGCCATCGGTACCGATATTGTGCACCAACAAGCGACGATGGATGGCGCGGCAACCGGCGAGTTGAGCTTCCGCGATTTCAAGATCCTCGCCTCCTCGGTAAAAGACCTGATAGGCGGCGGCGTGGTCCTGAATGTCGGTTCGGCGGTGATTCTTCCCGAGGTTTTCCTGAAGGCCCTGACTGTGGCTCGCAATCTCGGACACAAGGCGATGGGATTCTCCACGGCCAACTTCGACATGATCCGCCACTATCGTCCCACTGTCAATGTCGTCGAACGCCCAACAAAGCCCTCCGGCAAAGGGTATACATTGACCGGGCATCATGAAATCATGATTCCGCTGTTCGCCGCGATGATCAAGCAGCGGATGGGAAAAGCCCGCACCCGATGATTGACACCGACAGACATACTCCAGGGGATTCGTTCGTCGAACGCAATGAGATCAATCCGTTTGTCTTTGCGTTTCTGACACTCTTCATCACGTTCGTTCTCTACCAACTCGTCGCAGGGGGACTAACCTATTTGATTGTTGGTGACACCAACATCACGCGCGAGAATGTGGGACGCATCCGGCTTCTGACGATGCTCGGTCAGGTGTTCTTCATCCTGATTCCCACGCTCTGGTTTGCCCGTCTCCTGAGTTCCGACTGGAAAAACGTCTTCCCGTGGAAACTCCCCAGACTTCCCGAGATGTTCTTTGCCGTGTTGGGACTCGTCTTCCTTCAGCAGATCTTTCACATCTATCTCTTCTTGCAAGACAGGATACCCCTTCCTGAGTCGTTGAAAAGACTCATCGATCCGATCAGACAGATGCTGGAGGAGTTGTATCGCACCATCGTGAGCGCTGAATCGGTTCCTGAGTTGCTCTTTGTCTTACTTATCGTCGCGATCGTCCCGGCAATCGTCGAAGAACTCTTTTTTCGGGGTCTCATCCAGAGCACGTTCGATCGCGTGCTGTCTCCGCTCTGGTCTGCCATTATCGTCGGTTTCATATTCGGTTTCTATCATCTCAATCCGTTTGCCGTCATTCCGCTGATCGGAATCGGCTGTTACTTCGGACTTCTTCGGTATCGGACCGGCAGTGTCGCGCTTGCCATCATCGCACACTTTCTGAATAACGCCCTTGCCGTCACGCTTGTCTATTTCCATCTCGATGATGGAGCGATGTTCCCACCCAGATCGGGTGGCGAGCAGCCGGAATCTGGCGCCCTCATTGTTCAACTGGTTCTGTTTGTGATGCTCTTCGCCGTAAGCGTGTACGCGTTTTACCGGGTGACTTCGCGAGACGTAGCGAACGCGTCTCCGCCGGTGGACACAGGTGTCGTCGAAGGGAGATAGCGTGACCTGCGAGTACTGCAACGGGAATGTGAATACGTCCGCCCTCTGCTGCGAGCATTGCGGCAGGATCGTTGAGCCTCACGCCACCGGAACGCTTGAGTGTGAACATCATCCGATTCCGGCGATCGGGCTTTGTGTGGTGTGTGCCCGACCGGTTTGCTCGGATTGCGCAGTCGTACACGACCATCGGATCTTCTGCGGTAGTCCGGAACATCCGAAGCTGTTTGAAGAGTACGAACTTCTCTACATCGCAGAGTCTGAATTTGAAGTTGATCTCATCCGACGGAACAACCCCGATGCGACACTTCAATTCCGGACGTTTCCGTATTCAGATCACTGGACGCTGGTGTTCGACGGCAGGATGAACGGAGTGCGATTGTTCGTGCATCGGGAAGCGGCGACCCAGGCGCGTGACTATTTGAAAGCTCGTGACCTCATCGAGTAGATCGTCGTCCTCGTCAATAGGGAGGTTCCTGTGACCGAACATCCATTCAAATCTCTCCCGACCCGCATCGCCGTGGCCGCCGTGGGGATCCCTCTCATTCTCTGGCTGACGTACGAAGGTGGCTACCACTTTTTTTCCCTGGTCACATTGATCTCAACACTATCGCTCTACGAGTTCTATGTGTTGCAGGAACGACGAGGGAGCTATCCTCTCAAGACTTTGGGATTGGTGGCTGGCGTTCTTGTGGTGGGGGCGTTTGTTTATCCGAGATTCCATCTCCAGCTCTTCAGGTTTCTGGATGAACGCGGGGTGCGCCTCGCGATGTTCTCTCCCCTACAATTTCTCCTTGTCGTCCTCGTCCTCTTTCTTCTTGTTATCCTCTTGGTCGAACTGTTTCGGTCGAAGGGTTCTCCTTCCCATAATCTCGGCGCAACGATTCTTGGCGTCATGATCATCCCCCTCTTTTTTGGCTGCCTGATTGGATTACGGGAAGTGTTTCTGTACGGATTCCCTGTCCACAAATTCCTCGACGCGTTTCCCATCGGGGTCGAACAACGAATCGTGATGGATCGCTGGGGAGCCTTCACTGTGATTTCTCTCTTTGCCACCATTTGGATTTGCGATACAGCCGCGTACTTCGTTGGATCGAAATTTGGAAAACATAAGTTGTTCGAGCGGGTGAGTCCGAAAAAGAGCTGGGAGGGAGCAATTGCAGGATTCATTGTCGCCGTCGCAGCGATGGTCGTCGCGCAGCAGCTGTTCCTACAATACCTCGCCGTCGTCCATGCGGTCGTGATCGGCATGATCATCGGGAGTTTTGGTCAGGTGGGGGATCTGGTGCAATCGCGATTCAAACGCGATGTGGGGGTGAAAGACTCCTCAGCAATCCTTCCGGGTCACGGGGGAGTATACGATCGCTTCGATAGCGTGGTTTTTGTATCCCCCATTGTGTATCTTTATGTGGATTTCATCGTTCTATCGTAGGAGGAGAGGTGGAAGCGGGATGAGTGGACCAAGAGTCCAGGTCGTGACATTAGGATGTCCGAAGAATCAGGTGGATAGTGAGGTTCTGCTCGCTCAGCTGAAGCTGGGGGATGCAAGCATTGTGCCGGAAGGGGAGGCCGCGGACGTTACGGTCGTGAACACCTGCGGCTTTATCGAAGCGGCAAAGCGAGAATCGGTTGACGCGATTCTTTTTGCAGTGCGGGATAAAGAAGCCGGCAGGGTGAAGCAGGTTTTTGTCATGGGGTGCCTCTCTGAGCGATATGCCACTGATCTCTCACGGGAAATTCCGGAAGTCGATGCATTCTTCGGTTCCCATGAGATCGAATCGGTTGTGAAGCGTACCGGCGTGGATGTTCGGAGGGAGCTTCTTGGCGAGAGGTATCTGACAACACCGCTGCACTTTGCGTACATCAAGATCTCCGAGGGGTGCGACCGTCCCTGCTCGTTCTGCGCGATCCCGCTGATGCGCGAAAGCCACGTCTCGAAGCCGCTGGAGATGATCGTCTCGGAAGCCCGTCGGCTCGCGGAGAAGGGCGTTCGGGAGCTTATGGTGATCGGTCAAGACACGACATACTACGGACTTGATACGTACGGGAGCCGCCGTCTCCGGGAAGTGCTCGAACTTCTCAGTTCGGATGAGAGACTTCGCTGGATCCGATTGATGTACGCCTACCCCGCGGGATTCCCATTGGAAATTCTCCCGGTGATGCGGGAGAGGAAGAATCTCTGCAAATACCTCGACATCCCGCTTCAGCATATCTCGGATCCGGTCTTGAGATCGATGCGCCGCGGGACAACAGGCTCCGATATCCGCCGCCTCGTTCAGCAGATCCAGGACGAAGTCCCCGGAATCGCTTTGAGAACGACGCTGATTGTGGGATATCCCAATGAAACTGAAAAGGACTTTCAGCAGTTATATGATTTTGTGGAGGAGACGAGATTCCACAGACTTGGCGTCTTCACCTATTCCCGCGAAGACGGAACCGCAGCCGACGAGCTCGGGGATCCGATCCCGGAGGAAGTGAAACTCGAACGCCAGGCTGCGATCATGCAGCTGCAAACAGATATTTCCGAAGAACGGAATCGACAATTGCTCGGAACGGAAATCACGGTGCTGATTGACCGTCGCGATGGCGAAACCTTCGTCGGTCGCACGGAATGGGACGCGCCGGAAATCGACCAGGAAGTTTATGTCGAGTCAGATGTTCCACTGAAGAGCGGATCGTTCTATACTGTCCAGATCACCCGCTCGGAGGACCATGATCTGTTTGGTGTGCCTGTCACGACATCTGTCGCGGTGACACTATGACGATGAACACTCACAGGTTCCTCTTGTTTGCGACACTGGCACTGCTCTATTCCGGCGCCGAAGCACAAATGCGCAGAACGGTTGCGCCGTTTGAATCCGTACGGTCCCAGTCGTTCTTCTTCGATGCGATCACGTACGCCGCAGACGATTCTCAGCAATCTCATATAGATTTCTACATTCAGGTCCCGCATCAACAGTTTCGATTCGTCAAGGAGGGAGATCAGTTCGTTGCGCGCTCCGAAATCGCGATCACGTATCGACGGGAACCTGATGGGGAGTCAAAGGAAGTCGTGTGGAGCGAGGTCTTTGCCGTCCTGGAGTTCGACCAGACGACGTCACCGAAATACTATCGCCTGATGCGTCGGGGCGTCGATGTATTGCCGGGCAACTATCGGATAGAGGTCAAGTTTCAGGACCTCGAATCGCGGAAGACATCGACGATCACGCGAACGCTGCACGTCGTCGATTTTTCGCGCGATAGCGTCGGCGTGAGCGACATCATGATTGTGAGCCGACTCTCGAATGACGGCGTTCGTTGGAACATCGTGCCGAACATATCCGCGAATATCGCCGAACATTCAGAAGGATTCTTTCTGTACTTCGAAATCTACAACCGTACGACTCTCGATTCGGTCACTCTCATCACCACGATCCTCAATGCAAAACAGGAGGTTGTCTACACTGCCAAACAGGAGGAGCTCCTCAAGGGGAGTAGGACTCAGAGTTTTGTCCGCGTGGTTGATTTTCTCCCCGATCCGGGTGAGTACCGCGTAATCATCGAGGCCCAGCCGCGCGACTCCGCCATCGGAGCAACGGTATCGACAACCTCGCGTTCGTTTGTGATGCGCCCGAGCGATCTGCCGATCACGATTCAGGATATCGACAAAGCCGTTGAGCAGTTGATGTACATCGCGCGCGAATCTGAAATGCAGCACATGCGGAACGCCAGGGAGCCGGAGGAAAAACGATCACGCCTCCTCGAGTTCTGGAACAAGCGTGATCCCGATCCGCAGACACCCCGGAATGAATTGATGGAAGAGTACTATTCGCGCGTTGAGTATGCCAACAAGAACTTCAGTCACTACGTCGAGGGGTGGCGGACCGACATGGGAATGGTCTATATCCGATTCGGCCCTCCCGAAAATGTCGACAGACATCCCTTCACCACGAACACGCGCCCGTACGAAATCTGGTACTATTATCAACTGAATCGGGAGTTCATTTTTGTTGATGAGACCGGGTTCGGCGACTATCGCCTTCGATATCCCACAACGGATTTGTGGGGGAGAATACGCTGAGGTACAAGTTCGATCTTGCGCATAGAAGAGCCAGAGCCGAATTTCCCTCGCCTGGCTTTTTCCGTTTTTCACTTCTTGTCGCACTCGTTGTGTCATCAATCTCGATCACGCGAGCCCAGCACGGGCTTGAAGTGAGGAGCGTTCACATCCATGGACTGCGTGCCATCACAGATTCGGACGCGCTCTTCGCATGGAAGACCCAAACCGGCACACCCTTTCGAACACCCGACTTCGATTCCGATCTTCAACTCCTGATTTCCAAACTGCGCTACGAAGGATACACCCGAGCCCGGATCGACTCCGTCACGGTCGATACGGTCGACAAATCGACTCAGATCGCACTTCATCTTTGGCTTCACGAGGGGGAGCGCGCACTGATCGAGTCAATCGAGCTCATCGGGGATTCCGTGAGCGGCGAAGGATACCGGCGGTGGTTCGCGGAGTCGGCAGCGGGAACAGAATTCAGCGCGCGTCGGCTCGAATCGGAAATCGAGCAATTGCTTCGCTTCCTGGAGAAGGAGGGATACGCACTCGCCGGCGTCCGCATTGCCGACATCAGGTACGATCACACGGGCGAGCGAAGTACCGTTCGGATCGCCCTCCGGATCGATCGAGGAAATCGGATTCGGATACGCGGCCTGCGTATCACCGGCAACGCGCGCACGGCGGACAATGTCATAGTGCGTGAGGCGAGAATCGGCGAGAATCAACTCTTCGAACCTGATCTCCCTCTCCAGGTCAAGAGACGACTTGAGCGGCTGCAGCTGTTTTCCTCTGTTTCGATGCCTGAGGTCCATCTGCGCCCCGATAGCACGGTGGACCTCCGCGTGGAAGTTCAAGAGGGGAACACAAATCATTTCGACGGCATACTGGGCTATGTTCCCGATCCGCGCCCCGGACGCAAGGGATTCTTCACCGGACTGATCGAGGTGAAGTTCCGGAATCTGCTAGGGACCGGAAGAAGACTCGCCGCGCGGTGGCATCGGCTGGACAATCATTCACAAGAAATCGATCTCCGGTATCTTGAACCATGGATTGCCTCTCTCCCGCTGGACGGCGAGATTCATCTTGGTCAGCGTATCCAGGACTCAACCTACGTCCGCCGTCAGTATGGAATGAACCTTTCCGTGATGTTTTCGCAAGATCTCTCGGTGAGTACCTCGATGGAACGGACAGAGGTTGTTCCGGCGGAACGTCTCCGTCACCTCCAGGGAGAAGGGACGGAGTTGTTCCTTGGTCTCTCCATCCACTACGATTCGAAGGACGATCCGGTCACGCCGCGTGCCGGAGCCCTTTATCAAACGTCGTACGAAGCAGGCCGAAAGTCGGTTCGACAGCCGGACGGATCGACGGCGCGTGCGTGGACCGACCGGATCACTCTCGATCTCGAGTATTATTTCTCTCCGGTCGATCGCCAGGTCATCATGGCGGCGCTTCACGGACGAGACTACCGGGCACCGGACATGGCCGCCGGCGATCTGTTTCGGCTAGGGGGAACCAACACCTTACGTGGATATCGAGAATCGCAGTTCCTCGGTTCGCGGCTCGCCTGGATCAATCTTGAATATCGCTTGCTCATCGGAGGGCGATCATATGTCGCCGGATTCGTTGACGGGGGGTATATCTATTCACCTCCGGCTCCACGTTCGGGCCTGAGCCGGCAGGAATTGACCCGACTCGGGTATGGGGTTGGGGTGAGGCTGGATTCGGCCATCGGACTTCTGCGCATCGGATTGGCATTCGGCAAGGGCGATTCCTTCAACACCGCAAAACTGCATTTTGGACTCATCAATGAATTCTGACAAGCTGCAGGCGTACCTTCAACTGCTCCGCCCCCTGAACGTTCTCATCGCCGTTCTCTCCATTGCTGCCGCGTCAATTCTGGCCTCGCACCAATCATTCGACTGGATCGCCATCGTTCTCGCATCGCTCGCGGGCGGACTGATCGCCGGCGGAGCGAATGCGATCAACGACTACTTCGATATCGAGATCGATCGCGTGAACAAACCGAATCGTCCGCTGCCTCGAGGAGCACTGCGTCCGGCCGACGCTTACGCGCTCTGGCTCGCGGTTTCGATCACCGGCGTCTTCGTCAACGTTCTTCTCAACGGGGCGGCGTTGATCATCGCGTTTTCGTCAGTCGTAATCCTGTATCTCTACAGCGCCGTCTACAAGCGATCGATCCTGGTGGGGAACGTTATCGTGGCGTTCATGACGGGATTGGCGTTCATCTACGGCGGCATCGTGGTCGGTCATGTCGAACGTGCGATTATTCCAGCACTGTTCGCTTTCCAGATCAACTTCGCCAGGGAGCTTGTCAAGGATGTCGAGGATATCGAGGGGGATGCAAAGGAACACGCCGGGACTTTTGCGGTGAAGCATGGTCCGCGCCCTGCACTCCTTCTCGCCACAATAATCCTTCTTGCATTGATCGCAACGACAGCGTATCCTTATCTGGCGAGTATCTATTCGCTCGACTATCTGGTGATTGTTGCGATCGTTGATGTGGTGCTCCTCTTTGTCGTGATTTCGATGTGGAGAGATCAAACTCCAAAAAATCTCGGTCGTCTCAGCGCGCTCTTGAAATGGAATATGCTTCTGGGACTCGTCGCCATCTATCTCGGAGCGGGATGAATCGTATGCCGTTGAGAACGATGAAATCCAACACGGTGTTGCCGGACAATTTCGATTGGTTTGCCGTAGAGTATCGATATCGAAAACAGGAAATTGATATGATCGCAGGAGTCGATGAGGCCGGACGAGGACCGTTGGCGGGTCCGGTTGTTGCCGCCGCCGTCGTCTTTGGTTCCGGCGTGCGGATCGAAGGAATCAACGATTCAAAAAAGCTCGCTGAACGGCGCCGGATACACCTGTATGAGGAGATTCTTTCAACGGCCCTCGATGTGGGGCTAGGAATCGTGGACAACGATGAGATTGATCGGATCAATATTCTGCAGGCGTCGATTCTCGCAATGCGAAAAGCCGTTGATGGTCTTTCCGCGATTCCCGACGTAATTCTCGCCGACGGTAATTCATTCAGACATGACAGCATCAGGTTTGAGAACATCATCGGGGGGGACGGAAAAAGCTTTTCGATCGCCGCGGCATCGATTGTGGCAAAAGTGACACGTGACCGGATGATGTGCGAATTCCACGCGAAGTACCCGGACTACGGCTTCGCACGACATAAGGGGTACGGGACGCCTGAGCACCTTGCCGCGATCAAACAACACGGATTGTGCAGCATTCACCGTCGCAGCTTTCGATGCGGCGATACGGCGAATTATCTTTGAGCAATGGGGGGGAGTTCATGGCTCTCCATATCGGTGGAGGCTGGAGAAAGCAGCGCGGGAACCGGGGAGAAGATCTCGCGCTTGATTATCTGAGAAGCCGTGGATATCATGTGCTCGCACGGAACTACCGGTTCGAACGCGGTGAAATCGACTTGATTGCCGAGGATGGGGAGGTGATCGTCTTCGTGGAGGTCAAGACGAGACGGTCAATGAAGTACGGTCAACCGGAGCACTCGGTGACGCTTCGGAAGCAAAACCAGATACGCAAGGTTGCCGAAGGATATCTCCACGAGCACGAAATGCGAAATCGACCATGCCGTTTTGATGTCCTCGCCATCACCATGACGTACCACGATCCGACAATCATCCACTACAGAAATGCCTTCTACTAACCTCGCATGAAAGAACAACTTCATCACCTTGGCCTGTACACGGATTTCTATGAATTCACGATGGCGCAGGCGTATTTCCTCACGGGAAAGCACCAGACCCATGCGTCGTTCGACTATTTCTACCGCCAGAATCCGTTTGATGGAGGGTTTGTCATCTTTGCCGGTCTGAGCGATCTCGTTGCACTTCTCGGGCAGTTCCGTTTCCATGTAGATGACATTGAGTATTTGCGGAGTCAGGGTCTCCATCCCGAGTTCCTGAAGTATCTCAGGAATTACCGCTTTGAAGGAACGATTCATTCGGTCCGTGAAGGGGAGGTGGTATTTCCGTACGAGCCGATTGTTCGGGTCGAGGGAAACGTCGTCGAGACCCAGCTCATCGAGACCATCCTTCTCAATGTGCTGAACTTCGAATCGCTCATTGCTACGAAAGCGGCAAGGCTTCGACTGGCGGCGGGGAACCGGCGGCTTGTCGATTTTGGGCTCAGGCGCGCCCAGGGATTTGCGGGAATGCAGGCGAGCAAGGCGGCCTTTGTCGGCGGCGTTGATGCCACATCCAATGTCTTTGCCGGATTTCACCATGGTTTGGAGCTTTCAGGTACACAAGCGCATTCGTGGATTCAATGCTTCGATCACGAACTGGAGGCTTTCCGACGATTCGCCGAGATCTTCCCCGAACGTTGCTTTCTCCTCGTTGATACGTACAACACCCTCGAAAGCGGGTTGCCGAACGCCATCACCGTCGCCCGGGAACTTGATGCGAAGGGATACCGGCTGGCCGGTGTTCGCCTCGATAGCGGCGATCTGGCATACTTGAGCAAACGCGCGCGGGCAATGCTCAACGACGCCGGCTTTCCCTATGTCAAGATCGTGGCATCGAACCAGCTCGATGAGTACCTGATTCGAAGCTTGATTGAGCAGGATGCCCCGATCGACGCGTTCGGTGTGGGAACCCGGCTGGTGACCGCCGAAGGAACTCCTTCGCTGGACGGAGTCTATAAGCTTGCCTCGTTCGACGGGAGACCCCGACTGAAGTTCTCCGAGAACTTTGCAAAGATCACGCTGCCGGGTGTGAAAGATATTGTTCGGTTTGTGGATGGGCAGGGTGGTTTCTATGCTGATGGAATTGTGCTGGACGGTGAGAAGAAGTTTGAGATGATTCACCACCCTTTGTTCACACAGAAGAAGAGCAGCGTTCAGGAGAGGGAGAGCCAGTCAATCATGGTCCGATCAATCGAGCACGGCAATCCTCTTCCTCACCCTTCCATTCGCGAATGCGCGGCGTATGCACAACAGAGACTCTCGCGGCTCTCACCCGAACATAAGCGATTTGAAAACCCGCACGTCTACAAGGTTGGGCTCAGCCCGGCCCTTCTCCAGCTGCGAGCGTCCTTGACAAATGGGGTCGTCAACAACGCCCAACCTGAGAGGGATTGAGATGAGGGCACTGCTGATCGTCGATGTACAGAATGACTTCTGCCCGGGGGGAGCGTTGGCTGTGCCGGAAGGGGACAAGGTCGTTCACGTCATCAACAGAATTCTCGATTGGTTTGATCTTGTCGTCGCATCGAAGGACTGGCACCCAAGAGACTCCGTTCACTTCTCGAAGTGGCCGCCCCATTGCGTTCAGGAAACACATGGCGCGGAATTTCATCCGGAACTCGATACGTCGAAGGTTGTTCAGGTGGTTGTCAAGGGAACAGGGAATCGGGACGACGGATACTCGGCGTACGAGGCGACGAATGTCGATCTCGAAGAATATCTGAAGAGCAAAGGAATCGATGAACTGTTTGTCGTCGGCCTGGCAACGGACTATTGTGTGCGCGCGTCGGCCCTCGACGCAGTCCGGCGTGGTTTTCGAACATCGGTCGTGATCGATGCCGTCGCGGCGGTTGATATTCTTCCCGGGGATGGAGATGCTGCTCTCAAGGAAATGGAACAGGCCGGCGTGCGACTCGTGACATCAGATGGGATCTTGTGTCGTGTTCCGGAAAAAGGTTTACAGAGTCAAGCACGAAATCTCAAGGACGAAGACCGAAACAAAAGCCAATGACAGTAATTCATAATGAATAAACCTGATCTTTGAACGTTTTCGATTTGAGCATTTGAATTTGTTTGTGATTTCGTGCTTCGAATTTCGGATTTGCCCGTCCGGACTTGGTCAAGATTCTTCTGGAACTAGGAGCGCTCACCCTTTTGGACGGTCGGAACGAGTGGTCCATGTGACCGGGTGTCAATATCTTCTCAACGTCGTAAGGAGAATTCAGCTTGAATGCCGCCTTGATCGGTCTTGCTGGTGCTCTTTGGTTTATCATCATGTATCGATGGTACGGCGGGTTCATCGAGCGTAAGCTCGTTCAGCCAGACAACGCTCGCCCGACCCCTTCGCAATCGATGGGGGACAACATGGACTACGTGTCGTCGCATCCTGCGCTTCTCTTCGGCCACCATTTTTCGTCGATTGCCGGCGCCGGCCCGATTGTCGGCCCCATTCTCGCCTACTCATTCTTTGGATGGCTACCGGCTCTTCTCTGGATTCTCCTTGGCTCCGTGTTCATCGGCGCCGTGCATGACTACATGTCTCTCATGGCATCGGTTCGGAATCGGGGTGCGTCAGTGGCTGACCTCTCTCAGCAACACGTCTCCAATACCGCTCGCTGGATCTTTTCGATCTTCCTCTGGCTGGCACTGGTTCTGGTGATCTCGGTCTTTGCATTCCTGACGGCGCAGACGATGGCGGAAAAGCCGGAAATCGTGATTCCTACGATCGGGCTTATGCTGCTTGCGATTGCCTTTGGTATTCTCGTCTACCGCAAAGGAGTCAACATCTGGGTGGGAACAACGATCGCACTGGCCATTATGTTTGGGCTCATCTTGCTCGGCGACATGGTTCCGATCTATGCGAGCTTCGATTTCTGGCTCATCTCGGCCCTTCTCTATTCGCTCGTTGCGTCAACGATACCCGTATGGGTTCTTCTCCAGCCGCGCGACTATCTCTCCATGTATATCCTCATCGCGGGGATAGGACTCGCGTTCGTTTCATTGCTTGTGATGCAACCGGAAATCAATGGGCCGGCATTCACGGGATTCGCGAGCGCACAGGGCATGCCGCTGTGGCCGATTCTCTTTATCACCGTTGCGTGCGGTGCGATATCGGGATTTCACTCAATCGTTGCCAGCGGGACATCGGCGAAGCAGCTTCGACGTGAAATGGACGGCCGGCTGATCGCATACGGAGGTATGCTCACCGAAGGAGCCCTGGCAATGATCGTCGTATTGCTCATGTCGAGCGTTCTCTTCTGGAACGACGTGCCTGTTGATGAACTCAGCGGATACGTGTTCGGTACGTTACTTGCGAATAAGGGAGCGAACATCACCTTTGGGACCGCGATGGGGCGAGCCATGGAAAGTATCGGCATCCCGCTCGCCTACGGAATTGCTTTTGGCATCCTGATGCTCAATACGTTCATCCTCACAACGCTGGATACCTGCGCGCGCCTGACACGATATGTGATGACGGAGAGCCTCGGCCAAAAGATCCCGGCAATGAGGAACAAGTATCTCGCAACACTCGCGGGCCTCGTGGTCGCCTACATCCTTACCTTGGGCAATGGCTGGCGAGTGCTTTGGCCTGCATTCGGTGCCGCAAACCAGCTCATCGGCGCACTCTCGCTGATGGTTGTGTCATCTTATCTCTTTGGTTTCAAGAAGGCGACAACATATACGTTGATCCCCGCAATCTTCATGCTTGCAACCACAGAGGCGGCGCTCTTCTACCAGCTCGTCTGGCAATATATCCCGACAGCGAACTATGCGCTGGCGATCATCGCCGTCTTGCTCATGGTTCTCGGGTTTGTGATGTCCGTCGAGGTATACAAACGGTTCCAACGGAAACCGGAAGTTCACATCCCTGAACAACCTCTTATTGCGAAAGAATGATTCCGGATTCGGCCTTGTTAGATCCAGCCAGTGAGGTGTTCTACGATCTCGAGACACAGCTCTCGGCTGACGATGTCGGAGGCTGGCAGAACTCGCATTTGATGCGTGTCGCCCTCGCTGTTACCTGGTGTGCGCGCCATGGCGTTCGCCGTTGGGATGAATCTTCGGTGAAAGAGCTGATTGAGTACCTGACCTCATTTGCCAGGATCGTCAGTTTCAATGGAGACAACTTCGATTCACGTGTTCTCTCCTTCTACGGTGATGTCAGAATCCTGCGAAGCAAGTCATTTGACGTTCTCGTGGATCTTACCGTACGCCTGGGACATCGCGTCAGTCTCGATGCCTTAGCCTCCGCGACGCTCGGACGCAAAAAAACCGCTGATGGCCTCGCTGCTATCCGTTGGTGGAAGGCGGGGCGTCTGGAGGAACTCGCCGCATATTGTGAGAACGACGTCGGTGTGCTCCGGGATATCGTGGCGTACGGGAGACATAGCGGACATGTCCGATATCTCGATCGATCAGGAGTAACCCGATCGGTCTCGGTCGAATGGTGAGCATGCCAAATTCCGTCATTTGTAGAATTTACATTCCGAACACCACAATTTCTGCCATTTTTGATAGGTATTAACGAAAAGAGGGGCATGTCGCTTGTCCCCCGGGAGAAGAGAAATTTATCTCCCGGAGATCAACGATGAGCGTGAGAGCGCATTCGCCAGAGGCTTCCCAAGTCCCCGATCTGGCTCCAGTCTTTTCCCTTTATCCCCACCGGCAGAACACATCACCGCAGAGTCGTTCCAGTGAGCTGTTTGGCGACGCGCTCCTCACTGTCCTCTGGAGCACATCGACTGACGGTCTCGTACTCAGTGACGAAAACGGAATCCTCGTGGCAGTGAATCAGGCGTTTTGCGGAATTATGGAGAAGCGAGAGAGTGACCTGATCGGCAAATCGTTCGTCACGTTGTGGAGTGACGGGGCAGATCCCGCTCGACTCGTCGAAGCTTACCGTCGCAGATTCAAGGCCACCAAACTCAGTCCGATGGCGAAGCACCGCTTGCGCCTCTGGACTGGGCGCACACTCGATCTCGAAGTCTCGGGTTCGTTTGTCCATCTCGATGACGGACTGAAATTCCTGCTCATGATCGTTCGTGATGTATCAGCACAGCGCAAGGCAGAGCGCGAACGGGAGGAGAGCGAGAGCCGATTCCGCGATTCCTTTGATCATGCACCGGTTGCGTATCACGAAATCGACCTTCAGGGGAGAATTGTTGCCGTTAACCAGACTGAACTCAATATGCTGGGTTATGCCGCAGAGGAGATGATCGGTCGACACCCCTGGGAATTTCTCGTGGAGAAGAAGGTTTCGCAGTCGGCAGTTCAGGAAAAGATATCGGGACGAGTCCCTTTGCATCCGTATGAGCGGACATTTGTGCGCAAGGATGGCACACTTCTGCCGCTGTTGATCACCGATGTCCTCCTGAGGAATTCAAACGGAGACATCATCGGCATTCGCTCTGCACTTCAGGATTTCAGCGAGCGCAAGGAGATGGAGCTGGAAATCCGCAGGAGCGAAGCACGATACCATAGTATTTTTGACAATGCTGTTCAAGGGATGTTCCAGACCACAATGGATGGAAGATTCCTCGCGGCAAACGCGGCATTGCTCCAAATGCTCGGCTACGAATCATTTGAGGATCTGGCAAAGGTCAACCTGTCAACACTGTACGTCGATCCGGAAGACCGTGCAAAACTGGCGGATCTTCTTCGGGAATCAGGGAAATGTTCAAACGTTGAACTCATGCTCCGTCGCAAAGATGGTAGAGCGATCACCGTCCTGGAGCATTCCCGTGTGATCCTGGATGATGCTGGAAATGTGCTGATGTTTGAGGGAATTCTGGAGGACATCTCCGCACGGAAGGCCCTCGAACGCAAGCTCCAACAATACATTGATGCCCTCCGGGCGTCCGAGGATTCCCTGAAGAGACTCAATGCACAAAAAGACAAGCTGTTCTCCATTCTGTCTCATGACCTCCGATCTCCGTTCAGCAGCATTCTCGGGTTCTGCGATATCCTGATTGATGAAGGAGAATCTCTCGGTGCGGACGAACGGACCGAATATCTCAACTATATCCGGCTTTCTGCTCAGCAGCAATTAGGTCTTGTCAACAAGTTGCTCGACTGGTCGCGATTCGAAACCAACCGCATCAATATGGACGTCAAAGAGGTCGATCTCCACGATCTCGCGATGGGATGTCTGGCGTCGCTCTCAGGAATCGCTCTCCAGAAAGGAATCAATCTGGAATCGGTGGTCGAGAGGGATCTGATCACGCGCGGAGACGAGAACATGCTCGCGCAGGTGATGAATAACATTGTCGGCAACGCATTGAAATTTACTCCGACGGGCGGGAGCGTAAGGATCTTCTCGGTTCAACAAAGAGACAATATGTGGACAATCGGCGTTCGCGATTCGGGTATCGGAATTCCGCAGGCTGACCTGCACAAGATCTTCAAGATCGAAGAGAAGTATACGAGAAAGGGGACCAACGGGGAACCGGGGACGGGATTGGGACTGCCTGTCTGCTTGGAAATCATGCAGAAGCATTCCGGCCGCATCGACGTGGAGAGCGAAGAGGGACAGGGAACCACATTCCTTCTCTCCTTCCCCAAGTACTCATGCCAGGAGGGTCCGAAGATCCTCATCGTGGATGATGAACAGGGGGTTCGAGCTCTGCATTCCCTCTATGTCCGGCGGGCATTCCGAGACGTCGAGGTGTTGCATGCGTCGGACGGGAAAGAAGCGCTCGAGATGGTTGAGAATCACAGACCTCTCGTTGTTGTGTCAGACTACCGAATGCCGTCGATGGATGGATTCGAATTCATCCGTGTGCTCAGGGAGACCCCGGGGGGCGACGCCGTTCCGGTGATCTTTGTAACGGGAGAAGATTCGTTCGCGAGCAAGGAGGCACTCCGGCTCGCCGGCGCAACTGCCGTCTTGACGAAACCGATCGTCCCGGCCGATCTCACCGACATCATGAAACAAAACTGTACAATGCTTCTCACGGAGGCGGAAGTGTGCCATCGTGTCTGACGAGTCCAAGGGGGGATGGACAACCGAAGCGGAATTTCGAAGCAGGCAAGATGAGGAGGGTGGACTGCCTTTGAGCAAGCGAGAGAGCGACACGTGCTGCCGAGCGATGCATTCCGTCGCGTGACACCCGCTGCGGCGACATTCCCCTGGCCGATTACCCTTCCCAATCGATATTCTTCAATGACACTCCCCGACAGTCGGACTTCACTTTGTCTCGGACTTGCCCGATTGAAACGTGTTGAGGAGCCCATCGACCTGCAGGATCAGCTTCTTCTTCTCCACACGTGGTGCAAAGATCGAGCCGTCCAGCATGTAGATCCTCCGGGATGAATCATCATAAAACGTGTAGTTCACGAACGGCCCACCACCGCTCTTGTCGCTGAATCTCCAATTCCCTCTCGTTTCATACGCAAATCGGTTCTGAAAGCTCGTCTTATCAATGCGCAGGTTGTAGGGAGCAATCTGGACGAACGCATCATCCTCGACTGTTCGCATGAACCTCTTCGTGATTGTATCTCTCACGGCAAGGACATACGATTCATCGAGCTTTCGAACGTCGGCAGAATCGATCCAGTGCACGAAGATCCAGCGTTCCAGATCGGCCGGATTCGCACGCCGCATCCAGAAGAATTTGGCTGAAGCCGAATCGATCGCGACAAAGTAATCGTGTGCAACGATGATCGACCATCCGTACTTCCGTTGCAGGTCATCCTGGATTTCCGTTTTGACATATCGGCGCCGCGATTCAATTTCCAGGAGTTCCCAACGAAGCATCATCTTCTTGAAGAAGTAGAGGATATCCTGAGACCTGAGTCGGACGGAGGCCTCGAGAGTCTTCAGATCGGCTCCGATCAAGAACATCAAGAGCTGGTTGCGGGCTCTGGAATCATACTTGTTGATGACGGCTTCTTCTCCGGCTTCCACTTTCGCGCGGACATTGGCATCGAGCGACGCAATGACATACTCCGAGACGGGTCCCGTGCCGTCGAGGGTTCCTACCACAACCCTGTTCTTGTATTTCTCAAATGCTGCATACTGATCAAACGGTTCTCGCCGAAGGACAAACCATCGCTCCGGCTGCGGTGTAAACACCGTATCCTCCAGAACTTCACGCAGCAATTGCCTCATCGATCCCCACGTCGTATCATCGGCAAAGACGATGATCTCATCATCTTCTCCAATTGCCACCGGCTTTGGAACCTGACAGCTCATCCCTCCGAGCTGCGTTGCCGCGATCAGAAGGAGTATCCAGAATGTCACATTTGGTTTCATGTCCATCTCCTCAGATTATCCCGTGAAGATCGAGAGAGGGGAGAAGGAGCGTGTATAACAACCACATCGTTGCGCCGATACTCACAGGAATGGCGATATTGTCGTCAACCTTGTTGAATCCGGTTTCGACGAGCGCTCCGACGAATGCCGCCGCGGCGCCAATCACATACTCAAGAGAGAGACCCTCAAGCTTCGGGGCAACAAGAACGACAAGAAGAGCTGAAACAAAGAAGGCCAGTGCACCTTCGAGGCTCTTCTTGAAGAGCCGGCGTTTTCCAAATCGCCGTCCCACGAGTGCGGCGGTGCTGTCAGAAATAATCAAGATCGCGAAGGCGTTGACTGTTATGATTTTGGGAAAGACAAGAACGCAAAGCACCGCGGAGAGGAGGATATTGGTCGCACCATTAAGCTTCTTGTTGTTGCCATCCTGCTCATGACGCCGCAGCAGCCACCCAAACCATGTATAGAACCAGCGGGAGACGGCAGGGATATAGTACCGGGCGACATCCGCGATAAGGAATGCCAGCGTCACAGGTACGAGAATCTGAAGGGCAAGTTCGCGCGAGATATAGTAGTAGATTGTCGGTATGGAGAGCGAGCAGAAGTGGATTCCCTTCCGAATGACCTCAGCTTTGAAGTCAATCGTTGCCGCATGGTGGAGGGGATCCGCCCGTTCTGAGAGAACCTCGGAACCGGCGTCCCGACGGGGGAACTCAGAGGTCATGAAGATTTTTTCTGTCTGGTCGTGGGGGTAGCCGGACTCGCCTCCTCCCGAGTCACTTCAGCGGTGTTTCCGGGATCGGTCTGGACTTTTTCGGCCGTTGATCCGTGACTGTTTGAGTCTCTGACGCCGGGGGGAAGGCGTTCACCCTTCATGATCTTACCGATTTCCTCCGCGTCAAGGATTTCCCGCTCCAGCAACGCGTTCGAGAGCTTGTGAAGCGTGCTCATGTTCTCCTTGAGGATCTTCTCCGCTCTCTTCATGCAGCGGGTGACGATTCGCTTCACCTCTGCATCAATTGCAATTGCTGTCTGTTCGCTGAAGTTTCGGGATCGCGTGATCTCGCGTCCAAGGAAGATCTCTTCCTCTTTGGCTCCGTAGGCAAGAGGCCCGAGTTTGTCACTCATTCCCCATTCACACACCATTTTGCGTGCGATCTCCGTTGCGCGCTCGATGTCGTTGCCGGCCCCGGTTGTGATTTGATTGAAGACCAGCGACTCGGCCGCTCTGCCCCCGAGCGCATAGGTGATCATTGTTTCGAGGTAGTCACGGGAATAGGTATGCTTCTCGTCGATCGGGAGATACGTGGTGACGCCGAGTGCGCGGCCGCGAGGAATGATCGTGACTTTGTGCACCGGATCGGCTTCGGGGAGAAATTTTGCGACAAGGACGTGTCCGGCTTCGTGATACGCCGTCACTTTCTTTTCCCGATCGGAAATGATAAGGGATTTTCGCTCCATCCCCATCATCACCTTGTCTTTTGCCTCCTCAAAATGCCGCATGCTGACAACGGAGCAGTTCTGGCGTGCGGCGAGCAGAGCGGCTTCGTTGACGAGATTCGCGATGTCCGCGCCGGCCAGTCCGGGCGTGCCCTTCGCGAGGACTTCCAGTTTGACATCCGTATCGAGGGGGATATGCTTGGTGTGGACCTGGAAGATCCCTTCGCGCCCCTTGACGTCTGGACGATCGACGACAACCTGCCGATCAAACCTGCCCGGTCGCAGCAGCGCAGGATCGAGCACATCCGGTCGGTTCGTCGCGGCGATAATGATGACACCGCTGTTCTGTTCAAATCCGTCCATCTCAACCAGGAGCTGGTTGAGGGTTTGCTCGCGCTCATCGTGTCCGCCGCCCAATCCCGCACCTCGATGTCGGCCCACGGCATCGATTTCGTCTATGAAGATGATGCACGGCGCATTCTTCTTTCCTTGATCAAACAGATCCCGAACACGGCTCGCACCGACACCGACAAACATCTCGACGAAGTCTGCACCGCTGATCGAAAAGAACGGGACGCCTGCTTCCCCGGCGATTGCCCGTGCCAGCAGGGTCTTTCCCGTTCCCGGCGGACCGAGAAGGAGGACGCCCCGGGGGATCTTCCCTCCCAGCCTCTGAAACTTTGCTGCGTCCTTGAGAAACTCGATAATCTCCTGCAATTCGACCTTTGCTTCGTCTGCACCCGCGACATCTTTGAAGGTAACCTTAATCCCCCCCTCGGTCAGGAGCTTTGCGCGACTCTTGCCGAAACTGAAGAGACCTTTGGTTCCCCCCGATCCCGCTTGCATCCGCCTGAAGAGAAACACCCACACGGCGATCAGCAGAATCCACGGGAGAAAGCTGATCAGTGCATTGAACCACGTATTGTCTTCTTTGCTGATCGTGAATTTGAGGCCCTTCGCATTCCATTCGTCGATGAGTCTGTTATCGATGTTCGAATAGGGGAGCGTGAGGACGATGCGCGTGGCATTCCGAACCTGTTTGCCCGATACCGTCACGACATCAGTCGCCGAGGTGAGCTTGCCATGGAGGTCGTAGTCGTTGAAACTTGACTTCTTGATGGTTGCCTCAGAGATTTTGCCGTCGGCGAGGAGCCCTTGGAAGGCATTGAAGGAGATCTCGTGCTCAGTTTCTTCGGTACTGCGAAAGGCATACATGATCACGAAGACCGCGAGGAGGATGCCAAGCCAGCTCGCGATCACCCGTCCCACGCGGTTCCAGTTGAATTCATCTTCCCGCGGAGGTTTTTGATTCTTCTTCTGAGGCGAGCGTTGCGGGGGAATTCGTCGTTTTGAGCCGTCGGGCGAATTCTCACCGCCTGAATTTTGATTCTGCCAATTTCTTTGCATCGTACAATACTCCTGTCTATCGCGCCGATGATGCCGGTGCCACCGCGCCTGCCTTCGAAAGCCGATAAATGCTACGTAAGTTACGAACTTTTTGCGCGTAGTCCAATCCGTATCCGATCACGAATTCGGGTGGTATCTCGAATCCCACATAATCGATTGGAAAATCGATCTTTGCCACATCGCGCTTCATCAACAATGTAACAACACGAAAGGAGGATGGGTTCGCCCTCACGATGAGCTTCTTGATGAAGTCGATAGAAAGACCCGAGTCCACAATGTCTTCGACGATCACGATGTCCCGGTGTTCCACCTGACAGTTGAGGTCTTTGAGAAGCCGCACCTCTCCCGACGAAATCTTGGCGTCGCCATAGCTTGAGAGCTTGAGGAAGTCGACTTCGCAATCTACGGTAATCTCGCGAACGAGATCGGAGAAGAAGATGAACGAGCCGTTGAGGATGCCGATGAAGATCGGGACCTTGCCTGCATAGTCGGCATTGATCTGTGCGGCCAGCTCGTTCACTCGACCAAGAATCTGTTCTTCGGTCAGATAGAGATCGAATCGGTCTCCGTTGATCACGATATGGTCTGTCATGGTCGATCCTGTTTCAGTGGGGAGTAGTCCAGTTGTACAACTCTCGCCGTCGTTGGCGTCACCTTGAACCGATCGTCGAGCCGCATACCACAGACCCAGACGATTTCTCCGGTCGACGATTCAAGAACGGGGGTGCTGTGCTTCTTGAACAACGGTACCTTCTCGTCGACAAAGAAATCGCTGAGCTTCTTCTTTGAGGTCATCCCGAACGGCGTGAACCAATCTCCGGCAAGCCAATTCCGCAGGGTGATGTGAGAACCGAGGAGATCTCCGTCAACATACTCCCGTTGCGGATTTGAGCCGAATGCGCCGGGAGGCTCCTTCAGGACTGTGCTGGAAAAACTGAATTCATCTGTGGTAACAGTTTGCCCGACTTCGAGATCGATACGGTACGTCGAGCGTCCGGAGACGGGACGAAACCACAACGAATCCCGGTCTTTGAGGACATGATGGCTCCTGGAGAGTGAAATCGATCGGCCGGTCGATTGGAGGCACAATCTTCGGATCGCTTCCACCTGGTCAATCGATGGCTCGAGCGTGAGATTCTCCAGAATACGTCGGAGCACCTCCTCTTGAAGATAGGAGGGGTACTCGAGGAAAGACAAGATATTCAGTTCGGTGTTTCCCTCGGAATCGACTGCGACAACTTGATTGTAGACGGAGTCGGTTTCTTCCTGAACTCTTCGTCGGACCGAGCCGGTGAACTCCGCGATCTTGTTCAACGTGTCAGCGACGTCCAATTCACTCTCACGCTGGAGCATGGGAATGATGGATTGCCGCACGACGTTGCGCATATAGCGAGAAGACGCGTTCGATGAATCAATCCGATACGGGATCTTCCGATCGTGCGCGTACGCCTCGATTTCCGAACGCCGGGCGAAGAGAAGCGGTCTGATGATCGTTCCGTCATCGCGACTCACGGGAATCCCCGAGAGGCCGCGCAATCCGGATCCCCTCAGAATGTTCATCAGCACCGTTTCCGCATTGTCGTCATAGTGATGGGCCGTGGCGATCCGATGGGCCCCGATCCGGGATCGAATTTCCTCATATGCGCGGTATCGGAGCAGGCGCGCACCTTCCTGTATCGAGTATCCCATTTCGGACGAGAACATCGCGGTTTCGACAGATTGGACATGTATCGGGAGACTTAACCGCTTCGCGTATTCCCTGACAAATTGTTCATCCCCATCAGACTCGTCTCCGCGAAGTCGATGATTGATGTGCACCAGCTGTAGGTCAATATCCATCCGCTCACCAAGCGTCAAGAGCAGGTGGAGGAGTACCATCGAATCGATCCCCCCGCTCACGCCAAGGAGAATGCGGTCACCCCGGAGGATGAGCTCATGTCGGGTAACGAATTCGACAAACGCACTCTCGAAGGTATGAGTCACGGCGTTCATAGGTCCACCTCCATACAAAAATTCTTGATCCCAATCGCGTTGAGATCAAGAATTCCGGCAGTAGCGGGGGAGGGATTCGAACCCACGACCTACGGATTATGATTCCGGCGCTCTAACCAGCTGAGCTACCCCGCCTTCCGACGTCAGAGACAAAAAATGACCAACGGCTGGTCATCTTCTCTCCACAGGCAAGGCCAAAATAACCGAAAAACGAGAGAAAAGCAACAGCGACGCGATTCACCTGACGAGGAGAAGAACGGTATGGAGTAGGATTCCCGGATTCTCAAGCGATAGTCTTCGAGCGAGGACGCGAGCGCTTCATGTGCGAGAGCGTGAGAGATCATTCAACTCTTCGACAGACACTGCAATCTCACGATCGGTGAATCCCTTTTCGCGTGCGGCACTTTCCAGCGTCCCCCCAAATGGGATCGCCGCAGACGATGCAGCGAATTCCCTTCTGCATCAAGTGGCGAACAGCTGCCGATGTTGTTCGACAAGATCCTCGATGAAGACGTCGGCCGAAATGATTGCCATGGGTGATGCTCATCCTGAACATGAATGTGCGTGTTGCAACGGCTGACGCCTTGCGACTCACGAAGGAACAAGTGCGCATTCGCGACGACAGCCGTTCAGATGATTGGATACATGCCATGACCTCGAGGATTCGCGAAGGCGAGGAACCGCAGATCCTCACTGCTGTCGCTTCTGATCGTATTCTTCCTGGAAACGGCGGGGAAAAACGGACCGATGGATCGGATGCGTGATGGAGAGAACCGGCGCGGAGACGCGGCGGATAACCTCTTCCGTCGTGTTGCCGATCTGGACGCGACGGAGGCCCCGGGCTCCGTGCGTGCCCATGACGATCAGGTCGATGCCACGTTCCATGACAACGCGTTCAATCGTGTTCTCCGGTTCCACGTCTCTGCCCACGAGCCGTTCGATCGGAATCTCGTTTGCAGATTCATGGTAGAGACTGGGATCGGGAAATCGATCGATCAGTTTGTCCGGATTGGTGACCGTGAGGTCGGTCGCGTGGAGGAGAATGAGGGTGCCTGCATACCGGTGAGCAAGGGAAATAGCATACGGCAGGGCGTAATTGCCGTACTCCGAAAAATCGGTGGGACACAGGATAGTCTTGATCTCGCCGAAGGACTTTTTCTTTTGGGCCCGGATGGTGATGACAGGGGTACGACAAAGGCGGACAATTCGTTCCGCGGTTCTTCCAATGAGATGGGGAGATGAGTAGCCGATTCCCTGCGTTGCCAACGCGATCGTGGAGTAGGGTCCCGATTCGGCCTCCTCGATAATCTCCTTGTATGTTGTTCCGAACCGCACAACCGTGCGCGTTCGCTCAGGGCACAGATTCACCCCCTTGATGATCTCGGAAAACTTCGATTCGGCAAATTCCTCGGTCTGAATCCGACGGGTGCGAATCTTCTGCTCATCGCGTTCAAAAAACCCCTGCGGCGTCTTCTCAAAGGTGTCGACGAATAGGAGGGTGAGGGTGCCATCGAAAACCCGACTGGCATGTTGCGCAAATCGGATCGCTTCGATCGACGAATCGGAAAAGTCTGTCGGGCACAGCACATGTTCGAATTGATACATGGTCTATTTCAATCGTGGTCGGTGTCTGGGGGGTTGTGGGTGAGGTATTCGCTCATCACCATTCCGAGGGCAATCGACAGAAGTTTTGCGTCGCTCTTATCGGACCGCGATGGGATGAGAATGGGAATCTTTGCCCCCATGACGACGTGGGCGAGGCGAAGTCCGGCAAAGAATGTTGTGCTCTTCGCAAGCATGTTGGCGCTTTCGATGTTCGGCGCCACAAGGATATCTGCCTGTCCTGCGACGGGCGAACTGATGTTCTTGGTGTCGGCTGCGTCCGCCGAGAGGGCATTGTCGAGCGCGAATGGTCCGTCGACGATGCATCCCTTGATCTGGCCCCGTCGGTTCATTTTCGCGAGGAGGGCGGCATCGACGGTGGAAGGAATGTCGGGCAGGACGAACTCGGTTGCCGAGAGAACAGCCACCTTGGGATTTGAATTTCCCAGCGCGTGTGCGACTTGCACAGCATTTTCGATGATCTCTTTCTTGGCAGGGAGATCAGGCAGAACGTTCAGCCCGCCGTCGGTGATCATGAGGAATTTGTTCGCCGATGTGCGCGCGTACTGAAACAGAACAATATCGCTGAGCAATCTTCCGATGCGCAGGCCGCTGTCACGGGCGAGCACCGCCTTCATCAGTGTTGTGGTGTCGATTTTCCCCTTCAGGAGTATCTGGGCTGACCCTCCGCGAAGCGCTTCGAGCGCAGGAGCAATGAGCCGGTCCGGCTGCTTGGCATCCACAATCTCAATTCCATCGGCGGCGAGTCCATGGGCGGCCAGTCCCTCCTCAATCGTCTTGCGTGATCCGGTGAGCAAGAAATCACTCTTCAGCGCGGTCTTCGCTGCCGCGACCGCCTCAAGTGTTGCAGAATGATCTGCGGCCACGACGGCGACGCACCGTTTGGTCAGAGAACCGGCAACCCGAAGAAGCTCCTCAAAATCCGAAATCAACGTCTGTTTCATTTCAATACTCCAATGCTTGTTCATCGCCGCGAAGGACCCGAAGTACTCCCAATGCCATAGCGCGCATTTCATTCTCGCCCGGATAGACGAGAACCGGGGCAATCCAGCGCACACGCTCAGAGATCCAGGACACGAGGAGTTGTGAGGAGGCCAATCCTCCGGTGAGCACGACGGCGCGGAGTGAGCCGCGAAGCACCGTTGCCATTGATCCGATTTCCTTGGCGATCTGGTATGCCATTGCTTGATAGATCGCGCGCGCGTTAGCATCGCCGTCAGCGATTCGTCGTTCAACCTCCACGGCGGAGTTCGATCCGAGGTAGGCCATGAGACCCCCCTTTCCCATCACCATCGTCCGGAGCTCCGCTTCGGAATGTTCGCCGGAACAGCAAAGTCCGATGAACTGCTGGAGGGGGAGGCCGCCAGTCCGCTCGGGGGAAAACGGGCCGTCACTCGACGCATCGTTCACGTCGACGATTCTTCCGTTGAGAAGCGGGGCGATAGATATTCCGCCTCCCAGATGAGCGACAACAAAAGCCGATTCCCTGTACGGCACGCCGAGTTCAACCGCAGCCTGACGGGCCGTCGCATGGATGTTGAGGGCATGCGAAAGCGTCTTGCGTTCGATACGAGGATGGCCAGAATAGCGGGCAACATCCTCAAACTCATCTACCGAGACGGGATCAACCACGTAGGCCGTCACATCGTAGTGACGAGCAAGATCGTGTGCCATTGCACATCCCAGATTCGAGGCATGTTCCCCCTGAAAATTTGCCCGCGCATCGGCAATCATTGCTTCGCTGACGCGGTACGTACCGCTCGTCAGGGGCTTCAACAATCCACCCATGCCGACGACCGCGTGTGGATTACGGGCAAATCTTAATGACCATTCGAGGACTGCTTTTTGACGAAATTCGAATTGATCCCAAATACGCGGGAATTGGGCGCGGAGACTGGCATCGTGGTGGAGGGTCTCCCGGCAAACCTCGACGTCGTCTTCAAAGAACGCCATCTTCGTGGAAGTCGAACCGGGATTAACGGCGAGGATGATGTGTTTCTCCATCGCAGTGCGGGCTACCTCGTTCAATGGAGTCTGTGATGTCGCGAGGTCTCTGTTTTGACCTCATTCAATCTAACTGAACTTGTCCACAAACACCACCGAAAAGGCATCAATCCGCGAGCGGGGGAAAGCGAAGTGAATCGTGGGCGCTACTCTCTGAGCCGCTGTCTCAATCCTGAGACGAACTCCATCCAGACATCGGCCATGGGGAGGACGTCGTTCGGCACATGGCGATCCATCGCATCCAGCGCACGCCGGGCCTCGGCGTTTCTCCCGTTCGTCATGTGCGTTTGGATCAGCTGCAGGAAGACGTCGCGATAGCCGTTCAGAAGAATCGATGCCTGTGCGAAATTGCGATCTCGGAGGGTCGGGAGATAGGCGAAATTCAGCGCATCGAGGAGGACGTGTTCGGTTGGCCCGACGTTCACCGCAAATCCTTGTCCGCTGCCCGCGACGGGAACGAAACGCAACGTGAGACCGAAGATTTCGAGCGATCGGGTCAAATCGTTGTAGCTCCACACGGGCGCCGCCAGGCTGAAATGAATGGATCGGCGCCATCGGTTCGTGCGTATGATGTCAATGATCGCGGACTTGGCGAGAGAAAGATACGTGCGTGACTCCATCGTAATGTCTGAAGTCACAGGGTAGGTGAGGATTTGACCCGCCATTCCGGGGACCGTGATGTTTCGTGTCTTCCATCGGTATGGTCGTCCCGCGAGAATCTGTTGCTCACCCCAGCTCATCGGAGCCGGGACGAGATAGTCTCGAATCCCTCTCTTCAGCTGCAAGAGGAAGTCAGGATGATTGAGGAGTGGGATCGGAATGACGGTCACGTCCGTCCGGACGCGATCGATCGCTTGGGCATAGAAGATCGCGTTTGCCTCGGCGTCGCCACTTGTGAATAGTATGGAACTCTGCTCACAGGAGCGGAGGACGTTTTTTCCGTACTCAATCAGCCAATCGGGGAGCCCGTTCTTGGCCCGGGCGATTCGGAGCTGTTCCAGCGCACCGGTGGGATTGCCGCTGAAGAGTTCCTCCCGTGCACGCACACCGTGCTCAAGGCCGAGATAGAAGTACGAATCGGTAAGTCCAGGATTCCGTGCGATCGCTTCTTCCATATGGCGGATGATCTCGTCAGACCTCGCGCGCCCGCAATCCGGATTGGGAACGGCGTCGACGCATTCCTGGTGGAGGAAGTGACCGAGATAGTAGTAGTTCTCCGCGTTGTTGGGATTGCTGGTGATGGCGAGGCGGATCAGCTCTATCGCTCGGGCATAGTCCTCTTCGACGAAGGCCGTCATCGCCTGGCTTTTCAAATCACGCGGCTGGGAGAGAAGGGTGGTGGAGGCAAAGAGGAGGAAGAGGACAAGTGAGGTCGCCCGTGTGGGAGGAAGAAACATGGGGTCACTCCTTTCTTCGAGAATGGGATCTTCGGGATCCTGTGCTCAGGGAAGTTCGAAAACTTTTTGGACAGTCGCAAATTTTGGCTTTCTGTCGCGGCTCGAGAGAGGATACCGACCATGACTGGGATCACGAGGAATCATGCGGCATCAACGGATCACGCCTGCCAGAGATATCAAACGGCGTTCATGACGCCGGAGGAAAGGAGCAGGGAGGGCGCCCATTCAGATTTTGCCGATTTGGACCCGGCGTCAGAAGAAGAGATCGGCTCGAACGTAAAGAGTCTTGGGATAGTACCAATATTCGGTGAGGTCGTTTCCGTAGAACAGTTGTCCCCCCATGCCGACGGTACACTCGTTCGTCCATGCGTAGGTAACCGATCCGCCCAGCATGCCGGATCGATCTCCGATGTTTGACAGCGATACGACCGATAGACTCACCAGCGGATGAACAAGGATGATCGATTGGAGGAGGAGGTATTGTCGTCCCACGTTCAGAACCTCTCCCGCCAGCAATCTGCTCATCTCGTACTGTTGCGTCTCGGATTTTCCTTCGCCGTTGAAGTGAAATTCAAACAGCGCGTACACATCCGGGGTAAATTGATGATCCAGACCGAACACGTATTTCAAAAACTCCGGTCTGTCCCGGTTTCTTGACGATGCCACAAGAATTTCACCACGGATTCCCGCGTCGAAGAAATTACCTGCGAAATCACCGCCAACAATCATGCGATCATCAAACCTTCCGCCCACCACCGACAGATCGAATTCCGAAATATTCGACCGGATCCTCGCGCCGACGTTTCCGTTCTTCAGGTTGTCTTCCGGATTGTAGACGACCGAGAGATCGGAGAAGCTCCCCAGGAAGAGTTTTACCAACAAGCCGTCGATTCCATCTTTTTCAATCTTGCTGAAGACCGTTGGATTCAGAGGATTGAACAGGTCGGTGGGATTCCAGAATCTCCCTGATCCCCACGAGATACGCTGACGACCCAGGGTGATCTCGATTGCGCCCAGGCTCTGTCGAACAAAAAGCCGGTCGACGAAATGAACCAGCGAGTGATTGGGTGTGCTGATCGGATTCCAGGTCAGATCAACGATTTGTCGGCGGCTCTTGTCGCCCGAGGTGAAGATGTTGACGGGCGATTCGATGTAAGCGGAGATGATTTCGTATTCGAGGGAGAAGAACGCGCCGCTCCAAAGCGTGGCGCGAGGGCGCAATCGAATCCGGCCCACATTGGCGAACTGGTCCTGCTTGGACCGCGAAAGTCGCGCGAGCGTCTCGTTAAGCCGTTGATAGATTGGAAATTCGCTTCCATAGCCGGAGAATTCGAGCCAATCCTGAGAGTACCCGAATCCGGGGATCATCACCATCAGGAGGATGAGGAGGAACAAGCGTTGGTTCATAAATAAGCAGTGAGGGAGAGTTCTTGTTGGGCCCGACTACCGGCTGACTTCTTGCTCGATTCTCCCGTCCCGGAGGACAAAGAGTCTTCGACCGCGTTCGATGACCTGGGGATCGTGGGATGAAAAGATGAACGTAATGTTTCGCTCCTTGTTCATTTTCTCCATAAGATCGAGAAGCGATGAACCCGTTGCCGTGTCGAGATTGGCCGTCGGCTCGTCTGCGAGCACGATGGATGGATTCGTCACGATTGCCCGCGCGACGGCGACGCGTTGCTGTTGACCGCCGCTCATTTCATTCGGACGTTTGTCGGCGAGTTCGGCGATTCTGAGATCCTCCATGATGTTCAGCGATCTCTCGTTGCGTTCCTCCTCGGAGATACCGAGGAGCATCATGGTAAACTCGATATTCTCGATCGCAGTGAGGACGGGGATGAGGTTGTATGCCTGAAAAATGAAGCCGAGTTTGTGAAGACGAAAAGCAGAAAGCTCGCGGCGCGACATCGAACTGAGCTCTTCCCCTTCGAAGGAGATACTTCCGGCCGTCGGGAGATCAAGTGCTCCGATGAGGTTCAATAACGTTGTCTTCCCCGATCCTGATGGACCGGCGATGACGAGAAAGTCGCCGGCATGAACCGTCATCGAGATGCCGCGGACGGCATGCACCGGTACGCCGTTGTCGTGGTACGTTTTCTCGAGGTTGATCGTCTTGATGATTTCCATGTCGTCTCTCGTGTCAGATGATGCGATGCGCGGTCCGCACGATTTCATCACACGAACCGGATGGCGTTGATCGGTTGCAGACGTATGGCCCGATACGCCGGATAGAGCGCTCCCAGCACCGTCATGAAGGGAATGAGAAAGAGCGCATTGAGGACACCCGTCGCCGTGAAAACCGGATAGATGACGGTGCCGGTGCCGAACGATTTCAATCCTTCGGAGAACGCGCTCAAATCGATTCCGTACGATGCCAACGGGAGGTAGATCAGAACACCAGCGACGAATCCCGCCCCCGTCCCGAGAATGCCGAGCGAGAGGGCCTCGATGAGGATCATCGAAAATATCTTGGCGTTGCTCAGTCCAATGGCCATCAGAACGCCGATTTCCTGGATCCGCTCGAAGACTGACATCAGCATCGTGTTCACAATTCCCAGGATCAACGCGATGCCGATGATTGCGTAGAACACAATCATCGATTGCTGGTACATATCAATCTGAACAAGAATCAATGGGATCAGGTCGACATAAGACAACACTTCATATTCATCCCCGAGACGATCCTGGAGCGCCTCCTTACTCATACCAACGGTGTTCCGATCGGTGGTGAGGATGGCAATTTCAGAGATCCGATTTCCGAGTCCAACGAGTTTCTGTGCCCCCTCGAGAGGAACATAGGCGTATACCTTGTCGAACTCGGAGCTGAAGGTCTCGAACACCCCAACAATGCGGAAGACATCCGAACCAACATGTCCATCGAGAGTCGCAGAGAGGGCCACCACCTTGTCGCCCAGCTCCACCCCGAGCTTCTCGGCGAGATTCCGTCCGATCACGATCTCGTTGGGGGATCCGGTGAGATAGGAGCCCGAGACGATCGATGACTTGATCTTCGTGAGCTTTGCTTCTTGCGTCGGTTCGATTCCGATGATCGAGATGCCTGCGGAGGTGTTTGCGCTGCTGAGCAGCCCGAAGAGGACGACGCGCCGGCTGTATACCGCGATCGACGGTTCTTCCTTGATGGCCCGCTCCACGATCTCGGCGTCCGGGATGAAGTTCTGGACGACCATGTTGTCTCGAAAGCCGTTGCGATGAATCTGCATATGTGCGATGTGCGATCCGATCTGGTTGTCGAACATCTGAAAGATCATCCCCATGGAGAGCGTATCGGTCAGAATCGTGGCGGTGATTCCCACGGCCACCGAAACAATCACGATCACCGAGCGACGTTTGTTCCTCCAAATATTCCGCTGGGCGAGCTTCAGGAGCATCATGTGTAGCGTATTCCTTTCAGCGGTTCGAGTTTGAAGACCTTCACAAGGGGATAGATGATGGCGAGGAGCGACACGCCGAGAATCGAGAGTGTGGAATTGACAAAGACGCTCGGGCGCATCGTCGATTCGATGCGCGGAAGAAATCCGTACTCCGCATAGATCGCCTCGAAATCGCCCCCGAAGACGATTGGATTCTGAACGATATAGTAGTTCACGCCCGCGGCAAACATGTTCCCGATCAGCGTCCCGATGAGCATGATCATCAGCGATTCCAGAAGCACCAATGACAAGAGCGTGCTCTGGGGCATTCCAATCGACAGTGTGATGCCGAACTCGCGAAAGCGTTCGGTGACCGACATGAGCACGGTGTTGGTGATACCGAAGGCGACGACGATCACCAGAATGCCGAGGAACAGAATGCCGCTGATGTTGTCGAGGTCGATGGCCTGCTGCAGATCGGGCATAACTTCGTTCCATCTGAGGAGAGCGTGGTTGCTGGACTCGATCGGCTCCTTGAGTCGATCGTAGGCATCCGGGAGATCCCGGAGTCCGTCCACCATGATGGCCACGACGCTTGCGCGACCATAGAATGCCAGAAGATCCTGTGCGCTCTTCAGACCCATAAAGACCGCAATTCCGTCGAATTCCGGTGAACCCGTTTTCACCGTGCCGGAAATCCTGAACTTCATATTGCCCAGCGACCCATCGTATCCCTGAGCGAGGACGACAATTTCGTCACCGATCGCTGCCTTGAGATTCTGGAGGAGCTTGTATCCGACCACGACAGAGAGCGACGTATCGGATTCGAAGAGCGATCCCTCATTGATTCGGCTCATCATCTGTGAGGTACGCGCTTCGCGTTGAGGATCAATCCCGATCATTGCGGCCCCGAGGGAATTTTCTCCGAAGCTCACGAGGCCATCGGCGGCGATGCGCGGCGTATAGCTGGTCACCAGAGGTTCGGCGTCGAGGATTTCTCTGATCGCGGCATCGTACCGTACGTTCTTTTGGAGCGACGGATTGCTCTGGTACCCCGGATGCTGAATCTGCATGTAGCCCGAGAAGACCTCCACGACGTGGCGGATATTCACTTCATAGGTCCCGAGCTGGACACCGCGCATCGTCACGGAAAGCATCACGGCAAAGGTGATCGTCGTGATCGTGATGATGGAGCGGCGCCTGTTGCGCCAGATGTTTCGCCACGCGAGTTTCAAGAGAAGCTTCATCAGTAGCTCCCGCGTTCCAGTTCGCGAAATGAGAAGATCCGATCACTGATTCTGACATCGAACTTCACATCGAGAATCTCAAAGTCCGTCCGATTCCCCTTCTTGTTCTGATTGATCATACTCCATTTGGTCGGGAGTTTCCTTCCACCGAGCACGCGATGGTTGGAGTAGAGCATGGTGCGGATGAGCTCCCCCTTTTCGTCATGGAAATCGACGCGGGCGGGAAGGAAGTCGGATTTCCGAACCCAATACGCCAGCTTCCCCCAGACGACCGGGGCCTGGGGATGGGGGATGAGCTCGATCTTCCAGCAACCTTCGCCTTCGATCTGCTCTTCGGCAACGATCTTCTTTGCATAATCCTTGGTGATGTTCGATTCGCGAACGAGATCGTCGTTCGTGAAATCGGAACCGTTCCAGGACTGAAGCATCATGGAGGGAGGAATCTTGATCGTTGTCTCGGTGTTGCGAAGATACATCCAGAGCTCGTTGTTGACTTTAAGTGTCTTGTTCCCGGCGTCGCGCTTCGGCGACTTGATGACGATCAGTGCCTTTTCATTCCCAACCCACCAGCTGTCCATTTCCATCGTCCGGGTGAAGTCCTCGGTCACGACCGTCATCCTGAACGTCCCATAACTGGATTCTCCCTTGATGGCATCCTCGGAACGGCGAATAATCTCGTCAGCCGTCTGCGGGAGTAAGTTCTGCAGAGAACACAGTGTGAGACTGAGTATCAAGAGAGTGTCGGCGCGCATAGTAACGAATATGGATTGTTGTGAGAGATGATTCATGCAGGTCGATGATGCTGCGGATATTTTCCGACGAGCTTCGCGACGAAGCCGTGAATGCGGTGGAAGAACGCCGCCCGTTCGAGGAACATATACGGGCAGTATCCCGGAATGACACCTATCCCATGATCCCTACAGAACTGCAGCGCCGCTGGATCGACGTCTTGTTCTCCATTGATTCCGTAGAGCCATACGAGATCAGCGCCTCGATCGGCACATTCCCGCAGCACCGCTGTCGATACCTTCCGGGAAGTCATGAGAAGTACTGTCTTGATTGGGGGGCGGATATCGGAGATGTGGGGATAGCATGGATGTCCGTCGATCTCCTGGGCGGAGGGATTGATCGGGATCACTTCATAGCGACGCCGCAGCAACTCACGGTAAAGGTTTCTGCTAAAGTCTTTCGGATTGCGTGAAACACCGATCATGGCAATCCGCTTCTGACGGAGAAACTCGTCAATCAATTCTCGCGTATGCATGTGGATTTCCGTCTGCGTGAGGAATGAATGATTCAAATCGCAGTGGCAATGAAAAATATTTAGACATTTCTGCGATGAATGTCAAACCCAACACGACATGTTCTGGAAAGGCAGTTGTCAATCATGAGAAGTCGGAACGAAAGGACCCACGGAGGATCAACAAGGAGGCGTACTCTCTCACTATCGAGAACGGAAGGCGAGGAGAAAATAGATTGCTGCCGTCCCAACAATGATGCCGAGAAAGAGCGGGAGGAAGAATGATCCCAGTCCGGCGGAGAGTCCAGCTGCTACATCAATCGACCTCGCGTGGATATAGGTGAATGACCAGACGAGTTCCAGCTTCACCCAGGCGAGCGTCAACAGAGCGAGTCGGACTTGCCGCTGAACATTCCGCTCACTCAACGGCACCGGGTAGTTGAACTTGTGCGGCATCCGACGGAGTATCGTTAAGAGAAGATAGAAGATCGTACCAAGGATCGGGAGAAGGAACATGGCTGTGCTCGATCCCCATGCATCCGGTTCTCCGGTAATTCCGAAGTGCACCGGATACGAATTCTCCGACCCTTCCGGCGGAACGATGGCCAAAACGTATGAATAGAGCAGTCCGGCGAGAGATGCGATCTCAAGCCCGATTTCCATGACTGTTCGCTTGCGGAAGGAATCCGGTTCAACCTGCAATGTTGGATTCATCGTTGCCGAGGGGTTCTGTCCCGCTCATTGGTTTGTGGATTGATTACGAGCGTGTAGAGTTCACTGAGCCGTCGCTGGATTTCGTCGCGCACGCGTCGAAACTCCGAGATCACGTGCTCTTCCGATCCGGTCGCAAAGGAAGGATCGTCGAATCCGCAGTGGATTCGAGTTCCCACGTCGCCATGGAACGTGGGACAGCTTTCCCTTGCGTCGTCACAGACGGTGATGAGGAAATCGATCGGCTGGTCGACGAACTGATGGACGGACTTCGGTTTCTGGTCACCAATGTCGATGCCGATTTCTCCAAGAACCTGAATCGCGCGCGACTGTACCGTCGATGCGGGAAACGTCCCGGCGGAGTAGACTTCCAAGTCGGGATCGATCGAGCGGAGGATTCCCTCAGCCATTTGGCTTCTGCAGGAATTGCCGGTGCAGAGAATCAAGACGCGTTTGCGCATGGAATCGTCCGCAGTTGTTGCTAATTGTCAGGGGGAAGCAATGTCGACGCACAATATAGGAGGCACAACGTCGACTAGCAAGTGAAGATGTCGGTGCGAGGCGGCAAGAGATTCCGTCGGCATACGGTATGAGGTGGTGGAGAGGTTGCGGGTTGACATAATGGTGTGACGGTGAGTCGGTGAGGGAAGCGACTCATCGTGGACCACAAGGACTTCAACGATCACGAGATTGAGTTCAACTCTTCTTGCTCGTTACCACCGAGACGGCGGAAAAGACCTGCTTGACTTCCGAGCTCTTGCATTTCGGACATGGTGGAGTAGGGTTCTTTTCGTGCTCGTCAATCGTGAGCGTCTCGGTGAATCTGTGGTCACATTGGTGACAGCGATATTCGTACGTCGGCATTGTCTGATCTCGCGTCGTAGGGAACAAAGGTGTTCATCGGATGAGTACGATACGTTGCTACTTGATGCCCAGTTTGGCACGCAGGGCGTCATGGTATCCGGAAGCCGTTGTCATCTCCTGGCGCAGTGCGGTCGCGAGCTTCTTGACCGTCAACCGATCCGGATTGGATTTGTTCAGTTCTTTTTCCAGACTCTCCGAGTTCTTCTTAAGGGTCTCGCACGACTTTGCGAGCAGTTCATGATGCTGCTTGACCAGTTTGAGCTGATCCGGCTTCAGGAGTTTTTGCGCCTGTTCGAGATGCCACTCCATGTCCTTGAGACTCTTGGCGATTTGTTCGGCATGGGCCAGGGCCACGTCCCGATTGAGCTCCGGCTCACTGGCTTCAGCGACGACGCGCCCAGCGTGGCCCTTGATCAGTTTGCAGTCCTTCACGAGGAGAGCGTGTTCCTGGGCGAGGGCATTGCTTTGGGAATACGAGACCGCCGCGACCAGAACGAGAAGGGCAAAGACGATGAGGGAACGCATAGGTTCCTCCTTTCCGTCTAGATTTCTTTGTGCTTCATCACCTCTGCATCTGTGATGAAGAAGACTTCCTCGGCGATGTTGGTGGCAAGATCAGCGATCCGTTCGAGGTCCGTGCTCACGTCGAGGAGATGGAGGGCCCGATCGAACGTGTGAGGCTCGTCCTTCACGATGGCAGAGAGCGTGCTCCTCACAAGTTTGTGCAGTTCATCGATTTCATCATCCCGCCGCCGGACCGCGAGCGCAAGAGAGGTATCCCGATAGACAAAGCTGTCGATCGCTTCTTTCAGCATCTGGACAACGATGTCCGTCATCTTCGGGATATTGACGAGCGGCTTGACATGAGGGGCGTCGGCCAGCGCTATCGCGGATTCGGCAATATTTACCGCGTGGTCGGCCACCCGCTCAAGATCGTTGGTGATCTTCTGAGCCGAGAGGAAGAATCGGAGGTCGACGGCAACAGGATGTTGATCGGAAAGCGATCGCAGAATGTGCGCGGTGATGGTGTTCTCGAGGCTATCAACATCATCGTCCCGGAGAATTACCACTCGCGCAGCTTTGACATTTTGGTTCCTCAACGCCTCGAGAGAGCGCCTGACCATTTCTTCCGACATCGTGGCCATCTGCAATAGCAACCGATTTAGCTCTTCAATGTGTGCAATGAATGTCGATGCCATGCCAGCAACTCCTCAGTGTCAGGTACCTGTCAACAAGCGACGGGGTGATCCACGTGTCCCAGGGGCGATGATCTGTTCTTCTGCGGATTGATCGTGTCATGATGTATGATACTTGTGTGCGTTCGGTGTCTCACCGGCAACGACCGGCTGCGGAGTGCGGATCAACCGAATCGGTCCATGCCGGCAACTCATCATGGACTGCTCGGGAAATCCGCGTCTCTACTGTGCCGCGTGGCGATCGTTCCTCGGCTTTTCATGTTTCTTGAGCGGAGGAAGCGTGGGGAGTGTCAGACACGCAGAGCATAGTGACCGCGTGGGTTGCCGATGGAGATCTCGGAAAGGGATGTCTCGATGACACGTCATACAGATTCCGTATCTACCCGCTCCGAGTCGGGCCAACGCTCCGCGCACTTGCGAAAGACTCTCCGTGGGGGAAAGGTCCAGAAGATGGGAACTGCTGAGCGCACGGATGATCGAATCATCACTCAGGTCACAGCTGGAGATTGTGCCGCGGACGTAGAGCTCGTTCATCACCTCCGCCAGAGTCTGACGATATGATCGTGTGAGCACCCGGTCGATTTCGCCAAGCAGGATCCTTCTCAGTTTTCTCGCCCGTCGCGCCACCATGAGAGGCCTCCATCGGGAGAGATGGAACACGCAAATACTGCCGGTGTGGCTTGCGCGGCGCCGGTGCAATCCTCGCTGACTTCCGGCCCATTCACAGTACTGCCGCGCATTTGCAGACTCCTACGTTGTCAAGCTAAGAAAGTAACCTACCTCAGTCAAGCGAAATCGATTTGGATAAGAACCTCTCAAATCCGTAGACTCGCGGGCCGAACGGATGAGCGCCAAGCCTCCACCTCGCCTCGTTGCGTTGGGGTTCGTGGTGGGATGTTCGGGGTGAGTCTTGCCGTCGCTCCACGTTCCGGCCATTGCGTCAAAGAAGAAGGCCGACTGGCAATCCAATCGGCCTTCCGTACGACTTCCGTGAAATCGGAGTCGGTCTTCCCTATTTCACCCAGGGATACTTTTTGATTTCGCTCGTGCTGAATTTGTTGGCTGGCATGTTGTCGTACATCATCGCGTTTGCCCCGTAGAGAAGTGACTTCGCGTCATATCCCATTGCCCGAAGGATCGCGGAGAGATATGAACTCGTTTGACCCGTGTAGCAGTAGATCACCACCGGTTTGTCGGTGGGGAGCGTCTTGAGGAACGTTGAGCTCTTCAGGTCCGAACGCGGGGTGTACTGAACAGCCCCTTGGACGTGCCCGGCATTGTATTCGCTCGCAGGCCAGTAGTTGATGATATAGTAGGAACTTAGACTGGTGTACAACGTGGCGTTGGATATAGACGCAGGGGTGTATCCCTCTTTGAGAAGCGCCTCAACACGGGCTTCGAGTATTTCCTTACCGTTGGTCTTTCCGGTGGAGATCTTCGGAAGCGATCCGGCCGAATTCTTCGGCGTCGCCGTCTGTGTAAACTGCGCCCATCGATCATTCTTCATGTTGGAGAGCCATCGGCCGACGGCAAACGTACTATCCCACGAGCACATCCCCCATTTCATCGACCAGACGTTGTTGTACCCCAGAAGGCGGAGGAGAGATGCTCCAAACGCGGCGGATTGTCCTGAGTAGCACACAATCACGACGCGATCGTAGCTTTGTGTGCTGATACCTTTCACATGCGTCAGGAGATTCGCGAGATCGACCTGCACTGCACCCTGAATGCGACCGGCGTCATAGTCCGCTTTTGCCCGAATATCAATCAGATACTGTTTGGTAGGATTCGTTGTCAACGTCGTGTAGACGTCTGCGGCAGAGACGACCGACGGACAAGCGGTGGAGTTCAAATAATCTCCGCCGGTTCCCTCGAGATAGCTCACGAGAACATCTGCTTCGTTGATTTCAAGAGGTGGCTCCGTGGTGGAATCCTTGCAACCTGTGAGACCAATCAGGATTGGGAGAAGGAGTAATAGACTGAGATATCGAAGGTGCTTCATGATGAATCCTCCAGTGTGTATGAGTGTGATGACGAGTGCTTACTGAACACCCCATGTGGCCGGGAGCTTTCCGTCAACGACGACGTTTTTCGTCGCAATGCGCTCCCACGGCTGAAGATCTGAATTGAACAGGTAGAGTTGTCTGTTTCGGAGTGTGTTTCCTTCCTTGATGATATGACAGTTGTCGGAGCATGTCTTGCCGGCTGCGACCTTCGTCCGTGTGGTCCAGCGGATAATGTTGTGCGGCGTCGTGTACTTGAACGTCGGCTTCGCATCGAAGTTCGTCAGGGTCGCGATACCGTACTTCTGCCAGCTGTCCGGAGCCATCAGACTCCGCCTGACGGTCGCGTATCTGAAGGGACGTGTTTCGGGAATTGGATTGATGCCAATCTTGAAATCTTGATAGGAGGGGATCCTCGCTCCATCGCCTCCAACGTGGCAACTACCGCAGTTATTGTAGTTCTGGGAGTGGCACGTCTGGCAATTGAACGTGCCGAGGTGGACCGCATGATACGGGTTGGAACTGGCGAGATTGCCGTGGCAGTTATCGCAGCGCGGCAACATCGGCACCTTGTACCTCTGATCGTACACTTGACCATTTCCGTGCAATTCGGTCTTCGAGTGACAAGAGAGACAATGCCCGTTGCCCAGCTTCGTCAAATGGATATCCGGTACCGTGCCGGCGGCGATGCCGAGATACGCGTGACCGCCACGACTGGTGTGGCATGCGATGCAGTTGTCCACCATGTCGGGCGTACGCCGGAAATCGTGGCCCTTGTACAATCCGCCGCCTCCGGCCTTCGGTCGATTCACATGGCAATCGCCGCACGAGGCGTGACACTTCTGACAATTCTGTTTATATCCCCCCTTCAGGCCGTCGGGGAGTTGCTCGAAGGAGACGAAACCTGATCGCGTCACAACCATATTCTTTTGTCCCCAACCGCCCATGTGGATGCTGTTGTAGAAATTGTGAGCGATATTGGCATGACATGGCGAGCACTTGACGGTGGCATACTCCGACGGATGAGCGATGAAATCGCCGCCGTGTGCCTTCGACTTGTCAGGCGTATCATCCTGACCATTGTGACACGAAACGCAGCCCTGTTTGAAGTGGGTTGACGATCGGAACCTGTCCGCGCCCGGTCCACCGATGTACACTCGATCGTAAGGCTCAATGTGGGGAGTGTCGCCGCCGCATCCGCCGCCAACGGCGGCCGTATCGGGTGATGCGACTCGTTTCAGGACAGCATAGTTCGTGTGACAACCGAGACAGGAACCGGCCGATTGCGGAATCTCATCGGGGTCCGTGGCAATTTGTTCCGAGCATGCCGCGAAGATGAAGACGAGAGTTATGGAAAGGAGGAAGGCCGAATTCATTACAAGTTTGGACTGCAATCGAGGAGTAGCGACTTGAATTTCTTGCATATGAATATATTTGTCCTCTCTCATAGTTGATAATTGCCAAAATTGCTATTAGCAACTATATGGTCAAAAAAAATCAGGACTGCCTGAGCCATTTCTCAAGGGAGCTGAGCATCTTGGAGAGACTCACCAAAACTGTCTCGTGCATTTCTCCAGGGATTCCCTCCAATATCTCCTTGTGGATATCCACGTACCTTTGCTCAAGCTCTCCCGTCAGTCGCCGACCTTTGTCTGAGAGGGTGATGATGATGCTTCGCCGGTCGTCCAGATCGATTGAGCGGATCACGAATCCGTTGCTTTCCAGACTGTCGAGTATTCGGGTTAGTCGGCTCCCGCTCAAGCCCACTCGGCGGATAAGCTCCTTGATTTGGAGATGATCGTCTCCGCGGAACATTCGAAGCGTGCGGAACTCAGGAACCGAGATCCGGAATTGCCTCGCGAGGCGTTCCTCCTTCTCCTGGCAATTCGCAAGGAGTTTGAATGTAACCTCGGCAACCTCCGCCGCGACCTTTTCAAGCTGAGCTGTATTCATAGCTTGCCTTTCCGAATAGTTGCTTTCCGCAAACATTGTGCCACGTGGAATCATTGCTTTCCGCTAAAAAAGGGGGTGTCATGGAATGGTTGTGTTGAATATCGCGAAAGAGTTTCCAGAGATTCGGAAAGCTGCCACCAACATTGGGAATTGGAGTACCGAACCTCCCCTTGTCTCAGTCGGATGGGCGCCCAGTAGATCGAAAAGAGGGGGGTGCGATGCTGATTTGTGCGGGTGGTTAGTTTCTCAGCAGGTCGCGCTCGGCGTACGGCTTCGTCAGCGAGAAATCGAGAGCGGCTTCCTCTCGCTTGCGTGAAGACTCGGTCACAGGAACTCCGCTGGACGAAATCCGGGAAATGCGCGATCCTGCGACACAGCTCGAATACGTAGAACGCGCTACCGTGGTTCATCACCGGTCCAACACGCTAGACTCCATCGATCGAGCGTTGGAGCGGATCGACGAACAACGTTACGGATGGTGTACGTCCTGTGGGGAATTGATTGAAACAGGCCGGCTTGAGGCTCTTCCATTCACGCAGTTCTGCATCTCGTGTAAGTCGGGTACAACACGTGGTGAGGGGCATCAACACCGAGGGCGGGCGGCGTGACGTTTATTCCGGACCGAGGGTCATTCGTACCGCAGCGACTCTACGTAGCGTCATATGGTTTCCATCTAACAAGAAAGTCTTCTTAGCTCACAACGTATCAAGCGGGCTCTTGACACCTCGACCGCCCCGATCCAGTACGTGCATCTAACGCTCAGCATCACCGGCCCGCCGGAGGCGGGACCTCTCCAACCGGCTGTTGGGCCGCCTGTCATTCAGAGAACGAGCCCGGCGTCGGCCGGCCAACCGACGGCCGGTCGGCATGGTCCTCATCCACAACAATTCCGCCACAGCTGTCACACTTGCCAGTTGCCGCGGCGACGCGCTCGGAAAGGCCTATCAGCTTGGCGCCGCACTGCGGGCAGATCGGAGCAAGCGAGCGCTTCCTGCGCTCCATCCGCCACAGCAGGACGCCAACGACGGTGATGTAGATAACGAATGCCGGTAGTGCGATCGAGAGTTTCAACCCGCGCTCGAGATGGGCGTCGGCCCAGCGCAGGAAGATCAGTTGGAAGACTCCCAGCGCAACACTGACAACGGCCAGGATGCGACTGTCTCGACGCGAAGCCAGGGTCGCGGCTGCACGCGCTTGGTTGAACGCCCCCCGTGTCAGCGGTTCCGTCATTCTTGCCTTCGCTCTTTCGCGACGCTGAGTCTCCGTCGCAGTCCGACCTCATCGTCCTCGTCGGCCCAACTATCGATTGAGTGGTTTCCACATAAGACGCCTACGCCGTTGTCTCTCGGCATAACACGCCTCTTCAAATCTATATCAATTCCTTGATATCCACAAATCTTTCTGGCTTTGGGCGTTTCGCATCGCGCAGAAAAGAACGCAGTCCCCGCAGATTTCAGCCCCCTAGCGTCTGTTCCTTGCGACAGGGTCAGATGATTCGCCGCGTGTGCAGACTCTACCAAAAAAGGGTTGGGGCCAGGAACCTCTATTCCCGGTCGGGAAATGGATGTCGAGAGAGGCGGATCAAGCCGGCTGATTTCTACTGGAATTGCGGTTCCAGACGGGTGATGCCGGAGTATTCCGGATATGTTCGGAGCTTTTGAATCGGAGTAAGTCCTTTCAGCGTTGGAAGCGGTCGGCTGTTGTTGTGGAATGAAAGGTATTCCACGAATTCGGTCAAGACCTCGTCGGCCTCAAGTTCGTCGAGTTTCTTCCGCATCATCCCGCCTATTCCGTAAAGGAGTGTCAGAGAGATGATCGGATCGGAGTCGTTTTTTGAAAAGAGAGAATGAACGATCCCCAGTGAGGTTGCAACTTGAGTAAAAATGTGAGGAGATGCGGACAAAGAGGGCGAAGTAAAAAGATCCGTCTCCGGTGTCTTTACTTCCCGAACGCGGAACGGGAAACTCGCACGCACGAGTCGGAGGAAGTCGACTGCAGAGGCCGTATTCCGGAGGAGATAGATGTTTCCCACTTGTAGATGGGTATTGACGTCAAATGCCGTGAAGATTGTGGGATAGAAATCTTGCCAGGGTTCGAGAAGCTGTTGTGTATCAATGTACACCAGAGCCCCCGGGGTAGGGGCATAACTTCCGAGAAGATCTCCCATCAGATTCAAGGAACGAAACCGTTCCCGATTCAACACGCGGCTCAAATCGGTCTGCACGCCCATATAGACTCCAACATGATGAGTACGATACGCCTGGAGAACATCCTTCATACTTCATGCCATGCGACGGAATTGCCTGCGATGCCGATCACTTGTGGGGAGATTCGTCCGCAATCATGCAATGATCGCTCGAAGGGATTGCCGGGAGAACGCAATCGGAGTAATGCCGTTGTTGTATATTCTACATGTTCAGAGTGGATTCGTAATGTTTGGTGAATAGAATCGGGGTTTGATTTTCGCTTCGTGTGTCGATATATTGATCGAGTTGTGGAATCCCGGTCGATTTCTCCATTCCTCTTCGCGATATGATCCAATCGAGCAAAGCCCGACAAATCATTCTTGATGCGTGTCCTCAGCTCGGCACAGAAAGCTCAGATCTCGCGTCCGCTCTCGGACGCATCGTCGCTAAGGATGTGGTTGCACACGAAGACATCCCTGCAGGCGACAACTCCGGTATGGATGGATATGCCGTCCGGAGCGACGATACCTCCTCGCCGAACGGGCAGGTCGTGCTCAATCTGGTGGGGGAGGTGCGCGCAGGAGCTGTGTATCGAGATGAAGTTCGTGCCGGCGAATCGGTGAAGATCATGACCGGTGCGCCGATCCCGCGGGGGACAGATGCCGTGGTCGAAAGGGAACAGGTCGAGGAATCAGACGGGCGCGTGACCCTGAAGATACCTGTTCTAAGGGGGCGGCACATACGAAAGCGCGGGGAGGATATACAAGCTGGAAAGCTTGTTTTGGAGAAAGGGAGGCGGCTTCGGCCATACGAGATGGGAGTGCTTGCCTCTTTGGGGATCGAAAAAATCTCAGTGCATCGACGTCCCGAGGTCGCCCTTCTCACAACAGGGGACGAGTTGACACCCGTCGGTAACGATCCAGCTCCCGGTCAGGTTCGAGATTCCAATGCGGTGACGCTGGCGGCGCAAATCTTCGAATGCGGAGGGAAAGTCATATCGCTCGATCCGTGTGGGGACGACGAAGTTCGCCTCGAAGAGGCATTGCGCAGAGGACTCTCTTCGGATGCATTGATCTCCACAGGGGGAGTCTCCGTGGGAGATTACGATCTTGTGTTGCGCGTCCTTGAACGGATCGGTGTGAGAATTCAGTTCTGGGGACTCAATATCAAGCCGGGAAAGCCGTTCGCGTTTGGACTCCATCTCCAGGCCGATCGGGTTGTCCCGGTATTTGCCCTTCCGGGCAATCCCGTATCTGCGGCGGTTATGTTTCTGCAATTTGTCCGGCCTGGTTTGATGAAGATGCAGGGGGCGACGCCGAGGGAGACCCTTTCGCTCTACGCCCGTCTTGAGGGGAAAATTCACAAGGCCGACGGGAAGCGACATTTCCTGCGAGGTATCGTCGGGAATGAAAGCGGCCAACTTGTTGTTCGACTAACGGACACTCAGAGCTCCGGTGCCCTGACCTCGCTCTTGCAAGCGAACTGCTTCATCATTGTTCCGGAAGAGACTCGAGAAATCAAACACGGGGATCTGGCCGAAATAGAACTGCTGTGAGGCATCTCTGTTGGAAGGATGGAAGGTGAAGATTCAAGTCTGTTTTTTTTCCGTTGTTCGCGATATTGTCGGGACTGACGCGCGCCAATTGTCACTCCCGGATGGGTCCACGGCCGCAGTCGTCTTGGAAACACTGGGGGCGGATCATCCCCGGCTCCTCGAGTGGAAGCACAGCATCCGCTTTGCCGTCAATCAGACGTATGCTCCTGCGGAGACGGTTCTCAACGAGGGGGATGAAGTAGCACTGATCCCGCCGACAAGCGGAGGATAGGTGATGGTTGAACTCGTCCGGACAGAGATCGATATCCTGAGCGCTGTCAGCAAAGTGGGAGATCCTTCTGCCGGCGCGATTGATGTCTTCATCGGCACGACGCGCAACACGCACAAAGGCAGAGGTGTTGAGTTGCTCGAGTATGAGTCCTATGAGTCCATGGCTCTGAAGGTGATGGAGAAGATCGTCGACGAAGCGCGGCGAACCTGGAATCTCAAAGGCGTGGCGGTTGTTCACAGGCTGGGGAAAGTCCGTGTTGGCGAGGCCAGCGTGGTGATCGCAGTCTCTGCAATGCACCGCGCGGAGGCCTTCGAAGGGTGCCGATTTCTTATCGATCAGCTGAAGAAGGAAGTTCCAATTTGGAAGAAAGAGTACTTCACGGATGGTCATGTCGAGTGGTCAGGATCCGATGTCGCCATCGGGTGAAGGCTTCCGGTGGTTGTCATCAATCGTGGTACCGGTTGTTCCAAGCGTCCAATCGAAACTCTGAATAATTCTCCTCCCTCACATGCATCAGAACCTCATCAAAGAATGATCGCGAGATTTCCATGAAAGGATTGATGGTTGGTTGCGCACTGCTCTTGATGAGCTGTGGGAGCGGAGAGATCTCTCCGGAGGACCTTGCTCAACAGGAGCTTGAGATCAAGGCTGTCGTCTACGGTCTCCATGCGTCGCTTGATCATGCATACTCGACGCAAACGGTGGACACGGATAGTCTGATTGAGCACTATTATGCGCCCGACACGTACTACGTCACCCCCTGGGGGAATACCGAGCCCTTGGATTCCACGAAGTGGCGAATCCGCACAACGAAGAGTCGGATCAAAGAGTATCAGTACTCGATTGAGAACCTGCGAGTGCGCACGTTCAATTCGGGGGGATACGCGTTCTTTATCCTTCGCCAGGCGTACGCGATCGACGGATACATGCTTGATGAGTATCTGCCGACCACCTTCATCCTGGAGAGACGGGAGGAGGGATGGCGGATCATACACATCCAGCGCACGACCGACTATCAGACCATTCAACAGTACGTCGAGATCCAACGACGGCGGGAGGAGGACCGATAGCGACCGTCTGTCCTGACGGGAGTTCCCCGCTGCGATCGCAAGACCTCCAATCGTCGTCTTTCGAGATTGTTGTTACTTGCATTCAAAAGGAAGATTGCTTTACTTCGGTATAGTGCATGCCACGCCGGCAGTGCTTTCCGTTGATTTGGTCAACGAGACATCATGAGGCAGTCCATATGTATGCGATCGGCTTTCGATTCCTGGTCGCCGCTCTCCTGCTCGTCGCTGCCGGTTGCTCGGCAAATAAACTCACGACTGAGATGCGACAGAAGCTCGATCCACCACTGATCCGACTTCTCGAAGGCCATGCGGTCGACGATGCAGACTATGAACAGTCTGCGCGTCCTGACGGAGCAAAAGAATACGCCGTCATCATACGAGGAACGAACCCGGAGGAAGTCCGGGCTGCCGGAATCCATCTGAACTCGATCTTTGGGGAAGTGATGACCGCACGCCTCACGACGGTGGAGCTCCTGAAAGTACTTCGACTTCCGTCGATCAAGTCTGTTCGGGCAGGCGACAAACCCCGCTCCCTCCAATAAGATGATATTCTTGTCTAACAGGTTGTTGAAAAAGTATTTTTCTGTCATTCTGAAGGAGCCCTGCCTGCCGCAGTGTACTACTACACGCAGGCAGGGAAGCGACTGAAGAATCTCGCTTTATGAGTCAGATTCTTCATCCCGCTAATAAACAGCGGGATTCAGAATGACATTGGACCTCGTTTTTCAACACCCTGCTAATTCAATCTTCAACCGTTAACCATTAAGGATAGGCGAAGACCATGAATCGTCGATCGATTGTCGCCAGGGCTCTCGTCGTTCTGCTGTTCGTGGTGCAAGTTGTCGCGGCACAGGTGCTTCGGGATTCCGATCGTGCCAAGCTTCACCCCCGGTTCATTGAACTCGTCGAGAGCGTCCGCCCTCAAAAGGGTGTTGACGCCGCTCAGATGACTGATCTCATCCAGAGCTCCGACGAGCAGGGGAACCAGTTCTTTGATGCTATCATTCACACCCTTGACGCGCGTGCGATTCGAGCCGCTGGAGTCCACACCAACTCCGATTTTGGTCGCTTTGTTACCGCGCGTGTGGCGCCGGATCAGCTGGTATCCCTCGTTGGACTCCGCGAGGTGACCTACATCGACCCGGGGAGTATCAACACGATCCAGGCGGATGTGAGCGTACCGGAAACCGGAGCGCCGCTTCTTCACTCTGGTTTTCTGAAAAACACGAAGTACACCGGCAAGGGAGTGATCGTGTTGATTTATGATACCGGAATCGACTTCTTCCACGGCGATTTTCGCGACCCCAACGATCTAAACAAGAGTCGGATCCTTGCGATCTGGGATCAGACCCTCACACCAATCTCGGGAGAGCGAAATCCCACAGGCCTCAACTACGGTGTAGAGTACACGAAGGCGGAGATCGATGATGAGATCGATGGGACCCCAACGGGAGTGGTTCGCCAGCGAGACATAAGTGGTCACGGAACGCATGTTGCCGGAACCGCGGCAGGGAACGGAAAGGCGGTCAGCGGGAAGTACGTCGGCATGGCCCCGGAGGCAGACATTATCGTTGTGAAGGGGGGAGACGGCTCCTTCAGTGAATCGAGGATGATTGATGGACTAACCTATGCACAGCAGAAGGCGGTGCAGTTCGGAAAACCGCTAGTGCTGAACTGGAGTATTGGAGGTCAACATGGTCCTCACGATGGCACAAGAGACTATGAGTTCGCGGTGGATCAGTTTGTCAATACGCCGGGGAGAATCGTTTGCATCTCGGCTGGAAACGATGGGGCCAGCAACATTCACATCGACGGGACCGTGTCGACGGGTAGTTCCACAACGATTACTTTCACCGTTCCAACCTATACGGCCACAAGCGGGACAAATAATGATCGGTTCACGCTGGATCTCTGGTTCAATACTCCCGTCAATGCAGTGATAGCCACACTCACGTCGCCGGGCGGGATCGTTGCGACACGGACAGCGGGTCAGACTGGTTCCGAGGCGGATAACACTGACGGGACGATTACGGTCGATAACTATCTCAACAACTCCGGTCTCCGGGGTGTCTGGGTGGATGTTCGGGATGCTGACGCAACCAGACCTCCGAAGACGGGCACATGGACGCTTGTTCTTTCCGGTATTTCCGCTACAACGACATATGACGGCTGGATGAGTCGAACGACGGTTGGAACAACTAGCGTCACGGTCTCCGGCGGGAATACGAACAAGACGGTCAGCAGTCCCGGCACCTCAAATAACGCGATCACCGTAGGATCATATGTAACGAAGTGGACTTGGTATAACAATCTGGGATCGGGATACACGTATTCCAACACAGTCGACAGGTCGAGCAACATATCGGACTTCAGTGCGAAGGGACCAACTCGGGATGGTCGCTTGAAGCCGGAGATTTCAGCCCCAGGCCAAGGCATCACCGCAGCGCTCTCGAAAGACATGAACCCGCCGGTGTCCTCGACCCGGATTCATCTGGGAGACAAACACTATCTGACCCAGGGAACGAGCATGGCTTCTCCCCATGTGGCGGGAGGGGTCGCGCTGCTGCTTCAGGCAAGTCCAACGCTGCAAGCTCAAGCGATCAAGGACTTGCTCACTTCGCGGGCCCGGAAGGATGCCTTCACGGGGACTTCGAGCAACAACACCTGGGGCCACGGAAAAATGGATATCCTGAACTCCATGGCGGCGAATCTTCAGTCCAATCTCACCGTCTCTCGCGATCTGCTGGCGTACGATGTGACGAGCACCAGCGCGATCATCACGATGAGCGGCGCAATGAAACTGGCTGTCCGTTTCACGCCGACGATATCGGGTCAAGTCACGGGGGCACTCGTGATGCCGACCACTCCCGTCAACAATCCGATCCAGGGATTGGGACCCTTGGTCTGTGAAGTGTACACAAACGTTTCAGGGAGCATCGGCGGTATCCCGGGAACCAGAATCGGTGCGGCCGTGCAACACCCGTTCAGTCAGATGTCGTCGGCGCTGTACAACTACGTCGACATGACTCCGGCGGGCGTCAACGTCAACGCGGGGACAGAATATCACCTCGTGATGTCACCTACGAACCCCACCGACACGTTGAAAATGCGCGCGGACGACGGGAGCGTTCCTACTGATCGCTCGTCGCGATTCGATGGAACCTGGTTGAATTTCAGCGATCCGGCGTCCGGGATCACCGCGGGGCGGAACCTCCGCTTGAGGGTTGTGGTATCGTCATTGTCGACGCCGCTGAATGTTACGGCGGTCGACGGAATGCCGGCGACGTTCGAGCTGTTTGACAATTACCCCAATCCGTTCAATCCATCGACCACGATCAGGTATTCGATTCCCTCGCAGTCATTGGTGAAATTGAAGGTGTTTGATTTGCTGGGGAAGGAAATCGTCACACTTGTGAACGAGCCGCAAAACGCCGGAACGTATCAGGTGGAATGGAACGGGCGGGATATGATGGGATCGGCTGTTTCGAGTGGAGTGTACTTCTACCGGCTGGAAGGAAGCGGCTTTGCTGCCTCGAAGAAGCTTGTGTTGCTCAAGTAGGACGCCTCGTCAGTCGGTTGGCGGAAAAAGAAAACCCCCACTCATCGTGAGCCGGGGGTTTTTTCTGTACCCTGAAGTGACAGGACGCGTTATGCCTCTTCGATGACTGCTCGTTGAGCGCGGCGAATCGCTTTCATCTTCTTTATTCGCTTCTTCACCGACGGCTTTGTGAAGAACGTTCGCTTCTTGAATTCCTTCAGGATGCCGGAGCGCTCGTACTTCTTCTTGAACCGTCTGATAGCTCTGTCAATGGGTTCTCTCTCGCCGATTATGATGCCAACCAAGAAATCACCTCCTTCAATTTGGCATTTGTGATGAGTTGCGTGCGTTGCTGTGCCTGCTATTCCATCGAGGTATTCTCGATGAGTCGTCTCTCACCGAGCTTTTCGAAATCGACCGTGATTGCCTGCACACCACTGGAGATCTTCAGCTTTGAAGTGACCAGACCCATGTCGTCCCACTCCGTGTGGTAGATCGTTTGGCCGATCACGTAGCTCTTCTCCGCGCGATATTCGATGCAGTTTTCGCGGTCAAGCAATGCTGAACCGCTCCGCTTACCGGAGGGTTCCGCTCGAACCAACAGCGCGCTGTGTTTGCAGCGAAGGCACCGATACCATGTCCGTGATCCGTCCGATTGGCCTTCGCCGGTTTCCATCCGCCCCTCGATCTCCATCTTTGTTTCCTGATGACAGTAGCTGCAGTACTGCATCACGTATTTTGACTTCGCCATAGACCAAACCTCCTAAGCGTGACGCAAGCTGAAGACGCTACTTGATGCTGCGATTCATCCTCAGAGCTGAAAAATGGCAAAGCCAAAGCCTTGCCCGAGAGACGTTCGTGTCTGACCAGAAATGAACAAGCTCTGCCATTGCGGAAGGTGGTAAAGGTGTGCCCGCCGAGGCGGGAAGGCAGCAAACTGACAAACACTGACCAAAATTTACGAAAATAGGGGAACTGAGTCAAGGTTCAATTTGTCGAAGGCGATGAACGCGATTTGTCTCCACCTTGACATTCGTAGGCATTTTGGATACCTTTGAACGATGAAAGCTGGGCCCTTAGCTCAGTTGGTTAGAGCAGCAGACTCATAATCTGCGGGTCGCAGGTTCGAGCCCTGCAGGGCCCACGTCAAGGTGACGTGTGGAATCGGAGTGGTCGGAACAACCTCCGCGGGCGGGGCGGTAATTTTGACTGGGAAGGAAATAAATTCCCCTCAACGGTTGCGTTGACAGGACAATGTAAGGCCTTATGCCTCAATGCGCTAGCTTCTATGTTCCACGGTCTGGGTGACTTGGCACACACATTGCGTGAAGAAGACGAAGACAAAAGAAACTCACGACTGTCAAGAATTCCATCCACATTAACTAAGGAGCAATACCATGGGTCAACAGCAACTTCTTCTGATCATCCTCGGCGTGATCATCGTCGGTATCGCGATTGCCGTTGGATTGAGCATGTTCACCGCGCAGAGTGTCGGTGCGCAACGAGATGCCATCATCTCTGATATCACCAACCTTGCCGCAAACGCCTATCAGCATCGTATCCGCCCGGCATCGATGGGTGGAGGTGGTGGTGTGTACGACAACTCAGCCGGTGGTACAACCTACGTGATTCCGAGCCGCCTCGTGACAAACGAGAATGGTATTTACACGCTCGAAGGAGCAGTCGCAGCCAACCAGGTTGCCTTCCGTGGGTCTGCACCCGACAACGCGGCGGACTACGTTGTTGGCACGTATGATGGCAATGGCCGATTGGTTGGCAGCTTCGGCCTCAACGGCAAATTCCAGTAAGATCTGTCAAGATACGTTCGCCAGACATCCCGTCCCGATACCGTCGGGGCGGGATGTTTTTTTTGCCCCTCTAGCTTCCCACTACAGAAGCAAATCGTGACAATCTTCCGATATGGTGACCCTCCTATCTGCCTTCTTGACTTCGCGCACATTCGCTAGACCCTGGAATCTTTCGAAGAATGCAGTCCTTGACATGGAGAGTGAAAAATTGTATTATAATTTCGCATACCTGAAAAACCGCATTCTGACGATAGGGTGAGTGTTTTCTAATGCTTGAGTACAGAATCGAAGGAGTAACCCCTTCCGGAAAGGGAGTTGCGGGCGTCATCAACGCGGAAAACCTGAAATCCGCGAAGCAGCGTGCTCAGGAGATGGCGCTCGAGAAGCGATTCAAGGTGACCGGGGTCCTCGAACGAGTTGTGTTCATCTACAGAGTCCAGAAGGGGACGGACAAGCCGATCGATGGAGAGCAGAAGGCTTTCACCAAAGACGAGGTGCGGCAGGCGCTCGAAAAGATGGGCTTCCGAGTGGTCTATGTCAGGAAGAAACTCTTTGGAACCAAGCCGCGAAAGGTCCCGTCGATCGACATCGTGACATTTGTCCGCGTGAGCGCCGACCTCATGAGGCAGAAACTCCCCTTCAACGAGATTCTCCAGCTCCTGGTTGACGATACGCCCAATCCCACCCTCAGAGATACGCTGAAGGACATCAATCTGGAACTAAAGCAGGGGAAGGATAGCGAAAAGGTCTTTCTGAAGCACAGCATCGTCTTCGGGAAGTTCACGGCCAATATGCTGGGGCTGGCCTCGAAGAGCGGAAACATGGCCGAGATCTACGACAGCACGGCGAAGTTCTTGGAACGGAACTCGGAATTCAAGCGAAATCTCAAGAGCGCGCTGATCATGCCGATGGTTACCCTCCTGGTCCTGTTCCTCGCTGTTCTGTTCTACATCGGCTACATCTTCCCTGCGACCGCCGAGGCGTTCGAAAAAATGAAGATCGATCTTCCTCCGATGACCAAAGCCTCTCTCGAGCTGAGTCGCTGGATCACAGGCAACATTTGGTTGATCATCATCGGCACGATTATCCCTGTTGTTGCGGTCGGCAGGTTTTTCTCGACGGAGCGCGGAAAGTTCCTGCTCGACAAGCATATCATCAGCATCCCGGTGCTCGGCAACCTCCTTCACAAAACGGCGATCGAGATCTTCTGTCGCGTCTTCTACGCTCTCTACAGTGGTTCGGGGGAAAATATCGACGTGATCAAGATGGCCGCCGAAGCCTGCGGGAACAAGTACATGGAGCATCAGATCAAGACCATCGCGATTCCGATGATGATCCAGAAGGGAAAGGGATTGACCGAGTCATTCGAGGCGAGCGGCGTGTTTACCAAGACAGCCCTTTCGAGATTCGCATCCGGAGCCGAAACCGGTACCGTGAAGCATACGGCTCTCCAGCTTGCCGACTACTATGAAAAAGAAACAACATACCGATTGAAGAATGCGATCGAGGTCATTCAGATCATGATCTCGATGATCATCATGGTCGTGCTGACGGCGCTCACGATCGTTTCATCGGAGACGGCAATGGTACGGCCAAAGACGCCGGGTTCGTTCTTGCAGTATATCATGAGCGTGTTCTAGTGCCGTTTCAAAAAAATAATCTTGTACTTTTTACAAAGAGTACCTATTATCGGGAAGTCACAGACGAAAGGACTTCTCGATGGCCGTGTATGTTCGTTCTTTGAAAATCGCCGAAGGCAAGAG
>Ga0194127_10000155_pt1 | contig 105266 bp, 83 predicted proteins | sample TA2KigC100mmetaG_FD_148624 | JGI IMG/M metagenome (GOLD analysis project Ga0194127, IMG submission 148624) | Freshwater microbial communities from Lake Tanganyika, Tanzania - TA2015036 Kigoma Deep Cast 100m | ecosystem: Environmental > Aquatic > Freshwater > Lake | place: Tanzania: Lake...
AAACCATATCTTTTGGGTGTTTAAATTGCTGCTGGTTTTCGGTTGGTGAGTTACATGAGTTTGTAAATATTAAAGCAGCAATTGTAAATATGAGAATTATTAAACTTTTCATTTTTGCTACCTTTTGTTTTGTCAAATTGGGCATACTTGCAATAAGGTGCAATTAAAAACTGAAGTAAAAGCAATAAGCTGAGGGCGGGTCTTATTGTTTTTATTTCTACTTATAATAGAAATAAAAAAAATCAAAATTACAAGCAAATACTGCGTATAAAATTTAAATAGTTCAATTATTTCCTAGGTTTTGTTCACCTCAAGGGCTACATAGATGAAAGGCATTTTCCTAGACAGTTAAATGTTATTGATAAATCTTTCACTAAAAAATTCATTTTTTTAGAAAGTTCTAAACCGTTAACTATGATTGATAAGATAATATTGTTGTCAATGACTATTCTTTGACAAAGGGTGTAAAAAGTATTAGTGGTTTTAAAACGATATAATAAATTTTAAAATTGGAAATAAATAAAAGGCTGGATATCTGCAGATTTGAATTGTGCTGCAATCCAAATAGCGATAGTAAGAATTAGGATTTTTGCTATCAGTGGGGTATTTGTGAAAACCTTGCGAATCCAATTTTCAAAATTGTCAGGAAGGAAATGGAAAAAATATCCGACGAAAATTAATCCAAATATTAGCGGAAGTTTTTCAATGAATTGAATAAATACTTCACTATGGAAGAATGAAAAGATCTGATCAAAAACATCAATTACTGTTTGGAAATCATGACTTCTGAAAACAATAAATGAAATTGCAATCAAATGAAATGTTATGACGACTTGTAAAAACTTATGGAATTTTGTGTTGTAAATTTTAAGTGTAGTTAAAATTTTTACTCTCGGTTTTTGAATTAGCAAAGCAAATGACATCATAAATCCATGCATAGCACCCCAAATAATAAAATTCCAGCCAGCTCCGTGCCATAAACCGCAAAGTAAAAATGTAATGAATACAGCAATCATGTTGCCAAAAATCTTTAGACTTCTTGCACTCATTTGAATTGGACGGAAAAGATAATCGAGCAGCCATTTAGAAAGTGAAATATGCCAGCGCCTCCAAAAATCCGCAATGCTTGTTGCTTTGAACGGCGAGTTGAAATTATCCATCAATTTAAAACCAAATAAAAGTGTAATTCCAATTGCCAAATCGGAGTAACCGGAAAAATCGCAGTAGATTTGAAGCACATAACCATAAACCGCTAAAAGATTTTCAACACCAGTGAAACGAAGAGGGAAATCGAAAATGCGATCGACAAAATTAATACTGATATAATCTGCAATTATTACTTTTTTGAATAAGCCAAGAATTATTAAAAAGATTGCTTTACCAAAATCTTCTTTTGAAACAAAAGGTTCTTTGTTTATCTGCGGCAAAAAATCTGAGGCACGGTCAATTGGTCCGGCAAGAATATTTGGAAAGAAGGCAACATACAATGTGAAATCTCTGAAACTGCTTGTCGGTTTTAATGTATCGAGATAAACATCAAAAACATAATTGAGTGACTTGAAAGTGTAGAAAGAAATTCCGATTGGTAAAAATATTGCAAGCGGATCCATTTGCTGCAAACCAATATCGGTAATTATCTGGAGAACAAAATTTGTGTATTTGAAGTAGCCTAAAATTCCTAGGTTTAATAGAATAGCGAAGAGGAGATGAATTCGTTTAATAGAAAAATTATCAGTAGCTGCAATCCACTTTGCAAAATAAAAATTGATTAGCGCAGAGAAAACTAAAATGAGAGAATAATAACCAGCAGCTTTGTAGTAAAAATAAAACGAGAAGAGAATTAAAAAGCCAATTCGAAGAAAATTATTTTTTAGAAATGTATTATAAATAACAAGAAAAAAGAAAAAGAGAATTAAAAAAAGACTTGTACTAAAAATGAGCGGATCATCTTGATTATAACTTAAGAGGTCAAGGATTTTTTGAAAATCTATATTCAATATAGAATCACAAGTAAATGAGAAATACGCTTAGCAATTTAATATTATTTCTGCAGTTTTGAATCGACTAATTTCTGGAAATCGCCTACACATTTTAGTCTCAACAGCTCGTAACTTTTGAATTTAACTTTGAAATGAGCTTCAACAGCAAGAACAATATTAATGTGGTTCAGAGAATCCCAACCCGGGACTTCTGGCGCCGTAGTTTCATCTTGAAGATCGAAATCATCAAGATTGAGCTGCTTTAGAATAACTTGTTTAAGTTCAGATGATATCATTATCTGCTCCAAACTTGTGAATCTTTTTTGTCAATTATTCTTTCTTTGTTTGCTTTTCTGCTTGGTTTTCCCGAAGAGCTTTTAATTAGCCATCTTGGCGGAACTAAATAAACTTTGTGAACAACAATATCAATGCTCATTCCAGCTTTCAGTATGTTCATTCTAACTTTATTTTTTTCTTCATCTGTTTCAACTTTTGTTTCAGCAATAACACTGACGAATTCAGTTCCCATGTCAACATCTTCTTCGCCGAATGCGATTGTTCGTCCGGGAATCACCCCATCAACTTGATTCATAACATCTTCAATATCTTCGGGATAAATATTTTTTCCGGCAACAATTATGATATCTTTTTTTCTGCCGATGATGTAATACTCACCTTGCCATCGGAAACCATAATCACCAGAGAAATACCATTTGTCTTCAACAACTTCAGCAGTTTTTTCGGGATAGTTTCTATATCCGTCAAACATAGAAATTGAAGTAACAGCAACTTCGCCAACCAATCCATCTTGAATATCTTTTCTATTTTCGTCAACAATTTTTAAATCACATTCGCCAATTGGTCTACCAGATGAAACACAGACTCTTACAACTGAATCATTGTCAGCTAATTTCATTACACCGCGCGAAAGTTCATTTCTATCAACACTAATTTCTGGAATTAATTTTCCGGGTTCAGTAAGTGTTGCACCTAAAGTTACTTCTGCCATTCCGTATAAACATCCAAGTGCAGTTGAAGGGAAGCCGTATTTTGTAAATCTATGTAAAAACTTTTCATGGCTATCATGTCTAATTGGTTCAGCTGCATTTACAATCATTCTCATGCTTGATAAATCAATCCCTTCTAGTTCTTCTTCATCAATTTTTTCTGAGAGAACATTATAAGCAAAATTCGGAGAGAAACTGAGAGTTGCTTTTTCCTTTGTGATTGCTTCTAGCAGTATCACCGGAGCCAGCACCCATTGAAACGGATCGATCTGGACTAAAGGAATTCCATATGCTAAAGGAATATGAAATGCTGCAATCAAACCGAAATCATGATAAAGTGGAAGCCAGCTTGCGACTTTATCATTCTCAGAAATTTTTAAAGCTCCGCCAAGATTTTTTACGTGATTCAATATTGCTCGATGAGAAAGCACAACCGGTTTTTGTAAACCAGTAGTTCCAGAAGAATGCTGTAGCAGCACTGGATCACTATCTTTAATTTTTGTTGCTGTTTCTTCAACCTCGTTGTCAATTGTAGAATTAATCTCTCCGGAAATATCCCACTCAAGCGGAAAATAAATTGCTTTGATTGTACTGCCCGGTTTTTCTATCAATGGTTTTATTAATGGTTCAAGTTCTCTTTCTGTTAAAATGTAATCCAACCCAGATCTTTTTGCCATTCCCTCAAGACCTTGTCGGAATTTGTCCGGATGAAGGCGTGGATTAGGAAAAGCAAGAACTGCTGGAAGTGCGCCGGTTCTTGAAATGCCAAGATATAATGGATAAAAGAATTGATTGTGACGGATAATCGTAGCACAAACTTCTCCAGGTTTTATTCCCAGTTCTTTTATTTTTATTGAAAATTGTTTTGCAGTGTCTATTATGTTTTTGAAAGTAATTCTAACTGGCTCTTCACCAGCCACCCAATGAATTATTGCATCTCTATTAGGAAATTTTTGTGAGTTTAACTGCCAGCGTTTCCAGAGTGTTGAAGTTTCTTGAGGTTTGAAGTTGAATTCACTCATAATGGCGCTTATTTATATTTATTATATTGATCAAGTAGAGATTCAACAAATAATTTTGCAATTTTTGCTGCGCCTAAATAATTGAAGTGAATATAATCTTTAAATGCCAATGGCGGATTTGCATTTACCCATTGAGGCATAGAGTTTTCACCTCCCATTGCATCAAACATACTCCACAAAGCAACGTCTGCTTGTTTAGCAATATTCTTTTGAGTCTCTAATAGTTTAAGGATTCCAGGATCGGTAATAAAATTTGAACCCTTCTTCATAGCTTTATCATGAACACTGATCATTACAATACTTGTTCTTGGGAATGCTTGTTTGAGGTGATTAATTACTTTAATCATTTCTCTTTCATACCATGAATAATCAGTTCTTACAGAGCCGGCAATGTTCAAACCGAATTCTAAAATTATTAAATCATAATTAAAATATTTTCCAAAGTCTTTAAGCATAGAAGGATTAAGCTGGCCAATATCCACGCCGGTATTCCCACGCAACGGAAAATTATCAATAAATAATCCAGATTCATTCTCAAGAGAAACTCCATAGAAATATGCTTGATCTGCAATAGGAAATTCAATTGTTACATATTTTGATTTGCTTTGAGATGTTAATGTTAATTCTTGAACTGAGCTTCCGGTTTTTAAGGTTGCAGATTGTTTGGCCCCGCCGTTAAAAGAATAATATATCTGAGAGTTTTTCGCATTAGAGTAATAAAGTTTAACAGTACTAAATTCTCTTAATGATCTTCGAGCTCTTGTGGTTTCATATTTAACCCATGCATTGCCTTTGGGAATATTAATTTCGCCGCTTATTCCAAGAGGAAGTCCTTTCGGATTGCTGGTGTAAAGTGAGGCGTTTTCCCAATTATCTGAAAAAGTGTGTTTAGTTGTCATTCTAAACTGAATATCTTGAGATACAATACCCATCCAGCCAACACCGTTTCCGCCAAATTTATCTTGAAGAACTTCCCGGATATCAGAAGTAATTAAATCGCCTTCAATTGCTGAATCGCCATAATGCGCAATACGAACAGACCTTTTCTTTTTTAATGCATCAAAAAAATATGATAGCTGCTTTGTGTTGCCGATAAGTGGGGTCTTTACTCCTTGCGGAGAATTTGAATTATTTGCATCTGGGTTCCAAAAGTGAATTGCCTTAGTAATTTTTTCATCGAAATGAAATCCGGCTTTAAAAATTTTTGCTTTTGGAATATTGTAGTTAATATTTTCTTCAGCCTCGTCAGATTTTATGTCAGAGAATAGGTCAACCGAGTGCAAATAAATTCCATAAAGGTCATATTCAATTTTAATAAATGATGACAGAAAAAGTAAAAGTATTGTTACGAAGACAAGTACAAGTGAATGCCTGATTTTGTTTTCTTTATTCATGAGAAAATTTATCCCTTAAACAATTTATAATTTCAATTTTTGCAGAACTGCTTCAACTTCCTTAGCCCAAATTAAATAGCCTTTTGCATTTAAATGTATGCCGTCCCAAGTAAAATCTGGACGCATAAATTTATCATTGGTGGACATTTTAGAAACTAAATCAATATACTCAATATTATTTTTCTTTGCATAATCAGAAAGCATTTTGTTAAGCTTTTCAACTTCACGATTTCTTCCAGCATTTGATTCCGGGGTTCCGCCCCATTCTTTTGCCCAGTCTTTGCCAGCATAAAGTGTTGACTGTATTACTGGGGTTATTTTTCTAACTTGTAATGCATGGATAATTCTTATATATGTAAAGTAAATTTCGTCAACGTTAGTCCAATTATAAATATCATTTAATCCGCCCATTAAAAAAACAACTTTTGGTTTCAGTTTGTAAATTGAATTCAATCTAGCAAAAAAACCAATCAGCACATCTGATGGAATTCCTCTCCCTATAACATCATTTCTGCCAAGAAGTTCACTCCAATTGGTTCCGGCAGTAAGGGAATTGCCATACATAATTACATTCGCCCGATTAGTTTTGTATGCTTCAAACATGTCCATTTGCAAATTGTAATTCGGATTGTTTCTGTATTTCAAGCTATCTGTATTCTGCTGTGCACTATTAGAAGAAATAAGAAATACTGTAAAAAATATAATTAGCAAAGCTTTTTTTGTAGCGGTCATAATTTTTTTAAAAAATTCGTAGTTTTCCGATGATAAACTTTGTTAAAATAAGTTTATTCATTAAAAAATCAAAAGAGGATTTTGTTTCGGATAAGTGGTTAAATTCAGAAAAGAATTAACTTTCTGTGCTACTATTGTCATTATTGGATTCGGATAACTTTTTTTCATGCTCTGAGATTGAGTGTTTAAGACTTTTTTCCAGAGCAATTAATTCTGATACTTTAGCAGTAAATTGTTCTTTTTGAGTATCAACTTGCCTCACTTCAACTTTCAAATCACGTAAAACGTTTTCGAATTGTTCAATTTGTTCTTTTATCTCTTCAAGTTCACTTCTTTTCTCAATCACTTCTTGTTGAAGTTTTTGCTTTGTCTCATCCAAATTTGAATAACTATTGTTTATCTGAGTAATAATACTTTTTAATTCTTTCTCGACAGATTCTTTTTTCCCTTCTAATTGTTCAATTTCAGCTTTTAACTGCTGTGTTAGAAGTTTTTGTCTGTTGATTTTTTCTCTAAGTCCGGGGAGCTGTTCATTCAAATCAATTTGTTGATCTTTTAAGTTGGTTATTATTTGTTCAGTGGTTGCACGTTCTTTTTGTAGAATTTTTGTTAATCCACCATACTCTGCTATTTGAGAAGTTTTATCCAGCAGCAATCTTTCTTTCGATGATATTTCTTTTTCTTTATCCAAGATTTCTTGTTTAAGCAGAGCTATTCTAGATTTTGATGAGGTTTGTTCCTCAATAAATTTTTGCAGTACTTGTGAAAGATTATTCTCTAATTGTAAATAGGTTTCTTCAACCTCAAATTTTCTTTTTTCTAATCCCTCGATAATTTTCTGTTTAGAGGAGATAGATTCGTTTAAATTGTCCTCATTTGTTCTAAGCTGAAGAATTTTCTCTTGTAATTCACTTTTAATTGATTCGAATTTTCTTACCTCATCAGAAAGAATAATCTTTTTTTCTGCCAGCGCTTTGGTATCTTCCTCAAGCCGCCACAAATTTTCTTTATGAAAATTAAATTTATATTCAAGCTCATCATATGTACTTTTATTCTTGCGGATTTCTTCAAGAATTTTATCACGATTAGCAGCTAATTCTGTAAAAAGTTTTTCTTTCTCTGTTAACTGGCTTATAAATGACGAAATAGAAGCATCGAGCGTATTTTTTATTTCTTCACTTAAATGAATTTTTTCATCAAGATTTTTTATTATCGAGAGTTTTCTAGATTCTTCATTTTTTAACTCAGTAACACGTTTATTAAAATCATCTTCTGCTTTCCTCAATTTGAAAAGAGCATCGTCCATATTTCCATCACGTTGGATAAGAAGATTATTTAGCCGTTCTTCTTCTTGTTTAAGGAAAGAAATATTTTTCTGAAGATTAAAGTACTGCTCATTTAAATCATCAAGCTGGCTACTTTTACCGGAGAGCTGTTTAAGTACCTCTTCCGGAAGAGAACTGTTTTGCTCAAGCAGAGAAATTGTGCTTTCCAAATCCTTTTTTCTGCCTTCAAGTTTTTCTACCAGATCATTTGCATTATTTGCAGCAGCTTTCCTTGAAGTTAAATCCTCCTCGAATTTTGTTAACTGCTTTTTTATTTTCTCAACTTCATTGGAGATATCCGAAAAGGACTTTTGTGATTCTGTAATTTTATTGTTTAATTCTGTTAAGCTTTGATGTTTCTGTACAAAGGTGTGAAGAGTATTTTTTAACTCGTCATTCTCTTCGATTAATTTTTCGAGCTCATTTTTAGTTTTAGAAGAGAAAATCCCCATTTGCAGAATGCTCCTATTACCCTCTATTACAAAATTTTGAATTAAAGATAATAAACTTTATTAAAATAAGCCTCATTAATCAAAAACTGACCTAGTAATATATAGTGTATAATAAATAGATTTAGTTCTCTTGAGCAGAAGGCTCATCTTTCAAAGTGTTGAGAGAGATTATATAAATACAAACGCTTATGAGAATGAAAAAGAGCAAAATCCGAATCCAAATTGACTGAGTAAATAAAAAAGCAGAAGTAGTTATTACAATAGCCATCATTGAAATTGAAATAATTTTTGATTTTAACGGCATTGCTTTTTTTTCTCTATAATCTTTTATAAACTTTCCGAATCTTGGATGATTAATCAACCAATTGTAAAATCTTTCGGAGCTCTTTGCAAAGGATGCAGCTGCAAGAATAAAAAAGATAGTTGTTGGCATTAATGGAACGAAAATTCCTATAACTCCAAGGCCAACAAAAATCCAACCAACTGCAATTAATAAATATTTATAAATTGATTTTGCTTTCATTTGAATTTGAAAAGAATTTAAAAAATATTGGTGAGTTATTCGTCCAATACCTTTACTAAATAATCCTTATAAATCGAATTAGGAACTTGGTCAATCAATGCTTTAAATTGGTCTTTATTAATAAACCCTTTAGTAAGGGCAATTTCTTCGATACAAGCAACTTTCAAACCTTGTCTATCTTCTATAACTCCAAAAAAGTTTGACGCTTTAAGTAGAGCTTCTGGAGTTCCAGTATCAAGCCATGCAACGCCTCGACCAATTTTTTCAACTCGTAATTTATTTTTATTCAAATAGTTTTTATTTACGTCTGTAATTTCAAGTTCATTCCTTGATGAAGGTTTTAAGTTCTTAGAAATATTTACAACTTCATTATCATAAATGTACAAACCGGGTATTGCATAATTTGATTGAGGGACTTGAGGCTTTTCTTGAATTGAAATTGCTTTTCCATTTCTATCAAATTCAACAATTCCATATCTCTGAGGATCTGTTACTTGATAAGCAAAAATTATTGCTCCACTTTTAAAATCTTTTACTGTTTCATAATAAAAACTTAATTTCCCATAAAAAATATTATCACCTAAAATCAAAGAAACATTGTCTTTTCCAATAAAACTTTCTCCGATAATAAATGATTCAGCTATTCCGTTTGGCGCTGATTGAACAGCATATTCAATATTTAATCCAAGTGCAGAACCGGTTTCAAATAATTTTTTATATAATGGAATAGTCTCTTCATTCGAAATGATTAGAATTTCTTTAATTCCGGCAAGCATTAAAACAGAAAGTGGATAATAAATTAAAGGTTTGTCATAAATCAATGTTAATTGCTTGCTGTATACTTTTGAAATAGGATACATTCTTGTACCAGAACCGCCGGCTAGAATTATTCCTTTCATAAACATTCCGTTGTTTGCTTAATTAGTAACAGTAATATAAGCTGTTTTGATTAATATTTCCTTTTCATTAAAGAAGCTGAACATATATTCGCCAGTTTTTGAAAACCGGTATTTGAAATAAGTGTCCTTCCAATTCGGTTTGATTTCAAATTTTTTGGAATCAACAAACTCATCATAATTCGAAATCGGTGTTTTTCTTCTCCAAACTTTAACTGTCATAATTTCAAATCCAAATGGATTTCTATTAACTAAATAAACATATGCATCGCCATTTGTATTTCTAAATGGGATTGTTCCATACACGCCGTATGGTTTGTGATTTAAAATTCTTTCGCAAAAAAATACTTGAGCATTTGGAAAAATATCTTTTTCAGAGGATTTATGTTCTAATTTGGAAATCGGAGTTTCAACAATTAATGAAGCCGAAATTAATTTGCGCCGATTGAAATCTGTGTAATAAATCTCGTATTTTCCTTCGTCTTCAAACTTAAAACTGTAAGCGATCCACTTCTTGTTCTGACCAATTCTTGTGAGCTGACTAAAATAATTTTCGCTTTTATCGGAAGTTATTTTATCGATATATAAAAAAATTATGTTATCAGTAATTTCATTTTTTTTGAATGTTAATAATATTGTAGCGGACTGACCGGCTTTAATTTTTTTATTCAGAATTGGGTCTATTGGTTCTCCTTCAGTAGTATAGCCCTTGCATATAAATAGTTGTTGTGAAAGAGTTTGAATAGAAAAAAGAAACAATAATGATATGGTTTTTATGTATTTCAATTTATTACTAAACAAATTTCTAAATAAAAATAAAAAGAAAATTGATAAAGAACATAAAGAAAAGGATGCCGGCATATTTCAGCCGGCTGAAATGATTTATTTTGTGAAGGTTTCGATAGTGACCATTTTACTTTGATCTTCGCTGCTGTTTATAGTAGAAAGATTTCCAATGTAGGACTTAACACTTCCTTTATTGATAACACGTACTCTATAGCTTGCCGGGTTCCCGGTGTAAAGATTAACTTTTAGATTATATGAACCGGTTGGCATAGTTTTAAGGCTGTAAATGTTTTCAACAGCATTTCCAACTGTACGCTGCCAATCTCTATCTAATTCAACTGAATTATCTGAAGATTTTGGTGAAGACCAATATACATGCATATTATTTGGTCCATATAAATGAAGATCAACATCAGATGCATTTGTTGAAGTATTAACCCATGTTAATGTAGCCTGAAAATCTCCAGTTCCATAAGTTACTGTTGGAACCGCCCATCCTTGCGGAGTTCCTTGAACCCAAGTACCACCACCCGGCATACTTAGTGTAGTCCACCCAGAACCAGAAGATAAAGGACCTGAATATGTAACCGGCTGAGAAATTGTTCCACTTGCTGGAACGGTGTATGTTTCAATTTTAGGTAGCGTGGAAAGAGTTCCTGGAGTAGTTCTTGAAATCCAAACTTGGTAAGTTGCTTGAACCAAATGAATACGAGTTGGCGGTCTTGGTCCGCCGGTTGGTTGAGAACCGGTTGAACCAGTCGATCCGACAATTCTTCCGCTGTACCATGATGCTGATTGCCAAGCATATTTAAAATTTGTAACTGAAGCTACAGTTAATGTGTAATAATATGTGGCGTCACCGGCAAACTCAAATCCGCCATCTGAATCTTCAGCAGTTATTTTTGGTGCAGATTGACCAACTTTCGCGACAACATAATAACCGAGCTCCATAACATCAGCGCCGATAACTTTTTTGTCTTTATCAACCATAGAAATTGGAACAACTTTCCAAGAACTTGACAATGCATCATAGAATAAAAGTTTTAGTTCTGAAGGGTCTGTTGTGTTACGATATGGAAATGTAATTCTAACCGGCCATCTGAATGTAAATCCTTCTGGGCCAAGTTTAGTATAATCGCCTCTTTTTTCTGCAGTTGATGAAATTTCTTTCGGCGGTGTAACCGGAACTTCAATTGAAAAAGTAACATTCGCAGACTGGCCATTTTGGTTTTGAGGAACGGTTCCAGGAATAACAGTAATCTCGTAACCAGAATTTGTTTTAACTGTGCCGCCTTGTAGAGATCCTATTGTACCAACAACATTTTCTTCTGTGGGTTCTTTGGGTTCTGTGCCTTCCTCTTTTTTACATGATGATGAATTGATTAGAAATGCAATTGAGAGGGGGAGTAAAATCGATAATAGTTTTTTCATAATTCCTCCGATTTGTAAAACAGATTTTGAGATAAATCTATATAAAAAATGTTTCCCAAATGCATAGTTAGTTGCAATGAAAATTACAAAAATTATTGATTTATCAAAAGAAATATTTTATGAAGCAGAGAATAGTCAGTTGTACTGGAAGTCTTTATTTGTTTCAATTGATGCGAAGTTTTTTATAATTGGCTGAATAAGTTTACGTGCTTTTTTCTGCGAGTAGTTTATAAACTGTTCTTTCTTCAAAATGAACGATAGAGATTTTACAGTTTCAGTAATTATATATACAAGGTTTGTTTCTTGAAGTATTAAATCGAATGGTAATAAAAGTATAGTATCAAAAATTGCGGCTTCGACAATTTCAAGCTGTTGGTCGTATGAAAGTTCTTCTAATTTAAGATTCGGATGGATTAAACCTCCTTTTTGCCTGAACTTCAATTCGAACTTCATTCTTTCTAGAAGAAGAGTCAGTGCCGCTTCGATTGTAATTTTAATTTCTATCATACTAAAATTTTTCCCCTTTGGGGATTCCAAAAGGGAATATAAGATTAAACAGCAACAGTATCCAAAACTGAAGTAACTTTTTTTGCCGCTTCTTGCAGACTACGAGCAACTTCAAAATTTAATCCGGAGTTTTCCAGCATTTCTTTTGCGAGTTCAGCATTTGTTCCTTCAAGACGAACAACAATTGGAACAGAAACATTTATTTCTTTGACTGCATCTATAACACCTTGTGCAACGCGGTCGCATCTTACAATTCCGCCAAAAATATTTATCAATATTGCTTTAACATTTGGATCTGCGAGAATTATTTTAAATCCATTTGCAACCGTCTCTTTGTTTGCACCGCCGCCAACATCTAAAAAGTTTGCTGGCTCACCGCCGGCAAGTTTGATAATATCCATTGTTGCCATTGCAAGTCCGGCTCCGTTTACCATACAACCCACATTTCCATCAAGCTTTATATAATTCAAATTATATTTTGACGCTTCAATTTCTAGAGGATCCTCTTCATCCAAATCGCGGTAAGCGTAAATATCCGGATGGCGGTAAAGAGCATTGTCATCAAAATTCATTTTTGCATCTAATGCAACAACACGATCGTCATTAGTAATTATTAATGGATTAATTTCTAGCAATGATGCGTCGGTTTCTTCGTAAGCTTTGTATAGTTTCATTATAAATGGAATAAAGCTTTTGAATGCCGCTCCTTCAAGTCCTAAACCAAAAGCAAGTTTTCTAGCTTGATAATTTTGAAGTCCTACAGATGGTTCAATCCATTCTTTTAATATTTTTTCCGGAGTTTCTTCTGCTACTTTTTCTATTTCAACGCCCCCTTCAGTTGCTGCCATTATTACATTTTTTGATACTGAGCGATCGAGTAAAATACCAAGATATAATTCTTTTATATAATCCAAACCTTCTGCGATAAATAAAGTCTTTACAATTTTTCCATCAGCTCCGGTTTGATGAGTAACAAGTAAATTACCCAGCATTTTAGAAGCATATTCTTTTGCTTTTTCGGCAGAGGTTGTAAATTTAACACCGCCTTCAAGAACTAATTCATCATGATTATTTGGATTGAATAATTTTCCTTTGCCTCTTCCACCAGCATGAATTTGTGATTTAACAACAAATTGATTTAATCCTCTTGATTGAAGATTTGATATTGCAGAATCAAAGTCATTCATATCTTTAATAGCGATCCCATCCTGGATAGGAACACCAAATTTTTTAAGCAATTCTTTAGCTTGAAATTCGTGAATTTTCATTTGCGTCCTTGTAAATATTGAGAGTTTTCGAGTAAATACTATCGAAAAATTAAGGCATTTGTGAGTTATATTCAATTAAAGGAACTATTGAAGTAAAATATTCGTTTAGAAGTAAATATAAAACAGATAATTTTTAGAAAGATTATGAACAAAAAACAAAAATTAGCAGTGATAATTTCGGTTTCGATTGTCTTGGCAACAATAGCCGTGTGGCTTTTATTCGGCGGAGAAATTTTTACAAAGACACAAGTTCTTGTTGAAAAAAAGGATGAATTATTTGGCTGGACTGAAAAAACCTGGGAGGATAAATTCATTTGGGGTTTAGATTTGAGCCTTTTAGTAAGTGCAATTTCTTTAGCAATAGGATCAATTTTGTTTTTTGTATTCAGATCAAAAAAGAATTTTAATAATCAACAATAAAGGAGTAGAAATGAATAGAGTAGTAAAAACATTTGTGTTATTATTTTTCATGAGCGTTGTTGTAATGGCACAAGGATTTAAAGTTAAGGCGACTGGTTCTCAGACATTTAACTTTGAAGATAAGAACGGCAGAAACCAAATGACATTTTTCAGTGCAACTCCATTAGAGGATATAACCGGAACTGCAAGCGGAATTACCGGCTCGGTTACTTTTGATGTTGCAAACTTGGTTAAAACTTTGAAAGGAACTATTACTGTTTCTGTTGCTTCAATGAAATCTGGAATTGATTTAAGAGACCAGCATATTAGGGGAGCAAACTGGTTGAACGCAGAAAAATTTCCTAACATTACTTTTGATATAAAAGAAGTGCTGGATGTTAAACAAACAGCAGATAATAAACTTGAATTCAAAGTAAAAGGCGATTATACAATGCACGGAGTATCAAAAGAAGTTGTTGCAAGTGCAGAAGCATCTTATCTTGATGAAAGCGAGCAAACTAAGAAGCGCGCTCCGGGAGATTTATTTGGCGTACGTGCTAAGTTTTATGTTAAGTTATCAGACTACGGTATTAATAATCAGCTAATCGGAAACAAAGTTGCCGAGAATATTGAGGTTAGTGTAAATATTGTTGGTTCAAATAAGATGTAGTTTATAGAGGCTGCATTATGATAATTAAAATATGCAGCCTCAATTTTATTTTTATTTGAGCAAAATAATTTTTCGAGTTTGATAAAAATTTTCTGTTTGAAGTTTTATAAAATAAACTCCACTTGATAAGTCTTTCCCATGTAAAATAAATGAATATGTTCCAACTGGTTTAACCTCGTTTATCAATTCTCTAATTTTTCGTCCAAGCAAATCATACAAAGCTATACTCACATTAGTAGATTTATTGATTGAGTATCCAATAGTAGTTGTTGGATTAAATGGATTAGGATAATTTTGATAAAGAAAATTTTCAGTTGGTAAAATATTTATCTCGTTTTTAATATTAACAGCAATTGGCATTTTACCAAATGCAAGACTGTCATACGGAATTGATTTTAGCATCTTAGTTTTATTACGCATTATTTTAATACTTTCTCTGTAGTCATTACCAACCGCTGGTATTAGAGCCATCATTACCCATTGAGTATCGTTTGGAGCTAAATTAAATGGCCCTGAAAAGATATTGAACCCAGCACCTCCTCCAGTATAAGTTTTCCATAACCAGTCGGTGTCATTAACTGGATCACCTGAAAAAGTGAATTTCGTCGGTTTATTTGTCGAAGGATTAATTTTAACATTTCCATTTGTGTAAAATCCTCTTGCAATATTCCAAGCCATTTTTCTTGAATAAGCTGGATCGAATGGAGCTGTTGATCCTCCGCCAAAAAAGACATGGAATGATGTCATATCAAGATTTTTATAATTCTGTTTTAATTTGCCTTTGTAAATTGATGTAGAGCCGTTTGAAGGAACTGATGGGCCAAATAATAATGTATATCCAATTGATGGTTGTGATGGAGTTGTGTTGTTTGACCAAAGATATCCTAAATTTAAAGTTGTATCGCTTGAAGGAATATTATATGATTTACTAGTCAATAAAAAATCAATATCAGTCCATAATGAAAAATAAGTGGAATCAATTGCGTTGTCGCCTTTGTTGATTATTGTCCATTCAAAAAATATTATGTTGGAAAAAATATCTGCATTATCATTCGAGTTCCCTTTTGATGCATATGCAAGTTGATGGATTTCTACTGGCATAATCGGCAAAGTATCTCTTGAGGTTTTCCAAATGTCTCTATATGATGTTGTAGAATCCATTGCATTGAAAACTGAAAATAATGTTTGACCCCGATAGATTTTAGGTTTGCCGTCCGAAGTTTTTGGCGCACCAAATTGTATTGGCCAATCTTTGTAATCTAAGTTAGAATTATTATCACCTTTTGATATTTTATAAATCCGGTACTTCAATGAGTCACTCGGATTAACATACATTGCAGCTTTACCGTTAATAATTGGACCGGGTGAAAAAATAGATGAAGGTTTATTTGAATACCATTGCACCAACGCTAAATGAACTTTGTTTTTAATTTTACCAATAATCCACGGACCTTGATCAAATACAATTATTGAATCGCTTGGAAGGTTCATCCAATAGCCGCCACCAGCACCAGTTTTGTCTTTCAAATTGCCAATATTCTGAAAGTATAAATGAAGATTATTAGCGTCAAGTATTTTGTGGTTGATTTTGGTTTGCGCTATTATAGAAGTAAATGTTATAATAAATGCTAATGTGATAATTTTATTATTGATATAACTCTCTCCGAATATTTACTAATAGTTCCATTATAAATAATAACTTATCCCAGCTTGGAATAAAACAAACTGATTAATAATTTTTCCGAAATGCCCAACAAACATAACATCTGCAGAAAAATTCTCAGAGATATTTAATAGAGCACCCATTCCAATACCAAATGATGGATGAAAAGCCTTATCATTAAGTTTTCTTGTTATATAATTTGAATAGGAATAAATATCTCTCGATAAATAATTAATTGCCCACTCAACAGTTAAATAAGGATTGAAATTCTTATTGCCTACAAAATATTTACCGGCTAACCTAAAAGGAATTAAGTAATCATATTCTTCACGAAGGGATGGAGTAAAAGGCGAGGGAACAAATTCTCGAATGTTTCCATAGTCATCATTCTTAAGAAAATCAAAATAACCAACACTGAAAGAGAGAGATAATCTTTCTGTAATTGCGCGCGAAACTGCAGCATTAATTCCAACTCCATCAATATTAAAACCTTTATTGTCTTTACTTTTATACAAAGCCGGACTAACAGAAACTTGGTAATAACTTTGTGCTTTTAGAAGTGAACAAAAAATAATTAGGAATACAAAAATGAATTTTAATGATTGCATAAACCACCTAATTGTTTGTAAATATTAAATTGATAGATGGTTAGTTCTTATTCTATAAATTTTCAACCTTTTGTTACTTACAAGTTGATTATTTGTAAATATAAATGCAATGTAGTTTTGATTGGATTAATTTTTCTCTTTTTTTTCATCGAAGAAACTATCAGCAATACCTTGATTTACTTTGTAGTTTGAATAATAAATGATAACCGAGCCAGATAATTGCTGTCTGCCTCTTGGTCTTTTTTCATCTTCAGTTTTTTCTTTTTGCTGCCGTGGATCTTCCGGAATTTGAATACTGCCTAAATTGAACTCGAATTTTATTTGTGATGGAAGACCAAATTTATTTCCATTATAATCAACAAAAATATGAATAGTGCCGGATCGTCTGCCGGTTGTTTCAACTTTACGGATCAATTGTTCTGCGTCATCAATCCAGAGTGTGGAAAGAATTACTTCGGTCGAATCGCTATTTGGAATTATTTTGATCACATCAAGTTTTCTATTATCAACAGTTTCTGATCTCACATAAAGCGCAGTGAAATCACCTTTTAAAAACTGTGTTGGAGAAAAATTAGTGCTCTGCTTTGGAAGCATAGCAAAACCTTTGGAGTCAATTTTAATTTTATCTGGCTGCTTAAAATATATCTTTGCTTTCGATTCCGGGATTTTGATCATTTCAAAATCTAATTTTACTAACACATCAACTTCGTAATCTTTTACTTTGTTAAATTTTTCTTCTATTCGGTTAAGTAATTTGTTCGGATCTTTTTGTTGTGCAAAAATTAATGTGCTTACTATAAAAAATAGGATCGAAAATTTTTTCATCATTACCTCTTATTTAGCTTAATATGTCTTTCTTGATAAATATATAAGTAGTTATTAAATACAATCCGACAATGTGGGCAAACATAATCAGAGCTGATTCGATAATATCTTTATAATCAACTGGATCATGAAAAAACCCGTCCCACTGAATCATGTGCGAAGTAAAAAAGTAGGGCGAAATATCTTTAAAGAAATCTATTGGAAGTGCTGAAAGGATGAAGAGAATAATTATCACTGCCATAGAAGCTACAATTGGTCCAATTGCATTTTCTACCATTGATGAAAATAGAAACGCAAGCGCGAAAACAGTCGACATGCTTAATAATGCAAAACCATATGCGGCGGCAAAACGCCATAGAATATCATCTGCAGCAAAAATTATTATTTTTCCTCTAAAAGAAATTAGTTCGCCAGTTCCAAATACTAAACAGCTAATGCCAAGACTGAGCAAGGCAAGAAATGCTAGCAAAGTTGCTACATAGATAATTCCAGAAATATATTTCGCTGTCACAACTTTTAATCTTGAAACTGGACGCGTTAATAACATTCTGTATGTTCCGGCAGTTGCTTCGCTTGCAAGTATATCCCCGCCTACTAATACAATTAAAAATGGTATGTGAATAAATAGGGAAGAGAGCAGAAGATATCCTATCAAATAGCCGTTAAATAAATTACCGACAAAAATAAATGAATCTTGAAAATTTCTTGTAAGTGCTTTTACATATCCTTCGCCGGTAAAGTAAAGAGCAATTTGCACAATCGGGACTAGCACACCAATTGCCAAAAACCCAATATAGGTTCTCCATTTTTTATAGATCTTTTGAAGTTCGACCCAAATTAATGTGCTCATTTATCGCCCCCTTCGGTAATTTTAAGAAAATAATCTTCAAGAGAGCGGACTGGAACAACAGCACTTACCGCAAAATCTTTTTCGACTAAAAATTTATTCAGTGCAGAGATTTCTTCTTTACTTAATTCAAATTGCATCTCTTTTTTATTTACATTTTTTAACTTTTCATGCCATTGAGATTCATGAATAATTTTGACTGCTTCATCCATTCTGTCAACTTCTACAGAAACGCTCATGAGATCGGAGTTTAATAATTCTTCTACCGTTCCTTCTACTTGTGTTGACCCTTTATTAATGATAATCATTCTTGATGCAATAAGCTCTACTTCCCGTAAAATATGAGAGGAAAGAAAGATAGTTTTATTTTTTGTTTTACTTAAGTACAAAATTAAATCTCGTATTTCTTTCATTCCTTGAGGATCAAGTCCGGTTGTCGGTTCATCTAAAATTATTAGCTCCGGGTCATGAAGCAATGCTTGTGCAATGCCGAGCCGCTGTTTCATTCCATGAGAATATGTTTTCACTTTACTTTTTGCACGTTTCGATAGTCCAACCAATTCGAGCATTTCCATTATTTTTTTGTATGAGGTATCACCACCGGAAATCTTGCCAAGTATTTCTAAATTTTTGTAAGCAGTCAAGTACATATAAAAATCAGGCTTTTCAACTATTGCACCAACTTTACGTAAAATCTTTTCTCGATTCTCTTTTAAGGACATTCCAAATATTTTTATCGAACCGGCAGTTGGTTTAATCAAAGAGAGAAGCATTCTGATTGTAGTGCTTTTGCCGGCTCCATTCGGACCGAGAAATCCAAAAACATCCCCACTATAAACATTTAGGTCAAGATTGTTAACAGCAATTAATTTTCTGAAATTTTTTGTAAGACCTTTAACTTCAATTATTTTTTCTAAATTCAAACCGCACCAATTTTTTGTAATTAGACGTTATTTGTTATTTAATGTTCTTATTAATTTGATTAGAAGAAAAAATTATAACTGCTCATTAATATTATGTCTCTTTCCAAATAAACTATCAAGAGGAATATACTTAGCCAAAATAAACGAAGGAACTGCAGCGATTATTAACCAAATGAAAAAGTACTGATAACCAATAGCTTGTTGAATTATGCCGCTAAACATTCCAGGGATCATCAATCCTAATGTCATAAAAGCAGAAGCAAGAGCAAAATGAGAAGTTTTATAATCACCTTCTGAGATATAAATCATGTACATAATGAATGCAGTAAATCCAAATCCATATCCAAACTGCTCTATGCCAATAGAAAAATAAATTAGATTAATATCTGAAGGCTGCATAAAGGCCAAATAAACATAGATAAAATTTGGAAGGTTGATTGATATCAACATCCACCATAACATTTTTTTCAAACCAACAAAAGAAATAATATATCCGCCAATTACTCCGCCAATCAATAATGCAATTACTCCAATTGTGCTGTAACCGAGTCCAACTTCGGTTGTTGTTAATGCTAAACCCCCAGAAATTTTTTGATCAAGTAAAAACGGATTGATCATTTTAATTATTTGTGCCTCGCTGAAGTTGAAAAAGAGCAGAAATCCAATGATGATTAAAATTTTATCTCTTTCAAAAAATCTGGTGAAAGCTCTTATAAATTCTTTTGCCGGAGTAGTTTGGTGAAATGTTGCAACAGATTTATCTGTTACTGGCTGAGGAAGAATAAATTTATGATAGAAAAAAAATAAGAAAATTAAAATTGCAAGAACTGAAAAAGTGAACAACCACGCAAGTGGAACTTTATCCGACTGTAATTTAAAAGTTGCCCCAGTATTTTTTTGTATAGTAGGATCAATTTGAATAACAGCAAATGCCGGTTTATTCCAATTCTTAGAATTGAATTTAAAATTATTTCCTTCAATAATATTTATTCCAGCAGTCCCTTCTAAAAATTCTAAGTTTACATCGTATTCTTTTTCAGCACTTGGAGCTTTTGAAAGATGAAATTTTACAATTCCTATATTCCCAGCTAACTCATCCGAAATTGTAGTATCCGGAGGCATTAACTCGCTGGGAATAAAACCATTCATCATGTTAAATTTTTTAGCAAAGCTTTTATAAAAATTTACTGATTGTTCTGATATTGGTTTTGTTCCGATTTCTAGAATAGTTGGATTCGCAACTAATTTTATATTTCCGGGTAAGGATTTTACTTCAGTGGTATCGACTTGAATGGTATTTTCAAAAAATTTTTCCGGATTAGCCGCAACTCTAAATTCAACGGGCTGTATTGTTAAATGAGTTTCAAGTTGTCCAGCTAAAATTATTAGCAAACCTTGACTGCCAATTAAAGCTGCTTTGTAAAATGCAGTTCTAAATCCAATAAAAAAAGATTGTTGTTTTTCAGTTAATGCAAGCATATAAAAACCATCGGAAGATATATCAAAAGTAGATGAGCTAAAAGCGATGATCCAAAAAAATGCAAGTGTAAATTGAAAAAAATCCGGAGCGGGAATTGTAAGCGCTACTCCAGCCATTCCAGCACCAACAAATAACTGAGTAAATGTAATCCAAAACCGCTTTGTTCTTAAAACATCAATTACGGGACTCCATAATGGTTTAATCACCCAAGGCAAGTAAAGCCAGCTTGTGTAAAGTGCAATTTCGGTGTTGGAAATTCCCAGCCTCTTGTACATTATGACGGAGAATGAAGTAACAATAATAAATGGAAGCCCTTGTGATATGTATAAAGTTGGAATCCAGCTCCAGGGTGAATTTATCTTAATCTTTTGCTGTCCGATTGATTTCTTGACTATCATTGTTCCTTAATTTTAATCTTTTCTAGATTAAATTTTGTTTATTGCGTTCCAAAATATGTAAAATAGTGTGAAGTTAAAAGATAGATTGACTTCAATTAATTTAGTTGCTACATTTTAAATGACTGAACTTTTCAAATTCTGTCCTCTTAATGGAAGTCTTACTTATATTGGAAAAATTGTTAACTCCTCCTTTTCTGCAAAATGTTGAATTGTCGCAAATAAAAAAATTTGGAGGTTATCATGCCATCGAAAAAATTAAAAGAGTTTTTGGATCAGAACAAAGTTAAATACGTAACAATCAAACATTCTCTTGCCTATACTTCTCAAGAAATTGCCGCCTCAGCGCATATTAGAGGGAAAGATTTAGCAAAGACAGTAGTTGTTAAAGTTGATGGCAAAATGGTGTTATGTGTATTGCCGGCGTCTTATAAAATTGATTTTGAAAAACTGAAAGAGTTACTAAAAGCTGACAATGTTCGTCTTGCAAATGAAATGGAATTTAAAGACAAATTCCCGGAATGCGAAGTTGGTGCTATGCCGCCATTTGGAAATCTTTACGGACTTGATGTTTACTCGGCAGAAAGTTTGGCAGATGATGAAGAAATTGCATTTAATGCCGGTACACATACAGAATTAATTCAAATGTCATATAAAGATTATATAAAACTTGTCAACCCGAAGTTGATGAAGTTCTCGTTTCAAACAAAACTTTAATATTATTTTTTGTTAAATTGATTTTAGATTCTATTGAACTTTTTTCATGTAAAAATGTTTTGTAAAATATTTAATTCTTTTTGGGAGAAATATGAAATTATATTTTAAATTTATCTCGTTACTGCTTATTACAAGCATGTTATTACTTACTGGCTGCAGTAAGGACGATAATCCTACTTCTTCTGAGGGCGATGCATTAGTTGGAACCTGGGTTCTAACGAAAATAATTTTAACCTCACTTGGCAACACTGAATTATCTCCGCAGACTGTTGGTTTTAGTGCCACTATAGTAATGAAAAGTGATAGGACATTTACTGCGAATTATAGTGATTCAGACGGTCCAAGTTCAGATGCCGGAACATGGAGTGTGTCTGGCGGCAAGCTTACTTTAAAAAGTAATGATGGTACGATTGAGGAAACTCCTTATACACTTTCGGGAAATAAATTTACACTTGAAAGGACTTTACAAGTTCCGACATTCGGTGCTATCCCAGTTAAAATGGAATTTACAAAGCAGTAATTTTCTTCCAAGCTCTCAAGGACTGTTCCTTGGCAGCATAAAATTTTTTTAATATCGAATTAATGACACATTCATTCAATTTTAGGAACGGTCATAGACCGTTCCCTACGTTATATTCAGTGCAAAAATTTCTTCGACACACTTAGGATTTACCAGTCTTGAAATATCCCCAATTTCATTTTGAAGAAACGCATTCTTAATAATTCTGCGCATAACTTTTCCATTGCGTGTTTTAGGCAGATCGCTTACGAAATAAATTTCCTTAGATTTGAATGGTTTTCCCATTTCTTTTGCAATTTCATTTTTCAATTCGTCACATCAAATTTTTACATCAACAGATTTATTTTTGAGAACGCAAAAGCTAATAATTTCATTTCCTTTTACTTCATGCGGAACTCCAATTACAGCAGCTTCAATTATATTTTCATGATAAACTAATACAGATTCAACCTCAGCTGGACCAACTCTTTTGCCGGCAACTTTAATTGTATCATCTAACCTTCCTAGAATATACCACAATCCAACTTCATCAACTGCAGCAAAATCTCCGTGACCCCAAATATCTTTCCATCGAGACCAATACGTTTCAAGATATTTTTGATTTTTATTAAAAAAATCTGCGTGTCATTCCAATCCATGGTTTTTTGATTACTAGTTCGCCAACTTGGTTTCTAATTGATTCTCCATTTTCGTTAAATACATCTGCATCAATTCCTGGGCATGTATCGCTAAATGCTGTTGGCTTTAAAGGAAGGATAAGATTTCCCATAACAATACCACCGCTGATTTCAGTTCCGCCGGAGTAATTTATAGTTGGAATCTTTTTCTTTCCAACAATTTCAAAAAGCCATGTCCACAGAGCTGGATTCCATTACTCGCTTGTAGATGCGAAAAACTTGTGAGAAGATAAATCATGTTTACTTATTAGTTCTTCACCAAATGGACTCATCGTTCTAATTAATGTTGGTGAAACTCCGAGTTGAGTTATTTTATGTTTATCAACTAAAGCCCAGAGTCTGTCAATTTCCAGATAATCTGGAGAGCCGTCCTAAATTAAAAAAGTTGAACCGGGCAATGTTGCGTCAAACACCAGCAAATGACCCATTATCCAGCCCATTTCAGTTATCCAGTAAATAACATCTCCCGGATGAACATCTGTTCCGAATGACATATCCTGAGCAGCTTTAATCGGAAAGCTGCAATGCGTGTGAACTGCACCTCTTGGCTGACCAATTGTTCCGGATGTATAAATCAACATAAGCAAATCTTAAGCAGATGTGTTTTCTGTTTCGCACTTATCAATTTGGGAGTCGATTAAATCACTCCATAAATAATCTCGGTTATGTTTGAGGTTTATTTTTGTTCCAAATCTTTTTGAAATGATTAAATGTTTAACAGTAGAAACATCACTCAAGCTTTCTTCAACTATAGATTTTAAGTAAATAATTTTTCCTTTTCTAAAAACTCCGTCTGAAGTAAACAAACATTTGCAGTTCGAGTCTTTCAACCTTTGTAAAATGGTACTAGCACCATAACCAGAAAAGAGAAGAAGAACCACGCCGCCGATATTTGCAATTGCAAAAAGTGCAAAAATAATTTCCGGCGTCATCGGCATAAATAGAGCAACAATATCACTTTTTTTGATTCCAAGCTGCTTTAATGAATTAGCAGTTTTATTAACTTGTCTATAAAGTTCTAAATAAGTGAATGATTTTGAATTGCCTTCTTCACTTTCCCAAATAAAAGCTATTCTGTTTTGAACTGCTTCATTAATTATCCAATTATAAATACAGTTGTGAACGATATTCATTTCACCGTTAACGTACCATTTTGGGAACTAAATTCCATCCGTTATATCTACAACATTTTCAAAAGGTTTGTAAAATTGAATATCAAGGAATTCGATTTTAGAATTAGTAAATCACTCTATGTTATTTGTTGATCTTTTTATCAACTCATGAAATGAAGTGATTTTATAAAAATCCATAAACTGTTTGATATTGCTGCGGTTGATATACTCTTCATTAGGGTGCCAAACAATTTCACCGCCGAATTTTTGTTCAATTTCTATAGTATTCTTTCCAATTCATATGAACTCACTCATGTTTGAATATAAATAAAATATCAAAAAGTTTTGAAGAATTTGATAAGTAAAATAATCCCTAATGGGTTATTATTAATTTTGTATCTAGCAAAAGTAAAGATGGATTGAAAAATCACTAAAAAGTTGTTCAATTTTCCTTGTTTGGTGTTTTAATACTCAATAAGTTTCGAAGGTAAATTTTCAAATAATTATCGGTCACTTAAGGAAAAAATATGAGTCTCAGTCAAATTGCAAGATCAATTAAAGCGTCACCCACTTTGGCACTGAATGAAAAGGCAGCGATCTTAAGAGAGAAAGGAGATCCCGTAATTCATCTTGGAGGTGGAGAACCAAAAAGCAGAGCACCTATGGATGCTCTTCTGGCAGCAGTAAATATGATTAATTCTGGTGAAGTTCGTTATGCACCAGCAGACGGAACGCCAGACTTAAAAAAAGCAATTATTCGTTATACTGAAGAATACTATCACAGAAAAGTTAAGCCAGAAAATGTAATTGCTTCTGGTGGTGCAAAACAATCGATCATGGTTGCAATGCAAGCAATATTAAATCCACAAGAAGAAATAATTTTTCCGGCACCTTATTGGGTTAGTTACCCAGACATGGCTAAACTATGCGGCGCTATTCCAGTTCCAGTACTTCCAGAAGACGGAACATTTTATCCACGTTTAAAAGACATTGAACAACGAGTTGGAAGTTATACTAGAGCAATAATTATTAACAGTCCGAACAATCCTTCCGGTGCGATGTATCCTGAAGAGTTTATTGCTGAAATAGTTGAATTCTGCGAGAAGAAAGACATCTATTTAATAATGGATGATATTTATCATCGTTTAGTTTTTGATGGAAAGAAACCGATATCAGCATTTGATTACACAAAAAAATCTGTTGAAGAATCTAAGTTGATAATTGTTAATGGTGTTTCAAAACAATATGCAATGACTGGGTTTAGAATTGGCTGGGCAGTTGGTAACAAAAAAGTAATTGAAGCTATGTCCAATATTCAAGGGCATCAAACAAGCGGACCTTCTGTTTTATTACAGAAAGCTGCAGTTGGTGCATTGAATGGAATTCAATCTAGTGTTGAAAGTTTGAGAGTTACCTTAGAAAACAATAGAAATGTTTTAATCGGTTTGTTGAGATCTTTTAATGGTGTTAAAGTAACTCCGCCAGATGGAACTTTTTATTGCTTTGCAGATTTTAGTGCTTATGAAAAAGATTCTCAAAAATTATCAAACTTCTTGATTGACAAGGTAATGGTGTTAACAGTTCCTGGAAAAGAATTTGGTCTTGATGGATATTTAAGAATAAGTTATTGCGGTGCGATCAAAGAAATTATTGATGGAATAGAAAGAATGAAGTGGGCGCTCGACCCAAACGCACCGAACGAACTTTATATTGGTGATAGAAAATTAGTGAGGGATTGGTCATGAGCAAATATCTAGACTTCAACACCCCAGCAAGTAAACAAGCAATGGAACTTGCTTCAGATTTTAGATTGAAAAATCAAGGGATTACGCATCTTGATAGAGTATATTGGAACCTTCCAGAAGAAGCACTATATGAAGAAGCAATTTTCCGTAATGAAGCAAAACTTGTTAAAGGGGGCGCATTGCTGGCAAACACTGGCAAACACACCGCACGAGCAGCATCTGATAAATTTGTTGTTCGTGAAGAATCAACCGAAAAAGATATTTGGTGGGGCAATTACAATCGTCCGTATGCACATGAAAAATGGTCTCAACTTATTGGAAGATTTCATGCTTGGGCACAAGGTGAAGAATTTTTTGTTCAAGATGTTTACGCTGGAGCAGATCCTGATTATAAAATGCCGGTTAGAATAATAACAGAAAAAGCTTGGCATAGTTTATTTGTCCGCAATATGTTTATCACAACAAGTAATAGGGATGAACTGAAAAATTTTGTTCCGGAGTTTACAGTTATTTCAGCACCCGGATTTAAAGTAGATCCAATAACAGACGGAACAAGAACTGACACAGCAATTATTCTAAACTTCGATCAAAGAACTGCAATCGTTGCCAATACACTTTATGCTGGTGAAATTAAGAAATCAATTTTCACTGTACTAAATTTTTTACTTACATATCAAGATGTTCTGCCTATGCATTGTTCTGCCAACGTTGGCAACAGTAGCGATGTTGCATTATTCTTTGGACTAAGCGGCACGGGAAAAACTACATTATCTGCAGATCCTAAGAGAAGATTAATTGGTGATGATGAACATGGATGGAGTTCTCAAGGAGTATTTAATTTTGAAGGTGGATGTTATGCAAAAGTAATTCGGTTATCAGAAGAACATGAGCCGCAGATTTATTCTACTACACATCGATTTGGTACAATATTAGAAAATGTAGTGTTCGATCCAGTTTCAAGAAATATTGATCTCGATGATGATACAATTACAGAAAACACACGATGCTCTTACCCAATTGAATTTATTCCAAATGTTATTGAGGATGGTTACGTTAGAACACATCCGAAAAATATTATATTTCTAACTTGTGATGCTTCGGGAGTAATGCCTCCAATTGCGCGATTAACTCCAGAGCAAACGCAATACCATTTCATTAGCGGATACACATCTAAAATCGCCGGAACTGAAATTGGATTAGGTATTGAACCGCAAATAACTTTTTCAGCTTGTTTTGGTGGTCCGTTTATGGTTCGTCATCCTTTTGAGTATGCAGAAATGCTTAAACAGAGAATTCTAAAACATAAAGCGAATGTTTGGCTTGTTAATACTGGATGGGTCGGCGGAAGATTCGGTGTTGGAAAACGAATTAGTATTAAGCATACTAGAAATCTGCTTAATGCTGCGTTAGATGGTAAACTCGATAATGTTAAGTATAGGAAAGACAAATTATTTGGTTTTGAAGTTCCAATGAGCTGTCCGGATGTTCCGGAAGATGTTTTGTATCCAGAAAATTCCTGGGGCAGTAAAGATGAATATTGGAAAAAATATGACGCATTAGCAGCACGCTTCAATGAAAATTTCAAACTTTTTGTCAAAGGATGTTCGCAAGAAGTTATTAGTGCTGGTCCGAAAAGACTTTAGTAATTGATAACAAATTGATGAATTGAGGTTGCTTTAATCTGAAATAACTAAGGCAGCCTCTTTTTTTAATTTGTAATATGTTGTTTGAGATAGTAATTTACATTGTAATTGCATTATTGATTAGGTAGTTTTAATAAAAGAAATGAGGAAAGAATTGAAAAAGATTTTTTTAAGTGTTATAAGCTTAATAGTAGTATTGAATTTTGTATCATGTAAAGAAAGCTCAACAGATGTTGAAGTTCCTAAAGTAGATTACAATCCAAATATTACAAGTAATGTTGAAGTATTTAAATATAACCTTACTGCAAAGTCAGTCTCAATTACCGATCAACAGACAATAGTCATAATATCGAACTCAGTAAAAATTGATTTAATTGTTTCAGAATGGCAAGGCGGTACTGTTGAAGTTTTGGTAACAACTAAAACTGGTCAAAATATTTTTGAAAGAAGAATTCAAGCAGACGCAGTACAAGGAGCTTCTGTTAATTTACCAGCTTTATTAGATAAAGTTAAATTTACACTTGGTTCTTTTACTGGTAAAGTAAATTTTCAAATAGCTACTGTGAATTAATAGGTCTTATTATTTATCTAATTGTAGATTATTCTAACCATTCAAAAAATTCATCACAAACTTTTCTAATCTAATATTATATTAAATGCAAAGTTTTGTAAATTTTATAGTGTTTATTTTGGAGAATTGAGATGGTATTATCGAATAGGATAAAGAAAATAAATGTATCACCAACAATGAAAATTGCACAAATGGCAATTGAACTTAAATCAAAAGGAGAATCTATATTGGATTTGAGCATTGGTGAACCGGATTTCCCAACTCCACAAAATATTAAAGATGCTGCAATAAAAGCGATTAATGAAAATTTCACAAAATACACAATAAACTCTGGAACAATTGAATTAAGAAAAGCAATTGCAATAAAGTATAATAGGGAAAATGGACTGAAATATTCCCCAAGTGAAATCATAGTATCAAATGGTGCAAAACAAAGTATTTATAATGCAATTCAAGCAGTTGTTAATGATGGCGATGAAGTTATTATTCCATCTCCTTACTATGCATCATATCCTGAAATGGTTCTTTTAGCTGGCGGATATCCTAAATTTATCATGACAAATGAAGAAACGAATTTTAAGATTTCTTCACAACAATTAAGAAATTCGATTACGGAAAAAACTAAACTGTTAATACTATGCTCTCCGAGTAATCCGACCGGAACGGTATATACAGAAGAAGAATTAAAGGAATTAATTACTGTTATTGAAAAGGAAAAATTTTTCATTCTTTCGGATGAAATCTATGAAAAAATAATTTTTGACAACTGTAAAACAAAAAGCATTGCTGCTTTAAACCAAGAAATAAAGGAAAGGACAATAACAATTAATGGTGTTTCGAAATCTTATTCAATGACGGGGTGGAGGATTGGATATGCGGCGGCGAGTGAAAAAATAATTCATGCAATGAATAAACTTCAAAGTCATTCAACTTCAAATGCATCTTCCATTTCTCAAGCCGCGGCTTTAGAAGCAATTACCGGTCAACAAGAATCAATTATAAATTCTAGAAAAGAATTCGAAATCAGGAGAAATAAATTTTACGATAAAATTTCTTCGATTCAAGGGATCAAATGTTTTAAACCACATGGAGCGTTTTACCTTTTCCCTAACACTTTTTCGTTTGTTGGGAAAAGATATAATTCTTATGCGATACTAAATTCAGCTAGTCTTGCTGAATTCATTTTGAGAGAAGCAAAAGTAGTTGTTGTACCCGGCAGTGCTTTTGGCGCTGAAGGATATATTAGAATGTCTTTTGCAGCCTCAATTGAAAATTTGGAATTAGCATCCAATAGAATTTCAGATGCTTTAATGAAATTAACTTAATTATTAAGATAGAAATCCAACGTTCTTTGGACTTTTTCGATTGGCATTTTTTCGCCAGTCCAAAGTTCAAAAGCTCGCGCCCCTTGTTCAACAAACATTTTTAATCCGGTAACAATTCTTGCGCCTTGCAGTTCTGCATTTTTAAGAAGTTTTGTTTTAACCGGCATATATACAACATCAAACACAAGCTGATTTTTTTTAAATGATTCCTTAATTGTTGTTGCAGCATCATCAATCTCGGGATACATTCCCATTGGAGTTGTATTAACAATCATTGCAGAATTTTGAAACACACTTACCAAATCAGGCGGAACTAAATTAAATGCCTTAAATTCTTTGAATAACATTTTAGAAGAAAAATATTCTTTTAGAGATTCTGCAGTCTGTTCAGTTCTATTAATTATATTGATATGACCAACCTTAAAATTTCTAATCAATGCGTAAATTACACTCCTAGCCGCACCGCCAGAACCTATAACAGAAACTTCAGCACCTTGAAGTTCATCTTTAAATGTATTTAACGATTCAACCACTCCATTTACATCAGTATTAAATCCTCTTAATAATCCATCATCATTAATAACAGTATTTACAGCGCCAATGATGCTTGCCTCTTCAGAAACATCTTTTAATAGTGGCAAAATTTTTTCTTTCAATGGGATTGTAACATTAAATCCTTTAATGCCTAATGCAATCATTCCTTTTAAAGCATCTTTAAGTGAATTTACCGGAACATCAAAAGGGAGGTAAATGTAATTCATTTTTGATAATTCAAAAGCGATGTTATGCATTAATGGAGAATAAGAATGTTTAATTGGATGACCAATTACTCCAACTATTTTTGTATTGTGATTAAATTTATTTTGATACTGCATATAAATTTATTTATTGTCCTCAAGAAGTTTGGAAAACAATTTAGAAGTTTTAATTTCCGGATAATCCCTAGTAAAATCATTTTTAATATTTGGGTCGATTGTAAAAGCCGTTCTTAAACACTCAATTGCATCTTGTGTTTTGCTGATCAAAAAATTGATTTTAGCTTTCCCATAGTACGATGCAGCATGTTCGGGTTTTAGTCTTATACAATTGTCATAAGCGGTTAAAGATTCTGACCAGCTTCCTATTTCAAAATTTGTTTCAGCTAATTTGAACCAGGCACCAAAATTATCTTTATTAAGTGCAACTGCTTTGCTGTAACTAGAAATTGATTCTTTCAATTTACCGAGTGAATATTCAAGATCAGCTTTTGCAAACCAAGCATCTTCTGGATTGCTGGTTAATGAGATAGCTTTATTAAAGTCTTTCAATGCAAGTTGATATTTGCCAACTGAATCGTAACAATAACCACGTGCTAAATATGCTTCATAATATTCAGCATCTAACTTAATAGCTTCCGAGTAACATTTAATAGCTTGAGTAAATGATTCAAGGTCTTCATAAGTCTGTCCTAAGTTAAAAAGTACTGTTTCATCGTAAGGATCTAACTCGTGAGCTTTTTTGTATGCATGCATCGCGTCGCTGATTCTTCCAACTTTGTTATAAGAGTAACCGCAATTAAACCATGAACTCGAAAAATCATTTTTTAATGCTATTGATAGTTCAAAAGAATCGATTGCCTTTTCAAATTGCTCCATTCTTAAATAAATTATCCCTTTATTATACCAGCCAGTAAAATTCTCTGGCTCATTTTCTAAATACATTTCATAAGCATTAAGTGCAGATTTTAAATTATTAATACTTTCGTAGCAAAATCCTAATTCGTACCACGCTTCTGCATATTCCGGAAAGATTTCTACTGCTCTCGAAAAGTATTCTATTGACTGATTAAATCTTTCTTTTTTCTCAAATAAAATTCCAAGGTTATAATAGATTTCTTCGTTAGTTGGTTCTAACTCTAATGCTTTCTTTAAGGATTCGACCGCATCGTCAAATAAACCAAGATTATCTTCGGCAATCGAAATATTTAAATATGATTCAACATCATTAGGATTTAATGACAATGCTTTTTGAAGTGATTCATATGCTTGCTCAAACAAAAAAGAATTATTTAGAAAAATTCCTTTGTATAGCCATCCTTCAAAGTTATAAGGAGAAATTTCTAGGATAGCATCTATCAAATAAATTCCGTCTTCAACAAAGTCATACTCAAGGCATAATTGAATTGTATCTTCTATAAAGTTAAAATGTGTGAGTGTTGCACCATTTAGAATATATTCTTTAGAAACTTGAATTTTAGATCTGACTTCATTTTCATTTAAAATTTCATCGTAATCTTCGCTTAAGTAGTCTTCCGAAAAACTCATTAATACTCCGTTTAATTTGATGGAAAATGTATTATTAAGGTAAGTGAAAATCAAGTTGATTTTGATTTAAGAATTTACTTGAGATTTGCTTTTAATTTTTGGTTAATATAATTCAATTAATTGATTTGGCCGGAATTTCCATAACTCCTTCTGTAGGTTTGAATACAAAAGTTTCTAGATCCGCGTTATATTTTTCATTATACTTTTTACGAATGGTATTTAAAAAGATTTTTGTGCTTTCCCTTTTTACAAGTGTAAATGTACTTCTGTAAGGCGAACAACAAATCATTTTTGAACCAAACACTCCTTTAATATTCGATGCTGTTTCAACAAGATAATTTAGTTTATCAGAACTCAATTGATAATCATAAGCCAAACTCCAATGTGATTCTATCAAAATTTTTCCAAACTCTTCCATTTTACTCGATTTAATTAATTTTAAAGCTTTTTCTGTTCTAATTCTTTCATTAACATTAAACAAAACTCTATCAAAAATTCTTTTTGGCAACATGTGATAATGGCGCAGTAGAAATTCTTGTTCAACATCACGCAAGTTTTTAATTCCCCATATATATAATCGTAGTCCTTTAGTACCAATTTCACATTCTTCAATTCTTTCTTTGCAGATATTTTCTATCCCATCAATTTTTTCTTTTGTATTGATAATTATCAATTCAATATTATTCTTAAACATGTCAAAAGTTTTGTATTGAAGTGTTCGCAAATCAATATTCATAAAACGATTTTCTTTTTCATAAAAAGAAGTGTAAATATGAGCAATGTTAGAAATTTTACCAATATAATTCAGCTCGTTTTCAAAAATTAATTTTGCTAGCTCTGAATTATCTAATTTCAAATTGAATGTTTTGTTTATTGCAGAAGCAAAACTAACATCATATGAAACCAAGCGACCAAGTCCTAAACATTCCGGCACGTCTGAGTAAACCAAACAATCAAATCCAATGTTTATATAATTTTTTTCGTGCAAGATTTTTATCAAGCCAATTATTTGTTTTAAAAGATTGCTATTCTGTGCATTTATTTCATTTAAAGAAAAGTTTACTGATAAATTCAAATTACAATCAAAAATATTAATTAATTGGTCTTCACGCTTTCTTATAACTACTGTTGTGTATTTATTAAGAGCTGTTGAAATTAAAATTCCATCATTATAATGAGTATGATCTCCAAGAATAATTAATGAAGCTGGGGCAATAATAAAATGGGGAGGCTTTGAATTTCCAAATAGCTTTTCAAATTTAAATTTTACACTTAGTATTTCCGGATTCAACTCATCACAATTCATTTTATCAAATCTTAACATTCTTATTCAAGTAAGAGTAAAGAATATTATTGTCTTATTAAAATTATAAAATATAATTTCAAATAACTTGAAATATGTATTAAGACAATAAATATTAATCTCTCTTTTAAGTCGTCTTTTGTCTTGTATAAAATGAAAAGTTATAATTCAAATACTTTTATTGCAATTCCGCAAAGTGTAATCACGATTCCAGCGAGTAGATAGGAGAACTTTTCAAATTTACCCGATTTAATTTTATACAGCCCAAAAACTGAACTAAGCACAATTGCTGTCATTGTAAGCACAGTAAAAACTCCAAAAGTTAAAGTAACTAGGAGAACACCGCTTGCACTCTGCATAGCTGCTGGGTACAAAAGTATAGGAATTAATGCTTCGCATGGTCCCAAAATAAAAATGATAAACATTATCCAAGGAGTTAACTTTTTATGCTTTTCTGGATCATGAACATGAACATGATTTTGTGTATGAGAATGGTTATGTATATGTTGAGTGCCATCTATATGAAAATGTTTATGTGAATGTGGATTGTTTCTGAAAATATTTTTTATTCCCCATATCAAGTAGATAATTCCAAAACTTATTAATAGCCACGATGCGATCTCACCTCTTAGTGATTCAATATATTCTATTTGATTTAGAGCAATTCCAAATGTTAATCCAACTATACCAATTAATACTGAACCAAGTACATGTCCAATTCCGCAAGCGACAGTTATGAAAATAGTTTTTCTAAAAGTCCATTTCCCGGATTTTGCTAAAGCTATAAATGGGATATAATGGTCGGGACCAAGGATAGTGTGGATTATACCAACAGAAGCAGCTGTGCCTAATAAGATTAATAACTCGTTATTCAATAAGCTTCTCCTGGAAAAATAAATCCAATAAAACTTTGAAAGATGTTTTTAGTAGTTTCTGATACTTTAAAATTCGTATATTTATTACAAGTTGCAAGATAAATTTTTCGTTATGCAAATTCGGAGTTAATGCATATGCATGAACTTTCTATTGCTCAAGAAATTATTAATATTTTAGAAACAAACGTTCCTACAGAAAGTTATCGCCAAGTTTCAAAAGTAAAAGTAAAGATAGGAAAGTTCAGTAATATCCTTTCTGACTCACTTCAATTCTGTTTCGAAGTGGTTATTAATAATTCTAAATTTTCCAATACAAAATTAGAAATTGAAACTGTTCCGTTAATTATTGAATGCTCTGATTGCCGCAGTAAAATTGAAATTGAACCACCAGTTTTTATCTGTTCAAATTGTGGAAGTTCAAATATCAATCTCATTACCGGAAATGAAATGTCAATTGATCTTATAGAAATAAACGATTGATCAAGGAGTTATTATGAGTGTTATTACAATCGAAAAAAAAATTTTAGAGAAAAATGATTTAATCGCCGCGAACAACAGAGATTTTTTTAATGAAAAAAAGATTTTTGTAATAAATATTCTAAGCTCACCCGGCTCAGGTAAAACAAGTTTGATTGAAAGGTCATTAGCAAGATGGGGTAAAAAAATAAAATTTGGAATAATAGAAGGAGATGTTCAAACCGATCTTGATGCTCAAAGGTTGGATGTTTTCAAAGTTCCAGTTGTTCAGATTGTAACAAATGGAGCATGTCATTTAGATGCTAATCTTGTCAGGGATGCATATTCCAGTATAGAGAAAGAAGAAATAGAATTATTAATTATTGAAAATGTTGGAAATTTAGTATGTCCAGCCGGATTTGATCTTGGCGAGCATATTAAGGTTGTTGTTACAAGTATAACCGAAGGAGATGATAAACCATTGAAATATCCGTCAGTATTCAGAAATTCTTCTGTCCTAATTATTAATAAAACTGATCTTCTTCCACACGTTAATTCTTCGTTAGCCAAGCTTAAGAAAAATGCACTTTCTATAAATCCTTCTTTAAAAATATTTGAAACATCGTGTGTAACTGATGATGGAATTGATAAATGGTGCAAGTGGTTAAAAACACAGATCAATAAAAATGAAAGTTCGACTTTCTATTGATATAAAAGGAGCAGTGCAAGGTGTAGGATTTAGACCATTCATACACCGCATTGCCAAAGAAAATAATCTAACTGGTTTTGTTTTTAATTCAACTACTGGAGTAACAATTGAAGTTGAAGGCGATAAAAATGGATTAGATCAATTTCTACATTCTATTCAAAAAGACAAACCACAATTTGCTGTTATTAATAGTCTTGAATTCACATTTCTTGATTCAATTGGTTATACTAACTTTGAAATTAGAGAGAGTAAAAAGAATGGAAAGGTGACAGCTCTAATTTTACCCGATATTTCAATTTGTAATTATTGTCTGGAAGAGCTGTTCGATCCATATAACCGAAGGTATCTTTATCCATTCATCAACTGTACAAATTGCGGACCAAGATTTTCAATAATTGAAAAATTACCCTACGACCGTCCAAACACAACTATGAAAACTTTTTTCATGTGTGCAGAATGCCGAAAAGAATATGAAGATATTTCCAATAGAAGATATCATGCACAACCAATAGCTTGTCACGATTGTGGACCGCAAATTGAGCTTTATGGTAATTCTGCAAATTTGATTAAAGCTCATAACAATGCGCTCAATACTTGCGTGGAAAAAATTTACGAAGGGAAAATAATTGCATTTAAAGGAATTGGTGGATTTCAATTAATAGTTGATGCATTGAATGAACAAGCAATTCTTGAACTACGTGCAAGAAAGCAACGTGATCAAAAACCATTTGCACTGATGTTCCCAAACATTGAATCAGTAAAAGCAATTTGTGAATTAACGAAAGAGGAAGAATTTGCTCTGCTATCCCCAGAAGCTCCAATAGTTCTTTTAAGAAAAAAAGCGATTGAAAATTCTTTTGTTTCAAATGTGGCTGCAATTAACAATCCATATCTTGGAATAATGCTTCCATATTCACCTCTTCATCACCTTTTAATGAAAGAATTTGGCAAACCAATTATTGCAACTAGCGGAAATTTATCTGAAGAGCCAATGTGTATTGATAATCAAGAAGCTTTTAGCAGACTAAAAAATATTGCTGATTATTTTTTAACACATAATAGACCAATTATTAGACATGTTGATGATTCAATAGTAAGAATTGTAAAAGGGAAAAAAACATTGTTAAGACGCGCTCGTGGATTTGCGCCATTACCAATCAAATTAAATAAAACCAATAAGAAGCATGAAAACACTAAAATTATTGCAGTCGGAGGTCATTTAAAAAATACTGTTGCGCTTAAAGTTGATGACTTAGTTTTTATTAGTCAGCATATTGGAGATCTTTCTACTGCCGAATCGTTTACTTCATTCAAGAATGTAATAAATGATTTTCAAGAATTATATAATGTCAAACCAGATATTATTGTTTCTGATATGCATCCTGAATATTTATCTACAAAATATTCGTTCGAGTTAAATAATAATGTTGAAATGATTCAACATCATTTTGCTCATATTGCTTCATGCAGAATAGAAAATGCAGTTGCGGGAGAAGCTTTAGGAGTTTCGTGGGATGGAACTGGATATGGAGAAGACAAAACTATTTGGGGTGGAGAATTTTTTGTTTCGGGAAACGAAACTTACGAACATGTAGGAAATTTCAAAAAATTCTATTTGCCTGGAGGAGAAGCAGCTGTTAAAGAGTCCAAAAGATCAGTGCTTGGAATTTTATATTCCATATATGGAAAAAACTTAATTGATCATCTTCCGGAAGCTATTATTAAACAATATTCGAAAAATGAACATCAACTGATTCTAAATTTAATAGAGAAAAAAATTAATACTCCAGAAACTTCAAGTGTGGGAAGACTATTCGATGCTGTTTCTTCGCTGTTAGGAATTTGTCATAAGTCGACTTACGAGGGAGAAGCAGCTATGCAGTTAGAATTCATCGCAGATAAGAGTGAACTATCTTCATATAGGTATTCAGTTGAACAGAACATAAAACTAATTGTGAATTGGACTCAAACAATAAAAGAAATCTTGAGTGATATTGACGAAAAAGTGAGACCTAAAAAGATTTCGGCAAAATTTCATAATACATTAGCAAAAATAATTTTAGAGATTGCAGAAATAACAAAACTTGAGAGAGTAATTTTAAGTGGCGGATGTTTTCAAAATGTTTTTCTACTTGAAAGAACAATCGATTTATTGGAAGGAAAAAATAAAAAAGTATATTGGCACCAGCGTGTTCCACCGAATGACGGGGGAATTTCGCTTGGACAAATTGCAGCTTGTCTATATTCTCAAAGAAATAATGTAGAACTAAAATATATTAACGAACTAAAGTAAAGGAAAAAGAAATGTGTTTAGCTGTTCCGGGCAAGGTAATTTCAATCGACGAAAGCAATCCAGAATTAAAAATGGCAAAAGTTAATTTTAACGGAGTTATGAAAAATGTGTGCGTGCAGTGGCTTCCGGATTTAATGATTGGAGAATATGTTTTAGTTCATGTTGGATTTGCATTGAATAAAATTGACGAAAAGGAAGCGCTTGAGACAATTCAAATATTAAAGGAAATGGGGGATTTAGAAAACAACGAAGAAAGTGAAATAACTTGATGAAGTATATTGATGAATTTAGAAATGCTGAGTTAATCGGAAACCTTGTTAAAAAACTTCTGCAAGTTACTACTCAAAACTGGAAAATAATGGAAGTCTGCGGCGGACAAACACATACTATTTTGAAATATAATTTAGAAGAATTACTGCCGAAAAAAATTTCACTGATACATGGTCCAGGCTGCCCGGTCTGTGTTACTCCTCTAGAATTTATAGATAAAGCAATTGCACTTGCTGAACAAAGTGATATTATACTCACCTCATTTGGTGATATGCTGCGCGTTCCCGGTTCGAAGTCTGATTTATTAAATGTTAAGGCGCAAGGCGGTGATGTGCGAATGATTTATTCAACTCTCGACGCAATTAAAATTGCTGAAGAGAACCAGAATAAAGAAGTAGTTTTTTTTGGTGTTGGTTTTGAAACTACTGCACCAGCAAATGCAATGGCAGTTTATGAAGCGCAAAGAAGAAACTTAAAAAACTTTTCCGTTCTTTGTTCTCATGTTTTAGTCCCTCCGGCAATCGAAGCGCTATTAAGCTCAAGTGAAGTTTCTATCCAAGGATTTTTAGCTGCCGGGCATGTTTGCACTGTTATGGGTTACGAACAATATATTCCATTAGCGGAGAAGTATAAAATTCCAATTGTGATTACCGGTTTTGAACCAGTGGATATTTTAAACGGGGTTTTACTATCAGTTATTCAATTAGAAAGCGGCAAATATGAAGTTGAAAATCAATATAAACGTGTTGTTACAAAAGAAGGAAATGTGCAAGCAAAAAAATTATTAGACGAAATTTTTGAAGTGACCGATAGAAAATGGCGTGGTATCGGTACGATTCCAAATAGTGGTTATAAATTAAGAGATAGATATTCTGCATTTGATGCAGAACTGAAATTTAATTTGAAAAACATTGAAGTCGAAGAATCCAAAATTTGTATTGCCGGAAAAGTATTACAAGGATTAAAAAAACCATTCGAATGTTCAGCTTTTGGAAAAGAATGTTCACCAGAGCATCCGCTTGGCGCTCCAATGGTTTCAACGGAAGGTGCATGTGCTGCTTATTTTCATTATAGTAAAAGGAATTAAATCTGCATGAATGAAAAAATTAAATATGATGGGCTAACTTGTCCAATTCCAAAATCAGATTATAACCGCGTCCTTCTTGCTCATGGCGGAGGCGGAACTTTGTCTCACCAATTGATCAATAAAATTTTTCTTTCTCAATTTGGAAATGAAATATTAAACACACTTCATGATTCAGCTTTAATTAATGTTGATTCAAATAGATTAGCATTTACAACAGATTCTTATGTGGTTCATCCAATCTTCTTTCCTGGTGGAAATATTGGCGAACTTGCAGTTTATGGAACAGTAAATGATTTAGCAATGGCTGGAGCCAAACCTCTTTTTATATCAGTAGGATTTATTATTGAAGAGGGACTTGAAATTGAAGAGTTATGGAAAATTACAGTTTCTATGAAACTTGCTGCTGAAAAAGCAAATGTGAAAATAGTAACGGGCGATACAAAAGTTGTTGACAAAGGAAAAGGCGATAAAATATTTATCAATACTTCTGGAATCGGTATAATTTCACCAGATGTTTCTATCAATCCAGTTAACTGTAAACCTGGAGACAAAATAATTTTAAGCGGTAAAATTGCTGAGCACGGAATAGCAATTATGTCAGCAAGAGAAAATTTAGAATTTGAATCTGCTATTAAAAGTGATACCGCGCCTTTGAATTTTTTAGTAGAGCAAATGTTACAAACATCGAATAAGATTCATGTATTAAGAGATCCAACGCGCGGAGGCATAGCAACGGTTTTGAATGAGATTGCAGCTCAATCAAACTTAGGTATTTCGATCGAACAAGAAAAAATTCCTATTGCTGAAGATGTCAAAGCAGCGTGTGAAATACTTGGTCTCGATCCTCTTTATATTGCTAATGAAGGAAAGTTAATTGCATTTGTTGATCCAGAAGTTGCAGATAAAATGTTAAAGACAATGAGGTCAAACGAGTTCGGAAAAGACTCATCAATAATTGGAGTTGTAACAAATGAAAATCCTAAAACGGTAATAATGAAGACTTCAATAGGGAGTAACAGAATAGTTGATATGATTTCGGGAGAGCAGTTGCCAAGAATATGTTGAATTCAAAAAATATTTTTTACAATTTCCATTAACTTAATATAATTATGAATACTACTAACTTAACATTGATTTCTAAAAACCAGCAGATGAGAGAAATTCTCAATCAAATCAGCAAGGTTGTTGATTCGGATAGTTCAGTGTTGCTGATTGGAGAAACTGGAGTTGGGAAAGAAATTTTTGCTGAATACATTCATAAAATTAGCAACCGCTCATTAAATGCTTTCGTAAAAATTGGATTAGCCGCAATGCCATCAGAATTACTTGCAAGCGAATTGTTTGGTCATGAAAAAGGATCATTTACAAGTGCTGCCGGTGAAAAGAAAGGTTTGTTTGAAATTGCAAACGGCGGAAGTATTTTTCTAGATGATATTGACGATGTTCCGTTTGAAATTCAAACAAAACTGCTGCGTGTTTTGGAATCTAAAGAAATTATGAGAATTGGCGGAACTAATCCAATTCCGGTTGATGTTCGATTGATCACTGCTTCAAAAGTTGACCTTAAAGAATTAGTTAGTCGTGGAATTTTTAGAGCTGATTTGTTTTACAGAATTAATGTTGTTCCTTTTCAAATTCCTTCGTTGCGAGAAAGACGAGATGATATTCCTCCATTAATTGAACATTTTTTGAAAATGTTTCAGCCTAATAAAAAAATTGAAATTACAAACGAAGCAATGAAAGCCTTTGTCAATTACCCATGGCCCGGGAATGTTAGAGAACTAAAAAATGTAATTAACCGGATTTCTCTTTTCGTAAGTGGAAAAATAAATTTTGACGATTTGCCATTTGAAGTGCAAAATGAAAATCCTATTGAATTTCTTTTAAAAGCTTGTAACAAATGCTATGTTGATGGCAATATGAAATTTGATCAAATAGTAAAATGTTTAGAACACAATTTGCTCAAAGAAGCATTAAAAGTATCAAGCGGAAATCAATCCAATGCCGCAAAAAATCTTGGACTAAGCCTTTCAACTTTCAGAGATAAATTAAAAAAATATAATATAGTATAGCCTCTTCATTTACGGATTTCCACAAATCTTTCTACGGAATTCCGTAATCAAGTCTTTTTATAAACACAAAACCGACCCAAAATCAATCATTATCACGGCACATCTTTTGGATGCTTGTTTTTATGGAGACAATCCCTCAAAAAATTACAATGGTAGGAAAAATTGTTGGTGTTTATGTGAAAGATGGGAAAAAGTATGTGAAAATTTTGTGTGAATCTGGCTGCCATGATATTGAAGTACATCAAACCGAAAATTTTCATCTGGAGGCAAAAGTAACACTCGAATTAATTTCGAAATTAACTTTAAACGTGCAAGAATTTAACAATAATTAATAACTTGGAGGAACTAATGGAGCAAAAACCTCTAACCATTTATGAAAATATGGAGCTTAACGGATATTCAAGAAGAGACTTCCTTAAGTTCTGCAGTTGGCTTGCAGCTTATATTGGAATTGAATCAAGCGGAGTTGGCAAAATTGTAAAAGCAATGGAAACAAAACCGCGACTTCCAGTGGTGTGGTTTCATTTTCAAGAATGCACTTGTTGCAGTGAGTCATTTATTCGTTCGTCACACCCAATTGTATCAGATATTGTATTAGATAAAATTTCACTTGATTATACAGAAACACTTCAAGCTGCAGCCGGTCATCAAGCCGAAGAAGTTCTTCACAATACAATGAAAAAATATAAAGGTGAATATTTAATGTTGGTTGAAGGGTCTGTTCCAACTGAAGATGACGGAATTTATTGCTGCATCGGAGGAAGAACTGCTCTTGATATTGTACAAGAAGCTGCTGCCGGTGCTAAAGCAGTTGTTGCGTGGGGTAGTTGCGCCTCTAATGGATGTATTCAAGCCGCAAAACCAAATCCCACTGGTGCAACTCCAATAAAAAATATTATTAGCGGCGTACCAATTATTAATGTTCCTGGTTGCCCTCCAATTGGAGAAGTGATGGCTGGTACAATTGTTCATCTTCTAGCTTTTGATAGAATTCCACAATTAGATGGATTAGGCAGACCAAAAGCTTTTTATTCAAGAAGAGTTCATGATACTTGCTACAGACGACCAAATTATGATGCTGGATTATTTGTTGAATCTTTTGATGATGAAAATGCAAAACGCGGATATTGTCTCTACAAAGTAGGCTGCAGAGGTCCAGTTACTTATAATGCTTGCGGTGTTATGCGTTGGAATGACGGAGTAAGTTACCCTATTCAGTCTGGTCACGGATGCATTGGATGTAGTGAAGCAAATTTCTGGGATAATGGGCCGTTCTATCAACACCTTTCTTCCTTCCCGGGTTTTGGAATTGAAACAACTGCTGATGATATTGGCGTTATAGTTGGTGCTGCAACGGTAGCTGGAATGGCAGCTCATGCAATTTCTACTAATATAAGAAAGCGGTCCCAAATTAGAGAAGGAATAAAAGAATCTATTGAAGAAGTAAATAATGATAAAGGAGGTGAATGATGGCTAATAGAATAGTTATAGATCCTATTACAAGGATTGAAGGTCACCTTCGCATTGAAGTTCAAGTTCAAAATGGAAAAGTCGTTGATGCTTATAGCAGCGGAACTATGGTAAGAGGTTTTGAATTAATTCTTAAAGGACGTGACCCACGCGATGCCTGGGCATTTACTGAACGAGCGTGTGGTGTTTGTACAACTGTACATGCACTTGCATCAGTTAGAACAGTTGAGGATGCATTAGGAATTGTAATTCCTCCGAATGCAGAGCTTGTACGAAATCTAATGTTCTGCGCACAATATATGCAAGATCATGTTGTTCACTTTTATCATCTTCATGCATTGGATTGGGTTGATATTGTTAGTGCATTAAAAGCAAACCCGAATGAAACATCAAGAATTGCGCAAAGTATTTCTAATTACCCAAAAAGCTCGCCAAAATATTTTTCAGATCTTCAAAAAAAATTAACTGCATTTGTAAATAGTGGACAGCTCGGAATTTTTGCTAACGGATATTGGGGACATTCAGCATACAAACTTCCACCCGAAGTTAATTTAATTGGAGTCGCTCATTATTTAGAAGCTCTTGAATGGCAGAAAGAGATTGTAAAAATTCATACAATTTTTGGCGGAAAAAATCCGCATCCAAATTATTTAGTTGGCGGCGCTCCATGTTCTGTAAATATTGATGATGCAAATGCTATTAACGCTGAAAGATTAGCTTATGTGGGAACTTTGCTTAAAGAAGCAAAAACATTTATTGAACAAGTCTATATTCCTGATCTTCTTGCAGTTGCACCATATTATCTTGATTGGGGTGGAATTGGCGGTGGTTTAGAAAATTATTTAGTCTATGGAGATCTTCCAACAAATGGCTATGGAGATGTTGGGAAGTTTAAATTTCCACGTGGTGCTATTTTAGGAAGAGATTTATCCAAAGTTCACGAAGTTGATGGAAAAGATATTAAGCAAATTCAAGAATATATTTCTCACTCTTGGTATGAGTACTCTGATGGTAACGAAACTGGAAAACATCCGTGGGATGGCGAAACAAAATTTAATTACACCGGACCAAAACCACCGTATGATTTCTTAAATGTAAAAGAAAAATACAGCTGGTTAAAAACACCAAGATGGAATGGTAAAGCAATGGAAGTTGGTCCGCTTGCAAGGGTTTTAGTTGCCTATGCATCTGGCAGTAAAGAAGTTCAAGAACTTGTAAATGGAACTCTTAAAGCTCTTAAAGTTCCGGTTGGTGCTCTTTTCTCAACTCTTGGCAGAACTGCAGCACGCGGATTGGAGACAATTTTAATTTCTCAATGGGCTATGGAATTTTACGATCAATTGATAAGCCATATAAAAAATGGTGACTCAAGAATGTTTGATAATTCAAAATGGGATCCTTCAACTTGGCCAAAAGAAGCAAAAGGAGTTGGAATGACTGAAGCACCTCGTGGTGCTCTTGCACATTGGATTGTTATTAAAGATGAAAAGATTGATAATTATCAATTAGTTGTTCCTTCAACATGGAATGCATCACCAAGAGATCCTTCTGGCGGAATGTCTGCATATGAATCTTCACTTATTGGAACTCCAATTGCAGATCCGGAAAAACCATTAGAAGTTTTACGAACAATTCACTCTTTCGATCCGTGTATTGCATGTGCAGTTCATCTTTATGATGAGAAAGGAACTTATGTTCATCAAGTGCAAACATTTTAGGAGGGGCAGTTATGAATTCTTCAAAAAAAATATATGTGTGGGAACTGCCCGTTAGGTTTTACCATTGGCTGAATGCACTTTGCATCGTTGCTTTAGCTTCAACGGGATATTTAATCGGCAGTCCGCCGGCAGTCCAAAGCGGTTCAGAAGCATCCTTTGGTTATTGGTTTGGAATTGTGAGATTCATACACTTTGTTGCTGCATTTGTTTTCTTTTTTAATTTCTTGTTTAGAATTTATTGGGGATTTGTTGGGAATAAATTTGCGCGGTGGGATCAATTCATTCCTTACAAACCGCATCATTGGAAAGAAATCCTTCATGTACTCTGTCTGGATATTTTACAAATCTGTAAAAAACCATTGAAATCAATTGGGCATAATTCGTTGGCTGGATTAACATACTTTATCACGTTTCTTGTTTTTTTATTTCAATCAATAACTGGTTTTGGAATGTATGCAGCAATGAGCGACTCATTTTTACCGAATCTTTTCGCATGGATTGTTCCTTTGATGGGCGGAGATTTTGCAGTGAGGCAATGGCATCATGTAATGATGTGGTTTTTTGTAATCTTTTCATTGGTTCATGTTTATTTAGTTTTTTATCATGATTATATTGAAGAGAGAGGAACAATTTCATCAATGGCTGGCGGCTGGAAGTTTATTGAAAAAAATAAGTAATAATATTTTGATCTAACAAAGGCGGGCTATAATGTCCGCCTTTTTTATTTATTTCAATTGTATATTAAAGAAACAAATAAATTATTATGAAGAACATCTTAATTCTTGGTGTTGGAAATATATTAATGGGCGATGAAGGCATTGGAATCCACTCTATAAAAGAATTGGAGAAAAATTCCTTTCCCGAGAATGTTACTTTACTTGATGGCGGAACTGGCGGTTTTCATCTGCTTAACTATTTACAAGAATATAAAATAATTATTATGATTGATGCTTCTATGGATAACAAACCTGAAGGTACTGTTTCTGTTATTGAACCAAAATTTGCAAGCGATTTTCCAAAATCTTTAAGTGCTCATGATATTGGACTGCGAGACCTTATTGAATCCGTATCTCTCTTAGGGGAGCTGCCCAAAATATTTTTGATAACAATCTCAATAAATCATATACAAAACATGTCAATGGAGTTATCGCAAAAAATAAAGGCATCCCTCTCAGAAATCGCTCAAAAAGTTGAATCTATTTTACATTCATTAAATCAATAGTAAAATCATTTTGAAATTCGGATAAAGCGACAAAGCTTCTAAATTTAATTCCATTTTTCAATCAATTTATTTTTATATTATTAATACAAATAGTATTTAGTAATTGGAATAAGTATTTTTTTTGAGGATAAATGAATTCCTCAAATAATTATATCGTAACACAAAACAGAGTTGTTCTTGATTTGCTCTCGCAAATTGAAAAAACCTCAAACTCTGATTGCTCAGTTCTTTTAATTGGAGAAACTGGCGTTGGCAAAGAATTATTTGCCGAATTCATCCACAGAACTAGTAACAGAAATAATTTCCCTTTAGTTAAAGTTGCGCTCTCAACACTTCCGGCTGATTTAATTGAAAGTGAATTATTCGGGCATGAAAAAGGGGCATTCACTGGTTCTATGAATGAAAAGAAAGGACTCTTTGAAGCATCGGACAAAGGAACAATTTTTTTAGATGATATTGATGATTTTCCATTAAACCTCCAATCCAAATTGTTACGGGTTCTTGAATCAAAAGAAATAAAAAGAATTGGTTCGCAAAATTCTATTCCGTTAGATATTCGGTTGATCACAGCTTCAAAGCTTGATTTGCAACAGCTTGTTGCTCAGGAAAAATTCCGAATCGATCTGTTCTTTAGAATTAATGTCTTGCCAATAGTAATACCTCCACTGAGAGATAGAATTGATGATATTCCAATATTGGTGGATTACTTTCTGAATTTTTACGAACCAGAAAAAAGAATTGAAGTTTCTGATGCAGTATGGGAATCATTAAAAAATTACCCCTGGCCAGGGAATGTGCGTGAGTTAAGAAACATCATTCAACGTATTGCACTGTTTGCAAATGGAAAGATTACCATTGACAATTTACCATCAGAAATTAGAGGCGACTCTCCATTCAAAAATTTTATGAAAACTTGCGGACATTGCTTTGAAAATAAAAATATGAAATTCGAGCAAGTGATGGTATGTGTTGAAAAGCATCTATTAGAACATGCATTGACTAGTTCTGATGGTAATCGAACAGTAGCCGCGCGCATGCTTGGTTTAAGTTTATCAACTTTTAGGGATAAATTGAGAAGACATAATATAGTGTAATAATATTTGCTAGCGGAATTTCGCCAACCGAGAACGGTAATCCGTCGATTTAATAAACTCCAGTAACTTAACACTTGATTTTAAGTTCCTTTTCCTAATTCCTCTGTTGTGGCATTTCTATTGCATCAATAAAGGAATCCAAAAAAAACAATTATGCAAACTCTTATTCTTGGAATGGGAAACAAACTTTTCGGTGACGATGGTGTAGGCATCGTAGTAGCTGAACGACTTCAAGAAATTCTTGTCGAAAATGACCAAATAAAAATTGAATCAACTAATTGGGGCGGATTTAGAATAATAGATCTGCTCACTGGATACAATTATGCAATTGTAATTGATTCAATTAATACCGGTATGAAACCTATTGGTTTTATTCATAAATGGGACTATACAGATTTAATCAATTCTGTGAGAATGATTTCATTTCATGATGTCAATTTTGCAACTGCTGTTTCCCTTGCGAAAAAACTTAACATTTCGATGCCTGAAAAGATAATTGTTTATGGAATTGAGATTAATCTTACAAATCATTTCTCAGAAGGTTTATCAGAGATTATCAAACAATCAGCAACTCAATGTGTTGAGCTAGTCTTGAATGATCTGAATTTTCATGCTGATGAAAGCAGACTTTTATCAATTGAAAAATTTGAAGAGGAAATAAAATGATAGCAGAAGATTTAACTGCATTAGAAGCACTTGGAATTGCTATTAGAAGCGAGATGGATGCTCAAGATGTTTATAAAGATTTAGCTGAACTTTGTGAAAACGAAGAATTGAAAGGACGCTTTTTGAACATGTATCAAGAAGAAAGACGCCATCAAGTTCTTCTTGAAAATATGTATAGAGAGATGTTTCCTAATGTCGATATTAAACTTCCTCCAAGTCAGCTTCCAAAGGAAGTGAATAATAAATCGGCAAGAAAAAAACTTGGAATCAAAGATGTGTTGAAACATGCAATTGATGAAGAAAAAAAAGCACGTGAATTTTATCTCGATTGTGTAAGCTCTGTAAAAGATTTATCTGGTCAAAGAATGTTTAGATTTCTTGCTGACATGGAATTTTCACATCAAATGATTCTAAATGCAGAATTAGAGATGATTGAAAAATATCCGCTCTATTTTGAAAATCCTAAGGGCTGGGAAGTTGAATCCCGATTAAGAGCTGGAAGATAAGGAAGAGAATAGTTTTATTAATTTGAAATATTCGAAGGGCTGTTATGAAAATACAAGAAATTAATATTCCTGGGAAACTTACTAGAAAGGAATCTGTACTGCGCCATTCATTTTTAGAACAAGTTGATACTATCCCTGGAGGCGAAAAAATAAAATCATGTATTCAATGCGGAACTTGTTCGGGATCGTGTCCGCTTTCTTATGCAATGGATGTAATGCCGCGAGAATTAATTGCACTTTTTAGAGCCGGTGATATTGAATCAATTTTAAGAAGCAGAACTATTTGGATTTGTGCTTCTTGTTATACTTGCCAAACACGCTGTCCGTCGTCAATTAAAGTTACAGATATAATTTATGCACTTAAAAGAATTGCAATGGAAAGGCGAATCTATGCGAAAAAATTCCCAGTTCATTCACTTTCAGATTCATTCATAAAGAGTATCTACCGTTTTGGAAGATTAAACGAACCAAGATTAATGATTCTTTATTTCATGAGAACTGGAATTTTAAAAGCATTTTCTTTTATTCCGCTTGGATTAAAAATGATGAGGAAAGGAAGACTTGAACTCAGAGTTTCAAAAGTGAAGGGAATAGATGGTTTAAGAAAAATAATGAAGAAAGCAGAAAAACTTGATATTCCATTTGAAAAAGAAAAATTACCATTTATGCCGGAAGCAGTTGGGTATAAATCTGTTAGTTAAAAATATTAAAGGTAAATTATGAATTATAATTATTATCCCGGATGCAGTCTTCAATCTGCTCATAAAGGGTATGACAAATCTTGCAGAGCAGTGTTCAATTCTCTTGGATGTGATCTGATTGAGATTGAAGATTGGAATTGCTGCGGTGCTACAATTTATATGTCCATAAATGAAGTTACAGCATTAGCTGTTGCTTCAAGGAATTTAGCACTTGCAGAAAAAACCAAAAGAGATTTAGTAACACCGTGCAGTTCTTGTTTTACAATTCTTAATAAAGCCAATCGATTTATTCAAAATAGTATTGAAGTCCGTGATAAAGTTAATTCTTGTCTTGCAGAAGGCGGACTAAATTATAATGGCACTGTTAGAGTACGTCATCCCCTGGATGTTTTGATAAATGATGTTGGCATTGAAATAATAAGGCTCCAAATAAAGATACCATTGGAAGAATTAAAAATTGCTAATTATTACGGATGCCAAATTGTGAGACCAGAAAAAGGTTTTGACGATAGAGAGGATCCAACAACTATGGAAAATCTTTTTGAAGCTGCTGGTGCAAGTAATGTTTATTTCCCTTATAAGTTACGATGCTGTGGCGGAATGTTGATGACAACTTTTGAAGAGGCTGCTTTAAAACTTTCAAAAGAAATTCTTGAATGTGCAATTGAGAATGGAGCGGATTGCATTGTTACAACATGTCCGTTGTGCCAAATGAATCTCGAAGCATACCAAAATGAAATTCATAATAAATATAAAACTAAAGTTGGAATTCCAATTCTGTTCTTTACACAAGTTCTTGGTGCAGCGCTTGGGTTGAGTAATGAAGAACTTGGCATCGATTCAAACTTTTATCGTTGTAAAAAATTAGTCGAAATAAAAAATAAAAAATCTTATACAGCACAAACAGTTCATTCAGTTATTTAATAGATAGAATTTCTATTGGAGTTAAAATGACAAACAATGTAAAAATAGGTGTTTATATCTGTCATTGTGGTGTTAACATTTCTCAAACTGTACGAGTTGATGAAGTTGCCAATTTGCTAAGCGGAAAACAAAATGTTAAGGTTTCTAAATCTTACAAGTTTATGTGTTCAGATCCAGGTCAGCAGATTGTTGAAACCGATATTAAAGAACATGGATTGAATAGAGTAGTTGTTGCTGCATGTTCTCCTTTAATGCATGAGCTAACATTCCGCAATGCATGCGAACGAGCCGGATTAAATCGCTATCTTTTTCAAATGGCAAATATTAGAGAGCATTGTGCTTGGGTGCATGACGATATTGATAAAGCAACAATAAAAGCGACAGCACTTGTTAATGCTGCGGTTAAAAGAGTAACACATCAAGAACCGCTCACCCCGATGAAATCTAAAATTAATCCAAATACACTTATTATCGGTGCTGGAATTGCTGGAATTCAAGCAGCTCTAGAAATTGCTGAATCTGGAAACAAAGTTTATCTCGTTGAAAAAGAATCAACAATTGGCGGACAGATGGCAAAGTTTGATAAAACTTTTCCAACACTCGATTGCTCTGCATGTATTTTAACTCCCAAAATGGTTTCTGTTAGTCACCGCAAACAAATTGAGTTATTAACATTATCCGATGTTGAAGATGTAAGCGGTTATATTGGAAATTTTAAAGTAAAAGTCCGTAATAAAGCAAGGTATGTTACAGATAAATGCACTTCATGCGGAGAATGCACAAAACATTGTCCGGTTCATGTTCCAAATTGGTTTGATGAATTCACCCAGAATCGAACTGCAATTCATAAAGCGTTTCCCCAAGCTGTTCCTAATACATATATAATAGATAGACAACAAAGACCGCCATGTATTGAAGCTTGCCCTATAAGGCAAGAAGCGGCCGGATATGTTGCATTAATTCGGGAAAAAAGATTTCACGAAGCAGCTCAGCTTATTCATAAAAGAAATCCTCTTGCAGTTGTTTGCGGAAGGGTTTGTTACCATCCTTGCGAAAGTGAATGTAATCGAGGTCATGTTGATAAACCATTAGCAATTCAGCAATTGAAAAGATTTGCAATCGATTGGGAAATGAATAATAATGGAAAGTTTGAATCCCCCGTAATTGATAAGCATCGTCCGGAAAAAGTTGCTGTTATTGGTTCTGGTCCATCTGGATTAACATGCGCACATGATTTATCTCTCAAAGGTTTTAAAGTAACAGTATATGAACAGCATTCAATTCCAGGTGGTATGCTTGCAATTGGAATTCCAGAATACAGATTACCAAAAAAACTTCTTGCAATGGAAATCAATTATTTCCGAGGAATGGGAATTCAATTTAAAACAAACATGAAACTTGGAAGCGATTTTACTATTGATGATTTATATAAAGAAGGATTTAAAGTTGTTTACATTGCTATTGGTGCTCATGATAGTATAAAACTTGAAATTCCTAATGAACATGTAATAGGAATTTATTCTGGCGTTGAGTTTTTACGAAAAGTCAATATTGGTATTCTCATGGATCTAGGAAAACATGTCGCAGTAATTGGCGGCGGGAACACAGCAATTGATGCAGCAAGAACCGCACTTAGACTTGGTGCTAAAAAAGTCACAATTCTTTATAGAAGAACAAAATTAGAAATGCCAGCTTCTCCGGAAGAGATTGAAGATGCAGAAGCTGAAGGAATTCATATTTCCTATTTAACTGCACCTACCGAAGTAATAAGTGAAAATGAAAGCTTGAGAGGTCTTAAATGTATTCGTATGACACTTGGTGAACCAGATTCTTCTGGAAGAAGACGTCCGATTCCAATTCCAAATAGTGAACATGAATTAGAATTTGATTCTGTAATTGTTGCAGTTAGCCAGTCGCCTAATCTTATTGGTTTGAATGGAAAATCAAAACATAAATTCACTATTACTAAATGGAACACTCTGCATGTTAATCCAGAAACACTTCAAACAAGCGAACCATCAATATTTGCTGGTGGTGATGTTGTTCTAGGACCATCAACCATAATCGCATCAATGGGTCAAGGAAGGCGGGCCGCCGAATCAATTGAAAAATATTTGAACAAAGAACCACTAGATAATTTTACTACTCATATGGTTCGTCCGGAAGTTTTACGCGGTGAATCTTTTAGACCTCATAGTTATGCAAAAACTTATAAAGAAACAGAGAAGACTGAACGAGAAGCAGTTGGTAAATTAAATCCTTTAGCAAGAAAATATAATTTCGAAGAAGTTGAACTTGGTTTTACAGAGGAACAAGCAGTTAAAGAAGCATCGCGCTGTTTGAATTGCGGTGTCTGCGTTGAATGCCACGAATGTCAAAGAGTTTGTGAGCCTGGAGCCGTCAATTACGAAATGGAAGACAAAATAAAAGAGTTTGATGTTGGTCAAATAATAGTTGCTACTGGCTATGATGTTTTCGATGCGTCCAAACTTATTCCATATGGTTATGGAAAACTTAAAAATATTTTAAGCTCGCTCGAGTTTGAAAGAATGTTATCATCAACCGGACCAACCGGTGGAAGAGTTCTTCTTGAAAACGGTAAGGAGCCAAGAGCAGTTGGGATAATTCATTGTGTCGGTTCGCGTGATTCTAATTTTAATAAATATTGTTCGAGAGTATGCTGCATGTATGCAATGAAATTCTCTCATTTGGTTAAAGACAGAACAAGTGCAGAAGTTTATCAATTCTATATCGATATGCGTGCATACGGAAAAGGCTATGAAGAATTTTATTCAAGAATTCTTGCTGAAGGGGTGAACGTAATTAGAGGAAAAGTTGCAGAGATAGTCGAACAAAAAGCAAATGATGGAGATAAATTCTTAGCTATTAAATGCGAAGACACATTGATCGGCAAGTTTAGAGAAATTCCAGTTGATATGGTAATACTTTGCAATGCACTTCAGCCAAGCAAAACAACAGAAAAAGTTGCGAAGATTTTAAGTCTTTCAAGAAGTCCTGATGGATTCCTATTAGAACGTCATCCAAAACTTGATCCGTTCTCAACTGTCAGCGATGGTATTTATCTTGCGGGATGCGCACAAGGTCCAAAAGATATTCCAGATACTGTTTCTCAAGCAAGTGCTGCTGCTGCACGTGCATTGGCAATAATATCAAAAGGCGAGGTTGATATTGATCCTATAAGAGCTGAAATAAATGAAAATTATTGTGCCGGCTGCAGAATGTGTAATAATTTATGTCCGTACAGCGCAATTGAATTTCTTGAGGATAAAAAAGTTTCAGTTGTTAATGATGCACTTTGCAAAGGATGCGGAACTTGTGTTGCTGCTTGTCCGGCTGGTGCAATAACAGGTAAAGGATTTTCTGATGAACAAATCTATGCAGAGCTTGAAGGAATTTTAGAAGTGTAAAATTATTTTGAGATAAAAATGGAAACCAAACAAACATTAAAAAAAGAGATTAATCTTAAAGATGGCGTATTTGAACCAAAGATAGTTGGATTTTTGTGCAATTGGTGTTCATACTCCGGAGCTGATTTAGCTGGTGTTTCAAGGATAAAATCGGCGCCAAATGTTAGAATAATTCGGACAATGTGTTCGGGCAGAGTTGATCCATCATTTATAATAAAAGCATTTGAGCTTGGCGCAGATGGTGTTTTGATTGCCGGATGCCACTTTGGAGATTGTCATTATCTTGAAGGAAATTTTAAAACTATGCGCCGAATAGAAATGATGAAACTTGTACTAAAGCAATTTGGAATTGATGCAAGAAGATTACGACTTGAATGGATCTCTGCATCTGAAGCAGAAAAATTTTCTAAAGTAACTTTTGAATTTACTGAACAAATAAAAACTCTTGGTCCACTTAGATTAATAAAGAATTAAATGCCGGAGTAATAAAATGGGCAAACCAAAATTAGCACTTTATTGGGCAGCAAGCTGCGGCGGCTGTGAAATTACTGTTGTTGATATTGAAGAAAAGATACTTGATGTTGCAGATTTTTTTGACATTGTATTCTGGCCTTGCATTATGGATTTTAAATATGAAGATGTTGAAGCAATGGAAGATGGAGAAATTGACATTACACTTTTCAATGGTGCAATCCGAACTTCAGAAAATGAACATCTTGCTAAATTGCTTAGAAAAAAATCGAAATTATTAATTGCATTTGGTTCTTGTGCTCACGATGGCTGTATTCCCGGTCTTGCAAATTTTTATGATAAGCAAAGTATCTTCGATTACGTATATAAAGAGTCTCCTTCGGTTGAGGAGAGTTCTCAAGGAGTTTTTCCACAGACATCAACTAAAATGCCTGAAGGCGAAATAACTATTCCGGAATTTTGGAATACTGTTAAAACTCTCGATCAAACTGTTGATGTTGATTATTACATTCCCGGGTGTCCACCGCAATCTTTTCAAGTAGCTGCAGTAATACTCGCAGTTATTGATATTTTGAAAACTGGTAAACCACTTCCTGACAAGGGTGCTATACTTGGTGCCGATAATAAAACTTGTTGTGATGAGTGCCCACGTGAAAGAAAAGAAAAAAAGATTAAAGAATTTTTCAGACCACATGAAATAATTCCCAAAGAAGATGAATGTCTTCTTGATCAAGGAATACTTTGCATAGGTCCGGCAACCAGAAGCGGTTGCGGTGCGCTTTGTGTTCAGGCTAATGTTCCGTGCAGAGGTTGTTATGGTGTTCCTCCAAATGTAAAGGATCAAGGTGCAAAAATGATTTCCGCATTAAGTTCTGTTATCGATGCAACTTCGCCGGAGGAAGTTTCGAGAATAATAAATAAAATTGCTGATCCGCTCGGAACATTTTATAGATTCTCACTTGCAAGTTCAACATTTAAACGAGTTCAGTTTTCGGATAAGACATAAATACATTTTCAATTATAATGGAACTTAACAATGAAGCATATAAAAATTGACCCTATTACCCGCTTAGAAGGACACGGCAAGATTGATATATTTTTAAATGACGAAGGTGATGTTGAAAATTGCTACTTCGTTATACCTGAATTGAGAGGGTTTGAGAAGTTTGCGCAAGGTAGACCAGTTGAGGAGATGCCAAGAATAACAACAAGAATTTGCGGTGTTTGTCCGGAAGCACATCACATGGCATCTGCAAAAGCTTGCGATGCAGTTTATCATGTTAATATTCCTTCAGCAGCAAAAAAATTAAGGGAACTCCTTTATACAATTTTTTACACCGCAGATCATACAGTTCATTTTTATGCTTTAGGCGGACCTGATTTTGTTGTTGGACCTGATGCACCAAAGGCTGAAAGAAATATTCTTGGATTGATCAACAAAGTTGGTTTAGAGGCCGGTAAAAAAGTTATTAAGTTGAGATCGCTTGCACAAAATATGATTCAAACTTTGGGAGGAAAAAAAATTCATCAAGTAACTTCACTTCCTGGTGGTGTTTCAAGAGGAATATCGGAAGAAGAGAGAGTTGCCTTTGCAAAAGATCTTGAGTACTTCGTAGAGTTTGGTAAGTTCACATTCCAAGTATTCAATGATATAGTTTTGAAAAATTCTGGTTACGTAGATTTGATTTTATCTGACACGTTTACTCAAAAAACATATTATATGGGGACGGTCGATGAAAATAATAAAACAAATTTTTATGATGGAAAAGTAAGAGTTGTTGATCCCGAGGGAAATGAGCATTGTAAATATGAGCCAAAAGATTATCTAAATTTTATTTCTGAGCACACAGAAAAATGGAATTATCTAAAATATCCATATCTTAAAAAAATTGGCTGGAAAGGATTTGTTGATGGAATTGAGAGCGGAGTTTATCAAGCCACACCGCTGTCAAGAGTAAATGCCTCGGATGGAATGGCAACTCCATTAGCACAAGAAGAATATGAAAAATTTTATGAAACATTTACTGGAGATCGTTCCGGTAAAAAGCCAGTTCATCATACACTTGCCACACACTGGGCAAGAGTAATTGAATTAATGTATGCTGCGGAAAGAGCAAATGAATTAATAAACGATCCCGAAATAACTTCTAAAGATATTCGTACTATACCAACCGAAATTCCAACAGAAGGAGTTGGAATTGTTGAAGCCCCTCGCGGAACTTTAACTCATCATTATATTACAGACGAAAAAGGAATTGTAAAAAAAGCAAACCTAATAGTTGGAACAACAAATAATCATGCGCCAATTTCAATGTCTATTAAGAAAGCTGCACAAGGTTTAATAAAAAGGGGGACAGAAGTAACAGATGCAACCCTCAATATGATTGAAATGGCATTCCGTGCATACGACCCATGTTTTGGATGTGCAACACATACTTTGCCAGGTCAAATGCCATTACAAATAAAAATTTATAACAAGGAAGGATTACTACTTTCCGAGAATTCAAGGTTCTAAAACATGGTTAGTAATTCGGGTCAGTTTTTACCAAAGTTTATTAGGGCCAAATTCCATTCAATAGAAAATATAAAATCATAAAAGCATCATAAGCTTGAATTGTTCCATCTTGATTTGTGTCTGCAGCATACTGTTGACGGGTTGTAAGGTTTATTAATCCCACTGTATTTCTTAATACCAATGCGGCATCAATTCCATTTACTTCACCATTTTCATTAACATCACCTCTTGCAACTCCAATAATATTAAAGAAATTTTCGCTAGCATCATTTGTAAAATTATCTAAATCGCTAATCCGAATTTTTGCTTGTGTGGAATTTAAATTTGGAATTAACCAGTTGTAAATTCCTGAACTTGCTTGAGTTGCATTAGAAATTATATTCCAGGTATTTCCATCGTTTGTTGTGTATTCTATTCTTGTACTAGTTATGTTTTCACTAGTCCAAGTTATAGAATTTGGAATTCCAGTAAGCCATGCCTCGCCGCCATTTGGAGAAGTTAAATTTAAGATTGGAATTGGACCAATTGTAAAAACTCCATTACTAATATCATTTAATGAAGAATTAATTAAATCACTTATTTTCACTATTGCTTGAGTTGTTGGAATGTTTGGAATCATCCAATCGAACTTTTCAGTGGATGCTTGGGTTGATTGTGACAAAACTTGCCAACTTGAGCCACTATTTGTTGAAAACTCAATTTTTATATTTTGGATGCCAACACTTGTCCATTTTATTTCTTGTGAAGAAGACCGCTGCCAAATTTCTCCGCCGTTTGGTTGAGTTAGTGTTAAGCTTGGAATTGGACTAATTGTAAAAGTATTATTGCTTAAATCATTTACGCTGGAATCTGAAGTATCACTTATTCTCACTTTGGCTTGTGTTGTAAGAGAATTAGGAAGAGTCCAATCATATTTACCAGCAGACGCTGGTAAGGAATTGATAATACTTATCCATGTTTGACCGTTATTAGTGGAGTACTCAATTTTTATGGTTGCCACATTAACGCTTATCCATTTTATTTCTTGCAGCGAACCTTCTTGCCAAATCTCACCACCATTTGGTTGGGATAGTGTCAAAGTCGGAATCAATTCAAAATTTACGGTAAGAGTTCTATTCGATAAAATTGTGAATGAATAATTTGAATTTGTTGATACTACATTTTGTCCCTCAGTCCAATTTACAAATCTATAACCATTGTTTGAAGTGGCAGTTAAATTGACTTGTGTTCCTTGAGAAAAAGAACCGCATCCAGAAGTTGTACCTCCTTGAATTGGGGATGATAAACAATTAATTGTAAATATTTGAGGTATAGTTGTGAATGACCAAATTTGTGACCAGTCACTTGTTCCATTTACAGCATTAGTTGCGTTTACTCTCCAGTAATAAGTTGAGTTATTAACAAGTCCGCTTAATTGATATTGGTTATTTACTAGATTATTAACATCGTAAATAGTGGAAGAAAAGTTTTGGTTTTGAGAAACTTGCAGTCTGTAATTTACATTCGTTCCAACTACTTTATTCCAGAAAAGCAGTGGGGAAAGCGAAATATTTGATGCAGCATTTTGAGGCGCACTTAGTAATGGTGCAGAAAGCGAAACGCTGCCAATACCATAAATCCATTTTATACCGTCAACTTCAATACTAGTTAAATTTCTTTTTAATACACCGGAACTGCTGAATCCATACATAATTTTATAAGAATCAGAACCTCCATAAATATCCCGTAAATTTAACCAATGCCCAAATTCATGAAGTGCTATTGATTGAACATCATAATGAGAACCATCTTTACTCCAATAAAATGAATCATTAAAAACCATATCAACTTCTACAATAGCGTTGCCAACATACCAATAATAAGTTGTAGCCAAAGAACCAGATGTAGAACCCCACATAATTTCATTTATGTTATCAAACGTTGCATCAGTTAAATTAGTAATTCCATTGTAATAGAATCCAAACTGAGCACCAGCACTAGACCAACTACTGGCGGCTGCAATTATTTCATCTCCTTCACCAATTAAATCAGTTGTGTTTTCATTGATTCTTATTGGTATTCTTGCTGGATTAGTATTCCATTTAACATCACCGTAACTGAAAGTCACATTAAAATTATAACCAACACTTGTTCCAGTGCTTGTAGTTACTGAAACTGGTCCGCTTGAAGCGGAAGCTGGATAACCATCAATTATATCTATAGGAACAACACATTGAATGCTCGTATTAGACCATGCCACGTAATTTGTTGATTCTATTTTTGGCTGACCATAACGATAAAAAAATTCTACTTTGCTTGTTCCTCTTGTAACACCAAAATTATTTCCAGTAATTGTTATAGTAGAATTAGTTCCAGCAGAATTAGTTGAAGGAGAAATGTTGGTTATAGTGGGTAACCCGGAAACAGCTTCAATTGAAATATTTTTTGTGTATTCATTGTCAGTTTCGTTTAATTCAGAAATTAAATTTGTCGGATCAGCTACTATTTTGATTGAGTGGTTTCCATTTGATAATGGTTCGATTTGATAATCTGAAACATAAACATAATAACCAGCCGATAGACCACTTGCAGTCCACTGTGCATATAATACATTATCAACATATAAATTGATATAAAATGTACTTGTTACATCTTCTATACCGAAATTAGCTAATGCCCAATCAACATATATTTTTTCAGTTTCCTTGATTGCCGCTGCGTCAGTATTTGTTCCAGTTACTATTGATGTAACAATTTCCGCAGACCAGCCAACCGGTTTATAAGGAGCTAAATTTGCATTGGATAGTGTAGAAGAAATTTTTTGTAAGTGACTACTTTTTATTTCAAGCTGCTCAATTTTTTTCGTGTTTAGCTCAAATGAGTCAATTCTTTTCTGTAATTCAATAGAATCTTCCGGAAGTGAAATATTTTCATTTATTGTTTTTTTTAGAAAAGAAATAAAGAGATCTGCTTTAAGATACTTTCCATTAAAAAAAATTCTGTTGTCATGAATATTAAATTTATCAATTGCCTTGAGTTCATTATTACCATTAGAATTATCAAGCAGCAGAATCAATTCCTGATTGTTTCTTACTGAAAATGAAGTAGATACAAATTCGGTAGTATCATTCACTGTTCCGCCGATAATTTCAAGGTTTATACTTTTGGCATTAATAAATCCCTTTAATATATCTAATACCTCAAACTCTATAGAGGTATAGATGTGTTTTCCTTTTTCATTAATGATCCATCGTGAGTCCTGACTGATTACTTTTGAGTGTAATATTAAATCAGATTCTTCGATAGAAGAAGAAATTGATTTTTCGAAATGATGCTGACTTAAAACAACATTAAATGAAACAAGAAGAATGAATAATAAATATTTGTACATTCTTAGTTACTTTCTCAATTTATGTATGTCTGTACTTTAATTATAAAGATAATCTAGTGCAAAATTCAATAATGAAATGATAGAAAGTAAAATAGGAAATGATAGTTGTTTATTTAAAATAATAAAGTATCAAATCAATTTTTTAATTATCAGATATTCTTTCAAAACTTTTATAAAGTTGTAAATATCTTCCGTAAATAATTCTCCCATGTTTGCAATTCTAAAAGTATTTACTTTTGCTCCTTTGCCGGGATAAATAGTAAAACCTCTATCATAAAGAAAATCGTGCATTTCATTGAAGTCATAGTTTTGATTTTCTGGTTCAATTACAGCTGTTAATATTTTTGCATGGTGCTGCTCATCGACTAAAAATTTAAATCCTAATTCTCGAAGCCCTTTTTTAAGTACTTCATACATTTCAAAATATCTCTTTGATCTTCCTTCCCCAGTCTCTAAAAAATATTCGTTTATTGCCTGGCGAAGTGCATAAAATATTTGAACTGGCGGAGTGAATTGCATCTGTTTTTGCTTTGTAAAAAATGTAAAGTTGTCAAACAGATTGAAATAAAAATTTCTTCTTGAATATAGGGCAGTTTTATTTAATGAGTCGCGGTCACAAATCACAAAACTTATTCCAGCCATTCCTTGAATACACTTATTTGCCGATGCAATTAAATATTGTACTTTATATTTAGTTACATCAATTGGTATTCCAGCGTATGAAGACATTGCATCAACAATTATCTCAAGGTTGTACTCTTCAGCCATTTTTGAAATTTCGTCCAAAGGATTTAAAATACCAACGGTTGTTTCATGATGAACAAAAGCAATTTGCGAAAGTTTGTTTTTGTTTTTTTCTACTATTGATCTTAACTGTAATAAATTAATCGGATCGCCAAACGAGACATCAAATTTGATTTGGTTTATATTAAACCCTTCGCAGATCTGCTGCATCCGTTTTCCATAAGCTCCGTTATTTATAATTAGCACATACTTATTTTCTGGAATTACAGAAGTAAGACAAGCTTCAACAGCACCAGTACCAGAACTGGCAAACAGCACTGCTTCATGGGTATCTTCACCATGAACAACTTTTACTAAATCTTTTCTAATTCCTTCTACCAAATCGCCAAATTCTTTTTCTCTTGGACAAATATCTTCCACCACTAATGCTTTTTTAACAGCATCACTTGTTGTTGCCGGACCGGGATTAAGCAAAATATTTCTTTCAACTTTTTTAGAGAATTGAATTTCACTATCTCGTTTAATTATTAACGGATTGATTACTTCGACAGCTCGTTTATAATGTTGTTCGTCGTCAATTTCTATCCATGCCAAGTCCTCAATTACTTTATAATTTATTTCATTACTTGCAGCAAGATCAGTTAAACAATCTTCGTAGTGATAATTTTTATTTTTTTCGAATTGAAGCTCAGAATGGGCAAACATTTTCTGATAAAGCTCAAATGAGATTTTAGAAATTCCAACAAGCTCTCCACCGAGATTTTTTATTTCGGAAATATTTTTAGACATATTAACAATTTTGTTTTTCTCAACTCCAACATAAACTTCATCGCCGGCAGCAGTTTTCCCGGAAAGGAGGATTAAATTTTTTTCCTTGGAATTCATTATTACTTGTAATGCATTCAATTCATAATTTAGATCAGATTCCAACAAAATAAAATCTTTCTCAATTAATTCATTTGCTTTCCATAAAGAATACATGCTTCCAGTTGATTCATAAAAATCATTGTTGATTGTTTTTACAAAAGGATACTTTTTTGTCAAGCTTTCATAAAATTCTCTCTTATAACCGGTTACAATTATAATGTTCTGTATGCCGGAATAAATTAAGCGTGAAATCGATTCTTCAATTATTGGTTTTTCATTTAGTGATAAAAATCCTTTTGGTTTGTCATTATGGATTGATCGTAAGCGCGATCCAATGCCAGCTGCAAGTATTACAGCATTTTTCACTCTACTCATTTACTTAACTTACTGTTTAGTTGGATAAATTTTTGTAATCTTTCCTTTACTTGATACGGCTTAATGCCGGGTCTGCCTAAAGTTTTTGGAGATCCTTTTTTGATTTTAAGATGAATAAATGTTGGACCGTTTTGAAAAATATCCGAAGTAATAAATTTAATAAACATATTGAGTGAGTCTGTAGACATTGAGTTATTATAATTAAATCCTTTTGCAACAGCAGCAAAGGAAACATTATTAGATACTGTGTATTGTCCGCCGGTTGAATCATGACATTCATTATCAAGGAGGATATGAATTAAGTTATTCGGTTTATAAGCGCCTACAGTTGCCATAGAGCCAGTTCTCATTAAAAGAGCGCCGTCGCCGTCAAGCACATAAACTTTTAAATCTGGTTTTGAATATGCAATCCCGAGTCCAAATGCTAAGGCACATCCCATTGAGCCCACCATATAAAGTTGATTTTCTTTATCATTCAATTCAAATAATTCTCTTCCGGTTTTTCCGGTCGTTGCTATTAGAATTGATTTCTTATCAACAGCCCCCTGAATAATTTTCAATACATCAGTTCTAGTTGGTCTTTCGGAATAAGGAAGGGAAAAATTATCATTATGTACGATATCAACATGAATAGGTTTTTCAGTTCTTACCGATTGTAATTCGTATTCCGCCACGTCACCTTTTTTCATAATAAAAACATAAGGCTTATTATTTTCAATCATATAATCACTGGCTCTTTTTATAGACTCTTTTATTAAGTTACTTTCATTTGGGAAAAATGACCATTTCAATTGCATTGCGTCAAGAAGATCTGTTAATACTTGTCCCATTAATTTGTGCTGTGGTTCGTCTGGAGGTCCGCCTGGTTCTCCTCTTAATGTAACAATAATTAATAAAGGAATTTGGAAAGTATCTGTTAATGAAGTCAAAGGATTAACTGCATTACCAAGACCAGAGTTTTGAAACATAACAACGCTTCTTCCTCCGGCAACAGTTACACCAGCTGCGAGTGCAATTGCATCCCCTTCATTTACTGCATCTATAAATTTAAATTCATCGTGATCAATTACATAATTAATAAATGGTTTGAGATATGAACATGGAGTTCCAGTAAAAAAATTGAATCCATATGTTAGACATTCATCTAAGAATTCTTTTGCAAAGATCATTTGTTATTTCCAGCATTTGTATAATAAATATTATTGATATGCCAATACATTGCTTAGATCAGATACATTGTCAACATCAAGCCAGTTACCATCTATAAAAATTACTTTTATCTGCACCCCTTTTCCAATCAGAGTATTTAGTAAGTCGGGCATTTTCAACTTGTTAAAATTTTCTTTACGTGACATTTCATCTAAAGTGATTCTTAAAATATCAGAACCAGATGGATTGGTTTTTAATAATCCAATCCACTCGCCGTCAAACTGGTCGGAGTTTTTAAGTTCTGTGAAACTAATTCTTTTTAAGAATACTGGCTCTTCAGAAAATTTCTTTGAATAAGGTTTAGTGCAATTAACAAAGTCACCATGATTGCCGCAGCATCTTCTTTCTAAATTTGCATCAATTACAGTTACAATATCTCCATCTTCTTCAAGCAACAATGATAAAATAAATTTTCTGTATAGAATATCGCCATAAGTTATAATACACTCATCTTGAATTTTTTCATTTGCTTTGAATAAAGAAACAAGCTCTCCGGTTGTTGCGTAATCATCATTATCAAAATATTTTACATTTGGGAAATTAAATGCTTCTTTTTTATATCCACGAACAATTGCAAGATCTTTAATTCCTCTTTCATTAAAAAGTTCTATCATTTTTGCGACTAATGGTTTTCCATTGACATTAATCATTGCTTTCGGAACATCTTTGGTTAAATCACCTAATTCAACACCGCGAGAAGCAGCGAGAATAATACCGCTAACAAGTCGCTTCTCTTGGGTTTTTAAGTATAGATTTTCTGCTTGCTGAAGTTCTTCATCATTCTGAAGCCTAAATATTTCATTCAAGGTTGCTACCTTGTCTTCAACTTCTATTAAGGATTGTGATTTGTAAATAGTTTCAGCAGTTTTTTTCATTGCTGTAATTGCACTGCGTAATTGATGATTTGCCCAGATAATTAAGCTTATACCGGCATCCCGAAATACTTGTGTTGGGGTTGAATAATATTTTGTTGGAACAATAACCACCGGACATCTATTTCCCCATTCTTTCATAAAAGTTAAAATTTCATCTGGCTTTGAAATTTTACTGTGCATAAGTATTGCATCTGCTCCAGCTAAACGATACGCTTCGGCTCGTTTTAATGCTTCTGAAAGCCCCCATCCAGCAATTAAAGCTTCAACGCGTGCAACGATACAAAAGTCAGAATCAACCTGACAATCTTTTCCAGCTTTAATTTTACCGGCAAATTCTTCAATCTCTGCAAGTGGCTGCTTTTCTCCGCGGATAAAACTATTTGTTTTGGGAAAAAGTTTATCCTCGATGCAAACACCAGAAATATTTCTTTGCTCAAGTTTTTTTACAAGCCGGCGCATATTATTAAAATTTCCATATCCAGTATCACCGTCAAGCAAAATAGGAATTGTTGTGGCATCACTCATAAATTCAACTACTTCTACAATTTGAGTCCAACTTGCTTCGTTATTATCACGCACACCAAGCGATGCACTTATTGAAAGTCCGCTACCCCAAATTCCTTTAAAACCGGCTTCCTCAGCTATTTTTGCAGATAAACCATTATGTGCTTCCATAATAAATTCAAGCTCAGGACTGGTTAATAATTTTTTCAATTGAGTAGTTTTTTTCATATTAAATATGTCCTATTAGGTAATTAAATCATTGCTGTTGATCATTATGTTTTTGTGGGAACTGCTTCAAAAAGCTTAATTGTGTTTCTATCAATGTTCTTTTGGAAAAATAATAATAGAAGAGTCCATACAGTTCCAAACAAAAGAGTGTACCAAATAAAAATATCGAACCTATTAAAAAAAGCTAAAATAATAAGAACAAATGCGTGAGTAGATGTTCCGTTCAAATTCCATAACCGAATAATAATTTTATTAGCCTTAATATATTCGTTTGGAGAAATTAATTTAGTTTCCAACGCGCGTTTATTACTGTATTGTACACTTGAATATTTAATATAGACGGATAAGATAAGTTTCTTTAATTTTTGACCATCCATTTTTTTATAGATTTCATACTCAGCTTTAAATTCCTCAAGCTCAGATTCAACAAATTTAGATTTTCCCAATGCATTAGCAATGTACTCACTTCTGTAAAAATCAACTAGAACTTCTTGCCATGCATACAACAGAGATGCACCAATTACAATAATCCACCATACGATAGCACTATTCCAATTGGTACTTCCCCAAATACTGATGCCAATCATAATGAAAAGGTAGGAAGTATAGTCCGCAATTCCATCGAGAAGTCTTCCAAACGGAGTTCCGTTTTTTTTAAGTCTAGCCAGCTGACCATCCGCGCAATCAAGAACTGTCCAGAAGATTAATAAAATGAAAGCGATGAATATTGATTCCGAAGTTGCTATTGCTATAGAGACGCCAGCACCAATTCCACAAAACAAGGAAAGCATTGTAATTTGATTTGGAGAAATCTTAGTTCTATACACAGATTTTACAAATAAAAATGCAAGCGGTCTGAAGAAAAGCAAATCAACTATTTCTTCGGCTTCAATTACTTTTAATGATGTTTTGTATTGATTAATAATTGACAAGAACTTTCCGGGTAAATTACAGAAATATTCCGATTACGAATATAATTTATTGATTTAATTCTGGCACTGCAATGCTAAGAATAAATAAAAAAAGAGGTGCATTTAATTATTTGGAAGGGACGATAAGTCCCATTTAATTTACCGCTAATTCAAAATCCATTTTTTTAGAGTCGCTGTAAGGAACGCACCTATTCAGATTTGTCTCTACATCATCATTTAAAAATCCAACTGCATTATCTAAATTGAAGATTATTGGCATTCTATGGTGAATCGCTTTAATAAATTTATTTGGAACGGTTGTTATTAATGAAGTGAAAATATTCTTGGCTTTATCTTGGTGATAAATTGCCGGAACAAAAAAGATATCTTCATCGGGCAGAAATATTCTGTACTTAACTTTTTTTTCACCTTCCTTTTTCCATTCATAAAAGCCAGTCATAGGAACTATACACTTGTTTCGGGAAAATAGAGTGTTCCAATACTTTTTTTCTTTAATAGTTTCTATACGCGAATTAAAAATAAGTGGTGAGTTTTCACTAAACTTAATTCCCCAATTTACATTTGATAGAAAATAAGTCTCTTTATTTAAAGTAATGCTTAATATCTTTTGTGTCGGGCGGATATCTTCTTCTATTCTCTTTTCGACCTCTTTATCAATTTCCACTTTTAGCTTTTTCTTTTTCAGCATTTCAATTACGGCTTTATCAATTTTTTTACTTTCAAACCGACCGCACATATTAAGCCCTTTCTTTTTTGCAAATCTGTTTTTAATATAACAATAAATAAATATCAAAGTTCATGCAGTAATGAAAAAACTATATGTAGGAACCGCTGGCTGGTCGTATAAAGATTGGATTGATAGTTTTTATTTAAAAGGGCAATCTAAAAGTTATGACTGGCTGGAATCTTATTCACAATATTTCAACACAGTAGAAGTAAATGCAAGCTACTACACATACATAAATCCGAAAATAGTTGACGGCTGGTTAAGCAAAGTTGAACCAAAAGAGGATTTTTTATTCAACATTAAACTTCATCAAGATTTTACTCACAGAAGAAAATTTAGCAGTGAACAGATTCATGCGGTAAAATCTAACCTTGATAAACTTCAAAATGCAAACCGACTTGGCGGATTGCTTATTCAATTTCCGTATTCATTTGTTCTAACCAAAGAAACTGCAACTCACGTAAAAGAATTAGTTGACATTTTTTCCGAATACGAAAAGTTTATTGAGGTGAGGCACAAATCTTGGTTTATTGAGCGGTTTATAAATTTTGTCAAAAAAAATAAAAGCTCAATTTGTACAATTGACCAGCCAATTATCGGGGAAGCTGTTGAATTTAAACCAATTCTATCGGGAGATAATTTATACATTCGGCTTCATGGAAGAAATGAGAAAGCCTGGAAAAAATCTATTTCGAACTTTGGCAAAGAACAAACCTATGAGCAGCAGAGCGAAAGATATGATTACCTTTACTCACCCGGAGAACTTTTAGAAATTGAACGAACGATAAGAGAAGTATTAGACAAGGTGAAAAAAGTTTTTGTTATTTTGAACAATCACCCAAAAGGAAGTGCAGTTGCAAATGCGTTTGAGCTTCTTCACCTTCTTAATGAAAGAATTAAATTGAACATTCCCGAAACAACGCTCAAAACTTTTACGCGTTTATCAAAGATAAGCTTGAACTAATTTCTCTTTATCGAGCGAGCTGACCAAATAAATTTCATCTTCGTTTGCTTCTTTTTCAACATCGCCGAAAAAGTCAGTTGAAGTTCTGTCCTTTTGAGTGATTGATTGTGCTTCTGCAGATGTAAGGACAGTTAATTTTTCAACTATAATATTGTTGCCGCTGAGGGCGTCAGCTTTCCCCTCAATCAAATACGGACCCATAGATAAAGTAAGTTCGGCAAATTTTTTATATGCCTCCGGAAAAATTACTGCCTCGAATGTTCCGCTCAAATCTTCGAGCGAAAGAAATTTCATTATGTCGCCTTTGCTTGTTTTTATCCGCTTTGACGCCATATACCAGCCAACCATTTTTATATGTTTGTTGTGATGCTTTGCAAGGTCAGCAGAATTAGTTACTTCTGCCGAGTTAATTTGATTGGCAAAAAACTGGAGAGGATGCTGTGAAATCATATAACCGAAAGTTTCGTATTCGCACAAGCATTTTTCATCAATGCCGAATTCTTTTTCCGTAACGACTTCTATTTCTAATTTTATCGATTCGTTGCCGAAAAGATCATTTGCACTTTCGTCAAGAAGTTTTCTATGATTGAAATAGACATCAAGCAGTCTCAGCAAGGTTGGGCGCGTTTGATTTAAACAATCCATTGCGCCGCACTTTATCAAGCTTTCAGTTCGTTCGTAGCCTAATTTTGTTCTAACCAAAAAATCTGCAAGCGATACATACTTTCCATTTGCTTCTCTCTCTTTAATTATTTTGCCGATAGAATCTATCTCCAAATTTTTTATTGCCATCAAACCGATCCGCAATTCTTTTCCGCTTCCTTTGTATTCGTAAAAACTTTCGTTGATTGATGGAAGGTGAATTTTCAGGCCGAGCCTTTGCGATTCAGAAACATAAACTGCTGCGGAATAATATCCGCCTTGGTTTGTAAGCACAGCCGCCATAAACTGAGCCGGGTAATGTGCTTTGAGATATGCAACTTGAAAAGAGAGCAAAGCAAAAGAAGCACTGTGTGCTTTGCAGAATGCGTAACCGGCAAAACTTTCGATCTGTTTCCAAAGTTTTTGCGATACGTAATCGGAGTAACCTTTCTCTTTGCAGCATGAGAAAAATTTATTTTCAATTAACTGCATTGCTTTGTGCGAACGCATCTTGCCGCTCATAGCACGCCTTAAAAGGTCAGCTTCTTCTAAAGATAATCCAACAATATGATGAGCAACTTTAATTACATCTTCCTGATAAACCATCACGCCGTATGTTTCGCCAAGATATTTTTCCATTTCTGGAATTAAATATTTTCTCCGCTTTGGGTCTTTGTGCCGTTCAATAAATTCTTTCATCATTCCGCTTTCGGCAACTCCGGGTCTTATCACAGATGAAACTGCTGTAAGCATCTCGAATGTGTGGCAGTCCGTGCGTGTGAGAAGCGAGCGCATCCCAGGGCTTTCAATGTAAAAACAGCCAATCGTTCTTCCTTCGCGTATTAATTTTGATGTGACTTCGTCTTCAAATATTTTTTGATAATCGAATATGTCGAAGCCAGTCCCTTTTATTTTATGAGGAACTGCATCGTAGATTTTGTTTAGTCTTGGGCTATCGGGCAAGCTGTAGCTTGCCATATCCAAAATTACCGACTTGCTTATTTCAGGTTCTTTCATCATATTAGAATAGTAAACATCTGGACACTATTTTAAATGATTCCAAGGAAATAAACAATAGCAAAATTCGCTCAAAATTGGGTTTTTTTATGAAAACCATCTTCCATTTGGATATGGATGCTTTCTTTGTCTCAGTTGAAAGAATATTAGACCCGTCATTGGAAGGGAAGCCGGTTATAGTGGGCGGCGATCCGCACGGCAGAGGAGTAGTGGCTGCGTGCAGTTATGAAGCAAGAAAATTCGGGCTTCATTCCGCAATGCCGATAAGAAATGCGTTCAGACTCTGTCCGCATGGAGTTTATCTGCATGGTCATCATAAAGAGTATGGTAGGCTTTCGCGTGAGGTAAGGAATCTTCTCGAAAAAAAATTACCGGTAGTTCAGCAGACATCTATTGATGAGTTTTATATTGATTACACTGGCTGCGAAAAAATTTATGGTCATCCGGAAAGTTTTGCAAAAACTTTACAGCAAGAAATAAAACAAAAACTTTCTCTTCCGTGTTCGATTGGCATCGGCTCGAATAAAAACATTGCAAAGATAGCTTCCGATTTTAAGAAGCCTCAGGGAATTACTTTTGTTCCTCACGGAAAAGAAAAAGAATTTCTTGCACCGCTTCCGGTTGAAAGAATTCCCGGCGTGGGAAAAAAAACTTTTCCAGTTTTACGTGCGCGCGGTTTTAGAACTATTGGCGATCTGGCAAATTCTTCGCCAGATTATCTTTCAACTTTGTTAGGAAAATTTGGAACTGATCTTTGGGAAAAAGCAAACGGCAGCGGCAATGATCTTTTTACGCTTGAACATGAAAGAAAAAGCATTTCAAAAGAAACTACTTTTAGCGAAGATATTGTAAGCAAACCTAAAATTGAAGAACATCTTTTTAATCTTGCCAGCAAAATAGGGCAGCTGCTCAGAAATGAAAACTGGCAGACTTCTACTGTATCAATAAAACTTCGGTATTCCGATTTTATTACTCTCACACGCGCAAAAACTCTTGAGCGCCCTACTGACGATGACAAAGTTATTTATCAAACTGCCATTGATCTTTTCCGCCGTTCATATACCAGAAGAGTAAGTATAAGACTTATTGGAATTCACTTGAGTAATCTCAATCATTTTTTTGAACAAGAATTTTTGTTTGAAGATAGGGAAATACTCCGCAAGAAAATGCTGCGTGCTGTGATGAAAATACGCGATAAGTACGGCTTTAGTTCAATTAAGATAGGCAAGTTAGGAAGCGGTTGATATGTTTACTTTGCATGCACATTCTAATTACTCGCTGCTGGAAGGAACAATAAGAATTGAAGAACTTGTTTCATTCGCAAAAAAATCCGGAAGCAATTACGCAGCATTAACAGATACAAACGGAATGTATGGGCTTATTCAATTTGCAAAAATCTGCGAAGAACAGAATGTAAAGCCGATACTCGGCGCTTTTATTAATGAGCCAAAACAAAAAGCTTGCCTTGCTGATTTAAAGCGGGATATTTACGCTTTATTTATTGCCAAAAATAATGAAGGTTATTCGCATCTCTGCAGAATAATTACTTCGCGAAAACTGAAAGAAGATTTTTCACTCGTTCGTTTATTCGACGAACCGCTCGAAAATCTTTTTGTGATCACTTCTTCACTTGAACTTTTAGAAAATATTAAAATTGATCCGCTCTTAAGAAAAAATCTTTTTGTTGGATTGTATGCTACTGAAAAATCGAAAGTTAAAATGCGTGCCCTTTATCAATATGCTAAAGAGAAACAGCTTCAAGTTGTTGCTCTTCATCCGGCATATTTTTTAATGGCGGATGATTTTGTGCTCAACAAAGTTGTTAGTGCAATTAGAACTAATACAACACTTGATAATCTTGATGCCGATTCAATTGTTGACGAAGAATTTTTTTTAAAAACACCGGAAGAGCTATCAAAAGTTTGGAAAGGTTTACCAGAGGCAGTTTGGAACGCAGATAAAATTGCTCAAGCGTGTTCTGTTGATTTGAAATTGGGCGAATATAAATTTCCGCTCTATCCTCTTCCAAAAGGAGAGAGTGCATTTTCTTTCCTATGGAAAATTTCTTTTGAAGGGCTGTCATTCCGATATCAGCCGATAACAGACCATGCAATCAAACGGCTTCAGTATGAATTGGAAGTAATTGAAGAGCTTGGTTACAGCGATTATTTTCTTGTGGTTTGGGATATAATTCGCGAAGCGAAAGCGCGAGGCATTATGCATATTGGCAGAGGTTCGGCAGCAAACAGTCTGGTCTCGTACTGCCTCGGTTTTACAGAAGTTGATCCGATTTTGCATAACCTCTACTTCGAAAGATTCTTGAACCGCGGCAGAACTTCTCCGCCGGATGTTGATTTGGATTTTTCTTGGAAGGAGCGGGATTCGGTTATTAAATATGTTTTTGAAAAGTACGGTTATGATAAAGTTGCAATGATTTCAACAACAGTAACTTTTCGCGCCCGCTCTGCATTCAGAGAAGTAGCAAAAGTATTCGGAATTTCTGAATCTGAAATTTCAAAGTATAGTAAATTTATTCCATGGACTTCGGCGCAAAACCTTCCGAATATATCGGATAAATTTCCGGAAACACGCTCGTTCAACTTTCAACAAGAACCTTGGAAAACTGTTGTAAACATTGCAGCAAAGTTATCCGGATTTCCAAGACATTTATCAATTCATCCAAGCGGAATTGTAATAACAAGAACAAAAATTACGGATTACACCGCACTTGAGTTTGCAAAGAACAAAGGATTAGGTTTAGTGATAACGCAGCCGGATATGTACCCGATTGAAGATTTGGGTTTAATTAAAATTGATTTGCTTAGTCAACGCTCGCTCGGAGTGTTAAAACTTGCAATGAAAGAAATAAACTCGATTGCAATTGACTCCAAGGAAGAAAATCTTGTTAGTATTCCAATTTATCGGTTGAATGTTGGATAATAATAGAAGGAATGACTTGTATAAGATTAGGATTGAGTACAGTAATTATTCTGTTAAACATTTTTAATATTTCATTGAAAGGTTTGTTAATCTGAATGATAAATAATAAATTGTTTGCGGAAGGATTGAAATTAATATAAATAGAACAACTAAAAAATGATGTGTCAATTTTTAATTATAGATACTGGATTCTAAATACAAACCTTAAAAAATTTTATTGTTTATGAGAAATTTAATAACCTCCATTCTGTTTATTATAATTACTTGTTTTATAACTACTGATATATCATCTCAAAATTTTCTAAAAACTTCTGGAAAAAACATAATTGATATAAATGGTCAGGAAATATTACTCCGTGGAATTGGATTAGGCGGGTGGCTCGTTCCTGAAGGATATATGATTCAGACTTCTTCATTTGCTAATGCAGCTTGGCAGTTCAGAGAAAAGATTGAACAACTAATTGGGGTTGAAAAAACAAACGAGTTCTTCAAACTTTATAGAGAAAATTTTGTAACTCGAAAAGATATTCAAAAAATAAAAGAGTGGGGTTTTAATTCAATCCGATTGCCAATGCATTTCAATCTTCTTACACCGCAAGATAAACCATTTCAATATTTAGAAGAAGGATTTGCAATTATAGATAGTCTTCTTTCTTGGTGCGAAGAAAATAAATTGTACTTGATTCTTGATTTACATGCTGCACCTGGAGGCCAAAGTAAAGATAACATTGCGGATTATAATCCGGCTTTTCTACCGCTCTGGGAAGATCCGGTTGCGCAGCAAAGAACTATTCATCTATGGCAAACAATTGCTGCACGTTATTCAAATAAAGTATGGATTGGCGGCTATGATTTAATTAATGAAACAGCTTATAATTTTCCTTCCGGTAATAATCAACCTTTGCGAGATCTTTATATAAGTATTACTAATGCAATTCGACAAGTAGACAAGAATCATATAATTTTTATTGAAGGGAATTGGTACGCAACTGATTTTAACAATTTAACTCCTCCGTGGAATAACAACCTGGTTTATAGCTTTCATAAATATTGGAATAGCACTGATATCGGTTCAATTAATTATCTTATCAGTTTAAGGAATAATACAAATTGCCCACTATGGCTTGGCGAGTCTGGTGAAAATTCAAATCAGTGGTTTACCGATGTAATTAAATTAATGGAAAACAACAATATCGGTTGGGCATGGTGGACATTAAAAAAACTTGAAGGAAATAACAGTTTGATGTACGTATATAAACCAATAGAGTATGATAATCTTTTAAAATATTGGAACGGACAAGCTTCTAAACCATCGGTCGATTATGCAGTAAATGCTTTAACAAAATTTGCGCAAAGTCTAAACATTAACAATTGCAAAATTAACGATGGTGTAATTGATGCCATGTTTCGTCAAGTGAAAACTACTGAGACTTTACCATTCAGTAGTAATTTCATTCCAGGAACAATTTATGCGACAGATTATGATTATGGACAAAATGGATTTGCATATAAAGACAATGATTATCAGAACACTGGAAATAATGGAAGCTGGAATACTGGTGGTCATTATAGAAATGATGGAGTAGATATTGAAAGATGTTATGATATTCAAACTAATGGATATAATGTTGGCTGGATTAACACTGGAGAATTTCTTAACTACACAGTAAATGTTCAGCAGTCGGGAATTTATAATTTAACTTTCCGTTATGCAGCAAATGCAAGTAATGGAAAAATTTTAATGAGATGGGATGGTCAAAATCTTGGGGATTTAATTGATGTTCCAAACACTGGCGGATGGACTTCATGGAAAAGTATTTCTGTAAACAATATTTCCCTAACAAAAGGGACTCATACTTTCTCACTTACTTTTTTCTTCGGAGGATTTAATTTGAATTATGTGAAGTTTGATTTAGTTTCTACTGACATAGAAGAAGAAATAATTAAACCATCAACTTTTAAATTAGAACAGAACTATCCCAATCCGTTCAATCCTACGACAACAATTCAATTTGTCATTCCGAATCTGATTGATCAGATGAGGAATCTTAAAGATTTCTCTCCCGAACAAAATCGGAATCGAAATAAAAATATATGGGTTACGCTAAAAATATATGATATGCTAGGAAAGGAAGTTGCAACATTAGTAAATGAAGAAAAAAAGCCAGGAACATATAATTGCGAATGGAGAATTGAGAATGGTGAATTATCAAGCGGAATTTATTACTATATGTTAAAAGTCGGCGGGCAGTCTAAAACCCGTAAGATGATTCTTCTTAAATAAAAATTATTTTAATAAAACCATTTTCTTAACTAATGTAAAACCTTCTGCATTCATTCTGTAGAAATAAACTCCACTTGAAACAGACATGTTTGATTCATCCTTACCATCCCAAATAATTTCATAATTGCCGGCATTTTGATATTCATTCACCAAAGTATTCACAAGTTCTCCAATAGAATTAAAAATTTCGAATTTTGTATTGGAAGATTTTGGCAGTGTATACTTTATTTTAGTTGTCGGATTAAATGGATTTGGGTAATTATTGCTTAATGTGAATTCAAATGGAAGTTCATTATAGGATTCTTCAGCGGAACTTGTACCGATTACTTTAAATACTTCAATTTCGTAAATTGAATAACCCCACTCGGTTGCTCGTTTAGTACCAAGAATTCTTAAATATCTTGCATTAACAGTTACATCAAATTTTTCAACACCGCCATTTCCATCTGTTCTGTTTACAATAGTTGTCCAAGCAGAGTTATCATTTGAGAATTCTATTTTATAGTCTTTTGCGTAAGCAGTTTCCCAATAAATTCTTATTTGGTTAAATTCTATTTGTGCACCAAAATCAATTTTAATCCATTGTGGATCGGAGAATTGAGAAGACCAACGCGAACCATAATTACCATCTACCGCATAAGCTCCTTGCAATGAAGAATTTTCAACAGAAGATGTTGTTACACTTTTATTTAAAGCAAGATTGAACGGAGGAGCTTCATAGACTTTAAAAGTTTTGGTTTTGCTGTTGTTCGTTTCAATTGTCTCCGGGATCGATTTTATATCATCTACAATTGCTTCGACAGTAAAAGAACCAACTGATTCGGCTAACCAATAATTTTTTCCATCGATATCTGCATTTCCTGAAATAAAAACCATTCCGCATTTCGGAATAGAGTCTGTTAATTCAACGGAGCGAGTTATAGGTTGGCCATTAACCTTGAATAAAACTTCGAGGAAACTAACTGGTGATGGACCAACGCCGCGATTTAATACTGTTGCGTAAAATGTAATTTTTTGTCCAGGTAGTGGATACGGAGGAACGATATAAACATTTCCTATTTGAAGATCTGGTGTTGGAACTTGAGCTCTAATTTCAAAATTTATTTTTACTGGAAGATTATCTGAAGATCCGCCAATCTGTGCCGAATATAAACCCGGATCAATTTCATAACTATTACTGCTTTGACTGAAATGATAAAGTTCATTTGGTGTAATTTGAAATGTAACTGTCTTTGTTTCGTTAACATCAAGAAAAACTCTCTTAAATCCTTTTAACTCTTTTTTTGGTTTAGTAATATAAGATGGATTTTCAGTTAAGTATAATTGAACGACTTCTTCACCAGATCGAGTGCCGGTATTTTTCACATCAACACTTACTTCTACAATATTCCCCATGTGTGTGTGATTAGTATTCACTTTGATGTTGCTGTATGAAAAGGTTGTATAACTCAACCCAAATCCAAATGGAAATTCTGGAACCAATCCTTTTTCATCAAACCATCTATAACCGCACCCATAATCGTTATCAAAATTAAAATCTGTTATTTCAGTTGGCAATTGTGAATCGTTTTTTGGAATTGTAACCGGCAGTCTACCGGCTGGATTGTAATCACCGAACAAAACTTGTGCGATTGCATTACCACCTTCTTGCCCGGGATAAAAACCATGAATTAAACCTTCAATGTCATTTATAAATGAATTAACACCACAAATTCCTCCGCTAATTAAAACAACAATAACTTTTTGGTGATATTGAGTTAACAGATTAATAAATTCTTTTTGTCTTCCCGGTAATTCAATAGAACCATTTGTTCTATCAAAACCTTCTCCTTCTTGCGAAGGATCCAATCCGCCAAAATAAATTACTACATCTGCTTGAGTTACGTATTGCATTGCCGTTCCAAGATCACTTGCATATCCGCCGGAAATTTCAACTCCTTTTGCATAAAGAACTTTTTGAGGACCAACATAATTTTCAATCCCTTGTTTTGGAGTGACAGTATAAAACGGAGTAACCCAACTGCTTCCGCTGCCATCTGTCTGCATTATTGCAGCATTCGGACCTAACACAGCTATTTTGTTAATAGAATTTTTGTTTAGCGGAAGAATATTATTTTGGTTCTTTAACAACACGATACTTTTTTTACCAGCTTCAAGACATAATGCTTGATGAGCCGGGCTATTAACATCTGAAGGATTTCCCAACGGCAAGTAATCTAACATCCCAGTCATAATTTTTGTGCGAAGAACACGACGCACTGCTTCATCAATTACACCTACTGTTACCTTCCCAGTGTTTACTAAATTGAGCAAATCATTTTCATAGTTGTCTGATCCCATACAAATATCTGTTCCAGCTTTAATAGCTTTTTCTGAAGTGTGAACAGCACCCCAATCTGATACAACATAAAATGGGAATCCCCATTTTTTTCTGAGTATGGTTGAAAGTAAGTTACTGCTCTCTGCTGCTTGATCTCCATTAACTCTATTATATGCGCTCATAATAGACATTGCGCCAGCTTCCTGAACAGAGGTTCTAAAATTTAATCCATAATGCTCTAATAGATTTCTTTGGGAAATTTTGTAATCGTTGCTATTGCGATTGATTTGTTGATGTTTGCCATTGTAATGTTTGGCAGTAGCGATGATACCAGCAGACTGCATTCCTTTTATTACAGATGAATTAATTAAAGCGTTGAGGTAGGGATCCTCGCCACCGCTTTCTGGAGTTCTTCCGTTTCGTGGATCACGAGTCATATCCATGGCTGGTCCAAGCGCTTGATGTTTTCCCTTTCCCCTAAATTCTTTACCAAGTGCCACACCAACTTGTTCTGCTAACTCAACATCAAAAGTTGCTGCCATGCCAATTCCAACTGGAAATGAAGTTGCTAATCCATCTCGAACTCCATGCGGTCCATCAGCCATAACAAAACCGGGTATCTTTAAACGTGTATTATCTGCAGTATGCATTGCACCAGCTTTGTAGAGCTGCGAAACCTTTTCTTCTATTGTCATTTGAGAAATTAATTGATTAATTCTTGCTTCAACAGTTTGTGAAAAGGTTTGATGATTGCAAATAATTGTAAGTAGAATAATAAATATAATGTGTGAAGTATTTCTATTTTTCATAGGAGGCTCTATAAATTCAATATGATTCTATATTATAAAAATAAAAGTAAAACAAAATTAGGATTAATACATTGTAAAAAATTTTTATATGATGATTTTTTATAATCTGTTTTGCTGTATTAACTTAATTATCGACAAAAATTTTTAGCCGTTATGAAATTTATTTATTTAAAGAGTAAATTTATATTAAGAAATAGTTATCATAATAAATTTCGGTAAAAAATGATTCAAAATTATAATCCTCAAAAAATATTTTTATTAACTCTATTATTAATCTTTATCAGCTCGATTTATAGTTGTAGTAAGAACGAAGAAATTTTACAAGAGCACTTTCAACTATCATTAGAGGAAAAAAATTTTCTCGATACACTTCAATACAAAACATTTCTTTACTTTCTAAATGAAGTTAATTTAGAAAATGGATTAATAAAAGATAGAAATACTTCTACTTCTCCTTCATCAATTGCAGTAGTTGGTTTTTCATTTCCAATTTGGGCTATTGGAACTGAAAAAGGCTGGATAACTCGCGAAAAAGCTGCCGAACTTTCTCTCAAGTCATTAGAATTTTTTTGGAATTCTGAACAAAGCAATGAAAAATTAGCAACTGGTTACAAAGGATTCTACTATCATTTCCTTAATATGAAGACTGGCAAGAGGTTTTGGAATTGTGAGCTCTCTTCAATTGACAGCGGATTACTATTCTGCGGATTGATTTTTGCAAGGCAATATTATTCTGGTGATAGTCACTCTGAAAAAAGAATTAGGGATCTGTCAACAAAAATTCTTGAAAGAGCGGAATGGTCTTTCTGGCAGTTACCAGAATCTTCAGAATATCCTTATCAAATATCAATGGGTTGGAATGAACAAGGAATTATGAGCACTGGATGGTTCGGTTACACTGAAGCTCTCTTTTTATATGTTCTTGCTGCCGGTTCTGGTTATCCAAATTACGAAAAAGCATATGAGTCTTGGTTAAACACTTATACTTGGAGAGAACCATATAAAAAAGAATTTGGACATGTTGTATTTCCGCCTCTGTTTGGGCATCAATATTCCTTTTTGTGGTTGAATCCAAAGGGATTAACAGATAAATATATGAAGAAGAAAGGAATAGACTATTTCGAAAATTCGAAACGCGCTGCTTATGTAAATAGAGAATATGCAATTGTAAATCCTAAAAAATGGATTGGTTATGATTCTCTAACCTGGGGATTAAGTGCTTGCGATGGACCAGAGTCAAAATATAATTACGCTGATAAAATATTTTTTGGTTATGGTGCTCGCGGTACATCGGGTTTAGATTCTACCGAACTTGATGATGGAACAATTACACCAACAGCTGCCGGCGGTTCAATTCCATTTGCACCAGAAATTTGTATTCCAACCCTTCTAAACTTTTACAAAAAATATGGTAGCAATGGTCTCTGGGGTAAGTATGGCTTTTTCGATTCATTTAACCCTACATTAAACTGGATTAATAATGATTATCTTGGATTAGATCAAGGACCGATTATAATAATGATAGAAAATTATTTAAATGGTTTTATTTGGAAATATTTTATGAAAGACCCAATTATTATTAGCGGATTAGATAAACTTGGATTTGAGTATGAAAAAAATTAGGACACTGATTAATCAAATTAAGTTAGCAGTTTTATTTTTTTTCTTAGCGCAAGATTTTTTATATGCACAGACTGATACAACTCCGCCAATAACACCGTTAGGATTTACATCATATTCTTATGAATCCCACATAGATTTAACTTGGCAGCCAAATAGCGAAAGTGATCTTGCCGGATACAAAATTTATAAATGGATCGGAAATCAATTTGTCTTAATTAGCACACTTTCAAAAGACAGAAATTTTTATTGGGAATGGCTTGGCACTACGAGTATTTCTGTCAAATATAAAATAAGTGCATTCGATTTTTTGAATAATGAATCACCATTGAGTAATGAAGTAACAACATTAACACATTTAATGTCTGATAATGAATTTTTAGAAATGACACAAAGAGCAACATTCAGATATTTTTGGGACTATGGCGATCCGAATTCTGGATTAGCGCGAGAGAGATGGGATGGAGGAAAAGATTTAACAAATACAATTGGAGGAAGCGGTTTTGGTTTAATGGCAATTCTTGTTGGTATTGAAAGAGGATTCATTACACGTGATCAAGGAATTTTAAGATTCATAAAAATTTTAAATTTTTTAACAAACACTGCGGAAAAATTTCATGGTGCTTTTCCGCACTGGTTAAATGGTAATACCGGCAAGGTCGTAAAATTCGGAGTTCAAGATGGCGGCGATCTTGTTGAAACTGCTTTTTTAATTCAAGGTTTATTGACAGCGAGGCAGTATTTCGATAAACAAATTGCACAAGAAGAATTTATTAGAAACAGCATTACACAAATTTGGCAAAATGTAGATTGGGATTTTTATCGTAATGGCTCTTCAGGTCTTTATTGGAATTGGTCTCCAACTAAGGGATTTAATTTTAGTGATACTTTTATTTTTCATGGATGGAACGAAACATTAATTGCTTATATACTTGCAGTCTCATCACCAACGCATTCAATATTTCCATCTGCATACAGAAGCGGATGGGCGGATAATGGTAATATAAAATATACTGGTCAGCCAAGATACGGATACGATTTATTTCTTGGCAAAAATAACAGCATGGGCGGTCCTCTGTTTTTTACTCATTATTCATTCTTAGGATTTGATCCTCGAGGAATAAGAGATCTGTATGCAAATTATTTTAATCAGAATAAAAATCAATCTTTGGTAAATAGAGAGTATTGCATTGCTAATCCTAAAAATATGATTGGATACGGACAAAATTGTTGGGGTTTAACAGCAAGTTACAGTATTCCCGGAATTGGATATACTGCCCATGAACCATTGTTGAATGATAATGGAACAATTGCCCCAACTGCTGCGCTTTCATCAATGCCTTACTCACCTCAAGAATCTCTATCGGCATTAAAACATTTTTACAGAAATTATGGTGCAAAACTTTGGGGTGATTTTGGATTTAAAGATGCCTTTAATTTAACTTACTCTCGCTCTGGTGTTCCTGGCGAATGGTTTAGTGATGGATATTTAGCTATTGATCAAGGACCAATAATATGTATGATAGAAAATTATAGGTCAGAATTATTATGGAAATATTTTATGAAGGATCCTGATGTTAAATCAGGTCTATCAAAAATTCCATTCTTTCCAGATCCAACTGATGTCAGTGAAGAACTGTCTGCGATTAGTGATTTCAGCTTATATGGTAATTTCCCAAATCCATTTAATTCGTCAACAACAATAAAATTTTCGATTCATAATAACCAAAATGTAGGAATAGTTATTTACAATTCACTTGGACAATTAGTACGGAAATTAATTGACAAAGAATTTGATAGAGGTAACCATTATGTTATTTGGGATGGAACAGATAATTACAATCAGCTGGTTTCATCAGGAACTTATTTTTATTTAGTTCAAAGTAATTCTCAAAAACAAATTGGTAAAATGGTTTTACTTAAATAACGTATCATTTCAATCCGTCGGTTGACTGATGAGAAATCTTAAAACATTTTGAATTGATTAATAATTTTTATTTTCTTCCAAAGAAATAATTTTAAAAAAATAATTCTAAGGATTTATATGTTTAATACAATTGGATACAATGTTGAATGATTACAAAAAATGCTTAGGATTTTTCATTTTTTGCTGTTTTATTAATTTTATAACAGCATTCAATTTATACGCTCAAAATAAAAATGAGAATCTTGCAACAACTGGAAGTATAACTATCTCTTCTGAAGAATTCACACGTAGGTATGAGTTCACTCCTCATCCGCAAAATAAAATATCAAATTTAATCGATCCTAAAAGAGAATTTCTCCTTACAATAATAGCAGAAAAACTATTAGCGCAAGAGGCATCAAAGCTTGGATTGAATAGAGATGAAGATTTAGCAAGCTTAATAAATTATCTAAAAGGTATTTTTTTACGTGACGCACTTTACCAAATTGAAATAAAAAATAAAATTACTTTTTCTGATTCATTATTTAAGATTGGTCAAGAAAGAATAAAAAAAATATTTTCATTGAAATTTCTATTTGCACAAGATATAAATGAAATTGATTCTCTCTACACACTTCTTAATAACAAAGTCAATTTTGATTCTCTATTAGTTACGCGAGATGAATATGCTGAACAAGACAGCATTAAAAAAGTAACTTTTGGAGAGATGCATCCTTTAGTTGAAAATCAAGTTTATAATTTATTACCCGGTCTTTTTTCAAAACCAATTAAGATGAAAGAAGGATGGTATATTTTTAAAGTTTCATCAATTGAAACAAAAGGTGGTATTAGTTTAGATGAAGAAACAAAAGTGAAAAGAATAATTTCTAATAGGATTGAAGATGAGTTATATGAAAAATTTTATAAAGATTTTTTCCAAGGAATTACAGTAAGCACTGACAAAGAACTTTTTGAACAATTAGTGAACCAGTTTTTTAATTATTTAAACGAGAATGAAAAACAATTTTCAAAAACTGCGAAAGTAAATTTTCAGCTTGGCGAGGTAGAGCTAAAGGAAATAACTAAATTAATGAGAAACGAGCATTCTAAAACTTTCATCAAATTTCCAGAAAATCCCATTTCAGTAAAACAATTTTTAAATTATTTAATGTTCTCGGGAATTAATTTTAATCAAGTTGATTTTTCATATATACAAAAAATTCTAAGCACAACAGTTTTCAATTACATTAAAAATGAATTGTTGATCAGAGAAGCTTTGAAAAGAGGATACGATAAATTACCAAGTGTGCAAAATGAATTAAAAATTTGGAATGAATACTATTTATCACAGCGGTTGATGAATAAAATTTATTTAAGTAAATCAGCCACTGACGAAGAAGCCTTACATTTTTATAATAAAGAAAATAGAGTTGTTCATTTACCTGATTCAATTAAAATTGCAGAACTCACCACTAACAATTTAGATACTATTAGTGAAATATTAGAGAACATCATTAACGAAACTAATCTTGTAGCTTTAGCAAAAAAATTTGAGAATAGAATTATCAATGCAAGCAAAGTAGTCTCAGATTTTTTTCCAGTTACCCAAAGAGGTGAAATCGGAAAGATTGCATCACAAATGGAAATGAATCAAATTTATGGTCCAATAAAAACCTCTGAAGGTTATTCACTAATACAGCTAATTGACAAAAAAAATGGAGCGACTAAAAAATTTGCAGTATTTGAAGATGCCAAGAGTGAAGTGAAAAATATTATAAGATCTAAAAAAATGATGGAAGAGTTGGATACTTTAACATCTCGACTGGCATTGGAATCAAATCTTAAAATAGATTATGAATTATTAAATAAATTGAAACTTACTGATGTAAATATAATTGTGCTGAAAAGATTTGGGTTTGGCGGTCAGTTATTGGCAGTTCCATATTCTCAACCATTTTCATCATGGTATAATTTATATTTGGAAGAATTCAAGAAAAGTTTACCCTAAATATGAAACCTCTAAGAGAATATATAAACAAATTTTATATTTCCTTAATTATAATAACTACGATTACAATAATTGCATTTATACTTTTGTTTTTTACTGGTGTAAACTTTTTGCCTCCGGCGGATTCTGAAAAGAAAATTTATTTTGTTGATAATATATCACCCGGACATAAAATAGTTATCGAAAGATTTAATGAATTGAATAAAGGACACATAAAGGTAATTCCAATTAACCTTCCATTTGAAAAATTCAGCACTAATGAACGTAAAGAATTATTAATTAGATATTTAAGAAGCAAAAGTGACCGAATCGATATTTTTTCAGTAGATCAAATATGGACGCCGAGATTTGCAAAATTTGTTGAACCGCTTGGCAGTTATTATCCAACCAATAAAAGAGATCTTTATTTGCATTCTGTAATTAAATCTTGTTATTACAATGATCAATTAGTTGCGGTACCACTCTACCTAGATATAAGTGTTATGTACTATAATATTGATGAATTAAAAACGCTACCAAATTATTATAACATCAAAAAAGAACTCGATAATTTTATTACATGGGAAAGGTTTATAGAAATTGGTAATAAATACAAGAAGAATGGAAAACCGTTTTATGTTTTTCCAGCCAGCAACTATGAGGGTTTGTTGTGCAGTTATTTTGAACTTATGGAATCTCAAAACAAAAAAGTTTTTTTTGAAGATTCTGTAAATCTCTCCAACAAAGAATCTGTAAAAGCAGCTCAATTGCTAGTCGATTTAGTTAATAAGTATAATCTTTCGCCTGTTGCAGTTACCGGCTTTAAGGAAACTGAGTGTGATATAGAATTTATTTCTAAAAAGGGAATGTTTTTAAGAAACTGGCCCGGTTTTTATAAATGGTACGATACTTTTATTGGAGAAGAAAACCCATGGGAAAAATACGGAATTGCACCTTTGCCGTATTTTAACGGTTCAAAACATTCTAATTTAATTGGAGGTTGGAATTTAATGATCTCTGCTTACTCAAAAAATAAAGGAGCTGCACTTGAGTTTATTAAATTTCTAAACAGCGATGAAGCTCAATCTATTCTATACGAGAAGAGCGGATATCTTCCGATAACAAAAAATTTTTATGAGAATAAAAACTTTATTAATAAATATCCGCAGTTATCGTTCTATAAAGGTTTGTTTAATTCGATTGTTCACAGACCTTATTTAGAAAAATATACACGCTATTCAGATATTCTAAGTCACTACCTTAACTTAGCAATTAAAAATGAAATCACAGTTCTTGATGCATTAAAAAAAGCAGAGAGCATAATTAATTCTGATAAAATCTTTTTTAAGTAAAAATGACACGAAGATTATTTGACAATCTAAAGAAATATCATTTTGAGTTTAAGCACTTGTCTGTGCTTTTCATCGGATTGGTACTTTTTCAATTAATCCTTTCTCTTACACATAGGTCCTCGTTAAATGCATTCGTAGAAAAGAGTCAGGAATGGTATCAAAATCATTCTGCCGAACGTCTCGCTGAATTTAGTACAACTTCATTAGAACTTCTGTTTGAAACTATAATACTTAAGGAACCAACTAGTGAAGAAGAGAAAAGAAAAATCATTCACTTTTTTGATATCATTTTAAATCAACAGCTTCTTCAACAAAACATTGAAGAAATATGTTTGCTGGTTAACGACAAAGACTCTATACGTGCATTGGATAATGGAAGGGATCTATACGAGTTTATTTTTTCTAAAATGATTGATCCATTACGTATTAATAAAGAACATAATTATGCAATTGATCTTTATAAGCAAATTCAAAATGAACTTTTTACAAGCGAATCAATCGTTAATATTTTAAAAGAGAAAAATGATTATCACATTTTTGTACCATTTGTTCCAAGCGGAGAATTTGTTGGGGCGCTTTATTTGAAAAGCACTCCTGATTTATCATTTATTCAAAAAGAAATTATATCAAGTTATGAGGAAACATCAATTTTGTATTCAGCTTTATTTCTTTTGGGTTTAATTAGCATGTATTACATTTCTTCCTATACAGTTAAAGAGAGAGACGAAGCACAAAAATTGTTGCTTGAAGAACATGAAAGTCATATTAAAGAGCAAATAGTTCATGAAAAAGAATCTATGTTTACTAAACGAATTTATCATACGCATCATAAAGCTGAAAAGGTAATGGGGTTCATAAAAGAAGATTTACGTTTACTTTCCAACGATAATATTGAAGAAATAAAATACCGACTTAATAAATATTCAAATTTTGTGTCGAGAGTTATTTATGATATGAAATGGTATGATCCGCCAATTCAGACTATAAGAAATGCGACTTTTAAAACAAATATTAATGAAGTAATTAGTTTTATTGTGGATAATATTTTTGGCAGAACCGCTAAAAAATCTAATTCGTTTGAAATTAATTTAAATCTTGATGAACAGATACCAATAATTAATATCAACGAATTTGTCATTTGGGAAATTATCGAGCCTTTAATTCAAAATAGTATTGATCATAGCGATGACGCTTTAATAATCGAAATTACTACAAAATATTTCCCCGAAAATAATTTAACAACTTGTTCTATTTCCGATAATGGAAATGGGATTAACCCAAGTCTGCTTGAAAAGAATGAATTTGGCATTAAGAAATTGTTTTTGGAAAACGTTACAACAAAAAGTGACAACCAATCGAGCGGTTACGGCTGTTATATTGCATATCAAATTGCAAAAGAAAGGTGCGGCTGGCAAATTGATGTTGAAAATAATTCCAACAAAGGATGTGTGTACACAATTACAATTCCACATTAATTAGGTATGCGTATGCAAAAGGAAAACCAAATCAAAATTCTGCTTATTGAAGATGAAGAATTTGATTTAAGAAGAGTTGAAAATACTATTCGACCCTTTTCTGAAAGAATATTAATTCAAGATATAGCTTCCGAAGGGAAATATGCTCTTGAATTATTGCATAGTAAACAAAAATTGTATGATGTAGTTATTATGGATTACCAAATTGCTGGTGGATTGAGAGGAGAACAATTAATAAAAAAAATAAAGGATATCGATCCTTCCATTCAAATTATTGTTATTACTAAAATGACAATTAACATAACAGATTACGAATTCGCTCATAACCTTATTGAAGCTGGTGCATTTTGGTACTGCACAAAATATCCTGGAGACATTGAAGAATATATTTATCAACCTACTGATTTTGTTATGAGTATATTCAATGCGTATGAACGGAGAATTTTATTAAAGGATAAACAGAGGTCGAAACAGAAACTAGATAATAATGTTTCGAATATTTTAGAAGCCAAAAAAATTATTGGCGTCTCTGATGTTATTAAAAAATTACGAGAGCAAATTAATAATTATTCCAAGAGCAAAGCCCCATTGCTTATTAGTGGTAAATCCGGTACGGGGAAAGAATTAGTTGCATATAATATTCACTATCTAAGTTCAAGAAAATATGAAAACTTTGTACCTATAAATTGTGGAGGTATACCAGATCAGTTAATAGAAAGTGAGCTGTTTGGATATGAAAAAGGAGCTTTTACTGGCGCTAATAAAAGTAAACCTGGATTATTTGAAATTGCAAATAATGGAACAATTTTTCTAGATGAAATTTCTGAATTACCACAAAGTGCTCAAGTAAAACTATTAAGAATTCTTCAAGACGGAGAAGTTGAAAAAATTGGGCGCACTGAAAAGGTCAAAGTTGATGTTCGTATAATTTCTGCTACAAATAAATATTTGGAAGAAGAAATTTCTCAAAAAAGATTTAGAGAAGACCTTTATTACAGATTGAATGTAATTCCAATTACCATTCCTCCGCTCAAAGAGAGAAAAGAAGATATTTTACTGCTGGTTGATTATTTCATGAATGAGTATTCAATTGATATGGGGAAAACGCTTCCAATTCTTAGTGAAGATGCAATTAAATTATTGACCGAGTATGAATGGCCGGGAAATGTTCGTGAATTGAAAAACTTAGTTCAACGAATACTTTTTTATGACGAAAATATTATCAATGCAAGTTTATTGGAAAATGCTCTCGGTAAAAAAGTGTCCGATCTTGAAAATTATTTCGGCAGTGATGGAATTAGTTTTAAATCCACTGCAGAAAATTTACCGTTAAAACAGATGGAAAAAGTATTCAGAGAAAAATATTTTAGATTTGTCCGAAGCCAATGCGATTCCGATTCCGAAGCTGCAAAAAAACTTGGATTGGCTCCTCCAAATTACTTTAGAATGTGCAAAGAATTGGGACTGAAATAATTATCAAAGTAATAAAATCTAATTATCATTTTGATAAATAATTTTTTTAACAAGCGATTATTAATTACTATTGACATCAAATAAGTAAAATAATAATGGTATAAAAATTGTCAAGTCTTTATTCACTTAATATAACGGCACTTCTATATGTTTAGCAAATTAATTGCAAAAACAATCTTACTTATTTTTATAATATTTATTAAAGGTTTCTCACAAACCTCTACACTCGAGGCTACTCTTTCAATTCAAGATATAAATGGTATTAAAGTTCCATACCAAAATGGTATGCCATTGCCGTCATTTGAAAAACAGAATACGCGTACAATTATTAATTTGTCGGGAGAATGGAAGAAGCAACGCTTCGTGGCTGATGATAATATTTCAATGTCCAAACGAGATGGGTCTGGAATTTCTGCAATAGAAGTTGAAGCTGCGGGCAGACAACTTTCTAATTTCAACGATGCAAGCTGGCTTAAAAAAAATCTACCCGGAGTTGAAAATGCTTTGAATGAAATCGATTCGCCAACCGGATTATACCCGGAATTTTATAATGACGGAATTTGGTACAGAAGAACTTTTAATGTGGAAGCTTCACAATCTGGAAAATTTGCTAAACTTATTTTTTATGCAGTTAATTATGTTTGCGATGTCTGGATAAATGATAAATATGTTGGCTATCATGAAGGCGGTTATACGCCATTTGCTTTCGATGTATCATCACTTCTTCATTATGGATCATCTAATACAATTGCCATAAGAGTTGATAACATCGCGTGGGGCTCAAGAAAGGATATAATTCCATTTAATCAGGTTGATTGGTTTAATTATGCTGGTGTAATTCATGATGTATATTTGGAAATATCTGATGCCGTTTCTGTTACTCGTACTAATATTGTTCCAAAAGATCTTGATGGTAATGTTGAAACAACTGTAATTTTGAATAACAAAAAAAATATTTCCTCAGATATAAAAATTTCCGTACAGATTTTTGAAGCCGCGGTAAATCAAAGTAACATTCAAGCTGAATATGCGAAAGACCTAATTGGAACAGAAGTTCTAATCTCAGGAACAACTCAACAAAATATTAGTATCAATTCAAATTCAGTAACTGCTTGGAAATCTATTATCAAAATCTCTAATCCGAAAATTTGGTCTATGAAATCCCCAAACCTTTATGTAATGAAAGTTTCATTATTTTCTGGTACTAACGTGATCGATGAATATTATACTCAATTTGGAATTAGAACAGTTGCCGCAAACAATGGAAAGTTTTTATTAAATAATAGAATTATGTTTTTGCCCGGACTTGCGCGCCATGAAGAACATCCAGATTATGGCAGAAGTGTTCCAAAGGAAATTATCTATACTGATTTAGTTGCTGTAAAAAATTTAAATGCTACCTATCTTAGAACGGCTCACTATCCAAATCACCTTTATACTTATTTAATTGCAGATAGAATTGGTTTGGCAATTATGGAAGAAATCCCACTTTGGCAATGGGATACTCAAGATGTTTGGGATATTCAAAACAACACAAGAAAAATTCATCAACAAATGTTTCGCGAAATGGTTTATAAAGATTTCAATAGACCATCTGTTATTATGTGGAGTACTTCCAACGAATGTCATTTAGATGGCGGTGGAAGATTGGTTTATCATAACATGATTAAAAATGATTATCGATCAAATTATAATGATGGGCGTTTACTTACTCAATCAGCCGCAGCAGATAAACCCGGCGCTGCAGATATTACGCAAGAACCGCTTGATGTCGCCGGCTGGACAATCTACTTTGGAATTTTTTATGGAACAAGTAAAAATTATCTTGGTCCTACATTTTCATTTTTGAATTCTGCAAGAACTGCTTTTCCAAACAAACCATTAATTGATACCGAATTTGGATTTTGGTCTTCTGAAAATGGGACTACCGAAGCAGAACAAGTAAATGTTTTTAATCAAACATTTAGTGCATTTAAATATCATACACCTTACGATATTTCTGGAACTGAAAATCCATCTGGTACGTTAATGGGAACAACTTGGTGGTGTATTTTTGATTGGTATCAGTATAAACCAAAAAAGAACGGATGGCAAACTATGGGTTTAGTTTCTATGGATCGAAAGACAGAGAAACAAGTTGCCGGCACTCTAAGAAATGCATATTTACCTTTTGCATCGAGAGATGGAATATTAGTAGATGTAAAAGAAAATTTTGAAATTTTGCCAAATCAGTTTTCCTTAAAACAAAATTTTCCAAATCCATTTAATCCTGAAACGGTCATCGGTTATCAGTTGCCGGTTCAAAGCAGAGTGACATTAAAAGTTTATGATATACTTGGGAGGGAAGTTACAACTCTTGTAAATGAATTTTTACAACCTGGAACTTATAATTCTCAATTCTCAATTCGTAATTCTCAATTACCAAGTGGTGTTTATTTTTATCAATTACAAGCTGGTAATTTTTTAGAAACAAAGAAAATGATTTTGTTGAAATAGTATCAAATGATACCTAAGGAAGGGATAATACTATGAAATTACTTAAAATGTTATTTATTATACTATTTGTAACAACATTTAGCTGTTCTTCACAATCAACTGAAAATGAGAACAAGCAAGACGAAGTAGGTAAAATTCCTGGTTGGAGCCTTGTTTGGTCGGATGAATTCAATAAAGATGGTTTGCCTGATATTAATAAATGGGGATATGATGTTGGAGATCATGGATGGGGAAATCAGGAGAAACAATATTACTCATCTTACAGATCTGAAAATGCAAGAGTTGAAAATGGTAAATTAATTATTGAAGCGCGTAGAGATTTTTTTAACAATAAGGAATATACATCAGCTCGATTAGTTACAAAAGGCAAAGGAGATTGGGTTTACGGTCGTATTGAAGTTCGCGCGAAAATTCCGTATGGAAAAGGAACTTGGCCAGCAATTTGGATGCTGCCATCCGTATGGAGTTTAGGAAATGGCGGTTGGCCCGATAATGGCGAAATTGATATTATGGAACATGTTGGTTATAATCCTAATGTTATACATGCATCTATTCATTGTAATAAATATGTTCATACAAATGGAACTCAAAAAACTGCTACGATAAATATTGCAGATGCAATTACAACATTCCATAACTACATTATTGAATGGAGTGAAAGTGAAATAAAAGCATTTGTTGATGATAAATTATATTTTACATTTAAGAATGAAGGTAAAGGTTGGGAATATTGGCCTTTTTATAAAAGTTTTCACCTGATATTAAATATTGCAATTGGAGGAACTTGGGGCGGTGTTCAAGGAATTGATAATTCTATTTTCCCTCAGAGAATGGAAATAGAATATGTAAGGATTTACAAAAAGGATTAATGCTTAATGAAACAATTATTATAATAATAATAAAACATTATTATAATGATAACTATTATTTCTTCTTAAGTTAACTTAATCGATAAAAGCTTTAGTATCTAACTCTCTCTTTAGGTATTATTTTTGCATAGAATTATATATGAATAATCCAATCAGTTTAATTGACAGTTTAATAATCCTACTTTCCATTATCATTGTTTTGGCAATTGGACTATACTTCCGTAACAAGGATTCTAACACAAACGAATATTTTTTAGCTGGAAGAAGTTTAGGCTGGTTTGCAGTTGGCATCTCGCTTTTTGCAACGAACATTTCAAGTGAACATTTTATTGGATTAGCTGGTTCTGGTGCATCTCGTGGTTTAGCAGTTGGGCAGTTCGAATTAATTGCTATTTTTCTTCTAATACTTCTTGGATGGTTCATTGCACCTATTTATAAGAATTTGGGTGTTAGCACTACTCCAGAATTTTTGGAGAAGAGATTTGATGTTTCAAGCCGCAAATTATTTTCGGGCATTTCAATTTTTACTTATATCATTACAAAAATTTTAGTTACACTTTTTGCTGGTGGAATTTTATTTAACATGATTCTTGGCTGGAGTATTTTTACTTCGGCAGTGGCAATTGTATTATTGACTGGTGTTTATTCATTGGTAGGCGGGTTCTCTGCAGTTGTAAAAACACAAGTGTTTCAAGGAATCCTTTTAATTATAAGTACGATAATTCTTACTGTTTATGGTCTTATCGAAGTTGGCGGGATTTCTGGATTACAACAAAAACTTCCAGAATCATATTTTCAAATGTTCAAAGCAATTGATGATCCAGATTTTCCATGGACGGGAATAATTTTTGGCGCACCTATTATTGCCTTCTGGTATTGGTGTGCAGATCATTACATAGTTCAAAGAGTTTTAGGCGCAAAAAGTATTGATGCTGTACGTAAAGGGACTCTTCTTGCTGCTGCTTTAAAAATTCTTCCTTTGTTTGTTTTAGTAATGCCCGGCTTAATTACAGTGGCACTTTATCCCGAAGCAGCTGGGGATATTGCATATCCAACTTTATTAGCTAGTGGAATTATTCCAGTTGGTATAAAAGGAATTGTGATCGCTGGATTTCTAGCTGCAATGATGTCCTCATTATCTGCATCATTTAATAGCATCGCTGCTCTTTATACATTGGACTTTTACAAACCCAAACATCCAGATGCATCTGAAAGAACTTTAGTTTTAGTCGGCAGATTAATAACTATAGCTGTAGTTGTTGCAGTGCTGCTGATAATTCCATTTGTCAAAATTATTAACTCTCATATTTATATTTTCTTACAAAGCACTCAAGCTTTTATAAGTGCTCCAATAACTGCTGTTTTTATACTTGGACTTTTTATAAAAAAAATTAATTCGAGGAGTGCTTTTCTTGCATTGGTTGTTGGCGAGTTTTTTGGACTTTCAAGATTTATTCTTGAACTTCTAGTTAAAGAAAATTTGATTACAAATTCTTTATTAGTTTCTTATGCACAAATTAATTATCTCCATTTTACCATAATTCTATTTATAGCAACTGGAATTTTTCTATTAGTATTTAATTATGTTTTTATCAGCATAAATAAATATGACTACGGAAGAATTATTTCTACTGGTGATGTAATATTTAATAAAAACTCTACTGCAAACATTAGTAATAATCTAATCTTTGCCGGAGTAATTTTAATAATAACACTTAGTATTTGGTATATTTTTATTTAATAAGGTTAAATGGATTTTATCCATTAACATTTTAATAACACTAAAATAATGGGAGGCATTTTATGAAGAGATTAATAACAACTCTTCTATTTATTCTCTTTGTAGGTTCAGTACATGGACAATGGTATTTCCAACCATGCGATAGTTCTGTAAACAAGGGTTTCTGGGATACACAGACTATGTACGATAACGGCGCTGGAAAAGCTAAAATGGATTTATCAGATCATTTTACTGATAAAAAACAAGGAACCGGCGCAATGAAACTTGATTATACAATTGCTGCTGGAGATGGCTGGGGAGGTTATATTGTACGCACAACAACTCCACCAAACCTTCCAAATTACTTAGATCTTTCTGCTGGAACACATCTTTCATTTTGGTATAAAGTTGTTACTCCAATTGTAACATCACAAGCTGGAGCAACTTTTATGGAATTTAAAATTGGGGATTTTGATGCAGATAATAAAAGAGATCTCTGGTTTAGAGAAATGAAAGATCTAAATCTTGCTGATGCTTCTGGACAATGGAAACAAGTAACTGTAGATCTTGCAACATTTAAAGATGGGGGAGATAAAACAGCAGAATGGGCATTACAATTTGGTGATGGTGATAGAGCAATTCAACTTGACAAAATTAAAAGTTTTGAGATAGCTCTAGTATATATCACACCTGGCAATAATACTAATCCACCAACTGCATCTGGAGTGGTATTGTTTGATGGATTTCAAATTACTGGTAATAGATATACACCTATAACAACATTTGATAACGTAGCAACTGGTTATTGGACTGGCACAGATGATATGGGCTGGGCTGGTGATGCCGGTAAAAGTAGTATTGCACTTGCAAATGAAGCTACAGACAAAGTTGAAGGCACTGGTGCTATGAAATTGACATATACCGTTAATGCATCTCAAGATTGGGGTGGTTATCTTAATCTGTCAAAAAATATTACCAAACCAGATAAATTTGAAGAAAGAACTGCACTTGTTGTGTATGTAAAAAATGTCACTCCGCATGCATCTACAAACAAACAAAGATTAAGTATGAGATTCTTTGTAATTGAAAATAATACTGGAGTTGATGAAGGATGGGTTTGTAGAGTGCCAATTGATTGGAGTAAAACATCAGACTGGATAAGAGTTTATATGCCACTTGTCAAAAAACCAGCAATTGCTGTCGGAAATGATAAAATGTTTCCGACAAATGGATTTGCACAACCTTGGTGGGATGAAAAAGGAGATAAAGACTTTAATCCAGAATTTATAAAAGGATTTAAAATTGAATTATCCGCTGAAGGGAATACTGGTCCAACTGGTGGAGGCACTAAGGGCGAAAAATTGAGCGGAGTTATTTTATTTGATGTTGTACAACAATCGGGTTTTCAATTTGCAGATAAAGTTGCTCCGGTTGCACCACAAGGTTTTGCTGTTATTAAAGGAAGTTATACAAACCTTGTGACTTGGACTGATGTTCCCGGAGAGGTTGGTGAGAAGTATAATGTTTTTTACAGTACTAAACCAATTACAAATGTTAATGCACCTGATGTACTCGGACTAAAAGTAAATATTGCAGAAGGAACTCAAGTTGTAGATCACCTTTTACTCGCGCCTCAAAATGATAAAGACGTTACATTTTATTATGCAGTAAATTGTGTTGATAAAGCTGGAAATATTGGCGCAGCTGCTGTCTCTGCTGCAATTGTAAATAAAGGAAAAGGAATTCCAACTATATCATTGCAACCGCCAACAAACTTTAAAGCTGATGGTGATTTATCGGAATGGGTTCATATTAGACCATTCAAATTAAAAGTCTCTGATGGTTCTGCAACAATTGTGAATAACTTTAAAGTAACTAATGATGCTGATTGTTCTGCAGACTGCTATGTGGCAATTGATAAAAACTTTCTTTACGTAGCGTTTAATGTTAATGACGATGTTGTTTATGATAATATCGGGTATTACAATAGAGGTAACAGCTGGGCACTTGATGCAACTGATTTAGAATTTGGTCTTTATAATCAAACTGGTAAACCTCACACCCAATACTTACGTGGTAAAACTCCTGATTATCATTTAAGGTTTAATAAACTTAGATTAAGAAATGACCACTGGACAAGTGAGAAGGATTCATTACTACTTCCTGGACCAAACTATTATTGGCAAGAAAAATTCCCATCCGGTTATATTATTGAATCAAAAATATCACTTAACGATCTAGCAAAACTCAGAAGAAGTGCAACTGCTATTAAAGATACAATTTATGTAAAGGAAGGATATAAGATTCCGTTTGACATTGTAATTAATGATAATGATGGCGGAACTTCTAGTGAAGACTGGCAAAATAGAGAGGGCATGATTAGCTGGAGTCCTTTCAATCAAGATCAAGGTTGGCAATATCCTGATCGTTGGCTTTATACTTGGATTGGTAATACAGATCAAATAACAACTGACGTTGAAGAAGAATTGCCATTCAGTTATTCACTTGAACAAAATTACCCTAATCCATTCAACCCAACTACTCAGATAAATTACTCAATTGCTAAATCTGGTCATGTTTCACTCAAGATATTTGACATCTTGGGAAGAGTTGTTTCAGAACTTGTTAATAAGGAGCAAAGTCCAGGTCAATACACCGTTGATTTTAATGCAACTAAATTGGCAAGCGGAGTTTATTTCTATCGAATTGAAAGCGGCTCTTTCTTAAGTGTTAAGAAAATGATGCTCATAAAATAATAATTTAAGGGCACAGCAGAATTGCTGTGCCCTTCTGCTTCTTTTTTGAATTACTAAGTGAACTTTCACTTAATGGGAGTACTAGAGTAATGAAACTTTATACTAAAGCATGGATATGTGTAATTTTTTTGTTGATGATACCACTTAATTTCTATGCCGGCACTACTGGTAAAATATCCGGGAAAATTATTGATTCTGAGACAAAGGAGCCCTTGATTAGTGCTAATGTGATTATTCAAGGGACCAATTTTGGAGCTGCTGCTGATATTGAAGGCGACTATTATATAAATAATATCCCACCGGGTACATACACCTTAATAATTAGTTCTGTTGGCTATCATAAAGTAACTATTGAAAAAGTTGTTGTTAGAATTGACCTTACTACACGTATTAATGTTGAACTAACACCAACGACAATTAATCTTGGAGAAGTTGTTGTTCAAGCACAACAGCCTTTAGTAACAAAGGACTTAACCTCAACTTCTGCAATTGTTTCATCCGAAGATATTAAACTTATGCCAGTTGAAAATATTCATCAAGTTATCAACCTACAAGCTGGAGTTGTTAATGGGCATTTCAGAGGAGGAAGATCCGGGGAAGTTGCATATTTAATTGATGGAGTTTCTGTTACGGATGCATTTAATAATGGACTTTCATTAGAAGTTGAAAACAGCTCAATCCGTCAAATGGAAATTATCAGTGGTACTTTCAACGCAGAGTATGGACAAGCAATGTCTGGAATTGTTAACATTGTTACAAAAGATGGAGGCGCAAAGTTTGAGGGAAATGTTTCTGCCTATGTTGGAAATTATTTTACAACTCGTAAAGAAATTTTTCAAAATCTTAACAAGTTTAATATGGATGGACCAAGAGACGTGCAATTTAGTTTAAGCGGCCCTACAAAAATTTTAAGTAATCTTACATTTTTTCTTACTGGTAGATATTATCGTGACGAAGGCTCGATGTACGGTATAAGAGTTTATAATACATTTGATGACAGACCGATATTCCCAAATTCTCAAGACCAGACTTTTTGGATTGATAGAGGAACGGGTGATAGTGCTTTTGTTCCTATGAATCCATACGAAAAAAAATCATTTAATGGTAAACTAACTTATTCACTTGATAAATTTAAATTCAGCTACAGTGTTTTTTGGGATGATACTTGGAATAAAGGATATAATCATTCCATGAAATGGACACCCGACGGAATAAAAAATCATTACAGAACTAATTTGGTTCATGGTTTTCAAATAAATTATTATCCAAGTCAAAGTACTTTTTCGACATTAAAACTTTCTATTAATAGATATAAATACTGGGGTTATTTGTATGCAGATGAATATGATACCCGATATATTGAGCCGAATCAAGGGACACCATATTCAAGCTATACATTTAGACAAGGTGGCAATGAAACTGATAGATATGACCGCTACACAATTACTTATTTAGGACAATGGTCAATCGAATCTCAAATAACAAAAGAACATAAAATAAAACTTGGCGTTGAAGCGAGATACCACAAATTATTTAATCGATGGAAGGATATAAGAAACTTAACCGAAGGTCAAATTGATTCTCTCGGAAATTCTATCTTTACATTAGGATACAGCGTTCCCGGCACGAAGTATCATGATGTATATGTTGGCAATTCAGAAAATACTAGAAGTCCGTATGAATTTTCCGCTTATATCCAGGATAAAATGGAATATGATATTATGATCATAAATGCTGGGGTAAGGTTCGATTATTTTAGCTCTAACATAAATTTACCATCAGATTTAAGAAATCCATTAAACAACCCAAACTTTCCTGGCGCAGATCAGAAACGAAATGCAGTCTCAGAATTTCAAATCAGTCCAAGATTTGGTGTATCTTTCCCGATGTCTGATAAAGGAGCAATCCATTTTTCATATGGACATTTTTTCCAAATTCCAAGTTTTGAAAATTTATTTTCTAATTCTGGTTACTTAATTGACCAAACAACTTCCCTTTCTTCAACAGTTGGTAATCCGGAATTGAAAGCACAAAAAACAACAAAGTACGAAATTGGATTGCAACAAGTTATTTTCCCAAATGTTGCATTAGATATTTCAGTTTATTACAGTGATATTAGAAACTTACTCGGAATGCAAATCCTTCAAACTTACGAAGGATTTTTATTTGGAAGATTTATTAATAGAGATTATGGAAATGTTAAAGGATTAATTGTATCGCTTGAAAGAAGGTTTGTTGATTTCTTCAGTGCTAAAGTTGATTATACTTATCAAGTTGCATCCGGTAATGCATCAGATCCTTTTACAGAGTATTACAATAATCAATCTGATCCTCCAGTAGAAACAAATAAAAAAGTTGTTCCGCTAAATTGGGATCAAACACATACATTAAACCTATCGGTAAATTTTGGGAATCTTGTTGATTGGTCTGCCGGATTAATTATTTCATACGGTTCTGGCGCGCCTTATACAGTTGATCCAAGATATACTCAAGGACTTCGATTTGAGAATAATGGTCGTAAACCTTCAACTCTCAATGTTGATCTCAAAGCAAATAAAGTATTTAAAATTTTTGGATTCGACTTTAATACATTCCTTTTGATTTATAATTTATTTGATATTAAGAATGAATATGGCGTGAGCTCAACAACCGGAAGAGCCGGGCAAGATCTTAATGTTAAATTTGCCGGACCAATCATTGGTAAAAATACTATAGAGCAATTCTTAAATAATCCTGGTGATTATTCTTCACCAAGAAGAATAAGTATTGGTTTTAATGTCGGATTTTAATCTAAGACAACGGAGAAATTCAATGAAGCGAATAATTTGGACGTGTATTTTTATAATAGCTTCGATAAGTATTTTAAGTGCACAAACTGCAGAACAAATTCAAAAATACAGAGCCGAACCTAAAGGGGATAAGACATATAGAAAGAAAGGAATAATGGATGGCAACTTGATCAGAACTATTTTTAGAAATGATGGTCAAGTTGGTACATGGCCCGATCGCCCATCGGGAGAATGGCCAAAAGGTACCGGTCATCAGTATCTTGATGGCTGCACTCCAATTGTTACTACATCCGTTAAAGCCCCCGGAAACGGACAAATAGTTCACCCAGCTCAAACTTCATATAGAGAAGAAGTTGATTATGATCCAGTTACTGGAGATCTATGGGTAATGGAACCAGTTCCTGGTTATGCTAATCCATCTTCTGAAGAACCAGCTATTAATACAAAGTCAAGCACATGGCCTTCTACTTGGCCCAGATCTTTACCTAATATTACACCAGCATGGGATGGTTTTTGGTATGGTTACTTTGGAAGAGGCGTGCAAAATGCTGACTTTGAAACTTTTTATGTAATGGATGATTCGAGAGATAAGGAATTTGTGAGACCACCATACATGTATAGTCCATTGGCATCAGACCCTGATAGAGGCGGTTTAGCTTTAAGAGTTGAAGTAAGGGGATTCCAATGGTCTCATGTGTTAGCTGAAGATATTATCTTCTGGCACTTCGACATTGTTAATCTTTCTGATGTTAGTTATGATACAACTTATTTTGGTTTCTATGCAGATACTGGAGTTGGTGGGGTTGATGATAACGGCGATGATAATGCATCCTACAATACTAAATTAGATATAGCTTATGCATTTGATGCTGATGGAATTGCGCCGCCAGATAATTGGAAAACTGGTTATGTTGGTTACGCTTTTCTAGAAAGTCCTGGTAACGGATTTAACGGCAAAGATGATGATGAAGATGGAATGATTGATGAAAGACGGGATGACGGAATTGATAATGACAAAGACTGGGTTCCGTTCTCTGATCTGAATGGAAATGGGAAATGGGATGCTAATGAGAACGAACCTTTAAATGATGACCTTGGAAGAGATGGTGTTGGTCCATTCGATCCGCAGTATCGAGGACCAGATGATGGAGAAGGCGATGGAATACCAACAGATGGCGAACCAAATTTTGACCGTCTTGATAAAGATGAATCTGATCAGATTGGATTGACAAGCTTAGTAATTGAAAGACTTTCTAATAAAGGACCGACTGCAGTATGGCCAAAAAATGATGAAGTAATTTGGAGAAAAATGAATTACTTCAACTTCGATACACTATTGCAAAAATCAAACATACAAATTTTATTTGGTTCTGGACCATTTCCACTAAAAGTAAATAGGCGAGAAAGATTTTCAACGGCTTTAGTTTTTGGAAGTGATTTTGAAGATATGATTTTTAATAAAGAAACTGTTCAAGCAATTTATAATGCAAATTATAATTTTTCAAAACCACCTCTTAAACCTACATTAACTGCAATTGCTGGTGATAAAAAAGTTTATCTCTATTGGGATGATTTAGCTGAAAAATCTTACGATAATTTTTTACGCCGTTTCGATTTTGAAGGTTATTTGATTTATAGAAGTCAAGAACCTGAATTCAATGACATTAAAATAATTACTGATTCCAAAGGGGAAAAGAAATATTGGAAACCAATTGCACAGTTTGATTTAAAAAACGGCATTAAAGGACCCGACCCAATTGGTATAAATGGTGCACATTTTTGGAGAGGGAATGATACTGGATTACAGCATTCCTTTATTGATACAACTGTTGTAAATGGAAGTACATATTATTATGCATTGGTCGCTTATGATCAAGGAGACCCTAAATATGGAACAAAAGGATTGATACCAACTGAGAATACAAAAATTATACAACAAGATTTAGTTGGCAATATCAGATTTATAGATATTAACTGTGCAGTTGTTAAACCAAATGCAAAAGTTGCTGGCTATATTCCAGCACAAATTGTTGGCGATACAAAAAAATTAAAAGAAGGAATTGGAACGGGAACACTAAATATTGCATTACTAAATCCAAATGAAATTAAAGAAGGTGCCAACTACAAAGTAATTTTCAAATCAAGTGGGGATATTCCAAGATATTTAACTTCTTCATATTCGATAGTCAGAGAATTAGGAGGGAAAATTGATACTATTGAATCAAATGTTGCAGCTACTGAATTTGGAAGCGGCAAATTTAGCAAACCTTTTGATGGTTTAGCAGTATCAGTATTGAATGATACGGCAGCGGCACCAATAGTAGCGAAAACTGGTTGGGTGGTTGGATTCAGCAATGTTGAAATGACTGTGTCAGCTGATAAAAGTTCTCCAGCAAGAAATGTTAAATGGCCATCCGATTATGAAATTCACTGGCTTTCTGAAGAATCTCAGGTAACTCCGTTCACTAAGATTAATGTTCCTTTTAAAGTAATTAATATTACTGCTGGCAAAGAAGTACAAGCCGAAGTATTTGATAATGATGGTAATAGAAGGTTTAATCTTGGTGATGACATTGTAATAATTGAATATGAAGGAACAAACTATCGAATAACATGGAGAATATCCTATCGCATTCCAGCAGCACCAGCATTTGCAACTCCGCGTGGCGGGGATATTTATCGAATTGCAATCAGTAAACAATTCTATAAAAATGACTATTTCCAGTTTTCAACAAAGTCAGAGAAAATCGATAAAGAATTAGCGAAGAATGAACTAACAAAAATTAAGGTGGTTCCAAATCCATATATAAGCGCAAACTCATGGGAACAGAGAAATCTTAATCAAACTGGAAGAGGAGAAAGAAGAATTGATTTCATTCATCTTCCTTCTCAATGCACAATTAGAATTTTTACAGTTACTGGTGCACTTGTAAAAACATTGTATAAAGAATCGCTCAGCAACGACGGAACAATATCTTGGAACCTTATTTCCGAAGATGGAATGGAAATAGCTTATGGGCTTTATATATTTCATGTGGATGCGCCAGAAGTTGGCGATTATGTTGGAAAATTTGCGGTAGTTAAATAAGGAGGATATGATATATGAAAATCAGAATAAAATACTTTGCAATTATTTTAATATCAGTATCCACAATTACCGCACAAAGTTTTGTTTCTAATGTTTCTAAAAAAGGAACAGCCGCTGCCCCATTTCTAAGTATTAGTCAAGGTGCTAAAGCATCTGGAATGGGCAGTGCCTTTGTTGCTGTTGCAGATGATCCCAGTGCTTTGTTTTGGAATCCGGCCGGGTTAGCAAAGCAAGAAGGCTTTGGAGTAATATTCGATCATACAAACTGGATTGCTGATATAAATTATAATTTTCTTTCTGCTGCATACAACATGGGAGATTATGGAGCTGTTGGTGTGAGTTTTATTACTTCTTCTATGAATGATATGCAAGTTACAACAATTACAGATCCTGAAGGAACCGGAGAAACTTTTAACGTAACTGATGCAATGCTAAGCATCGGTTATGCTATTAATTTGACAGATAATTTTTCTATCGGATTCAATCCAAAATTTATAAGTCAGAGAATTTGGAAAATGCAAGCAACTGCATTTGCTCTTGATATTGGAGTGCAATATATAACTCCATTTGATGGCGCCGTACTTGCAATGTCAATTTCGAACTTTGGTACTAAGATGCGACTCGAAGGAACTTCTGCATTAGTTCTATTTGATCCTGATCTTCAGAGTACTGGCAATAACAATCAGATTCCAGCTTATCTTCAAACCGATGATTGGGAATTGCCTTTGAATTTTAGAGTTGGGATAGCATATAAACCAATCAGGAATTCCATGCATAATATTACATTAGCAATAGATGCAATTCATCCAAGCGATAATTATGAAAGTGTTAATGCTGGTATTGAATATTCTTTCAACAATTTCTTTTTTATTCGTGGTGGATATAAAGCATTGTTTTTACAAGATTCTGAAGAATCGTACACTTTTGGAGCTGGAATTAAACAGTTATTGTTAAATAATATATCTATTCAAATAGATTATGCTTACGGAGAATTTGGAAGATTAGCAAATGTTCAAAAGTTTTCTGTAGCTATTAGGTTCTAAAAAATTTTTTTAAGATGAGAACTTGCAATGGTGCCTCCATGCAATTTCATTCATTCACGATGGGTGAGTTTTTGAACTCACCCATATTCTTTAACTTTTTGAATTTCGGAGTTTTAGTTGAAAAAGTTAATTATGACATTTTTAATATTTTTTATATTCAGTTCATTATTAATTTCTCAAAATAAAAATTATAAAGGTGCTGAACTTAGAACAAAACAGTATTTCAAATACGGAAGATTTGAAGTACGGATGAAGAGTGTTCAAGTTGAAGGAACACTTTCAACTTTTTTTACTTACTTTGATGGCACACCAGATGATCCCTGGAGTTCAACAAAATGGAATGAAATAGACATTGAAATTCTTGGGCGGTATTCTAATTCTGCTCAGTGGAATGTAATTACATCTGGTTCAACAAATCATGTTCGTAGTGAAATAACTGATTTTAATCCTCATACAGATTTTCATATTTATGGATTCGAGTGGACTAATCAATATATAGCGTGGTTTATTGATGGTAAAGAAGTATATCGTCAAACTGGCAACCACGTACTTACAGTTACACGTCCACAGAAAATAATGATGAATATATGGCTCCCTCAATACCCAGATTGGGTAGGTAAATTTAATCCAATTACACTACCAGCATTTGCATATTATGATTGGGTAAGTTATTCATCTTATACTCCCGGTGCTGGAAATAATGGTACCAATAATAATTTTACTTTTCAATGGAAAGATGAATTTACAACTGAAGATAAAGATAGATGGGAAAGAGCTACTCATACTTGGACTGGCAATAATGTAAACTTTATTAAAGAGAATATAGCATTCCAAGATGGTATGATGATTCTTTGTTTGACTGACGCGACCAATATAGGTTATGTGGACAAGGTTTCTCCTAAATTACTTTGGGCAAGAACTTCTGCTGGTAAAATAACAGCTATATTCTCAGAAGTTGTTGATAAACAAACCGCCGAGTCTAAAGGAAATTATTTTATTCCTGGTCTCGAAATTAGTTCTGTAAAATTATTAGGTGATGGTCGGACAATTGTTTTGGATTGTCCATCGTTGAATTTAAATTCAAATTATAATTTACTATTGCAAAGAGGAGTTAAAGATATTGCAGTTCCTTCAAACGATTCTCAATTACAGAACATATTGGTGATTAAATCTGAGCCACTTCAATTTCCTCTTAAGATAAATGTTGGCGGTGAGAATTATCAAACTTACATAAAGAATCAAATCTATAGAGCTGATTCAACTGAATATGGTTACAATGAAGGTTCGAAAGCAAGTACGCAAGATCCTATAAGCAATACTGAAGAAGATCCAGTATATCAATCGGAAATAAATGGAGTAGTTAAATATTATATCAGAGTCCCAAACGGAAGATATTTTGTAAGATTACTTTTTTCGGAAAATTATTTTACTGAAGAAGGGAAAAGAATTTTTGATGTATACGCCGAGAGCAAACTTATCTTTGACAACTTCGATATTTTTAAGGAAAGCGGAAACAAAAAAGCATTGATAAAAATCATTCCAACTGTCGAAGTTCATGATGAGCTTCTTGAACTCCATTTTGCTTCTGAAATTCAGAGAACATTATTGAATGGAATTGTTATAGATTATTTAGGACCAACAAAAGTTGAAAATGAAAATTCATATGATTATGGTTTATCTATAAGTCAAAATTTTCCAAATCCATTTAACGGGGCTACCAATATTAATTTTAATCTTAATGAATCTTCCCAAGTTAAATTCAAAGTATATGATTTTCTTGGAAGAGAAGTATATTCTGAAAACTTGGGTTTGTTAAATAAAGGAAATAACAATGTAACATGGAATGGCATTAACCTTAAAGGAATGAATCTATCGTCCGGAGTTTATTTTTATTTTGTTGAAGGGAAAAACCGTTCTGAAATTAAAAAACTTATTCTGTTAAATTGAAAATCTTCTGGGAATATAATGAAATTTTTGTTAAAAGTTTTTTTGTTCTTATTAACCGCATCTCTTGTTATAATTCCAATACAAATATTTTCTCAGCAAAGTGAAAAAGAAATTGATAGAAAAGTAAATTTGCTCCTTTCAAAAATGACCACTGAAGAAAAAATTGGTCAGATGACTCAAGTTACTCTTCAAGCTGTTTCAAAAACACAAGGAACAAAAGACCAGCATCACGAACTTGATCTTCAAAAACTTGAAGATGCTATTGTAAAATATCACGTCGGATCAATTTTAAACGTATGGGATGTTGCACACGATATTAATTATTGGCATAAAATTATAAATCACATTCAAGATTTAGCCGTTAATAAAACACGATTAAAAATTCCAATTATTTATGGTATTGATGCTATTCATGGCGCAACCTATACAAAAGGAGGAACTTTATTTCCACAAGCACTTGCAATGGCTTCTACATTTAATGTTGAGTTAGAAAAAAAAGTTGGTGAAATAACTTCCCAAGAAGTACGTGCTTCTGGAATACCTTGGAATTTTTATCCGGTGCTTGATATTGGAAGACATCCGGCATGGCCAAGATTATGGGAAACTTTTGGCGAAGATGTTTTTTTGATCAGTCAGTTTGGTAAAGCATACATACAAGGGGCACAAGGGAATAATATTAACAATCCTGATAAACTTGCTGTCTGTCTTAAACATTATAATGGTTATGGATTTCCAATCACCGGCAAAGATAGAACACAAGCTTGGATTGGCGAAAGAATGATGCGCGAATATTTTCTTCCTCCATTTAAAGCAGCAATTGATGCTGGGGCTGAATCTGTTATGATTAATTCCGGAGACGTGGATGGAATTCCTGGACATGCAAATTATTTTCTTTTAACTCAAGTTTTGAGAAATGAATGGAAGTTTAAAGGTTTTACAGTGTCTGATTGGGAAGATATAAAAAGACTTTATACACGGGATAATGTAGCAGAGACTCCCGAAGATGCGGTACGTATGTCTGTAATGGCTGGTGTTGATATGAGCATGGTTCCATATGATTTTTCTTTTTATGAAATTTTATTAAAACTTGTTAAAGGTAAAAAAGTACCGATAAAAAGAATAGATGAAGCTGTTGGCAGAATATTAAGAGTAAAATATAAACTTGGTTTATTTGATAACCCTTACCCAAATAAAAAGTTTGTTAATGAATTTGCATCAGATGAACATACACAACAAAATCTTGAAGCAGCGAGAGAGTCAATTATTCTTGTAAAGAATGATGATGAATTACTTCCGCTAAAGAAAAACATTAAACTCTTAATTACTGGTCCAACTGCAGATAAATTGATGGTGCTGAATGGAGGGTGGACAATTACATGGCAAGGAAATGAAGAAGTATTATATCCACAAGAAAAATTTACAATAGTAGAAGCAATTGAATCTAAAATCGGGAAGCAGAACGTTACCTTTGTTCAAGGGAGTGATTTTAATAAAACACTTGATATTGAAAACGCAACTGAAGCAGCAAAAAATTCTGATGCAATTCTGTTGTGTTTAGGCGAGCCTCCTTATTGTGAGACGCCCGGAAATATTAACGACATAACTCTCGATGCAGCACAATTAAATCTTGCTGAAGAAATGATTAAAACTGGAAAGCCAGTCGTGCTACTTATGATTGAAGGAAGACCACGAGTTATTAAAGCAATCGTTCATAAAATAAAATCTGTATTAATTTCCTTTTTACCCGGTATGGAAGGTGGAAGAGCAATTGCAGATATTCTATTTGGAGATGCAAATCCAAGCGGCAAATTACCAATAACTTATCCACAGCATGTAAATGATTTTACGCTTTATGACCACAAACAATTAGAAAGCAAAGAAGGAAATTCATATGATCCTCAGTGGGCTTTTGGTTATGGATTAAGTTACACAACTTTTGAATACAGCAATTTATTTTTTTCGAAGGATATAATAAAAAAAGGTGAAAATCTGGTTGTTAATGTTACCGTTAAGAACACCGGAAAAGTGAAGGGGAAAGAATCAGTATTATTGTATTTAAGCGATCTGTATAGAAGTGTATCCCCGCCAGTTAAACAATTGAAGGGATTTGAAAAAGTTGAATTGGAGCCTGGAGAATCTAAAGAAGTTGAATTTATTCTTACTCCTCAACATCTTTCATTTACTGGGATTGATTTAAAACCTACAATTGAATGTGGTGTTTTTGCTGTAAGAGTTGGAAATCTGAAAAAAGAATTTACACTTAAATAAAAAAATAAATTTTAAATCAGGAGAACAAATGGCATCAACTACTCCAACTGTAAACAATACTTCGTTCTCGAATGGACAGCAGAATTATTCATTCGCTCTTTCAATTTTGACTTCATTGTTTTTTATGTGGGGATTTATCACTTGC